>OGYQ01000730.1_pt1 | contig 26955 bp, 27 predicted proteins | sample 1576641 | NCBI WGS metagenome assembly OGYQ01 (sample SAMEA3541476, study PRJEB24748) | human gut metagenome | biome: human gut; feature: human-associated habitat; material: faeces | place: China | collected 2012 | reverse complement strand
CCACGCCGCGGGGATGCCCTCGATCTCGAAAGGTTCCCAGCTGAACCCGATGGGCGGCGTCAGCAGACGGCCCAGGGTTTCCTGTCCCAGCCGCTGCCGCTTCAGGTCTTCCGGAGCGGTGGAGGCGGGGGATGCGATGTTATGCACCTTGCGCAGCGCCGCAAGAATGGCTTCGTTAGCGGCGGGGACCTGGGTGCCTGTGATGGTTTTGTTCATAAGGTAGGTTCCTTTCTGCGGGCGGGGGTCTTTCCCCGCCCTGTAGTTACAGTATACGCCCTATGCCCCCCGAAAGCGGTTGTCCGGCCAACGGGAAGGCACCGGGGGCAATAAAAAGCCGCCGCCCGGCGGGGCGGCGGTCTGGTTGGGTTGGTTGGGGTCAGCGGTTCCCGGCGCTGCGGGATGTAAGCACGGCGGCGAAATCCGCCACACCGTCAGCGATGAGTCCCACACCGAAGATGCGTACCACCAGCTGCACGGTCTGAAAGGGGTTGACCACGATGACCGCGCCCAGCACCAGAGGGATCAGGCTGGACAGCAGCAGGGCGGTGGCGTCCGGCGTGTGGGCCCGCATGGCCATGATGGCCAGGGGCAGCTTGCCCACGCCGTCCAGCAGAAGCAGCGAGCCCAGCACCAGCGGCAGGAAGGACAGCAGCGTCTGAGGCCAGACCAGCGCAAAGACCGCGAAGGCTACCGGCAGCACCGTGAGGAAGAGATCCGCCGGGGAGGCGGTGCCGTTTTTGCGTGTTTGCAGATACCTAAGCAGGTGGCTGACGCCGTAGCAGGCGGCGCCCCCCGCCAGCGCCCATACAAACACCGTGCTGGTGGCGGCGGGGAATGCCAGCAGCAGCCCGCCCATTACCATATACAGCAGCGCGATCCAGACCGAGGCGCTGCGCTCCCAGAAATACATGACCATGAAACTTCTCCTTTTCTGCCGCGTGGCGCGGCTCACCGTAAAATTGCCTGATCCATCAGGCGGCTGAGGGCAAACAGGTCCGACCCGGCCAAAAACTCCAGCGTGACGCAGCCCAGGCCCGAAAACCACAACTGCATTTCGCTGTCAAAGTCCAGCACCCCCGCGGATTCCAGGGTGTAAGCCTGGATGCGGGTGTAGGGCAGCACCGCGTACATCTTTTTCTTACCGGTAACGCCCTGGGTGTTCACGGCGATCAATCGCCGGTCGGTAAAGACCACCCCGTCCCGGATGCCCTGGTATTGCTGCAGGACCTGTTCCTGCGGCAGCAGCATGGGCTGCACCAGCTGGGCCAGTTTGGCGTCCTGTACCGGACGCAGTTTCAAAAATGCTCGATTTTCCAAATCCATGGCTTCCACCTCTTTCATTTCCCGGGGTCCGCTTCTGCGGTCCCTATGCTGTTAGTATAGACCTTTTGCCCCGGGAAATCCGTTGTCTGCACAACCGGGGAGAAAAGAAAGGACCTTATGCAAAAAAGGCATCCTGACGGATGCCTTTTTGCGTTTCCTTTATAATACCATCGGGATCAGTCCGCTTCCTTTTTCAGGATGCCGGTGCCCGCTGCGTTGATGCCCACATGGCAGGCGATGCTGCAGGGCAGGTGCACATAGGATACCCGGATGCCGGGGAACTCCGCCTGCACCAGCTTGCGCCAGCGGTTGGCCATCTCATCGCTTTCAAAGGTGCCGGCGGTTTCCACCCGCAGCTGGCGGTCCGGCACATGGCCGAACCGGGTGAGCCGGTCCTGCTTGAGGGCCTCCACCATCTTTTTCTCCGCCTGCTGCATCCCCCGGGCTTTGGCGTAGGTATCCAGCTTATCTCCCTGGATGGTCAGCACCGGCTTGAGGTTCAGCACCGTGGCAAAGGTGGCTGCCGCCGGGGTGACCCGGCCGCCCTTTTTCAGGTATTCCATGGAGTTCACTGTGATGTAGATGCTGGCGTCGTAGGCACGCTCCTCCAGCCAGGCTTTGATCTGTCGGGCGGTCCAGCCTTCCCGGGCCAGCTGCCGGGCGCTGATTACCGACGCCGCCTGGGTCAGGGAGATACGGTGGTTATCCACCACCTGGACCCGGCCTTCGTACTCCTTTGCCAGCTGGATTGCCGTGCTGCAGGAATTGCTCAGCCCGCTGGACACGGGGATGTAGACCACTTCCTCCCATCCGTCGCGGAAGATGCCCTCCCAGAATTCCAGCAGCTGCCCCGGGGACGACTGGGAGGAGGAAACCTCCCGGTGCGCTTTCATCGCCGCATACAGCTGCTCGTTGGTAGTGTCGATGCCCTCCAGGCAGGGGCGGCCCGCCACGATCACCGGCATGGGCAAAAGATAAACGCCCAGCCGCGCCGCTTCCTTGGGGGTCAGGCTGCTGTTGGTATCGGTCGCAATGGCCACTTTCATACAGGAAAAACCTCTTGTTTCTTATTTGGGCCGCCGCCTTCCTTGACAGCTGCCGGTTCCATGGCACAATACTAGACAAGTGTATCACATTGCCCCGGCGGCAGCAATTCCCGCCCGTGAAACAAAGGGCCCGGTTCTGTTTCACATCCCGGAAGGAGGACGTTTGTGGACCGACGAAAAGAAGAAAATCTGCGGGTGAAATGTCAGATCACCAACACCCTTTTTACCCTGATGCAGCGCAAAAGCCTGGGGGAGATCACCATTACCGAACTGGTGAAAGGGGCCGGGGTGGCCCGGGCCTCCTTTTACCGCAACTATGAATCCAAGGAGGATGTGCTGGTCACCCTGGTGCGGGATGTGCTGGAGCTGTTCCGCCGCTCCATCAAGGAAAGTCCCCAGGGCCTGTATGACCGGGAAAACATCCTGCTCAGCTTCCGGTTTTTTGCCCGCTACCGCAGCTACCTGCTGGATATGTGCCGGTCCGGCTTTACCCTGCTGATTCTGGAGGAACTGAACCACTTCCATGAAAGCATCGAAGGGACGATGCCCTCCTCTTCCATGGAGCGGTATTCCCTGTATATGTACATCGGGGCGCTGTTCAACACCGCCCTCACCTGGCTGGCCGACGATCACCCCGTGCCGCCGGAGGTCATGGCCGATTTCTTCTACCGCAAAATGCAGTCCCCCGCCGCCTTTTCGGCCCGGGACCCGGGGTGAGGAAGCCGGGGCCTTCATACTTTGGCCATGGATTCTTTCCAATTTTTTCAAAGGGTTTTTATAAGTCCGCCACAAATGTGGGGTAGTATATAGGCATACAAACAAGCGGACGCCAACCGGCGCCGCCCACCACTGCATCCGGCCATGCCAGGGCAATCGCCCGGCCGGTGGCAGACAACCTGCAAGGCCCTGTGCCATTATATAGATGCAAAAAGCCACGGAAGTCGATTCCTGCGAATCGCACGACCGTGGCGTTTGCTTTGTAACGGCAGTTTTGCCCCGGTTATGAAAGAATTGCGAAAACCGCGCCCAAAATATTGACTGAGCAGTCTAATTTGCTATAATAGACTAAACGGTCTATTTACGGGAGGTCCGCTATGAAACAACAGGAAAAGACCCAAAAGACCCGGGAGCGTATTCTGGCCGCGGCACTGGAAGAATTCGGCCGCAAAAGCTACGATGCCGCCGCCATCAACAGCATCTGCGAGGCAGGGCAGATCCCCAAAGGGCTTTTGTACCACAATTTCAAGAACAAAGACCAGCTGTACCTGGCCTGCGTGGCGCTGTGCTATGAGCGGATGACCGCTTATATGAAGGAAAACGCCGCCGAAGGGGCCGACGCCCGCCAGTCCATGCAGAATTTTCTGCTGACCCGCCAGCGGTTCTTTGCCCAAAACCCCGACCTGGCCAACATCTTTTTCAACGTGGTGCTGTATCCGCCCCGGCACCTGCAGGCGGATCTGGACCGGCTGCGGCGGACCTTCGACGCCTACCTTGAGGAGCGCTACCGGGCCATTCTGGCCCAGCTGACCCTGCGGGAGGGCATCAGCCCCCAGGCGGCGCTGGACTATTTTGCCGCCATCCAGGAGATGTTCAACGGTTACTTCCAGAAACGCGCCCAGGCCGACGGAGATTACCACGCCCTCATCGGGGACCACGAGGACAAACTTTCGGGGATGCTGGACATTCTGCTTTACGGCATTGCCAGGGAAACCCCCGATGCCCCGGAGAAAGGAACGGTGAAGTAATATGGCGCTGATTCGACTGCTGGCTACGGTGGGCCTCGCCTTTCTGGCGGGCAAGGCGGTGGCCAAGATCAAACTGCCCTCCATCCTGGGGTGGCTCATTACCGGCATGGTACTGGGTCCCCACGCCCTGGCCCTGATGAACCAGGAAATGCTGGACGCGGCCTGGTACCAGGCTGTGGTGCATATTCTGGAATGTGCCGTGGGCCTGATGATCGGCACCGAACTGGTATGGAACAAACTGAAACGCTCCGGCCGGGCCATCCTTATCACCACCATCACCCAGTCTTTGGGGACCTTTGCGGTGGTGTCCCTGGTGTTCGGGGTGGTGTTCCGGTTCTGCGGTCTGCCCCTCTATCTGGCGTTCCTGTTCGGGGGCATCGCCCTGGCCACCGCCCCCGCCCCGGCCCTGTCCATCGTGCGGGAGTTCCACACCGCCGGCCCGGTCACCCGCACCCTGATCCCCATGGCTGCTCTGGATGATATTGTGGGCTGCATCGTCTTTTTTATTACCGTAGCCGTGGTAGGCGGGCATCTTTCCGCCGGGGAACTGCCCCTCTACCTGGTGGTGCTGGTGGTGCTGCTGCCCCTGGTGCTGGGCGTGGCCGTAGGCATTCCCGCCGGCTTTTTGCTGAAAAAGGAGCGCAGCCGCCCCGCCACCCTGGCCCTGCTGGCCGTCTGCATCCTGGCAGCTGCCGGGGCGGGGTTTGCCTTCAACACGCTGGTACTGCCCCGGCCGGTGCTGAATTTCATGCTCATCGGCATGGCGTTTTCCGCCACCTTTGCCAATCTGGTGCCCGAAGCCCGGCTGGAACAGATCATGGCCTGCTTTAACCCGGTGCTGGGGGTAGCCATGATCGCGGTCATCCTGAACCTGGGTGCGCCCCTGGACTATCACCTGATCCTGGGTGCTGGGCTGTTCACCGCCGTCTATATTCTGGCCCGGGCCGTCGGCAAATACGGCGGCGCCTACCTGGGGGCCCGCATCACCCACTCCCCCGACACCGTGAAAAAATACCTGGGCCTGACCCTGCTGCCCCATTCGGGGGTGTCGCTGGTGTTTACCGGCATCGCCGTATCGGTGCTGCGGGGCCCCGCCCCCCAGTGCGCCGACGTGCTGCAGGGCACCATTGCCGCCGCGGCGGTGATCAACGAGATCATTGCCGTAGTCACCGCCAAAAAGGGCTTTGAGTGGGCCGGGGAGATGAACCGCGCCGCCGATGCCCCATAATCTATAAAAAGCAGCCGCCCACCGGGTTATGTGACCACATCACAGAACCGGCGGGCGGTTTTGCGGTATACTGGCCCCACTGAATTACGGGAGGTATACCATGAACACCCAAAGAAAACGGCGCCGGGCCCAGGTGGACCAGGACGCCTGTGTGGCCTGCGGCTGCTGCGCCAAGGTCTGCCCGGTGCAGGCCATCCAGATCGTCCGGGGCATTGCGGCCCGGGTCAACCCCGACCGATGCGTGGGCTGCGGCCAATGCGCCGCCGAATGTCCCGCCAGCGTCATCCGGATGCAGGAGGTGACGGCATGAAAAAACACTGGTACGATTACCTGTGGATCGCGTCCCTTCTGTACCTGGTGCTGGGCTTTTTCAACATTCTGTTCGCCTGGCTGGGGCTGTTGTGCTTTTTTATCCCGCTGCTGTTTGCGGGGGTGGGCGGCACCAAGGGCTACTGCAACCGCTACTGCGGCCGGGGCCAGCTGTTCGGGATGCTGGGCGGACGGTTCGGGTTGTCCCGCAAACGGGATATGCCCCGCTGGATGAAAAGCAAGGCGTTCCGCTACGGATTCCTGGTCTTTTTCTTTGCCATGTTCTTCCTGATGCTGTGGAACACCTACCTGGTCTTTGCCGGGGCCCGGGACCTGAAACAGGTGGTCACCCTGCTGTGGACCTTCAAGCTGCCCTGGCACTGGGCCTACCACGGCACCCTGTTCCACCCCGGCGTGGCCCAGTTCGCCTTTGGTTTCTACAGCGTCATGCTCACCTCCACCGTGCTGGGGCTCATCACCATGGTGCTCTTCAAGCCCCGCAGCTGGTGCGTCTACTGCCCCATGGGCACCATGACCCAGCTGATCTGCAAAGTCAAAAACGGCCGGGCCGTCTGATCCCCGCCGCACCCAAACAAGCCGCCGTCATCTCTGCCGGCGGCTTTGCGGTTAGGGGGACGCACGCCCAAAAATCAGCTGATACAGCGCCCGTAACGGCAACAGGCCCGCAGCCAAGGCTGCGGGCCTGTTTTGTTGCAGAGATTCAGCGGCCGAACTGCTGTTTCATCCGGTGCAGTTCCTTTAAGCGGGCGGCGCCGTCGGCCCCCAGCCGCTGGGAAGCCGCCACCACCAGGGTATCTACCAGGGCGGCGGCGGCCGTCATGGAGTGGTACTCTTTCTCGGTGCCGCGGTAGGCATAAAGGTTCAGGTCGGCCCGCTCCTCGGCAGGAGGATGCAGCCGCCCGGTAAAGCAGAGGGTGCGGTAGCCCGCTTCCCTCTGCCGGTGCAGGATCATCCGGCCTTCCGCCGAAACCTTGGAGAACCCGAAAAACACCACCAGGTCCCCTGCCCCGGCCTGGACCAGACCTTCCAGCAGTTCGGTGCCGCTGCCGGGCAGCAGTTCCACCGGCAGGCCCAGCCGCCGCAGCCGGAAAAACAGCAGCTGCCCCATGGAGGCCGAAGCACTTTTGGCCTGGATGAAGATGCGCCGGGCGGAAAGCAGGGCTTCCAGCGCCTGCTCAAAAGCGGCGGGGTCCAGGGCTTCCATGGTTTTTTGCAGGCAGGCCTGTTGCTGCTGCAGGTAGCGGCGGGGGTCGAACTCCCCTTCCGCCAGCACCGTGCGGGCCAGCTTGCCCGCCGGGCCTTCCAGATGGTTCTGGGCCAGCACGTGGTTTTTCAGTTGCTTGAAGTCCTGGCAGCCCAGATGCCGGGCAAACCGGGAGATGGTGGCCTCCGACACCCCCAGATCCGCCGACAGCTGGCCGATGGTCATAAAGAGAAATTCTTCCCGGTGACTCTCGATAAATTCCAGCAGGCGGTGCTCGGCGGGGGTGAGCTTTTCAGGACTTTGGGGAAACTGCAGCGGCATAGGGTACCCTCCCTGGGAAAGATGATGGGACTATTATACCACAGCCGGGGCGTATTGGGCAGCCCAGGCCGGTTCTTTGCCCAGCAGCACCGATACATAATCCCCGCCCAGGGCGTGAATCTCCTTGAGGGAGCGTTTGAGCAGCGCCGCCGTGGCCACCTGGCGGGCGGCGTTGTCGGAAATACAGATCTCGTACGCGCCGCCGTTCACCGCCCGGCGCAGGGCTTCCACCGTGTTGAAGGATTCGGCAAAGCGGGTGCGCACGCAGCCGTACTGTACGGCCTGGTGGGTATCGCTGCCGCTGACCACCGGCAGGCCCAGGGCCTTGCCCAGCCCCGTGGTCAAGCGCTGGGTGCGCTCCCGGTCTTCGGCCAGGTCCTTGCCGTTCATATCCAGAAAATCCAGCCGGGTAAGCTGGTCGGTGGGCAGTTCGGGGATGTGCCCCCCGGCCCGGAAGGGATGGGCCCCGCCCACAAAGACGGGGTATTCCGCAAACAGGTCCATCAGCCGGGCAAAGGGCAGGAAGTTCCCCTTGGCCTTGTAGGGTTCCAGGCGGCGGTTCAATTCCAGGATGGCTTCCATGGGGCCTACCGACAGGATATGCCCGCCCTCGGCGATGTCGGTTTCCATGCCGGGGAAGATGGGCAGCCCGTCAAAGACCAGGGTATCCCCCTCCCGTTCGGATTGGGAGGCGATATAGCGGTAGAGTTCGGCAAAGCCCCAGGTGTTGAAATGCTCGGTCAGGCAGAGGGCATCCAGCCCGGCGGAGCGGGCTTCCCCAAAGAGCCAGTGGGTATATTCCTGAGAAAAAGGCAGCTTTTTGGCCAGCTTGCCGTGGGTATGAAAATCCAGATACATCTTCTTCCTCCTGTTACACAAGGCCGGCCAGCAGCACGGTGACAGCCACACACAGCACCGACAGGGCGGCAAAAATGCCGTCGTCCCAGGTGAGGTGCATACCGGCCAGCTTGATGCGCCGCACCGCCTTGTTGGTGGCGGCGTAGCGGTAGCCGCGCAGTTCCAGCGCTTCCACCGTGGTGCGGCTGCGCTTGGCGGTGTTGAGCATGAGCGGATAGAAGGCGGCCATGATGATCTTGACCTGGTAGGCCAGGTATCTGACTTTGCCGGTAAAGGTATCGTGGGCGGGCGGGTTGCCCCGCAGCCGGTAGCTGAGCAGCACGTTCTGGAATTCCTCCATGAGCATGGGCAGGATGCGGTAGGCGTAGGAGATGGAGAAGGACAGCCGTTCCGGGCAGCCGTACCACATGAGGCCGTTGGCCAGCTGGTCGGGGTCCAGGCCCGAGAACACCGTGACCGACGCCAGGGAGATGGTGGCCACCTTGAGAGTGAGCACCAGCAGCGGCGCAATGGCGGAGGCATCGCCCCCGAAGAGCCAGGTAGCCAGCAGCAGGTAGCCTGTCTGGGAGAAGACCCCCACGGCAAACAGCAGCAGCACCAGCCCCGCCACCCGGGCCAGCAGGGTGGTGATCATGACCAGCACAAAGCAGCCCAGCAGAAAGACGGTATCCTGCACGAACCAGGGCACCAGCCCGAAGAAAAGATACCACACCAGCAGCACCCGGGGGTCCCGGGCGGCAATGACGGTATCGTTGTTGCCGTAGGCGTTTTTGAGCACCTGATTGCGCAAAAAATCCATGGAGAATTTGTCCAGGATGTTTTCAGACAGTTTTTGCATCATACCCCATTCTCTCCTTCAAACTGGCGCAGAAATTCCGGCACCGTGTAGCACAGGGCCTGTTCGTCCAGGGCGCGGCCCATGGTGAAGATCTCCGGCGGGCGGATGCCCACCCGGGCCGCCAGGGCAGCATCCCCGAAGATCTCGTCCCGGGTACCGTCCGCCACTACCTTGCCGCCGCAGAGCACGATGATCCGCTGGGCCCATTCGCAGACCAGCTGCATATCGTGGGTGGCGATGAGCACCGTTTCGGTGATTTCCTTCATATCATTGAGGGTGCGCAGGATCTCCCGCCGGGTGGCGATGTCCAGGTTGGCGGTGGGTTCGTCCAGCAGCAGGATGCCGGGATTCAGCGCCACGCCGATGGCCAGGCTGGCCCGGCGCATCTGCCCGCCGGAGAGCAGCCGCCCGTCCCGGTCCGCCAGTTCGCTCAGCCGGAACCGTTCCAGCAGGGCGTCGGTCTTCTGCTGCCACTGGTCCACGCCCCGCACCTGCATGGCGTAGGCAATGTCCGCCCGGATGCTGTCCTTGATGAACATCTCCTCGGGGTTCTGGTACACCAGCGAAATGCGGCGGGAAAGTTCCTCGGGCTTGGTGTCCCGCAGCAGCGTGCCTTCCAGCGAAACGCTGCCCTTGTTGGGTTTGAGCAGCCCCACCAGCAGTTTCATCAGGGTGGATTTGCCTGCCCCGTTGGAACCGATGAGGGCGATCTTTTCCCCTTTGTGGAAGGTCAGGTCCAACCCGTCAAAGACCACCCGGGGGTCCCCCTTGACACTGCGGTAGGAAACCGTCACCCCGTGCAGGGCGGCGGCTTCGGGGCCGGGCTGGGGGCGGGGCGGGTTTTCCCGGGCAATGGGGGTGCGCGCCAGCGGGGCGAAGGCGGTTTTGCCTTCTTCCACCGTGGTGGGCAGTTCCTGCGCCGGGGCCAGCAGTCCCCGCTGCTGCAAGGCATAGCCCGCCTGGGTTACCTGGGGCGGGAAGATGTTGCTCTGCCGCAGTTCTTCCACCCGGGCCAGAGCCTGGCGGGTGGGCAGCATCCAGCGGACGCGGCCCTCTTTGAGCAGCAGCACGTGTTTGCAGTAGTCCGCAATATACTCGGTGTGGTGCTCGATGACCAGGATGGTCTTGCCCCATTTTTCGTTCAGTTCCCGCAGCACGCCGTAGATGCGGTCGGCGTGGCCGGGGTCCAGCTGGGCGATGGGTTCGTCCAGAATCAGGATATCGGGCCCCAGGGCAACCGCCCCCGCCAATGCCAGCAGGTGGGTCTGCCCGCCGGAAAGCTGCCAGACGTACTCTTCCTCCCGCCCCTGCAGGCCGCACCGGGCCAGCGCCTGCCGGCCCTGGGCCTGGTAGTCCTCCATGCCGTAGTTCAGGCAGGCGTAGGAGGCGTCGTCCAGCACCGTGGGGCGGACGATCTGGTTCTCAAAGTCCTGGTAGACATAGCCCACCTTGCGGGCCAGGTCCCCCACGTCGCTTTGCAGGGTGTCCTGCCCGGCCACCTTCACCGAACCGGTAAAGGTGCCGGTGATAAAATGGGGGATCAGCCCGTTGAGTACCTTGCACAGGGTGGATTTGCCGCAGCCGTTGTTGCCCACGATGGCCAGGAAATCCCCCGGTTCCACCGTCAGGTCCAGATGATCCAGCGTGGGCTGCGCCGCGCCGGGATAGGTATAACAAAGGTCCCGGATCTCAATGATGGCCATGGTATCTTACTTCGCCTCAGCCTTTTTCTTCATGACCACCAGCACCGCCAGGGCCAGCACGGCGGCCACGATGATGCCCACCGCAAAGGAGGTGCCGCTCTCGGCCCAGGAAGCCTCCCAGTCGATGAGCTCCAGGCCGCTGGTGGCCAGCATCTCGGCCACGATGGCGCAGACAAAGGCCACGGCGCAGCCCGCCAGCGTTTTGCCGCTGAGAGCGGGGGCGGCGTTTTCCGGCGTGCGGGGGCTCATGCCCAGCAGCGGCTCGATCTTGCCGTAGAGTTTGGGAACCAGATACAGCGTGGGCAGCAGGCAGAAGAAGATGCCGGAGAACAGCAGGTCGTTGAGGAAGGCAAAGCCCTCGGTGGCAAAGACACTCTCGGGCAGGCCGGCCACGGCCTCAAAATCCTCCACGGCGAACTGCACCTTGCAGATGTCCACGATGGTGCCCATGAGCAGCTGGGCGCCGGTGCCCAGGAACGCCGCAATGCCCACCATGCGGGTGTTGCGGGGGTCACGCACCAGACGTCCAGCGATGTACACGCCGATGGTGACGGTGACGAACTTCTCCAGCTCGCCCAGGCCGCCGAACTGGCCCAGCATGATCTCGCTGAAAACCAGCTCACCGGTGGCCGCGCCCAGCGCCGCCGACAGGGGGTCGAACAGCATGGCCAGCACCAGCGGGATGAACAGGAAATATTCTACGGAAAATTCCACCAGGCCCACCTGGAATTTCGGGATCAACTCGGTAAACAGGGTCGCCAGACCGTACAGGGACATGGTCAGCACAAAGACCATCAGTTTCTGGGACTGATTCATTCTGGTTTGCGTCGGATTCATAGTGGATTGCCTCCCCAATATCGTTTGCTCCGTTTGTGGTACCCTCTTGCGGGGTACGGTTTCATTGTAGGCCGTTTATGAAAGTTTCTCCACCATGATGCAGTAAAATGAAAGTTAATTTTCAGTAAAGTGACTTCCTCCCACAAACAAAAAAGCCCTTCTCCGGGAAGGCTTCCCGGGGAAGGGTACTTTTTTACAGACAGGGCCGGCGTTTTTGCCGGAGGGAGTCAGGGTTTGGCGGCTACCGCCTTGGTGGCGATGACATCCACGCCGGTGCCGGCGGCATCGGGCAGAACCACATCGCCGATGGCCACGGGGGCTGCCACTTCCACCGTTTTGAGGGCGGCGGCTACCGCGAAAATTGTATCCTTGGGGATATCGCTGCGGGTCTTGCAGGATATCATGGGCGAAACGCCGCCCTGTACCCGTACCGTGCTGGTCACAATGCGGGTGGGATGGGTGACCTCCTTGCGGGCGTAGGCATCGCCCCGGGGGCAGGTGTTGCCGCGCACCGCCGTTACGGTGTCGCCGTCCCGCTCCACCTCCAGCGGGCAGCCCATAGGGCAGCCGATGCAGATGAGTTTGATCGTTTCCATAGTTATGCCTCCTCCAGCGTCACGGTCAGCTGCGCCGCGTCGGCGTGGGCGCGCAGCACCTCGCCTTTCAGCAGCACGGTTTCCATCTCGCCCGGGGCCAGCACCGGCCGCTTGCGGCTGAAGATGCAGGTATCCCCGGCGTAGACCGCCACCTTCTTGTTCTTGTACACGTTGGCCACCCGGAACCGCAGGGTCACGGTATCCCCGGCACAGGCGGGGCGCAGGGTGGTGGGCACCGTGTACCGCACGCCGTTTTCGCAGCGCACCAGCAGGATGCGGGCGTCTGCCGCCTGCTCACCGCCCAGGATGTAGGCCGCCGCATGGGCACCGGCGGCAGAGGCTTCCTCCGAAACGAAGTCCACCAGGTCATGCACATGGAGCACGTTGCCCGCCGCAAAGACGCCGGGGATGCTGGTTTCCAGGCTTTCGTTCACCGCGGGGCCGCCGGTCACCGGGTTCAGGGCCACCCCGGCGCCCCGGCTCAGCTCGTTCTCCGGCAGCAGACCGCAGGAGAGCAGCAGCGTATCGCAGTCGAAATGTTCCTCGGTGCCGGGAACCGGCTTACCGTTTTCCACCCGGGCGATGGTGACGCCTTCCACCCGCTCCTTGCCCTGGATATCCACCACCGTGTGGCTGAGTTTCAGGGGGATGCCGAAGTCGTCCAGGCACTGGACGATGTTGCGCTTGAGGCCGCCGGAATAGGGCATCAGCTCCGCCACGCAGAGGACCTTGGCGCCCTCCAGCGTCATGCGGCGGGCCATGATCAGGCCGATGTCGCCGGAGCCCAAAATCACCACCCGGCGTCCGGGCAGGTAGCCTTCCATATTCACCAGCCGCTGGGCGGTGCCCGCGGTGTAGATGCCGGCGGGGCGGGTGCCGGGGATATTCAAGGCACCCCGGGGGCGTTCCCGGCAGCCCATGGCCAGCACCACGGCCTTGGGGTGCAGCTGGAACAGGCCGTCCTCTTTGTTCATGGCGGTGACAGTCTTGTCTGCCGCCAGGTCCAGCACCATGGTGTTCAGCTTGCAGGGGATGCCCAGTTCCCGGGCCTGCTCCGCAAAGCGGGCGGCGTACTCGGGACCGGTGAGTTCTTCTTTAAACGTGTGCAGGCCGAAGCCGTTGTGGATGCACTGGTTCAGGATGCCGCCCGGCTCTTTGTCCCGTTCCAGGATCAGCAGGTCCTGGATGCCGGCTTTGCGGGCGGCAATGGCGGCCGCCAGGCCCGCAGGCCCGCCGCCTATGATCACAAGGTCTACGTTTTTCATGGTTTGCGCCCTCCCTCAGTACACGTCCTTGTTGGTGCCCACGATAATGCGGGACCCGCCGCCCGACTTGGTGACGGCGCTTTGCTCCACGCCCAGTTCCCGGGCCAGGATTTCCAGCACGCGGGGACTGCAGAAGCCCGCCTGACAGCGGCCCATGCCCGCCCGGGTGCGGCGCTTGACGCCGTCCAGGCTGCGGGCACCGGGGACCCGGTGTATGGCATCCACGATCTCGCCCTCGGTCACCGTTTCGCAGCGGCAGATGATCTGCCCGTAGGCGGGATTTTCTTGAATCAGGGCGGCCCGTTCCGCAAAGGGGAGCGCCTTGGGGTCCAAAATCCCCTGACGGCGGGGGTCAAAATCGGGATTTTTCTCAAGATGCAGAATGTTCTGTACCAGTCGGGCCACTTCCACGCCGATGGCGGGGCTGGCCGAAAGTCCCGGCGATTCGATGCCCGCGCAGTCCACAAACCCGGGGGCGGCTTCCTCGATGAAAAATTCGTGCCGCAGTTCGTGGGCCCGCAGTCCCGCAAAACTGGTAATGGTCTGCCGCAGGGGCAGGTCCTTTACCGCCAATCCGGCCTTGGCGCGCACCTCGTCCAGTTCGGCGGCGGTGGTGGCGGTATCTTCCTTGTCGTCAATGTCGTTGGCCGTGGGGCCGATGAGCAGATTGCCGTGCACGGTGGGGGTTACCAGCACGCCCTTGCCGTACCTGCCCGGCAGCTGAAAGATCGTGTGGCGTACGTGTTCGCCCGCTGCATGGTCCAGCAAAAAGTAGTCGCCCCGCCGCGGCACAATGGTCATGGTGTCGGCGCTGACCTGGTTGTGCAGTTCGTCGGCATGCACCCCTGCCGCGTTGACGACACAGCGCGCTTCCAGCGGACCGCGGTTGGTCCAAAGACGCCAGCCGCCGTCTATGCGCTCGATGCGCTGCACCTCGGTGTCAAACTGGAATTGCACACCGTTTTTGGCGGCGTTTTCGGCAAAGGCATAGGTCAGGCCGAAGGGGCAGACGATGCCGCTGGTGGGCGCCCACAGCGCCGCCACCGCTTCGTCGGCAATGTTCGGCTCCAGGGCGCGCAGTTCCTCCTGCCCGATGATGCGCAGTCCCTCCACACCGTTGGCGCGGCCGTTTTCCAGCAGTTTTTCCAGCGCCGGGCGGTCCTCCTCGCTCAGGCAGACCACCAGGCTGCCGCACTGCTGGTAGGCAAAATCCAACTCTTTGGCAAGGTCCGGCATCATCCTGCTGCCCGCCACGTTGAGGGCGGCCATCCGGCTGCCGGCGGGGGCGTCAAACCCTGCATGGACAATGGCGCTGTTGGCCTTGCTGGTGCCGCAGCAGACGTCCTCCTCCTTATCGATCACCAGAATGTTGCCCTTATATCGACTCAGTTCCCGGGCCGCTGCGCAGCCCGATACCCCGCCGCCGATGATGATGACATCCATCATACGTCTTCCTCCTCATCCCGGGCCCAGCCGTAGGCGCAGCGCACAGCCTTGTTCCAGCCGCGAATACGCCGGGCGCGGTCCTCCGCACTGATCTGGGCCGTAAAGACCCGGTCCACGGCCCGGTTCTGCAGTACTTCCGCAGGACTGTTCCAGTATCCCACAGCCAGCCCGGCCAGATACGCCGCGCCCAGGGCCGTGGTTTCCACACAGCAGGGGCGTTCCACCGGCGCGCCGCTGATGTCGGCCTGAGCCTGCAGCAGATAGTTGTTGGCCGAAGCGCCGCCGTCCACTTTCAGCATGGCCAGCTGGATGCCCGCGTCCGCTTCCATGGCTTTCAGCACGTCGCTGACCTGGTAGCACAGGCTGTCCAGCGTGGCGCGGATGATGTGATTTTTGTTGCAGCCACGGGTCAGGCCCACAATGGCACCCCGGGCGTACTGGTCCCAGTGGGGGGCACCCAACCCCGTAAAGGCCGGTACCACATAACAGCCGTTGGTATCGGGCACTTTCAGGGCCATATATTCGGAATCCCGGGACTCCTCCAGGATTTTCAGTTCGTCCCGCAGCCACTGGATGGCGGCCCCGGCTACGAAGATGGAACCTTCCAGCGCGTAGGTCACCTTGCCGTCCAGGCCCCAGGCGATGGTGGTCACCAGTCCGTTGCGGCTCAATACCGGCCGCTCGCCGGTGTTCATCAGCAAAAAGCCGCCCGTGCCGTAGGTGTTTTTGGCATCCCCCGCCGTAAAACAGGTCTGCCCGAAGAGGGCCGCCTGCTGGTCACCCGCCGCCCCGGCAATCTTGATCTCGCCGCCAAAGTGCATGGGGTCGGCGTACTCGTAGAAGGCGCTGTTGGGCACCGGTTTGGGCAGCATACACCGGGGAATGTTCAGAATCTCCAGAATTTCATCGTCCCAGTCCAGCGTGTGGATGTTGAACAGCATCGTCCGGCTGGCGTTGGAGTAGTCCGTCACATGGATCTTGCCGCAGGTCAGCTTCCAGATCAGCCAGGTTTCCACCGTGCCGAAGAGCAGCTCCCCGGCTTCGGCCCGGGCACGGGCCCCCTCCACGTTGTCCAGAATCCACTGGAGCTTGGTGGCCGAGAAATAGGCGTCGATGACCAGGCCGGTCTTTTCCCGGAAGAGGTCGGTCAGCCCCTGGGCCTTCAAACGGTCGCAGAGTTCGCTGGTGCGGCGGCACTGCCATACGATGGCCCGGTAAACGGGCTCTCCGGTGTTGCGGTCCCAGACGATGGTGGTCTCCCGCTGGTTGGTGATGCCGATGGCGGCAATGTCGGCCGCCGTGGCGCCGATCTGGTTCATGGCGGACAGCGCCACACCCAGCTGGGTGGTCCAGATCTCGTTGGCATCGTGTTCCACCCAGCCCGGTTTGGGGAAATACTGGGTGAATTCCTTTTGGGCCACACTGCACATGTGGCCCTGCTTGTCGAACAGGATGCAGCGGTTGGAGGTGGTCCCGGCATCCAGTGCCATAATGTATTGTCCCATAGCGGTGCTCCTTTTCCTCGGAATTTTTGCAAAGCCGCGCAATTTGTATAAAAATATTGTAGCATACCACCCCGAAACTGCAACAAAATGCCCGGCACACCCTGGCAAAATCTACGAATCCCACAAAGGGAAACGGCGGTTTTTGGATATTCTGCGGAAAACAAAAAGGCCGCACCCGGTGAAAGGTGCGGCGGAAAAAATCATTCAATTTTCATCATGCGGTAGCCCACGCCGATGTGGGTCTGGATGTACTGGGGGGACCCGGGAGCGGATTCCAGCTTTTTGCGCAGCGTCGCCATGAACACCCGCAGGGAAGCTACGTCGTTCTCCCAGGAAGTACCCCATACCTTTTGGGTGATGTAGGTGTGGGTCAACACCTTGCCGCAGTTGCGGGCCATCAGGCAGAGCAGCTTGTACTCGATGGGGGTCAGGTGCAGTTCCTGCCCGGCCAGGTAGGCGCACCCGGCGGCAAAGTCGATGGTCAGCTGCCCGTTGGTGAATACCGGGCTGCCGCTGGTGTGCATGGCGGCCAGCCGCCGCTGGGTCACCCGCAGGCGGGCCAGCAGTTCTTCCACCGAAAAAGGCTTAGTCAGGTAGTCATCGGCACCGGAATCCAATGCCTCGATCTTGTCGGCATCCTCGCTGCGGGCACTGATAACGATGATGGGCATATCCGACCAGCTGCGCACCCGGCGGATGACTTCCACGCCGTCCAGATCGGGCAGCCCCAGGTCCAGCAGCATGATGTCGGGGGCGCTGGTGGCAGCTTCCCGCAAAGCAGCTTCGCCGCAGTCCGCCACGGTGTAGCGGTAATCGTGGGTCTTTAAGGTGGTGGTGATCAGGTTGCGGATGGGCGCATCGTCCTCCACCACCAGAATCAGCGGCTTATTCATGCAGTGTTACCTCCCCCCGTGGCACCGTAAAGGTGAAATTGCACCCGTGCGGCGGATTGTCCGTGAGTGTGATGGTACCCCCGTGGGCATCCACGACGGTCTTGCACAGCGCCAGCCCCAGCCCCAGGCTGCGGCGGCTGTCGGCGACTTTATGCTCGCCGGTGTAGAACATTTCAAAAATATGGGGCCGGATATCCGGTGCAATGCCCGGCCCGTCGTCCAGTACCGAGATGGCGGCAAACCCATCCTGTGCCCGGGCTGTCACCGTGATGGTGGACCCGGCAGGGGTGTATTTTACGGCGTTGTCCACCAGATTGATGAGCACCTGTACGATGAGCCGCGCGTCCATGCGGGCCAGCAGCAGTTCATCGGGCAGGTCCATCCGGATGGTGTGTTCACTGCCCTTGCGGTGGGTGTGGCGCAGGGCCTCTTCAATGACCTCGCTGACCAGCTCGGTGGAAAGGCGCAGGTTCATCCGTCCGTCCTCAATGCGGGTGATGGACAGAAGATTCTCTACCAGGTTGATCAACCACATCGAATCATCGTAAATGTCCAGAAAAATCTGGTGCCGGGCATCCTCGTCCAGTTTGGCATCGTTGGCCAGCAGATTGGCGGCATTGCCGGAAATGGAGGTCAGCGGTGTGCGCAGATCGTGGGAGATGGCCCGCAGCAGGTCGGCCCGGAGCTGCTCGTTTTTCGCCCGCAGGGCGGCGCGCTCCTTCTCCTCGATGTTGCGGATATTCTGGATGGCCAGCGTCACCGTGATGATGGACACGATGAGCATGATGGCGATGGTGAAGGGATAGCCCTTCTCGTAAGCGTGCAGGGTCAGGCGCGGTTCGGTGAAAAAGAAGTTGAAGAGCAGCACACTGGCCACCGAGCTGAGCACCCCGCAGAAATAGCTTTTGGTGAACAGGGAAGTGAGCAGTGCGCCCAATACGTAGATGGAGATGATGTTTGCCTTGGTGAAGGCAAATTGCCAGAAAATATTGCCGATCACGGTGCCCGCCGTTAGAATCAGCAGGGTCACCAGCAGGTCCTGCCACCGGGGCACCATCTGTGCCCGCAGGTCATGGGGCTGTTCTTGCCGCGTCATAGTGCTACCGCCTCCTGTCTGGTATCATACCACAGAAGGCCGGTCAGCGCCAGAGCCGGTTCACGCATCGTGGTCCGGCTGGTTGTCCTCCCGGTGCTTTTTCCGCGCTTTGCGGTATTTGTCCATGAAACCATCCAGATTCCGGCAGAGAAACCAGCCGAACAGGCCCGCCGCCAGCACCACGGCGGCCAGCAGCAATTCTTTCACAAAAACCGCCCTCTTTCCGTTTACAGGTGGAAGCAGCGCTTGATGGAACGATATTCGCCCAGCACCAGCAGATGCCCGTCGGCAGGCAGCACGGTGTCCGAGGAGATGTTCACATCGATGGTACCGTTGCGCTTGATGCCCAGCAGGTTGATGCCGTACTTTTTGCGGATGTCAATGTCACCCACAGTCTGTCCCGCCCAGGATTCCAGCGCGGGCACTTCCATGATGGCGTTGTTGGCGTCCAGCTCCACGTAGTCCACCAGATGGCTGGACCCGTAGCGCACGGCAGCCCACTTGGCCAGCTGTTTTTCGGGGTAGAGGATTTCGTCGGCACCGTTGCGCAGCAGGAACTTGGCCTGCACGTCCCGCTCCGCGCGGGAAACCACCAGCTGGGCGCCCAGTTCTTTCAGCAGGGAAGTGGTTTCCAGCGAACTCTGGAAATCGCCGCTGATAGCCACAATGCAGACGTCAAAGTTGCGCACGCCCAGGGCTTTCAGGAACTCCGCGTTGGTGCTGTCGCCGATCTGGGCGTTGGTCACAATGTCCAGCACATCGTTGACCCGGTCCTCGTTTTCATCCACGGCCATGATCTGGTGGCCCTGTTCGTTGAGCTGCATGGCAATGTGCCGGCCAAAACGGCCCAGGCCGATGAGCAAGAATGATTTCATGGTGTACTTCCTTTCCCGTCAGCCGACGGTGATACGTTCCTGCGGCAAACGGCTTCCGGCCTTGGAAAAACCGGACAGTGCCGCATAGATCAGGGTAAGGCCGCCTACACGGCCGATAAACATCAAAGCGATCAGAATGGCCTGGGAAAGCAGCCCCAGTGTGGGGGTCAGGCCCAGGGACAGGCCCACGGTGCCCACGGCGGAGGCCGTTTCAAACAGGCAGTCGGACAAAGGCAGCCCTTCCACCGCGCTGATAATAAACCCGCCGCCCAGGAAGAGCGTCAGGTACAGCATACCGATGGTGGCGGCGCTGTTGACCACCTTGTTGTCGATGCGCCGCCCAAAGAAGTGCGGTTCCGACTGGCGGCGGAACACCGCCAGGGCGTTGGCAAACAGCACGGCAAAGGTGGTGGTTTTCATACCGCCGGCGGTAGAACCCGGCGAACCGCCGATAAGCATGAGCAGGATCGTCAGGCCCTGGCCCACGCCGGTGAGGGCGGTGAGGTCGGCGGTGTTGAAGCCCGCGGTGCGGGGGGTCACCGACTGGAACAGTGAAGCCAGTACCCGTTCCCCGGCGGGCAGGGTGGAAAATTCCCCGAAGAAGAACCACACGGCGGGCAGCAGAATGAGCAGTGCCGTGGTGGACAAAATGACTTTGCTCTGCATCCGGTACCGGTGGAACCGCAGCTTGTTGGTGCGGATGTCGTCCCAGGTCAGGAAGCCGATACCGCCCACCACGATAAGCGCCATGATCGTCAGGTTGACGATGGGATCGGCGCGGTAGGAAGTCAGGGAAGCGTACTTGGCATCCGGGGTGCCCAGCAGGTCAAAACCGGCGTTGCAGAAGGCCGATACCGAGTGGAACACGGCCATCCAGATTCCGCGCAAACCATAGTCCCGGACGAACACCGGCAGCATACAGACGGCCCCCAGTGCTTCGATGCACAGCGACGCTTTGATGATGAAGCCGGTCAGCCGCACGATGCCGCCCACTTTGGGGGCGGCGATGGCTTCCTGCATGGTACCGCGCTGCATCAGGGAGATTTTGCGCCCCGACAGCAGCGAGAAAAACGCCGCCACCGTGATAACGCCCATGCCGCCGATCTGAATCAGGGAGAGGATCACGGCCTGGCCGAACCAGGACCAGTGGGTGGCGGTATCCTGCACCACAAGCCCCGTCACACACACCGCGGAGGTGGCGGTGAACAGCGCCTGGTTGAAGGGGGTCACGGTGCCGCTCCGGGCAGAGAACGGCAGCATCAACAGCAGACTGCCGCCGAGAATAACGGCGGCGAACAACAGAATGATGGTTTGAAAGGTTGTCAAACGCGGCGGGCGGAACCCAGCCATGAAAACGCCTCCCATTTTATACAAATTTCATCCTCTCATTATAGGTCGGCCCTGGTTAAGAAGGCATAAATATCCGGCGTATGGTATTAAGACGACATTAAGATGCCAAACGGCAGGGCACCGTCTGACGGTGCCCTGCCGGGCAAAGGTACGCAAATATCAGCGGTCCACCACCGGAACGGGTTTGTCGCTGCGTTTCTCCAGATCGTTGATATACAGGTTGGTTTCCCGTGCCACCACGCCGGACAACAGCAGCACGGCGATGAGGTTGGGAATGGCCATCAGGGCGTTGAGGGTATCGGCTACGGTCCATACCAGGTTCAGGGCCACCACGGGGGAGAGGGCCGCCACCGCCACATAGACGATGCGGTAGAACACCTGGCCCTTGCTGCCCACCAGATATTCCAGGCAGCGCTCCCCGTAGTAGGACCAGCCCAGCACGGTGGAAAAGGCAAAGGAGATGATGCCCACCACCAGGATGACGGGTCCCAGCACGGGGATCTGATCGAAGGCAAGGGTCGTCAGGATGCCGCCGTCCGAGATGGAGCCCATGTCGATGGCGGGATTTTTCATAATGCTGGAAACCAGCACCAGGCCGGTCATCAGGCAGACAACGACGGTATCCCAGAAAGTGCCGCTGGCGGAAACCAGAGCCTGGCGCACGGGGTTGCGGGTCTGGGCAGCGGCTGCCACGATGGGGGCCGAGCCCATGCCGGATTCGTTGGAGAACAGGCCCCGGGCGATGCCGTAGCGCATGGCCAGCATGATGCCGCCGCCGGTCAGGCCGCCGGCCGCCGCGCCGGGGGTAAAGGCCAGCCGCAGAATGGTGGTCACGGCGGCCCACAGGTAATCATGGTTGTATGCAAGGATGCCCAGGCAGCCCAGAATGTAGAAGGCTGCCATAAAGGGCACCAGCTTTTCACAGACGTTGGCGATGGTCCGGATGCCGCCGAAGATGACCAGCGCCGTCAGTACGGCCACCACGGCGCCCACCATCCATTCGGGGATTCCCAGGTTGGCCTGGCAGACCGTGGCAATGGCGTTGACCTGGGTGGCACAGCCGATGCCGAAGGATGCCAGCGTGCCGAACAGGGCAAACAAGACCCCCAGCCATTTCAGGTGCAGGCCCCGTTCCAGGGCGTACATGGCACCGCCCTGCATCCGGCCATCCTTGGTCTTGACGCGGTATTTCACGGCGATCAGGGATTCAGCGTACTTGGTAGCAATGCCGAAGATACCGGTGATCCAGCACCAGAACACCGCACCGGGTCCACCCAGGGCGATGGAGGTACCCACGCCGATGATGTTGCCGGTGCCGATGGTGGAGGCCAGCGCTGTGGTCAAAGTGGCAAACTGGGAAACTTCTCCCTCGGCGTCAGGGTCCTTGGTGACCGAAAGACGGATGGCCGTGAGCAGTTTGCGCTGGATGCCCCGGGTACGCAGGGTCATGAACAGGTGGGTGCCCAGCAACAGCAGCATGGTGGGCCAGGCCCAGACCCACTGGTTGGTCACGTTGATAAAATTGACGATGGCGTCCATCATAAGCGGTATCTCTCTTCCTTGGCGGTGGCGGGCGGACAAAAAACAGCGGCGTGCCCGCGCAGTACATCCTGTGCGAACACGCCCTTGTGCCTTGCTACTATCTGTATGATACAACCTTTGACGTTAGTCCGTCAAGTATGGGCCTTTTGCACAGGGAGCTGCTTTGTGGTACAATGGCGGCGGAAGATCTGCAAAAAAAGGAGATACCCACCATGACCCGCAACGCTGTGTTTGTCATCACCGGCGCACCCTGCACCGGCAAATCCACGCTGGCCGCCTGGCTCTGCCGCCGCCTGCCCCAGCCGGTGGCGGGGCTTCGCACGCTGTGCACCGGCCGGTGTGAAGCCGGGGCGCTGTTTTCGCTGCAGAATCTTGCGGACGGAACCGTCACACCGGTCACACAGTGGGAAGCGGGGCAGGTCACTACCTTATATACTGTATGGGACAGCAACGGGGCCGGCGTACTGCAGGCGGCCCTGCAAGGGGAAGCCGGGACGATCCTGGTGGACGAAGCCCTGCCGCCGAACCCCCACTGCCCGGCCTGGAACGAGGCTTTGGCGGCGGTGCTGGCGGGGGAGCGCCCCGGGGTGCTGACAACCGCCAAAGAAACCCTGCCGGCCCTGCTGGCCCTGTGTGGTGACCGGGCGGTGCAATGCCTGGACCTGGACGAAACCGGCCCCGAGAATCTGCGTGCTGCCCTGGCCGATACCCTGCCGGTGCCGCTGCACGCGGGGGTCAGTGTGCGGCTGTTCCGGGAAGAAAAGTGTTTCGGCACCGGTCCCATGCAGCTGCTGGAACTGGTGGGCCGTACAGGTTCGCTGCACAAAGCGGCGGCGGCCATGGGCATGGCCTACTCCAAGGCCTGGAAGATGCTGGGGGAACTGGAGCGCCAGTGGGGCTTTGCCATGCTGGAACGCCGCCCCGGCGGCACCGGCGGGGGCGGTTCGCTGCTGACGCCCCGGGCCTGGGAACTGCTGCGCCGCTACCGCGCCCTGCAGTGGGAAACCGAGCACGCCGCCCGGCAGGCTTTCACCCGATGGTTCGGGGATTTCTGACGGGAAAGCCCCGGTCCAAAAGTATAACAAATCGTATTATTTTGCAAAATACTACAAAACAAGACAAGATAAGTATGACTTTTATCTGGCGGCGTGGTACAGAAGGTGCAAAAGCCGCCCTGTTCAGCGGGGATTTTGTCGGTTTTGCCGTATTTTGCCGCCCCACTCCGGCTGATATTGACAGTGCGCATCCTTTTATTGCTATAATAAAGGGATGTTTTTTGTTTTTGCGGCGTATTTTTTGGGGAAACCATGCCCGGAAACGGAACAAAGTGTCGGAAGAAAGGCGGCAAGGAAATGAAAGAGGAAATCCAACAGAAAGAAGCGCAGGGTTATGTGACCCCTTACGAGTTTAAGGGCAAACTGCCGATGCGCCAGGCGATCCCCCTGGGCCTGCAGCACGTGCTGGCCATGTTTGTGGGTAACCTGACTCCTATTTTGATCATCACCAGCGCTTGTGCAGCAGGCGGCGGGGCGGAGGAATTCGCCCAGATCCAGGTGGCGCTGCTCCAGAACGCCATGCTGGTGGCCGGTATCGTTACGCTGGTGCAGCTGTTCTCGGTGGGCCCCGTCGGCGGCCAGGTGCCCATCATCATGGGTACCAGCTCCGGCTTCATCGGCGTATTCCAGAGCGTCAACCAGATCATGGGCGGCGGTATTCTCAGCTATGGTGCCATCATGGGCGCCTCCATCGTGGGCGGCCTGTTTGAAACGGTGCTGGGCGCCTTCCTCAAACCCCTGCGCCGCTTCTTCCCGGCGGTGGTCACCGGTACTGTGGTTATGTCCATCGGCCTGTCCCTGATCAGTGTCGGCGTGGGCTCCTTCGGCGGCGGTACCTCCGCCAAGGACTACGGCTCCCTGGAAAACCTGCTCATCGCGCTCGTCGTTATGGTCATTATCCTGATCTTCAAGCACGGCGCCAAGGGCATGGCCAGCTCCTCCTGCATTCTCATCGGTATTGTCTGCGGCTACATCATCTGCGCCATCCTGCCGCTGTTCCTCTCCACCACCGGCGTCACCGCCGACGGTGTGGAGTACACCAAGGCCTGGGTGCTCAACTGGAGCAAGGTGGCCGAGGCTTCCTGGTTTGCGGTGCCCCAGCTCATGCCGGTCAAGCCGGTGTTTGACCTGCGGGCCATCCTGCCGGTGGGCGTTATGTTCATCGTCACCGCGGTGGAGACGGTGGGCGATATCTCCGGCGTGACCGAGGGCGGCATGGGCCGCGAAGCCACCGACAAGGAGCTGTCCGGCGGCATCATCTGCGATGGCCTGGGCTCCACCTTTGCCGCCCTCTTCGGCGTGCTGCCCAACACCAGCTTCAGCCAGAACGTGGGTCTGGTCACCATGACCAAGATCGTCAACCGGACCGCCCTGGCCTTCGGCGCCATCTTCCTGGTGCTGTGCGGCCTGCTGCCCAAGCTGGCGGCGCTGGTCTCCATCATGCCCCAGAGCGTGCTGGGCGGTGCGGCGGTCATCATGTTCTCCTCCATCGTCATGAGCGGTATCCAGCTCATCACCAGCGACAAGCTCACCCCCCGCAATATGACCATCGTGTCGGTGGCACTGGGCCTGGGCTACGGCATGGGCTCCAACACCGCCGTGCTGGCCGGCCTGCCCCAGCTGGTGCAGCTGGTCTTCGGCGGTTCCGGCATCGTGCCCGCCGCCTTTGTGGCTATCCTGCTCAACGTGCTGCTGCCCAAGGACCCGTCCGAGGCCGCTGTGCAGAATGCCGAAAAATAAAAAAATCCCGTAATTTGTCGCCCCGCCCCCTCGGCGGGGCTTTTTCTTTGCGGGGTTCCATGCTATACTGAAAGCCAGAAAGCATACTTTTTGTGAGGAGGTACATACCTTGCTGACCATCAAGCGATATGTCCGTGCCCAGAGCCTGGACGAAGCCTACACCCTGTGCCAGAAGCGGGCCAACGTGGTGCTGGGCGGTATGCTGTGGCTCAAGACCCAGAACCGCACCGTCGATACCGCCATTGACCTGTCCGACCTGGGCCTGGATGCCATCGAGGAAACCCCCGACGCCTTCCGCATCGGGGCGATGGTCACCCTGCGCCAGCTGGAACAGCACCACGGTCTGGATGCACTGACCTGCGGTGCCCTGGCCGAAAGTGTCCGGCCCATCGTGGGTGTGCAGTTCCGCAACCTGGCCACCCTGGGCGGCAGCCTCTACGGCCGGTTCGGATTTTCCGACCTGCTGACCCTCTTTCTGGTGCTGGACGCCGCGGTGGAACTGCACCACGGCGGTACTGTGCCCCTGGCCGATTATGCCGCCCGCCCCTACGAGCGGGACATCCTGACCCATGTGGTGGTGCCCAAACAGCCGGGGCGGGTGGCCTACCGGGCCCAGCGCAACATCGCCACCGATATCCCGGTACTCACCTGTGCGGTGGCGGTGCGCCCCGACGGGGTGCGCTGCGCCATCGGCGCCCGTCCCATGAAGGCACAGCTCTACCCGGGTAACGCCGCGCTGCTGGCAGAGGGCATTACCCCCCGGAGTGCCGACGCCTTCGGGGCAAGTATCGCCGCACAGGTGCCCTTCGGCAGCAACCTGCGTGCCGGGGCGGACTACCGCCGTGCCGTCTGCCCGGTGCTGGTACGCCGGGCCCTGCTGGCCTGTAAGGAGGAAGCATAATGGAGATCCAACTCAAACTCAACGGCCGCCCGGTGCGGGACAGCATCGACGCCGACACGCTGCTCATCGACTTTGTGCGGGCCCATGGCTGCGCCAGCGTCAAGCGCGGGTGCGAAACCTCCAACTGTGGGCTGTGCACCGTGCTGCTGGACGGCAAACCGGTACTTTCCTGCTCAGTGCTGGCAGCCCGGGCCGATGGCCATGAGGTCCAGACCCTGGAAGGTCTGCAGGCTGAAGCGGAGGAATTTGTCAGCTTTATTGCCGACCAGGGCGCCGAGCAGTGCGGTTTCTGCAATCCCGGTTATGTGATGAACACCATCGCCCTGCTGCGGGAAAACCCCGACCCCACCGACGATGAGATCCGCGCCTATCTGGCAGGCAATCTCTGCCGCTGTTCCGGGTACGAGGGTCAGCTGCGGGGCATCCGGGCCTTTTTGAACGCCCGCAACGCAAAGGAGGGAACGGACCGTGGCTGAACTGAAAACCGTCGGTAAGCCCATGCGCAAAAAGGACGCCATGAACCTGCTGCTGGGCAAACCTGCCTTTGTGGAGGACGTGACCCCCCGGGACTGCCTGGTGGTCAAGGTCCTGCGCAGCCCCCATGCCCATGCGCTGATCCGCACCATCAATACCGATATTGCCATGAAAGTCCCCGGCATGGTGGCGATCTATACCTATAAGGATGTGCCCAACAAGCGGTTCACCACCGCGGGCCAGACCTACCCCGAACCCTCCCCCCATGACCGGCTGATTCTGGACCAGCGGGTGCGTTTTGTGGGGGATGCCGTGGCGATCCTGGCCGGCGAAAACGAAAAAGCCGTGGAAAAGGCCATGAAGCTCATCAAGGTGGACTATGAGGTGCTGCCTGCGGTGCTGGACCCCCATACCGCCAAGGATAACCCCATACTCGTCCATCCCGAGGAGAACTGGGAAGCCCTCTGCCCGGTGGGGGCCGACAATAAGCGCAACCTCTGCGCCACCGAAACCTGCGGGGAAGGGGACGTGGACCAGGTGCTGGCGGACTGCGATGTGGTCATCGACCATGTATGGCACACCAAACCCTGCCAGCAGGCCATGATGGAAACCTTCCGCACCTACACCGAGATCGACCCCTACGGGCGGCTCCACGTCATCAGTTCCACCCAGATCGTCTTCCATGTGCGGCGCATCCTGGCCCTGGCGCTGGACATCCCCAAATCCAAGATCCATGTGGAAAAACCCCGCATCGGCGGCGGTTTCGGCGCCAAGCAGACCTCGG
>OGYQ01000729.1_pt1 | contig 27057 bp, 33 predicted proteins | sample 1576641 | NCBI WGS metagenome assembly OGYQ01 (sample SAMEA3541476, study PRJEB24748) | human gut metagenome | biome: human gut; feature: human-associated habitat; material: faeces | place: China | collected 2012 | reverse complement strand
CTGCAGGCGTCATATCGGCAACGGAAGACAAAAAAGAGACTACGGTGGTGGATCTTATCAGAGAGAAGAAGCGAAAGGATCTGTTTCCTGTAGGAAGGCTTGACAAGGATACAGAAGGACTGCTTCTGATTACCAATGACGGGGTGCTGGCCCACCGTCTGCTGTCTCCAAATCATCATGTGGACAAGACTTATTTTGTGAAAGCCGGGAAACCGTTGTCTGATGAAGATGTCAGAATGCTGGAGACAGGAGTAGATATCGGGGAAGAAGAAGAGAAAAGCTTCCTGGCAGGCGTCAATATTGGCACCGGAGATGAAGAGGAATGGACCAGGCCCGCAAGATTGGAGATCTTAAAAAGTGGGGAAGAGTCGGAGGTGCGCCTGACCATTCAGGAAGGAAAATATCACCAGATCAAGCGGATGTTCCAGGCGGTCGGGATGGAGGTGCTGTACCTGAAACGGCTGTCCATGGGAAAGCTTACGCTGGATCCTGGGCTTAAGCCGGGGGAATACCGGCTGCTGACAGAAAAGGAGCTTTGCGATGTTACAGACGAAAATGCTGGAAGGCATTGACGGGATTATTTTTGATATGGATGGGACGCTGCTGGATTCTATGTGGATCTGGCCTTCTATTGATGATGATTATCTGAAAAAGTATTGCCTGAAAAAGCCGGAGCGGTTCCATGAAGCTATGGAAGGTATGAGTTATTCGGAGGTGGCTCAGTTTTTTCTGGATACCTTTCCGGAGCTTTCCTGCACCAGGCAGGAGATTATGGATGAATGGCTTCTTATGGCCCGGGAGAAATACCGCACACAGGTGTCCTTAAAAAAGGGGGCGGAAAGGTTTATTTCCAGGATGCGTTCCCAGGGAAAGAAGATCGGCATTGCAACAAGCAATGCCAGGGAACTGACGGATGACGCACTCCTTGCGCTGCAGATCGGAGGACTGTTTGATGTAGTGCGGACAGCCGGAGAAGCGGGAGCCGGGAAGCCGGCGCCGGACGTGTATCTGATGGTGGCCGGGGAGCTTGCGGTGGAGCCGGAGCGCTGCCTTGTCTTTGAGGATGTACCGATGGGGATCCTGGCCGGGAAAAATGCCGGCATGAGAGTCTGTGCGGTAGAAGATGATTTTTCCAGGCCGCAGGAAGAAAAAAAGCGGAAGCTGGCGGATTATTACATACAGGATTATGATGATATAGAAAAGGAAACTTACGAGGTGCTGTTATGAGTCAGGGATTTTTGCCGCTGTGCAGGAAGGATATGGAAGAGCGGGGCTGGGAACAGGTGGACTTTGTCTACGTGTGCGGAGATGCCTATGTAGATCATCCGTCCTTTGGCCATGCGGTCATCACTCGTCTCTTGGAGGCTCACGGATACAAGGTGGGGATCATTGCCCAGCCGGACTGGAAGGAAAAGACATCTGTGATGGAGTACGGCGAGCCAAGGCTTGCATTTCTGGTATCGGCGGGAAATATGGACTCCATGGTCAATCATTATTCGGTGTCGAAAAGGCCAAGAAGGACAGATGCCTATACGCCGGGAGGCGTGATGGGGAAACGGCCGGACTATGCCGCAGTGGTGTATGGCAACCTGATCAGGCAGACTTATAAAAAAACGCCGGTCATTCTGGGCGGTATAGAGGCAAGTCTTCGGAGAATGGCTCACTATGATTACTGGTCAGACCGCCTGAAGCGGTCCATCCTGCTGGATTCCGGCGCAGATCTGATCTCCTACGGGATGGGGGAACGCTCCATTCTGGAGATCGCAGAAGCCCTGGAGGCAGGCATTGACGTGAAGGATCTGACCTTTATCCCGGGGACGGTTTTCCGTGCAAAGTCTCTGGACAGCGTGTATGATCCGGTCATTCTGCCGGGATTTGAGGAAATGAAGCAGGATAAGCTCCTGTATGCCAAAAGTTTTTATATCCAGTACTGCAATACAGACCCAATCAAGGGCAGATGTCTGGCAGAGCCCTATGGGGAACATCTCTATGTGATCCAGAACCCGCCTTCCAGACCCCTTGGCCAGGAGGAAATGGATGAGGTCTATGGCTATCCCTATATGCGGACCTATCATCCCTCTTATGAGAAGGACGGAGGCGTGCCTGCGATCGCGGAAGTAAAGTTCAGCCTCATCAGCAACCGCGGATGCTTTGGAGGATGCAGCTTCTGTGCGCTGACCTTCCATCAGGGAAGGATCCTGCAGACCAGGAGCCATGAGTCCCTTCTTGACGAAGCGGTAAAGATGACCGAGGATCCGGACTTCAAAGGGTATATCCATGATGTGGGCGGCCCTACGGCGAATTTCAGGCAGCCCTCCTGTGACAAGCAGCTTGAGCACGGAGTATGCAAAAACCGGCAGTGCCTCTATCCAAAGCCATGCAGGAACTTAAAAGCGGATCATAAGGACTATGTCCGGCTGCTCCGGAAGCTGCGCGAGATCCCGAAGGTAAAGAAGGTATTCATCCGTTCGGGGATCCGGTTCGACTATGTGATGGCGGATCCGGACGATACGTTTTTCCGGGAGCTGTGTGCGTATCATGTGAGCGGGCAGCTGAAAGTGGCGCCGGAGCATGTGTCCGACGCGGTGCTTTCACGGATGGGAAAGCCGGAAAATAAGGTCTATCAGGCCTTTGTAAAGAAATATAAAAGGATCAACCAGGAGCTTGGAAAAGATCAGTACCTGGTGCCTTATCTGATGTCCTCTCATCCGGGCTCTACCCTGAAGGAGGCCGTTGAGCTTGCAGAATATTTACGGGACTTAGGATATATGCCGGAGCAGGTGCAGGATTTTTATCCCACACCTTCTACCATCTCCACCTGTATGTATTATACCGGTGTGGATCCAAGGGATATGAAACCGGTGTATGTGCCGAAAAATCCTCATGAAAAGGCGATGCAGCGGGCTCTGATCCAATACCAGGATCCAAAGAATTATGACCTGGTGCTGGAAGCGCTGAAAAAAGCGGGACGCATGGATCTGGTGGGCTATGACAGGCACTGCCTCCTGCGGCCAAAGAAACAGGGCGGCCAGGAAAAGCCGGGAGGGGCAGGAAAAGAAAAAGCGGGAAGAAGACCGGGAAAAGGTAAGAAAAAGACCATCCGGAATGTTCATAAAAAGAAGGGAAAGAAATGAGGATTGCATTGATCACAGGAGCTTCTTCGGGACTTGGAAAAGAGTTTGCAAAACAGATTCCAAGACTCTATAAGGGGCTTGACGAGCTCTGGGCCGTGGCAAGGAGAACGGAGAGGCTGAAGAAACTGGAGCAGGAGATTTCTATTCCTGTCCGGATTTTTGACGGGGATCTGAACCGGGATTATATTTACGAAAGAATTGGAAAAGAGCTGGAAAAGCAAAGCGCAGATATCCGGATGCTGGTAAATGCGGCAGGTTTCGGGAAGATGGGAAAATTTGAAGATATTCCCCTTGCGGATCAGCTTTCAATGGTCGACCTGAACTGCAGAGGACTGACAAAAATGACAGGAATCTGTCTGCCGTATCTGTCCCGGGGAAGCAGGATATTAAATGTCGCATCGGCGGCGGCCTTCTCTCCGCAGCCAGGGTTTGCTGTCTATGCGGCAGGCAAGGCTTATGTGTACCGGTTTTCCACGGCGCTTAGGACAGAGCTTGTGTCCCGGGGAATCATGGTGACAGCTGTATGTCCGGGACCGGTGGATACCGAGTTCTTTCAGGTATCAGGGGAACTGCCGGGCGCTTTCAAGTCCGGTTTCCGGAAGACGGCGCCGGAGGTGGTAAAGACGGCCTTAAGGGATGCAGTCAGAGGAAGAGCAGTGTCTGTCTGCGGCGGTTCCATGAAGGCGGCAAGGCTTGGTGCGAAGATGGTGCCGGAACCATTGCTTGCATATCTGATGGGACGGGCGAATCAGATCAGATGAAACGATAGAAGAATATAAAGGGAGTGTAGGGAACATGAAGATAGAAAAAGGACAGCCGGGATATATTAAAGCAAGAAAGTTTCGCTATCTGGTGTATGCAATTGCAGAGTTTGCCATAGTTATAGCCGTCTTTGTGCTGGGATATATGCAGACAGGAACGAAACTGAATCTTATGACAGTGCTGGCGGTAGTGGGATGCCTTCCGGCAGCCAAAATGCTGGTGGAGTTTATTACGATGGCGCCCCATAAGAGTATCTCTCCGGAGCGCTTTAAGGAACTGGAGGAGAAGGCAGGCCTTCTTACCAGAGCCTATGACCTGATCATTACCAGCACGGAAAAGGTCATGCCGGTAGAGGCGGTGATCATATCCGGCCATGTGGTCTGCGGCTATGCCAGCAGCCCGAAGACAGATGAAACAGTGCTGTCCCGCCATATTAAAACAATCCTTAAAAACAACCGCTATGACAAGATGACGGTCAAGATTTTCCACGATTATCACGCGTTTCTTGCCAGAGTGGAGGGGATGAGCAATATTGCGGCGGTACAGAAGCCGGACCGGCGTCATGACAAAAGGGTCCGGGATATTATTTTGGCAATCTCCATGTAGAGGAAGATCAGACAGATCATAACCAGGATGAAAGAGACAGAACTGATATGAGAGAAATCATCATCAAGGAAAATGAGGCCGGACAGCGGCTGGATAAATTCCTGAAAAAATATATGAAAGAGGCGCCTGCGTCCTTCTTTTACAAAATGCTGCGTAAGAAAAATATTGTATTAAACGGGAAAAAGGCCGGCGGAAACGAGAAGCTGGCTGTGGGAGACCGGGTTAAGCTTTTCCTTTCCGATGATACGATCTCTAAATTTTCCGGCGAAGCTCCGGAGAAGAGGAAGGCAGACAAAGAAAAGGCAGGCGGCGGTGCCATGGAGCTTCCACTGGAGATTATTTATGAAGATTCTCAGATTATGCTTCTGAATAAGCCGGCCGGGATGCTTTCCCAAAAAGCTGGAAAGACGGATGTGTCCATGGTAGAGGCTGTCCAGGAATATCTTTTAAGAAGCGGACAGATCACGGAGGAAGAGCTTCGCACCTTCCGCCCGTCGGTGTGCAACCGGCTGGACCGGAATACCAGCGGACTGATCACGGCAGGAAAGACGCTTGCGGCACTGCAGCAGCTAAGCCAGGTGTTCCAGGAACGGACAGTGGAGAAGTGGTATCTGTGTATCGTGAAAGGATGTGTCAGGGAAAGCGGGAGCATCCGTGGCTTTCTGACCAAGGATGAGCGGACAAACCAGGTTACGGTGGGAAGCAGAGGAAAAACTGCAATCGAAACCGATTATGTCCCGGCAGCGTGGAACGATGAGATGACACTTCTGAAAGTTCATCTGATCACCGGGAAGACGCACCAGATCCGGGCCCATCTTGCTTCCATCGGACATCCAATCCTGGGGGATCCCAAATACGGGGACAGCCGGTGGAATGGAAGGTATCAGAAGAAATACGGGATCTGTACACAGATGCTTCATGCATGGCATCTGACTTTTCCGGTGATGGAGGCACCCCTTGAGGCGGTATCCGGGCATACATATGAAGCGCCGGTACCTGAGAAATTCTGGCAGATCATAAAGGAGACAAAATGGCAACATGGAATTCGAGAGGCCTTAGAGGTTCAACATTAGAAGAGATGGTCAACCGGACCAATGAATGGTACCTGGAAAAGGGGCTGGCACTGATCCAGAAAATTCCCACGCCGATCACACCGGTGAAGATGGATAAAGAGCACCGGCAGATCACGCTGGCATATTTTGACCAGCGCAGCACGGTAGATTATATTGGAGCCGTGCAGGGAATACCGGTGTGTTTTGATGCAAAAGAATGTGTGGCGCAGACATTTCCCCTGCAGAATATCCATGAACATCAGGTAAGGTTTATGGAGGCGTTTGAAAAGCAGGAAGGGATCGCTTTTGTTCTGATCTATTATTCTGCAAAAGATATGCTTTATTATCTCCGGTTCCGGGAATTATACGGTTTCTGGAAACGGGCGGAAGAAGGCGGCAGGAAAAGCTTCCGGATGGAAGAACTGGATCCCAGGTTTTTTATGGACTTTTCCAGAGGATACTATATCCCCTATCTGGATGCGCTGAATCTGGATCTTAAGATTCGTGACCAGCTTGACAAAGAATAAGAAAATGCGTATAATTCTAAAAGGTTTTTAATATGGTAGCACACTAAAGTGAAATCGTTCTAAAGATAGATGGAGGATCTATGAAGAAATTACTGCATACACCAGAGGGTGTCCGGGATATTTACAACGTAGAATGTGGAAAGAAGCTGGCACTGGAAAGCCGGTTGAAAAAAGTCTTTCACATGTACGGATATCATGATATCCAGACGCCGACATTTGAATATTTTGATGTGTTCCGCAAAGAGATCGGGACCATACCGTCCAGGGAACTCTATAAGTTTTTTGACAAGGAAGGGAATACACTGGTCCTGAGGCCGGATTTTACCCCGTCTATTGCCAGGGCAGCAGCCACCTTGTTTCAGGAGGAGCAGCTGCCGATCCGACTGTGTTATACGGGCAGTACCTTCGTCAATCATTCCAGCTATCAGGGCCGGTTAAGAGAGACTACCCAGATGGGTGCGGAACTTCTGGGGGATGATTCGGTGGAGGCGGATGCAGAGATGCTGGCACTGGTCATCGAGTCTATGCTGACCATCGGTCTGAAGGAATTCCAGCTGACTGTCAGCAATGTAGATTTCCTGCAGAGTCTGATCGAGGATGCAGATCTTGACGAGGATGCCAGGGAGCGGGTAAGAGAGCTGATTACCAACCGCAATTTTTACGGCGTGGAAGAATATCTGGAAAGCATTCAGGTGAAACGAAGCTCCAAAGAAGCATTTGGCAAGATGAATGAGCTCCTGGGAGGGGTAGATATCCTGGAAAAGGCTAAGAATATTGCCCCAAACTCAAAAGGTGTGATGGCGCTTCGCCGTCTGGAGAAGATCTATGAAATCCTGAAGCTTTATGGAGTAGAAAAGTTTGTGACATTTGATCTGAGTATGTCAGGGACTTACGGATATTATACAGGCATTATTTTCCGCGGATACACCTATGGTACGGGCGATGCTATCGTGAAAGGGGGCCGCTATGATCATCTGATAGAGAAATTCGGAAAGAAATCTGCTTCCATCGGGCTTGCCATCGTGATCGATGAACTGATGAAGGCATTAATCCGGCAGAAGATCAGGATCGTGTATACTAGGAAGAATACTATCGTTCTTTATGATGAAGGGCGGTTAAGAGAGGCCATCGCCCTGGCAAAGGATTTCCGCAGAAAGGCTAAAAATACAGAGCTGGTCAAGAAGTCGAAAGACAAGCTCCTGGAGGCTTATGTAGAATATGGAAAAGAGTATTATGCCGGAAATCTGATCTATATCAAAAAGTCCGGAGAGATTACCATGATCAATCTGGTAAACGGAGAGCAGAAGACCTTAAACAGTACGGATAGGAGTTAAATACATGAGATATCTGACATTTGCCCTGACAAAGGGGCGTCTGGCCAGCCAGACAATGGAACTGCTGGAAAAGATCGGGATCGACTGCGAGGAAATGAAGGACAAAGATTCCCGCAGGCTCATCTTTACAAATGAAGACCTCAAGGTACGTTTTTTCCTGGCAAAGGGACCGGATGTGCCTACTTATGTAGAGTATGGTGCGGCAGACATCGGTGTAGTGGGTAAAGACACTATACTGGAAGAAGGGCGGAAGGTTCACGAGGTGCTGGATCTGGGATTTGGGAAATGCCGGATGTGCGTCTGCGGACATCCGGATGCGGCCCATTACCTTCAGCATCATGAGCTGATCCGGGTGGCTACAAAATATCCGAATATCGCAAAGGATTATTTTTATAATACCAAGCATCAGACGGTGGAGATCATCAAGCTGAACGGCTCCATTGAGCTTGCTCCTATTGTGGGGCTGTCTGAGGTGATCGTGGATATCGTGGAGACAGGTTCTACATTAAAGGAGAATGGCCTGAAGGTGCTGGAAGAGGTGTGCCCCCTGTCTGCAAGGATGATCGTAAATCCGGTAAGTCTTAGAATGGAAAATGACAGGATCAAGGAGATCCTGACCATGCTGCGGGCGCACGTGATGGTCTAGAAAATGGAACGTCAAAAAAGAAAGCGAGAGTGATTTCTATGAGAATAATGAAACTGGAACAGGAGGCGAGGAAGAATCTGCTGGAGGATCTTCTGAAACGTAGTCCTAATCAGTACTACGAATATGAAAAAAGTGTTTCCCAGATTCTCGATAAGGTCCGGGAGGAGGGAGATCAGGCTCTGTTTTCCTATACCATGCAGTTTGACCATGCAAAGATTGATAAAAGTACAATCCGTGTCACGGACGAGGAGATCGAAGAAGCCTACCGCCTGGCAGATCCTTCTCTGATCCGGGTGATAAAAAAAGCGCTTGGGAATATTCGTTCCTATCATGAAAAACAGATGCTAAGAAGCTGGTTTGACGCACAGCCGGACGGGACGATCCTGGGACAGAAGGTGACGGCACTTCAGAGAGTGGGCGTCTATGTGCCGGGAGGAAAGGCAGCGTACCCGTCTTCTGTGCTGATGAATATTGTTCCTGCCAGGGTGGCCGGTGTGGAAGAAATTATTATGGTCACGCCGCCCGGGAAAGACGGAAAGGTTACGCCTAATACACTAGTGGCGGCAAAGGAAGCCGGAGCAGATGTGATCTATAAGGTGGGAGGAGCCCAGGCGATCGGCGCGCTGGCTTACGGGACGGAAACCATCCCGAAGGTGGATAAGATCGTAGGCCCGGGGAATATCTATGTAGCGCTGGCTAAAAAAGCGGTCTATGGACATGTCAGCATTGATGCTATTGCAGGACCAAGCGAGATTCTGGTGATCGCAGATGAGACGGCCAATCCCAGGTATGTGGCGGCAGATCTTCTGTCTCAGGCAGAGCATGACGAGCTGGCGAGCGCAATCCTTGTCACCACCAGCATGGAACTGGCAGAAAAGGTATCAGAAGAGATCGACGGATTCTTAAAAGAATTATCCCGGGCGGAAATCATTCGGAAGTCTCTTGATAATTACGGCTACATCCTGGTAGCGGATACGATGGAGGAGGCGATCGAGACGGCCAACGAGATCGCATCCGAGCACCTGGAGATCCAGACAAAGGATCCCTATGATGTGATGACAAAGATCCGAAATGCGGGAGCGATCTTTATCGGAGAATATTCCAGCGAACCTTTAGGTGATTATTTTGCGGGGCCGAATCATGTGCTTCCGACCAATGGCACGGCGAAGTTTTTCTCTCCGCTGTCTGTGGATGATTTTATCAAGAAATCCAGTATCATCGCCTACTCCAGGGATGCTCTGGAGAAAATCCATACGGAGATTGAGACCTTTGCAAAGGCGGAGCACCTGACGGCACATGCAAATTCTATTCATGTCCGTTTTGAGAAGTAGCGGGAGGTGACAAATATGGACAGAAAAGCAGCTTGTATGAGGAAGACCAAGGAGACAGATATTTCACTGGCGCTGAATATTGACGGGAGCGGCAGGACGAAGATTGATACAGGAATCGGATTTTTTGACCATATGCTGGACGGTTTTGCAAGACACGGCTTGTTTGATCTGGAGATTAAGGTGACGGGAGATCTGGGAGTGGACTGCCATCACACGATCGAGGATACAGGAATCGTCCTTGGGCAGGCTGTCCGGGAGGCTTTGGGAAATAAAGCGGGGATCCGCCGCTACGGCCATTCGATCCTTCCCATGGATGAGACGCTTGCCCTGTGCGCGGTGGACCTGTCGGGCCGGGCATATCTTCGGTATGATGCAGAATTTACCACTCCCCGGCTTGGCGAAATGGATACGGAGATGGTTCGTGAATTTTTCTATGCGGTCTCCAGCCACGGGATGATGAACCTGCATCTTAAGATCCTGGATGGAGAGAACAATCATCATATGGCGGAAGCATTGTTCAAAAGTTTCGGAAGGGCCCTGGATATGGCGGTGCAGAAGGAGCCAAGGATCGAGGGCGCCTGGACGACAAAAGGAAGTTTGTAAAGGAGAGATAGACCCAAATGGTTGCAAGTTATAAAAGACTGATCCCCTGCATCCTGATCGCGGGGGGCAAAGCGGTAAAATGGTTTGATGACAAAACGGTGGTATCCGACGATGTTATCAGCCTTGCAAAGTATTACAGCGATCACGGGGCTGACGAGCTGATCGTTTTTGATCTGTCGGATTCAGACGAGGAGCATGATGAAGCCATCGACCTGATGAAACGGATGAACCGGATCATAAGGATCCCCATGATCGCGGGAGGAAATGTAAAGCGGCAGGAGGATGTGAAGAAGATCCTGTATGCCGGCGCCAAGAGGGCCATCCTGAACTTTTCCAAGCAGGACAGCCCGAAGCTGATGGAGGACGCGGCAAAACGGTTCGGGAAAGAAAAGATAGCCGTTTCCCTGCATGATTTCGATGCGTTATTTAAGCATCAGCATAAGATTGAGGAGTGCTGCGGCGAGATCGTGTTCATGCACAGACTGGATCTGGATTCCGTTATGAACGTAACGGATATTCCCTGTGTGATCCTTACGGATACGATGGATGAGAGAGAACTTTTCAAGATCCTGAAATGTCCGGGTGTGAAAGGTTTATCCGGACAGTATGTCAGCCGGACTGATATGGACCTGTCTACATTTAAGGAAAAGTGCACGGCACAGGATATCAAGATGACTTCCTTTGAGAGCATCATGGAGTTTTCCCAGTTCAAGACGAACGAACAGGGCCTGATCCCTGTGGTGGTACAGCATTTTAAGACACAGGAGGTCCTGATGCTGGCTTATATGAATGAGGAAGCGTTTAACCAGACGATCAAAACCGGGCGGATGACCTATTACAGCCGCAGCCGTCAGACGCTCTGGGTAAAAGGGGAGACCAGCGGACATTTCCAGTATGTGAAATCCCTGACCATCGACTGTGACCTGGATACGCTGCTTGCCAAAGTGGACCAGGTGGGCGCGGCCTGCCATACGGGAAATCCGACCTGCTTTTTCCAGCCGCTGGCAGGAACAGATTATGACGAAAACAACCCGTTGAAAATTTTCGAATCCGTATACAGCACGATTCTGGACCGGAAAGAGCATCCAAAGGAGGGTTCGTATACCAACTATCTGTTTGATAAGGGAATTGATAAAATTCTGAAAAAGGTGGGCGAGGAGGCTACGGAGGTGGTCATCGCCGCAAAGAATCCAAACCCGGAAGAAGTAAAGTATGAGCTTTCTGATTTCCTTTATCATGCCATGGTACTGATGGTAGAAAAGGGAATCAGCTGGGAGGATATCATAAAGGAGCTGGCGGACCGGTAAGAAAGGCATATCCGGTGTATCACCGGCATATAATGTGCCGAGGTGATCAATATGGAAACATCGGAAAAACGAAGACGTAAGCTGTTAGAGCAGACAAGGGCTCTGTACAGTGATAAAGGAAAGATCCCGGCAGTACATCCCAGATATGGCGCTGCCTATCACAGAATATACGAGCAGGAGGAAGCGGCCATGCCGAAGGGTACCTTTGGCATACGGCTGCTTCTTTGCTGCTTTTTATTTACCTTTTTTGTGTCTCTGGACCGCCAGGGACAGGAGGTGATGGATGTAAGCAGCGACCAGATTCAGGAGGCCGTTACACAGGATATAAACATTGCGGAATTGATACCATTCTTATTTTAGAATAAAATGACTTATTATTATCAAGAAAATGAAATCGTGCAAAAAGTCCAGCGGTGAGATGTCGAGAGGAAAACAAATAAAAATCAATAGATGTTGTAAATGCAGGAATGCGAGTAACATCTTGGATGGCTTCACTTTTTAACAAGTACAGAAATGAATAACCCAAAAAATAAATATTTTAAATTTATATTTATAATTGCTATCTTTCTAATTATATTTTTATTTTCATTAACCTGTTATAAAAAAGAGGTTCCTGAAAAAGAGACTGAGATTAAGACAGTCTGCCTTAATGCAAAAATTATTGGATTTGAGCAAGATTCAATATTGGTTCAGGTCAAAAACGAATTCACAGTAATAAGGGTTTACACAGATCAAATTAATAATAAATTAAAAGCAGGTGATTGGGTTCAAATCCAATATAATGGTGAGATAAAAGAAACCAATCCGCCAAGGATTACTGCACTCAGTATAAAAGTTGAATAAAAAGTCCCGGATAGATTTTTATCCGGGGCTTTTTATTCAGGCAGAATGAATAGAAAAATCCTCTTTCAAAAATTTGTAAAGTATTTTAAAATAGTGTATACTGATTCAAGTTCATACAGTCATGGGCCGGCAGGCCCGTGCCACAAGAAAAGGAGTAGAAAAAAGAACTAAATGCGAAAACTAGCCCTGAATGATGAAATATTAATGAAAGTAGAAAAACCTGCCCGTTATATCGGCGGCGAAGTAAATTCGGTGATGAAAGATAAGGATCAGGTGGATATCCGCTTTGCCATGTGTTTTCCGGATGTGTACGAGATCGGTATGTCCCATCTGGGAATCCAGATCCTCTACGATATGTTCAATCGCAGAGATGACGTCTGGTGCGAGCGGGTGTATTCGCCATGGACCGATCTTGACAAGGTCATGCGGGAAGAAAAGATCCCGCTGTTTGCGCTGGAGTCCCAGGATCCAGTGAAAGACTTTGACTTCCTGGGCATCACCATCCAGTATGAGATGTGTTATACCAATATCCTGCAGGTTCTGGATCTGTCGGGAATCCCTCTGAACGCAGAAGAACGGACCTGGGAGGATCCCATCGTGATCGGCGGAGGCCCCTGCACTTATAACCCGGAGCCGCTGGCAGAGTTTTTTGACCTGTTCTATATCGGAGAAGGAGAGACGGTTTACGACCGTCTGTTTGACGTATATAAAGAAGTTCGGGCAAGAGGAGGCTCCAGGCAGGAGTTCCTGGAGGCGGCGGCCGAAATCGAAGGAATCTATGTCCCTTCATTTTATGAAACCACATATCATGAAGACGGGACGATCCGGTCATTTGATCCGGTCAATCCCCATGCAAAACCAGTGGTTCACAAACAGGTGGTCATGGAAATGCAGGATACCACCTATCCGGAAAAACCGGTGGTGCCATTTATCAAGGTGACCCAGGATCGGGTGGTGCTGGAGATCATGAGAGGATGCATCAGAGGCTGCCGGTTCTGCCAGGCAGGGATGCTGTACCGTCCTACCAGGGAACGGGATGTGGAGGTCTTAAAAGACTATGCATATAAGATGCTGAAAAACACCGGACATGAAGAGATTTCTTTAAGCTCCCTGAGCTCCAGTGACTATAGTGAGCTGAAAGAGCTGGTGACGTTTCTGATCGAGGAATTCAAGGACAAGGGGATCAATATTTCTCTGCCTTCTCTCAGGATCGATGCGTTTTCTCTGGACGTGATGGGAAAGGTACAGGATATCAGGAAGAGCAGCCTTACTTTTGCTCCGGAGGCCGGATCCCAGCGGATGCGGAACGTGATCAATAAAGGTTTGACAGAGGAGATGATCCTGGACGGAGCAGGACAGGCTTTTGAAGGCGGATGGAATAAGGTAAAACTGTATTTTATGCTGGGGCTTCCCACGGAGACTGAGGAAGATATGCGGGCCATCCCGGAGCTTGCGGACAAGATCGCAAGAAGGTACTATGAGATCCCCAAGGATCAGAGAAACGGAAAGTGCCAGGTAACGACCAGCACCTCTTTCTTTATCCCTAAGCCATTTACTCCATTCCAGTGGGCGAAGATGTATACTAACGAGGAATATATTGGGAAGGCTGCAGTTGTCAAACGAGGGTTCCAGGATCAACTCAACCGCAAGAGCCTGAAATATCATTGGCACGATGCAGAGGTAACCGTGCTGGAAGGTGTGATGGCAAGAGGAGACCGAAAAGTCGGCCGCGTGATCCGGGAGGCTTACAGACTGGGCTGTCTTTACGACTCCTGGAGCGATCTGTTCGACAATGATAAATGGATGCAGGCCTTTGAGAACACCGGGATCGATATCGGGTTTTACAATCTGCGGGAACGTTCTCTGGATGAGGTTTTTCCCTGGGACTTTATTGATATCGGTGTGACCAAGTCATTCCTGAAGCGGGAATGGGAGCGGGCCATGAAAGGAGAGGTGACGCCCAACTGCCGGATGCAGTGTTCCGGCTGCGGCGTGGCGAAATGGAAAGGAGGTGTCTGTGTTGAAGGCAAGAATTAAGTTTCGTAAATATGGCATCATGCGCTTCATCGGGCACCTGGATGTGATGCGTTATTTCCAGAAGGCCATGAGAAGGGCGGATATTCCGATTGCATTTACCGGCGGCTACAGCCCCCATATGATCATGTCTTTCGCACAGCCTCTGGGGATCGGTATCACCAGCGACGGAGAATATCTGGATATCGAGCTTACAAAGAGCATTTCTTCCGAAGCGGCAGTAGGGCGTTTGAACCAGGTAATGGCAGAGGGAATTGATGTGGTAAGTTTTGTGCAGATATCAGAGGATAAGAAGGAAAGCGGCATGACCATAGTGGCGGCAGCGGACTATGAGGTCACATTGCTTTTGTCCGCAAAATCTATGGAAGAGACAGTTCCGGTTCCAGAGGAGTGGAAAGAAAAGCTTGCAGCCTTCCTGGAAAAAACAGAGTTGAAGGTGCTGAAAAAAACGAAACGAAGTGAAAAAGAAGTGAATATCCGGCCGATGATCCAAGAGATGGAGCTGACGGAAGCAGGGATACGCATGTTTCTTTCTGCGGGAAGCGAGGAAAATCTGAAGCCGGATCTGGTCATGGAAACGTTTCTCAAAGATATGGGGCTCCCGGCGGAGAAATATCCATTTCATATCCACCGCAGGGATATCTATGCGAAGACACCGCAGGGCGGGTATCTGCCGCTGGAGGATTTGGGGACCCTCGTGCCGTAGGGGCTGCCTCCCACCCATTGCAGGTTCAGCAGAAATAAGGTAAAATAGATAACAGATGAGCAAATTGCAGTTTGGAGGACAACAAAAGATGATAAAAGTGGTAAAATTTGGCGGAAGCTCCCTGGCGGATGCGGAACAGTTCCGTAAGGTGGGCCGGATTATCCGGAAGGATGCAGACCGCAGATATGTGGTGCCTTCTGCTCCCGGGAAACGTACGCCAGATGACACAAAGGTGACAGACATGCTGTATGGCTGTTACGGCGTGGCGATCATGGAAGAGGAGGAGTGCGAAGAAGAGTTTGAGAGCCGTCTTGAAAAGATCAAAGAACGCTATGATGAGATCATAGAGGGACTTGGACTTTCTATGGATCTGACGGATGAGTTCCGTATGATCAGGGAGAATTTTATCCGGAAGACCGGCCGTGACTATGCCGCATCCCGAGGGGAATATCTGAATGGCCGTATTATGGCAGAATATCTGGGATATCCCTTTATCGACGCGGCGGACGTGATTTTTTTTGATGAAGACGGCAACTTTGACGCTAAAAAGACAGATCAGGTGCTGGCAGAGGTGCTGGCAGAAAAGAAGTGCGCTGTGATCCCTGGATTTTACGGATCCATGCCGGACGGGTCTGTGAAAACCTTTTCCAGAGGAGGATCGGATATCACCGGTTCGATCGTGGCAAAGGCGGTCCATGCGGATATGTATGAAAACTGGACGGATGTATCTGGTTTCCTGATCACAGATCCCAGGATCATTCCGAATCCAAAGGCTATTGACGTGATCACCTACCGCGAGCTCAGAGAGCTGTCCTATATGGGGGCTACGGTTCTTCATGAAGACGCAATTTTTCCGGTGCGTAAGGAAGGGATCCCGATTAATATCCGTAATACCAATATCCCGGAGGATAAGGGGACACTGATCGTAGAAAGTACCTGCAGGAAGCCCCGGTTCGTGATCACTGGAATTGCAGGGAAGAAGGATTTTGCATCCATTACCGTAGAAAAAGCCATGATGAATACGGAAGTCGGCTTCTGTAAAAAAGTTCTGGAGGTGTTCTCGGATAATGGGATCTCCATCGAACATATGCCGTCAGGAATCGATACTTTTACCATCTTTGTCCATCAGGATGAGTTTGAGGAAAAGGAACAGAAGGTCATTGCAGGGATCCATCGGGCAGTAGAGCCGGATTTCCTGGAACTGGAATCCGATCTTGCCCTGATTGCCGTGGTGGGCCGGGGGATGCGTGCCACCAGAGGTACATCCGGGCGGATTTTTTCTGCGCTGGCCCATGCGAACGTCAATGTAAAAATGATCGACCAGGGTTCCAGTGAACTGAACATCATCATCGGAGTGCGGAATCATGACTTTGAAACCGCGATCCGTGCGATTTACGACATCTTTGTAAACACCATGCTGTAAGAAAAAGCAAGATCAGGGGAGAGTTTTTATGAACATTTTGTTTTTCTTAAGACCGAAAAGTGAGGTGGCTTATATCTATGATTACCATACGCTGCGGCAGGCGCTGGAAATCATGGAATACCACAAATATTCCTCGGTCCCGATCCTGAACAGAGAGGGAAAATACGTAGGAACGATCACGGAAGGAGATCTTCTGTGGTCACTGAAAAAAAGAAATCTGCTGAATCTGAAAGATGCGGAAGATGTAAGCATCATGAAGATCGAGCGGAGAATGGATTATTTATCCGTGTCTGCCGAATCAGATATGGAGGATCTGATCGAACGGGCGATGGAACAGAATTTTGTACCGGTGGTAGATGATCAGGGGCATTTTATCGGGATCATTACCAGACGTGACATCATTGGATACTGCTATGACAAGATAAAGGAGTGTGAGAAATGTCATGATCATTGATTTCCATACCCATATTTTCCCGGAGAAGATTGCAGGCAGGACGCTGGATTATCTGAAAGAAATCTGTCAGACTGAACCATACACGGACGGAACTGCAAAGGATCTGATCCGGTCGCAGAAAGAGGCCGGTGTGGATATTTCCGTAGCGCTTCCGGCCGTGACAAAGCCGTCCCAGGTTGACTCGATTAACCGTTTCGTTCTGGATTTCCAGGAAGGGCCGATTTTGTCCTTTGGAGGGATCCACCCCGCATGTGAGAACTACAAAGAGATCCTGAAAGGGATTAAAGACGCGGGAATCCGGGGAATTAAGCTGCATCCGGACTATCAGGACACTTATTTTAATGATATCCGCTATAAGAGGATTATATCCTATGCGTCAGAGCTTGGGCTTATCGTCAGCGTCCATGCAGGACAAGATCCGAAATGTCCGGATGATATCCACTGTACTCCCGGGATGGCACTGGAAGTGATCCGGGAAGTGCAGCCACAGAAGCTTGTCCTGGCTCATTTCGGAGGAAATCAATGCTGGAATGAGGTGGAAGAGTATCTGGTGGGAGAAAAAGTATATTTTGACACGGCAGTGGTGCTTGGCGTTATCCCGGAGGAGCAGTTCGTAAGGATGGTAAGAAACCACGGCGTGGAGAAGATTTTATTTGGAACCGATTCCCCCTGGGCGGGCCAGAAGGAATTTGTAGATTATATGAAGCAATGTCCGCTGACGGAAGAAGAAAAAGAACGGATCTTTTCTCAAAATGCCCTGGAGCTTCTGGGAATTTCAAAGTAAGGACATGGCAGGAGAAGATTTTTGTAAAAACACAGCATATTTTCGCAAAAACCTCTTGAAAGATACGAAATCGTGTGCTACTATATTACAGTATGCCGCACAATGAGGTTTTTAAAGTCTGCAGATGCAGACACCGTAATTGGCGAGTAATGATAATAGGAGGTGCCATATGTACGCGATTATAGCAACAGGTGGTAAACAGTACAAAGTAGCCGAAGGCGATATCATTAAAGTAGAAAAGCTTGGTGTAGAAGCCGGAGAGACTTATACATTTGACCAGGTGCTTGCAGTAAGCGATAACGGCCTGAAGATCGGTAATCCGACCGTTGAAGGAGCAACCGTTGAGGCTTCTGTTGTAGAAAACGGAAAAGCGAAGAAAGTCATCGTTTACAAGTTTAAGAGAAAAACTGGATACCATAAGAAGAATGGTCACAGACAGCAGTACACTGCAGTGAAGATCAATAAGATCAACGCTTAATTCTGGAGAGTATCCGATGATTCATGTAACCATCTATCAGAACCAGAAAGACGAATATATCGGTTTCTCGGCAAGGGGACATGCCGGTTTTGCTGAGTCGGGAGAGGATATCGTCTGTGCGGCGGCATCCGTGCTGATGATCAACACGGTGAACGCTCTGGAGCTCTATGCGGATGCGAAGCTTTCTGTCTCCGGTGAGGAGGAAGAAGGAGCGCTGGATGTGAGGCTTACAGATCAGCCTACAGAAAAGACAGAGCTTTTATTTAAGACGATGGCCCTTGGTCTGACACAGATGGAAGATGACGAGAACTATGCAGAATATATTGATTTAACATTCGAGGAGGTGCAGCAGCCATGATGAAATTAAACCTTCAGTATTTCGCTCATAAAAAGGGTGTAGGTTCTACAAAGAACGGAAGAGATTCTGAGTCCAAGAGACTTGGCGCAAAGAGAGCAGACGGACAGTTTGTAAAAGCCGGCAACATCCTTTACAGACAGCGCGGGACCAAGATCCATCCGGGTGTGAATGTAGGACGCGGAGGCGATGATACTTTATTCGCACTGGTTGACGGTGTCGTAAGATTTGAGAGAAAAGGAAGAGATAAGAAACAGGTTTCTATCTATCCGGTAGCAGCTGAGTAATCAGAGGATATGAGAAGAGTGTTGCGTGAGGACTGGTGACAGTTGAAGGCAGCACTCTTTTTTGATATACTGTGTACAACATTATTTTGGAAAGGAAACGGCTATGTTTGCAGACAGAGCAAAAATTTTGATCAGGTCAGGAAAAGGCGGAGACGGACACGTCAGCTTCCGCCGGGAACTCTATGTTCCGAACGGAGGTCCGGACGGAGGAGACGGAGGCCGGGGCGGCGATGTGATCTTTGAAGTGGATGAAGGATTAAATACGCTTCAGGATTTCCGCCACCGGAGAAAATTCGCGGCAAAAGATGGAGAACCTGGAGGAAAGCGAAGATGCCATGGTAAAGATGCAGAGGATATCGTGCTTAGGGTGCCGGAAGGAACGGTGATCAAGGAGGCGGAGTCAGGGAAGGTCATTGCCGATATGTCCGGTGAAAACAGAAGACAGGTGGTCCTGAAGGGCGGTAAAGGAGGGCTTGGAAACCAGCATTTTGCGACGGCTACCATGCAGATCCCCAAATATGCGCAGCCGGGACAGCCGTCTCAGGAGCTGTGGGTGCAGCTGGAGCTGAAGGTCATAGCCGACGTGGGACTGATCGGTTTCCCCAATGTAGGAAAATCGACATTCCTGTCAAGAGTGACAAATGCCAGGCCTAAAATAGCAAACTACCACTTCACTACCTTAAATCCTAATCTTGGCGTGGTGGATCTGTCCGATGGACGAGGATTTGTGATTGCGGATATCCCGGGGCTCATCGAGGGAGCATCGGAAGGCATGGGACTTGGACACGAATTCCTGCGGCATATCGAGCGTACCCGCCTGATGATCCATGTAGTAGATGCTGCCGGGACGGAAGGCCGGGATCCGGTGGAGGACGTCTATAAGATCAATAAAGAGCTTAGCGCTTACAATCCGGAGATTGCAGCCCGTCCGCAGGTGATCGCGGCAAATAAGACAGACGCGATCTATGCAGAGGGAGAGGATCCGGTGAAGCGTTTAAAAGACGAGTTTGAGCCGAAGGGATATAAGGTTTTCCCGATCTCCGGAGTTACAGGAGAGGGAATAAGTGAACTGTTATATTATGTATCCGACCGTCTTGCGGAAATTGAGCAGGAACCGGTAATCTTCCAGCAGGAATACTTCCCGGAGGAGGAACTTTTATACGAAAATCTTCCTTATACCGTGACGAAAGAAGAGGACGTATATGTGGTGGAAGGCCCGAAGATCGAGAAGATGCTGGGGTATACCAACCTGGATTCAGAAAAGGGATTTGCCTTTTTCCAGAAGTTTTTAAAGGATACAGGTATTTTGGAGGAACTGGAGGAGGCCGGTATTCAGGAAGGTGATACTGTACGGATGTACGGGCTTCAGTTTGACTATTACAAATAAGGAGTTTGAAGGAATGACAACAAAGCAGAGAGCGTATTTAAAAGGGCTGGCTATGACCATGGAGCCCATTTTCCAGATTGGAAAGAACAGCATGACGCCGGAGCTTACAAAAGCTATTCAGGAGGCGCTGGATGCACGCGAGCTGATTAAGGTAAGCGTCTTGAAAAACTGTGCGGACGATCCCCGTGCCCTGGCGGAGCTTCTGGCAGAGCGTACCCGTGCCCAGGTGGTACAGGTGATCGGGAAAAAAATTGTGCTGTATAAGGAAGGAAAAGATAAGAATAAAAGGATCCAGCTTCCATAGGTGAGGTGAGGGTATGAAGATTGGAATTATGGGAGGTACCTTTGATCCGATCCATAATGGACATCTGATGCTGGGACAGGCTGCCTATGAAGCGTTTGGCCTTGATGAGGTCTGGTTTCTTCCTAACGGCAATCCCCCGCATAAGGAGAGCAGCAGGATTGAAGCAAGTGCGAAGGAACGGGTGGAGATGACAAGACTGGCCGTCTCAGGGATTCCCTATTTCAGGGTAGAGCCCTATGAAGCGGAAAGAGATGCGGTTTCCTGTACCTGGCAGACACTGGAGTATTTTCGCAGTAAATATCCGGATGATCAAATGTTTTTCATCATAGGCGCAGATTCCCTGTTCACCATTGAACGCTGGATACATCCGGAACGGATTTTCCCGCTTTGCACCATTCTGGCTGCATACCGGGATGAGGTAAATTCCAGGGAGCTTATGGAAGAGCAGATCCACAGGCTCAAGGATAAATATCATGCGGACGTGCGGCTTCTGATAACACCGCTTCTGCATGTGGCATCCCATGAACTGCGCCGGGATATCAAAGAAGGAAAGGATATCTCTTCTTATCTGCCGGAAGCAGTCGTATCTTATATCAAAGAGCATCGGTTGTATTTATAGTGGATATGACCTTTATAGAAAGAATGAGGAGTATGAATCAGGAAATTACAAAGATCCGCAGGAAATTAATGACTGAGCTTGACCGGGAGCGTTACGAGCATACGCTTGGCGTGATGTACACGGCGGCTTCTATGGCTATGTGTCATGGGACTGATACGGAACAGGCACTTCTGGCCGGGCTTCTGCATGACTGTGCAAAGTGTATTTCCGGTGAGTCCAAGATTAAATTGTGTGAGAAATATCATCTGAATATTTCTGAGGTGGAGCGGGCGAACCCCAGTCTCCTGCACGCTAAGCTGGGCGCCTTTCTTGCGGCAAAGAAATACCATGTGGAGGATAAGGCCATTATCAATGCGATTGCCAGTCATACCACTGGAAGACCGCATATGAGCCTTCTGGAGAAGATCATTTATATTGCGGACTACATCGAGCCGGGACGGCCGGATCTGCCGAATATGGAAGAGGTGAGGCATCTGGCTTTCCGTGATATTGACAGATGTCTGTACCGGATTCTTGAGGACTCGCTGGTGTATTTAAAAAGTCAGGGGAAACCAGTTGACCCTATGACGGAAAAAACGTATGATTATTATAAAATCAAACTGGAAAAACAATAGAAAAGAAAACAAACAGGGAGGTATTGCATGGAGCAGTCAAAGATGATGCTGAAGCTGATCTATCAGGCGCTGGAGGATAAAAAGGGAGAAGACATCGTGATGATCGACATCTCCCAGGTGTCTGTGCTGGCAGATTACTTTGTGATCTGCAGTGCCGGCAATGACAGTCAGATTCAGGCGCTGGTAGATAATGTGGATGAAAAGATGCATGAAAACGGGTATCAGATCCGTCAGCAGGAAGGCCGTAATTCCGGGACCTGGGTACTTCTGGACTATGGCGATGTGATCGTGCATATTTTTGAACGTGAGAACAGAAGCTTTTATAATCTGGAACGGATCTGGAATGACGGCAGGGGGATTCTTCCGGAAGAGTTATCTTAACAAAGAGTCGTGGAGAAAAGATGAAGAAGATGATAGCAGCTGCCCTGACGGTTCTGCTGCTGTACGGCTTGTACAGGTTTTCTTTGCCTTCGCTGACAGAAGAACAGGCCGGCTTTACAGAGACGATTGGTCAGGAGGAGAAGGAAAAGAAGGATGACAGGACTGCCGCTTTGTAGGAGAAAGGGTTTCCGCAGAGTGTTGCAGAAAGGCTGGACGAGGATACCGTCAATCAGATATATGAGAAAATGGAGACGGATCAGACAGAAAGCATGGCTGTCTGCCGTGGCTCCTATTATGTAGAATTTCCATCAGCTTTTACTGGAACGGTACAGATAGAAGAAACAAAGACTCCGTCTTCACAGCTGGAGATATCGGCTGATGCCTTAAGCTATATTTCCTCTGCAGGAGAGATCACCGGCTGTGATGTCAGTATTGTCTATGAATGGCTGAGTAAGCCTGGAAATCAGAACGAAGATATGATGGCGATAAGCTGGGAGCCGGGGCTTCTTACTTATTCAGGCTATATGAGGAGCTCCCAAAAGGTGGAAAATCTAAACTCAGGAAAGGAAGTCTATTATGGCTTCAGCTCGGAAGCGTCCCTTGCAGGTACAGGGAAGATCGGCTGGTATATCAAGATTGTTGCCATGTGGAAGCATTAGACAAAATGAAATAAAGGAACAGTTGCGGTTTACTTTCTGATAGAAATAATGCTGAGCAGATGGGGACTAAAAATGGATACTGGCAAATAAATGTGAAACTTTACATAGCCGATTGGTTCAAGCGAGAATCAATCGGCTGTTTTTATATGAAGATATTCAAATTTGTTTAAATAAAATACTTTACTTTCATGCTACGTTTTAATATAATATGTAGCATGAAAGTCAGGTGGCAAAATGCAAAAATCAGAATTGATAGAAAAAATTTTAGAGGAAAATAATGGAATTTTACGGTTAGAAGATGCCTTGCTTGCAGGAATTTCCAAAACATATGCGCTTGATTTTATTAAAAAAAGTAATTATGAGCAGGTGGCAAGGGGGATTTATTTGTCTCCCGACGCATGGGAAGACGGTATGTATATCCTTCAGATGAGATATAAAGGAGCAGTTTTTTCCCATGAAACAGCGTTATATCTTTTGGAAATGGCAGATCGGGAACCAATCCAATATACGGTTACGATGAAAAGGGGGTATAATCCTGCCAATCTTACAAGGCAGGGGGTAAAAGTCTATACGGTAAAGAAAGAATGGTATTCTTTGGGAATGACGCAGGCACGCACCCCGATGGGGCATATGGTACGCATCTATGATGCGGAAAGGACATTATGCGACGTGTTCCGGGGAAACAGCCAGATTGAAGTGCAGGACAGGCAGAACGCTATCAGGGAGTATGCTGCAAAAGGGAAAAAGGATATTCCCCGGCTGATGGAATATGCAAAAATTTTTAAGGTTGAAAAAATTATAAAACAATATTTGGAGGTGATATTATAATGATCCACACATCAAGACAGTTAAAAGCATTGGTGCGGAACCGATCTGACGGGAATAGTGCAAAAGCGCAGACAATTATCAGGAATTATATTATGGAAAGGCTACTTGAGCGCATTTCTCTGTCAAAGTACCGGGAGCGGTTCATTTTGAAGGGCGGAATGCTGGTATCTGCTCTGGTTGGTTTGGAAAACAGGGCAACGATGGATATAGATACGACTATAAAAAATCTTCCGCTGTCAGTGGATGATGTAACGGACATTCTGACAGAAATTATGAATATTGAAGTAGATGATGGGGTTATCTTTATGATAAAAAGGGTGTCAGAAATTATGGATGAGGCTGAATATCCGGGTGTTCGGGCAATGTTGGAGGCACAGCTTGATACAATGAGGACGCCTTTAAAAATAGATATTTCTACCGGGGACGTAATAACACCGGGAGAGATACGGTTTGAATACAAGCTGATGTTTGAAGACCGGACGATTCCCATTTATGCCTATAATATTGAAACGGTATTAGCAGAAAAACTGGAAACCGTTATTTCAAGAGGGACGGCAAATACAAGGCTAAGGGATTTTTATGATTTGTATATCTTACAGCAGGAAAAAAGTGTGTCCGTGGATATGCTGAAGTTGAAAATGGCTCTGGAGGCAACAGGCAGGAAAAGAGAATCATTTGAAGTTATGGAACGTGGAGCCTCTATATTGGAACAGATTTACAATGACACAGATATGAAAAAACTGTGGATAAATTACCAGAAAAAATTCGATTATGCAAAAGGTTATACATGGGCTGAAGTCATGGAATCTATACAAAATTTATATGATACTATAAAAATAGGATAAAGCAGTAGAGTTTTATATAGCCGATTGGTTTTCAAAAATGAGAATCAGTCGCTTTTTTTATGCCTGGATATTCAAAAAATGCCGCAGGAAATCCGAGAGGTTTTATTAAAGTACGGCAAAAATCCAACGTTCTACTCTGAAAGCAGAGAAGACGCCGGATTTTTTGCTGTAACGGGCGGAAGTGCCGCTCAATCATCCATTATTGATGATTTTGCGACACTCCCTTTCTTGTATGCAAAAGGAATTGACGCAGGTTCCCCCGTATGGTAAAGTAAAAATATCCAATATCTGCCGCACCGTTCGGCGCGGTTCATTCCCTGAAAAAATAACGGAAGAAAATGAAGGAAAATCAGTTGACAACCTGGAAAATTTGTAATACTATGGACAGGTAACGAACATTCGTTCGCATAAAGGAGAAGAGATCATGGCAAATAATGAAGAAAAGATTCGCGCATTGGAAGCTGCGCTTGGACAGATTGAGAAACAGTATGGAAAAGGTTCTGTGATGAAACTGGGAGATTCTCAGACCAATATGAATGTTGAGACCGTGCCCACTGGTTCCCTGAGTCTGGATATCGCCCTGGGACTTGGCGGTGTACCGAAGGGAAGGATCATCGAGGTGTATGGTCCGGAATCTTCCGGTAAAACAACCGTAGCTCTCCATATGGTAGCGGAGGTACAGAAGCGCGGCGGCATCGCCGGATTTATCGATGCGGAGCATGCGCTGGACCCTGTTTACGCAAAGAATATCGGTGTTGATATCGACAACCTTTATATTTCACAGCCGGACAACGGTGAGCAGGCTCTGGAGATCACTGAGACGATGGTACGTTCCGGCGCTGTCGATATTATCATTGTGGACTCTGTCGCGGCTTTGGTTCCGAAAGCGGAGATTGACGGCGACATGGGAGACAGCCACGTAGGACTTCAGGCGCGTCTGATGTCCCAGGCGCTCCGTAAACTGACGGCAGCGATCAGCAAGTCCAACTGTATCGTCATTTTTATCAACCAGCTCCGTGAAAAAGTCGGCGTTATGTTCGGAAATCCGGAGACAACCACAGGCGGACGCGCGTTGAAATTCTATTCTTCCATCCGTCTGGACGTCCGCAGAATCGAAGCGCTGAAACAGGGCGGTGAAATTGTCGGAAACCGCACAAGGATCAAAGTGGTAAAAAACAAAGTGGCTCCGCCGTTCCGTGAGGCAGAGTTTGATATTATGTTTGGAAAGGGAATTTCCCGCGAAGGCGATATTCTGGATCTGGCGGCAAGTCTTGGCATTGTGCAGAAGAGCGGAGCCTGGTTTGCATATCGGGATGATAAGATCGGACAGGGACGTGAAAATGCAAAACAGTATCTGAGAGAGCATCCGGAGGTCATGGATGAGATCGAACATCAGGTACGCGTTTCCTACGGACTGGAAGAGGAGACCGAAAATCAGACCATTGCGGAAGAGACCGAAGAATGATCGTAACAGAAATACGGCCGGTGACAAAAAAACGTTCTCAGGTCTATGTGGAGGGACAGCCCGCTTTTGTATTATACAATGGCGAGCTGTCCCGCTATCATATCCGGGAGGGCGCGGAAATCCCGTTATCCATATGGGAAGAGATCACAGGAGAGCTTCTAATCAAACGATCCAGAAAACGCGCTCTGAACCTGCTTCTGAAAGGCGACCGGACCAGGAGCCAGCTGCTGCAGAAACTGCAGACAGACGGCTATCCCATGGAGATCGCGGAACAGGCAGTGGAATATGCAGAATCCTTCGGATACATCGACGACCGCCGGTATGCAGAGAACTACCTGAACGGACCGGGAGCGAAAAAGAGCCGCATGGCAGCCCGGATAGAGCTCACAAGAAAAGGCATCGATCCGGAACTGATCGACAGACTTATGGAAGAACAAATAGAGACAGAAGAAAGTCCGTACCCTCGCCTGGAAACGCCTTGGCCCCGCACATCGGCTGAACGAAAAAGAATACCGCCGCATCTACAGCTATCTGGCACGCCGCGGATTCACATCCTCCGATATCCTCTCCGTATTGGAAGAATACCAGAAAAACACTTTGGAGTATGACGAAGGAATTTGTAAAATCGTATCAGATGTGCCAATAAGCAGATGCCAATGAGCAAAAAAATTCTTCATAGCATTGCTGTTTTGTTTTTCGGAATTGTATTAGGTACCGTTTCCAAGTTCTTAGATACCACTCCATCAAACGAATTGCCATTTATCATTGAGCGTTTGGATGTTAGAAATTTTCTCGGACGTTTTGCCATTTGGATCTTGATTGCTGTTTGTATCTCCATTTACAGCAATTCTTCCATCCGGGCAGCCGTAAATGTATTTACATTTTTTCTTGGGATGGTTACAAGCTACTATTTGTATTCAAAGTTTATCGCCGGATTTTTCCCAAGAAGCTATGCAATGATTTGGTTTGGACTTACAGCGATTTCTCCCCTGTTGGCTTTTGTCTGTTGGTATGCGAAAGGAAAAAGCAGACCTGCATTTATGCTATCAGTATTGATTTTAGCAGTATTGTTTAACATGACTTTCGTATATGGATGGGGATATTTCGAAGCACGCTCTGTTTTAGAATTGATAGTCTTTATCATCGGACTTACTGTTTTGAGGAGGGACACATTGAAAAGTTCTGTGCTAATGGGAACAATTAGTATAGTTCTTGCAGTTTTACTTGATATGGTTATTCCATTTCATTTTGGATAAACAACTTCCAGTGTCGTTCTAAAAATTCAACTG
>OGYQ01000726.1_pt1 | contig 27146 bp, 40 predicted proteins | sample 1576641 | NCBI WGS metagenome assembly OGYQ01 (sample SAMEA3541476, study PRJEB24748) | human gut metagenome | biome: human gut; feature: human-associated habitat; material: faeces | place: China | collected 2012 | reverse complement strand
TTATATTATTTAACTGATTATAAATATCGTATTCAAGTGGAACTATATCTTCCTTTAGCGAAGCAATTGCTTCATCCGTTTTTTTGTTTTTTTTGCCAACTACGGCGGCATCAGCGAAGCCACCTTCAACGGTTAAACTTGGATCTGAGCTTGGTAAATCTAAGATACTTCCATATGGCAGCTGTCTTTTTTTTCCGTCTGCGGTTACAATTCCTTTAAATGTATCAGCCATTTTTTATTCTCCTTTCAATATTAGCTTCTTCAGATCTTGCAGTTCAGATTTCATTTTTTCCAGTTCCGACTGAAGGGATGTTATTTTTTCGTGATCATTTTTCAACATAGCGAACATGCATGGAATCATGATTCGGTAGTTCCAGTTTTCGGCGCGGCCTTGATCGTCATGGTCCGCTGCGATTGAAAACTTGTTATCGATATCTTCGGCCAAGAACATTGGCATTTCTTTTCCGTAACGCTCATCTTTTTCTGATAGATATTCGTCTTTATATTTTGCCCAGACTACCTTAATATCATATAGATCTTCTATATCCTTTTCTTCAACTGGATTTCCAACAACCTTATATCGGCTTGATGAAGATGAAGCATATCCCGTAAATGTACTATACGGGTTGAACATCACCGTGTTTCCACCCGTAAGTGCCTTCATTCCAACAAGTCGAAAAGAATTTTTCATTTTCAGCACCAAGTCCCCTGTTATGGCTTCCAAAACCACATTTCTTCCATCTTCATACTGTGCCGATAGATCAAGCAATCCATCTGTTTCTTCTCCATATCCTGCAGTTGCTACAGACTCCTTTATTTCAAACCATTCTTCTCCTTTTATATTTTTGAATCCAACAGAGTTATTAATTTGTGTAATAAGATTTCCGCTGGCATCGTACACTTCAAAGATTCCATATCCATTATTCGGGCCTCCAAGCTTCAGTATGCCACCTTTTGCGTATGTGAATGATATATATAACTGATTTCCTTCTTTGTAGATTCCTTTAATTGCTCCATCATCTGTGAGAAGATTGAAGATCTGCTCATGTGTGAGGGCGGCTACATCAATCAGGATCGGGATGGTTTGGCTATCTAATGTGGTAGTGGTGCCGCCGGCTGCATATAAGGTGAAGCGTACCGAAATGATGCTTTCTCCCAGGAGGCTTACCAGGCAACTCCTTTTTGTTTCATCTTCAGTAGAGTAACTGAGGGATTTGAAATCAGTTCCGTTAGTTGATGTTTCAATCTTCCATCGTCCGGCATATGCAGTTCTCTCTGCGCTGGATCCGTCTCTGTAATATGCACGGCCCTCTACTGTTGTAGGGGATACAATCTTATTTTGCCCACGTTTCAATATGTTGGCAGAAAGCTCTATGAAGTACGTCCGTCCAGCTTCTCCCTGCTCTCCTTTTTTTCCTGCATAAATCTTAGACACCGAAAATCTTTTGGTAACAGATAATGTGCTTATGTATGTGGCTTTTACATCCACCCATCCGGAGTCGGCTGTTAAACCTGTTACGGTGTAGGTTTTGGTTGATGAGTTCCAGGATCCGGTTATACTGTCTGATGTAGATATTGTATAAGTACATTCTGCAGTTATATCCTTGGTCCCGTACATTACTGCTGCCTTTGTTGTAACACCGGTTGGAAAGGTTCCGTAATTTCCATTGGAATCCACGGAGATTCCCTGGTATTCATTGCTTAACTGCAGAGTCATGTTTTTAGCCAAAGCCGCTGCTTTCATGGCATTTTCTGCGGAATCTTTAATATCTTTAATTGTTTTGCCGCCACCAATCTGAACAGAACCGTCCATATATACTTTTTTTGTATCCATGTCTGCCTGGAAGATTATTTTCCCATCGGCATCAATTACCGTGAAGGCTCCAGAGTTTACGTAATCTGCGTTGATTCCTTCTGCATATAAAAGCCTGGTTATCGTGGTCCCATCAAAAATAAATCCATATGGATAAGTTTCTCCCCCATCATTGGATACTCCTATTCCACTTGCTGTGATCTTTATTACCGTTCTTGATTCTTTCAAAGTCGGCTTATCGTGCAGATATGTGATGATGCTTCCATCTTCAAGCTCTACATTTGATTCGTACAGGCCTGATGAGTTCTGCAATGCTGTCTCCAGCTTTTTTACCGCCTGCTGCCGTTCATTTTTTTCTATATTAACAAGATTCTTCGCAATTTGAATCGTTTTTTCTGTGTTGGAAAGGAACTTACTTTCTCCCCGGATGGGATCCTCTGCCTGGGTTTTTACAGTTGTAGTGGAATTAAGGCTGCTTGTTATGTCTGTGATCGGAGTAATATATTTATTTTCCCTTCGATCGTAGGTGAAAGCCATATCCCCAAATTCCGATATCGGATTATATGCAAGATCTCCTTCCAGGCTCCTGAATGCCTTTCCAATCAGGTTGTCCCCAATCCAGCCGGCTACAGTTCCAAGATCGGCATCACTTAACAAATCATTCTCCAATTCCAGGACGTACCCATCTTTTCCGTACATGGCATCTGATTCCGTATTTTTCACCTTGATTCCGGTGATTACGATATCATCACTGGAAAGTGTAGGGAATGATACATAATCCCTTAATCTTGGAGGGTTTCCAAAACCTTCTCGGAGTGTCAGGAAGCCCTCGCTATCTAAGTACCAATTTCCGGCGTTTGGAGAGATGAATCCGTTGGAATCTGCGCTTGATCCGCCTCCAAATACAAGATATCCATCAGCCCCGACTGTGGCTCCGTAATCTACTGATACTGAATCGAAATCCCATTTTATCAACTGTAAATTACCATTTACATCCACCCTTGCATTAGCCGAATCCAACATAGCTATCCAGCCGATCAGCTGCCGGAAAGTAATTCCATCCGGAATGCTGTTGATCACCACGTTCCCATGTTCCATAGATGAAAATCCCATAGAGATTCCAATAGTTGCGCAGGCATCCCTAAGCAATGTAAAAGCCGGCTGTGGAAGCACCAGGTTGCTTGTATAAGATGCATTGGCTTTGTACATATCATCCAGGGCGGTGAATTCAAGGACTTCACCGTACTGTTCCGGAGTTGTAATGGTGTATGTTCCTTTTTTTATGGTTTCCACAACACTATCAGTTACTTGCATTTTGAGGTAGGCGGTTAATTTTGCTTTGTAAAAGTAGTAATCCTTCCACTGGTCCTCTGTGTTATCCAGGCTCAGTGTCATTGACTTACATATTGTGGTTCCAATCGGAAAGCTGCTGCTTTCTGCGCAGTCCGTGAAGGTTCCTCCACCTACCAGGATTTCACTGTCCAAGGTCTTTTTTCTTCCATCCGCAAAGGTGATATCCACTACTTCATATAGTTTTTCGCCCTCTGCAAGCGCATCTTTGAATGCTTTTGAAACATTAATCAAGTGGATTCACCCCCGTCATGTTAAATGATAATTCTGATGCATACCCATCATCAGAAATGTTTCCAATAGTTAGATTTCCGGATTTTCCGACGTAAAATAAATCATCTCTCCATGCACCGTAATATAAGGAATAGTGATGCAATGTGAAATTTTTCCCCTTTGCAATAATCTGTAAAATCTTAGTGACTTCTACTAAAGGAACGTGAGTCGCTTTGTATGAATATTGCTCTACCGTAAACAACGGAACTAGTATTGCTTTTCCATATTGGGTACGATTGCTTCCTTCTGAATAGGTTGTTTCAAAGTTATATCCCATGTCCTTGTCTGGCTGATAAATGGAAACGTTGTTCATCTTGTATCGTTCTGTAATGCTTTTACTGATGGTTGCCACGTTTCCACCTCCTATGCCAAATCAAATGGGTTTTTGCCGCTTGTATCTCGTCTTAATTTTGCTTCTTCAATAACCTTGTCAAACAATGTTCTGCGATCAACTTGTGCAATAAATTGAAATGTTCCGCCACCGATTTGATTTCCTCCAGCTTCCTCTCTCACGATCTGTCTTAACAGGTCTTCCGGAGCTTCCAGGTTCTTTCCATTTTTCTGATCTCCAAGCACGGCCAGAAATTCGGATCTAGGCGGAATAACGGCTCCTTTTGCAAGATATGGAATGGTGGATACACGAGGAAAGGTTGCCTTAAATCCAATTCGCTTTTTTCCAAAAGGAGTAGGCACTTCCCACGGGCCAAAAGTAAATGCTGATTCAATTCCACCTATTGCACCATTTACGGTTCCTATGGCACGGTTCGCAATTCCAATTACTTTGTTTAAAATTTCACGAATTGTATCTCTGATTCCATAAAATGCATCTACAACCGTATTTTTCGCATTCACGAATTTATCTACAATAGCTGCCCTGATTTCTTCAACTTTATTCGGAACAAAAGAATACAAATTTTCCCACACATCCTGCGCAGTAGATTTAATACTCTCCCATACTCCGTACATTTTATCTCTAGCGTTTTCAAGAACAGAAAGAGCTTTTTCCTTCAATCCTTTATATGCTAGTACAGCACCATCTCTTATTTTTCCAGTAAATTCTCCTGTCGTAGTTAACATTTTTTCCCATATTTTTTTTACTTCATCTCTAAGAATTCCGAGGAATCTAATTCCTTTTTCCTTTAAATCCTTGATTTTTTCAACGGCACCTTCTGCCATAGCTTTTGTTCTATCAACAACATAATCAGCTAATTTTTTAGCAGCTTTTTTTACGGTGTCCCAGTTTTTCCATAATAATATTCCTGCAGCTATAACAGCAGCAATAGCAATTGTTACTGGTCCCCCCAGCATAAGAACAATGGATTTTAATGCCGGAATTAATCCACCTGCTCCTGTTATGAATCCTATAAGTCCTGATATGCTTGTAGTTATAACGCTTATCAATGATGATATTTTTGTTGCCGCAAAAGCTCCGACAAGAATTGCACCAAAAGCTTCTATTATAGGCTGATTTTCCGCAAAGAAATTGACCATAGTAGAAACCAGGTTAATTATTGTGGGAATACCTGTTTCGATTACCCATTTAAGCATTGGAAGAACAATGTTCCTGTAAATCCATTCCAGTACATTTCCAATGGATTCTATAATTGGTGCAAATGCAGTTGTAAGATTGCTGATAGATTCCAACAACGGATAAAAGTCAAGGTCCGCCGCCCATGTTGCTGTATCCGCTGCAATCTTTTCAACGAACTGCATCACTGTCAGAAGTGCGTTTGCAATGTTTTGAATAATTTGTGTTCCGACATTATTCTTGTTCCAGGCATCTGCGAATCCTGATGCAATATTCCCGATTTTTTTAAGCACATTCTGGGCAATCCGCAGCATAGTCTCAAGCATCTTTGTGCCTGTTCCATTCGTCCAAACCTCAACGATGCTTTTGCTTACACTCTTGGCAAGTGTTCCAAGGCTGGAAAAAGCAAACTTTGCGGCATCAATGGTTTTCTTGCCCTCTTTCTTCCAAGCTTCCTGAAAAGGTTTCCAGAGCTTTTTGAGAAGATCTGCAAGTTTTTTAGCTGATTCACTGATTTTATCCAGTGCATTTTCTCCATCTGCTAAATTTCCATAATCCACACTTCCGACATTTGGAATGCCAGCTCCTGATGAGGTACCACCAGAAGGAGAAGAGGAAGTACTTTCATCATCTGCAGAAACTTTATGAATTTCATCAAGAGTAGAAAGATAATCTTTTGATTCCTTCTTTGCTTTTTTTGTTTCTTTCGCAGTATCTTTGGTAGCATCAGCAAGTTTTTCAGCATTATTCGCTGCGTCTTCGTATCCATCGGCGGTTTCCGCAATGTTAGCTCCAGCAATTCCGGCACTAGTTGCTCCAGATGATTTTTTTCCAGTAATCAGCTCTGTAAAAGATTTAAAAGCATTTGCCAATGTTGCCAGTTTTCCAAGCAAGATGTTAATAGCTTTAATAACCGGAGTGAATATATTAATTAATCCCTGCCCGATTGTTGCTTTTAGAGATTGCATCTGTAACTGCATTACTCGCACTTGGTTTGCCCAGCTGTCTGAAGTACGAATGAAGTCGCCAGATGCAGCTGATAACTTTTTCTGCACAAAAGCCAGACGGAGGGCAACTTTCTCCTGTTCGGTCATTGCAGATGTGGTCTTGCCGTATCCATTTGCAAGTGCATACTGATCAAGTGCTGACTGGGTCATTACTACACCGAGGTCCTTGAGTGTTTCCGTTTCACCCGTAAACACGGATTTCAGCTTGATGTAAGCCAAGTCCTGACTAATGTTATAGAATGATGCGACATCACCGGTCAGCTGTGTCAGAGCTGTTGACATATCGTAAGCCTGTGCTTCTGAGAATCCGAACGACTTGGACATTGCTCCAAACGTACCAACATACTGTTTTGCCATAGTTTCAGACAGCCCGGCTGAGGCCATTGCATTCTTTGCAAATTCATTGACCTTATCCGACATGGTGGTAAATGTAACATCGACCACATTCTGAACTTCTGCGAGGTCGGAACCAAGGGCAACGCACTCTTTGCCGAACTGTACCAATTTACCAACAGCAAAAGCCCCACCAATTAACAGACCGATTTTCTTTACAGCACTACCAAGGCTGTTAAATGACTGCTTAATTCTCGATACTCCATTATCAATTCCAGATGTATCAAGCTTGGTATCAATAATAATTGAGCCATCGGCAGCCATGTGTCCACCTCCTAACTATTTGAGGTTCAACATCTCATTCAGCTTATCTTTATAAGCTTGCTCTTCATCGCTGAGACGTGTTTTTATATCAATAATGTTCTTGTTTTCTTGATAGAATTTTTTTTCCCATTTATCCAGACGTTCTCCTTTTGCCTTTTTTGACCTGATTCCAACCACTGTATTAAAAAGGCATTCACCAGATTCCATAAAGTATCCGAAAAACGTCCACCAGTGCATATATTCCACTGCCCGGACCTCTTTATGAGCTACCTTATTGACAGCAGGGATCACCATATCGCCATCCTGCTCCCAGTCCATTAATCGTGGTTTTGGGCGATTCGGATCACTGTCAGCTTGTCCACAGTCGATAAACTCACAAGCTTTTTGACACGCTTCTGCAAGATTTTTCTCTGGTAAATCTTGCCAGTCTGTATACAGAATTTTCAGCATAACAATAGCTTTTGCCTGTTCATCCAGCTCTGGATCGTTCTGAGCAATAAGTATATCGATAATCGCACGAAAATCTGTTCTAATAGAAAAATCCACCCCACTTATTTTCAGTGAGGTGGGAAGCTCATAGGCGGTCATTTTTCATATTTCTCCGTATACTTGTTAACTGCTGCCTGCATTTTCTTTTTTCTCTTTTCAATTTCCGGTGCGATTGCTTCTGCGATCTTGTCCAGAACGATATAAGCAAATACCTGACCATTACCGAATACAGTTGTTGCGGTAATTGGTTCTTTGAACAGATCCTTGGATGCTTCATATCCAAGTAGATAATTGATTTTATCCTCAATCTGTTTATTCAGTTCCGCCATTTCTTTACCAGATGTGACTTTCTGAACAGAATCCTTGAACTGTTCAAAGCATTCCTCCAATTCTTCCGCGCGTGCTGCCACATTGATATCTGTCGGGTTCAGTTTGAAAGAAGAAAAAACTTCGTCTTCGTTGTTGGTAAATGTAAAAATGAGAACTCCATCATCAATTTTGGTATTAATTACTTTTGCCATTTAGCATGTCCTCCTTGTATATGTGCTTATTCGCTGTCAGCTGTGAATGTACCGGAACTGATATCAAATTTTCCTTTTACACGCTCACCAACGTAGTTCACAGTAAACGGAATCTGATAGCCGGATGTATCACCGCCGTAGGAGGTCGGCACAACGTAGCACTCCTGCTGATATGCTTCGTACTTGCCTGCTGTGGCTTCTGTCCAGAGATGAACTTCAACTGCTTTTGTCTTGAGGTTATCGTCTTTGAGACGTCCATCAACGATTTTCTGTAACGCCGTGAACAGATCAGAAGTGGTATCTGCGTAGAACGGATCAGCGTCAGAAGAAACTTCGTAGCCGTTGTGTTTAAATGTGGATTCTCCAAGAATGTTTTTAGATGTTTCAGTATCTGGATTGAGTTCTACGTTATACTCTTCCAGATCTTTTCCAAGGCGCTCATATTTCGGTGTCAGTCCCCCACAAAGAGAACCTGCATCGATATAATGAGCCATGTATTTACGGTCAATTTTGCCTGTAACTGCCATAGAAATGTCCTTTCTGCCTATAACTTTTAAAAGGCTGCGTAGGTTAGCGACTATCTCCAATTGATAGCCGGTTAATTGTTATATTTAAGTGATGCAATCACCATTTTTCCCAGTCATATTCGTATTTGACTGTGATCGGGAGCAACCAGTCCTGTACTCCATTCTCCTGTGGCTCTGTACCGTAGGAATTATCCCTGGTAATTCGTTTTATCACTCGTCCTCTGGAAAGCTCTGGAAAAGCGGGTAAGCGCGTCTCAGCGCCATCTACTGTGACTGGTTCACGGCAAATCCACTTTCCAAGGTTATCAAGGAACTTCTGAACAGAGAGCTTCTGTCGTTCCTTTTCGGAAGCGGTACGATATACCACGATAAACGGATACTGGCACACCTGATGCATCGTTCCGCATACATCCTCTTTTTCTGAATAGATTAATGCTCCTGTATCCGCAAAGAATGAAACACCGCTGTCAGTTCCAAGTTCCTCATATTTGATTGTTTCGTTTTCATACAACCCCGGATACTGATTCAGAAGTGCTTTCATGGCTTCTGTTAGAATCTCGTATCCTTCTGCGTCCTTGCCGATCGGTTTATCCGCCATATTGCATCCTACTTTCCTAATATTTCAAAATGTGGTATCAGTGTATACGGACCGCCCACACTGGTAATCTTAAACACGTTATCCTTGTTCTCGTTCATGTACTGATAGAATCCACTCCGATAATCACCATCAGATACCGTTCCACCAGTCCACTCACCTTCCCAGAAGAACGACTCATCTGAGAATGTGATGGTATCCTCCAGAGCGTTGTTAATCTGCTGTTTCCACTCTTTAGGTTGCAACCATGGAAGAATCTTGCCGTCTTTATCAGTAATGGTTATATCGCCGTTCTGGACGATATATCGGACGTGCAGCTGCGCATTGTCTGTTGCATCTGGTCCGTACTTCCTGAGTATTGCTCCCTTGTCCGTAATGAGATCAACGCCGGATAAAACATGAGGATACCAGTACGCATCTCCAGTTGTTTTGCTTTCATAATAGTTGAAAACTGTTACTGTTTTGCTATACATGATACCCTCCTATCCCTCACATATTGCTTTTGAAAATCTATCAGAGAATGATTTTATTCGGACAATATTACCTTTGCACTCTTCTGGCATTTTCCCGTAAAAGATAATGCTTTCTGGGTGTAACTTCTCAATCATGGCATTGTAACCAGAAAGAAACAGTTCTTTCTTTTTCTTTCCATTCATGCAACCAACAGAAGATACTGCAACCGTTCCGCCCTCTGGTTCTCCATCGAAACACCAATCGTAAGAATCCGGTGTGCTCCATGATATTGTCGGAATCACCTTGCAACCATATTCTTGCAGATATGCGCCTATCCAATGCTTGCGATAATGGTTGTATATCTGGATAGCTTTAGGGAAATCGGTGTAAGTGCTGAAATCCGGTGTCAGAACGTACAGGAATTTGCTCAACTTGTCCACGTACCTGTCTGGATTTCTCCATAGCGCGTCAAATTGGTAGTCATCCAAGAAGAAATGAACCGCTTTCCCTTCTGGATTACTGCATTTCCCTCTTGCATAATTGAAGCCAATGAACTCACATTCCCCTTCGAATGTTTCCGGGTATATCTGCGGTATGCCGTATTCACCAACGCCGGGAAAGATACGGCGGTTTAGATTTTCGTAGGCCATACTGGTTAATTTGTTTGCCATATTATAATTTCTTTCCTGTTTTCCAGTTGATTCCTCGTTTCTTCAATGCTCTACGTGCCGCCTGAACTGATGGGTTATCTTCATGGCCTCTTGCAGTCTTGATAAGCTTATCGTATTTCCCAGGGGCTTTTATCGTTCCTGCCGCTATCTTTGAATTGTATTCTTTTATAGCGGCGTTTCTTTTATTAGAATAATCATTTCTCGCTTTTTCAGCATCTTTTAGAAATTGTTTGTTCTGCCGAGATGTCATTCCGTGCGGGATTCGCATTTTATCAACCATGTAATCACTTATAGGAGAAGATAAACCACGCTCTCCCAAATACTCATCAAGGGATTGTGTTTTTATCATTCCGCTACTTCCGCCACGTCCGCCCATAAAATCACTCTTTCTTATTCAGCTTATCCACATCAACCTTGGACGTTCGTTTCCATAATTCCGTAATCTTCTCCCATCCGAACATGGAAATAAATGCCACAATAAATCCAGCCATGATAGCTGCTAAAATCATATACCACAAGATTGTCATGTGGATATACTGCATATACGCTACAAAAGCGGCTACAGTAATTCCGATTGACAGTACAAGCACCAGTGCATCTGTCGGAATTTTCGACAGGAACCCAACATTTTTAATCACCTGTGTAATCACAGACACGCAAAACGCTAAAACACTGATTACTGCCAGAATCAGTGTTACATTTGTAAATAATGCTTCCATCTTTAGCCCTCCGTATAATCTTCAATAATGGTCTCAATGCCATATTCGATGGCGCAAGTGTTCTCAATCTTGCACCCTCTGGCTTCGTCCCAGCCTTTAGCAAAATACGCCACATCAGCTTCTGCCAGAAGTTTAATGGATTCACCAATATACCAGAGTGGCTTTGCGTCAACTGGTGCTGACTGGAAGAAAGAATCAATTACTTCTACAGGCTCGCCAACCTGTTTTTCTGCGCTTTTGATTGCCTTTTCTCTTACTGCAAGGATTTCCTCGTCTGTCTTTCCCCTCATTGGCTGAGAAATAAATAACTTTTTCATTATTTTTTCACCTCAATTTCTTGCAATAGAAGCATTTGCCCACATGATGGATTCCTCAAGTTTTGTCATAGCAAGAGATTTCTCTCTACTATTCGGGCAAATACCATCAATCAAATACGCCAGTTCTTTTCCTTTTGCTCTGACTTCTTCATATTTTTCTGCCTGCCCGTCTTTCGGGCTATGGTACATAAAGTTGTTCTCAATCTGATTATTCATGTTCACACTCCTGCATACAATACTGGTATTCCATCATCTGTCCTTACTCCCATCAGAAGCGGTAAAGCTGTCCTATAAAGTAAGTCGTTCGTTTTCTTCACATCTCCGGCGGCGGCATACACCGAACTCCACTCTTTTGCGCCGGCGCAAATTTGCTGTGGCGTTGCATAAGAGATGGATTCACTTCCAGAGGATTTGCTGATCACAATTCCTGTATCATTATCGCCACTTACTGCTGAAGCTGTGTGTACCAGGCGTATATTCCCATCACCGTCAGTTACAAGCCCATATTCCCCAGATCTGGTTGATACAGATGAGCCGTTCATGGTGGCGTAGGAAGTTGCATTTTTTTCCGCAAGTTCTAACTGATACATAAGTTCAGCCAATGAACAGACCGCCTTTTTGATGCGTTTCTGTGAGCGTTCATTTGTCGGCAGTCCGTCCACCAACCTGTCGGATGTCATCAAATCCACAAAATCACTGGCTCTTTCTGCCAGTCGTGGAAAGTCGGTTTCTGGCACAACTGAACCGAAATATGAAGTTGTGTAAAATTCATAGTCTGTATAAGCCATGCCAGTTACCTCCTAGCCGATCATCATTTTGCTGTTACGGTTGCGTGTCCGGCGCTCAGCGCTTTATAGGTACTGTCGCACTCAACCACTGTGATTACCTGCCCTGTTGTTGCGGTAATGTCAGATTCTCCATCCCACGCACTCCAGTTCTTTACATTCTGTCCGTAGTCTACGGAAGTCTCAGATGATGCAACTTTGTATTTGTATACATTTCCTGCGCTTAACTTTGCCGGAGTAACAGTCACTTTTGTATCTCCGTTCTTACTTCCTGCTGCGGAGTTTACAGTAAGAGTTCCAAGCGTCTGAGTTGTGTTGATAGTTCCGACAGCAATAGCATCAATGTATTCTGCAAAGAGGGTAAGTCCCATGATTGCGAATGCCTCTGAAACTGCTGTATGGTAATTGCCCTGTGTATGGAATCCGATCAGATTCGTTTCACCGGATACAGTGTATACAAGGCCTGCCTTTGCGAAATCAGATTCGTTCGGATCTACATAGTAAAGGACGATATTCTCAACAGGTGTGGCAATAACTGTTCCTCTTGGAATCTCACTGTCAGATAACAGGAAGATTGTGTTGAATCCCAGGAAGTCTTTCACATACTGGAAGCCGAACTTGTTCTGAATGGAAATCTCAGCTGCTCCGATATACTCGTACACGTCCAGAATATTTACAAACCCAACAACGCCAGTTACATTTCTGTGCATTTGTTTGAATTTGTTTTCTACACGACCTTTAGCCATTGCCAGAGCCATCTGGAAAGTGATTTCCGTGAATGAGAGAGTACCTGTTTTCAGATAGTTGTAAAATCTTTCAGTAACATTGTTCTGAAGCTGGAAGAGGAATTCATCATCGGTCATCTGAACAGCGTTCTCGTAACCGTGATCTTTGATTGCTTCGATAGATACAGCCTTTGCGTATTTCTCGATAGTCATTTCTGCATAGGGTTTTTCTTTTACAACGAATTTGCTATAAGGGATTTCCTCACCTTCACCAACATTTCCGTTCTGTAATGTACCCTCTACATATTTTGATTTAAGAACCGCTCCGGGCGTCTTTTTGATTGGACGCATGATACCAAGGATTTCACGTAAGTGTTCCCAGTTTCTTTCGAATCTGGTAACAAAGTCAATCTCACGTGCCTTTACCTGAATATCATTAGTCATAATAAGATTAGCTTTTGCTGCCATATAAAAAATCCTTTCTACCCATAATTGTTAAGGTATTGGGTTAGCGGCTATACTCTGGCGTATAGTCGGTGTAAAAAAATCACTGGAATAACTGGATATTCTGAGCAATTGCAGCCTGTCTCTCAGACGGGTCTTTGATTTCTTCGATATCTTTCTTTGTCATGCTTCCCGGTGTCTTCTGCTGCCCAACATGAGTGGTAAATCTTGCCTGATTCTGCTGAGCCTGCTGCTGAGATTCATCTACAAAAGCGGATGCGTCAGACTGTTTCATCTGCTCAATCAGATCATTTAATCCAAGGATTTTACCGTCTTTCAGTTTTAATCCGGCTTCTTTAATGTCTGCCATAACAGACTTCTTTGCAGCCTCACTGGAAAATTTAACATCATCAAGTGCTGTTTTAAGTGCGTCTGAGAAATCGCGGTCATAGATCTTCGCATTGAATTCTTTCTCTGCGTCCTCAGCCTTCTTCTTCCATCCAGCAAGCTCTGTCTGAATGTTTGCCGGGTCGATACCGTCAAAACCTTTTAAGGTTTCTTCCGCTGTCTCAGCACGTTCTTTCCAGTCATCTCGCTCTCCCTCGACTTTTGACAGGGTTTTTTCAACTTCTTTTGCATTCTTATAATGCTCGGAGAGTGCTTTCTTCACATCTGCCTTTTTGTCTTCCGGAATTTCGATTCCAAATGATTTTAATGTGTCAATAAGTTTCTGCATATATATCCTCCTGGTCGTGTTTATTGACCTGCCGCCGCAGGTAAATGGATTAAGCCAGTTAGACCACTGGCAAGGTAATGAAATAGGCGGAATCGAACCGCCGACACGCACCCTATGCGGATGTTGCTCTACCAACTGCGCTATATTTCACTGCGCTTTTCGAACTGCCCAACAGTTAACAGGATAAGCGTTAACCTTTTCAACATGTTGAATCATGGGAAAGATAGGAATTGAACCTATAATGTTTACCACGAGGGAACGGTTTTACAGACCGCCGCAACACTGCCAATAGTTGCCACTTTCCCAGAAGACACCTTTTCGGGACTATTTGGATTAAATTCCAGTCCACAGGATAAGGATAAACCTATAATCGGAATGGCAGGAATCGAACCTGCGGCACATAGCTTATAAGGCTACTGCTCTACCACTGAGCTACATTCCATTAACCCGGATTCCCGGGTTAGCAAGGTATTTATCGTGTTATGCCTGCCACTATCCGACTTTCGCGGAAATTTTGTTTAATTTACGAGGAGGTGTTACCACCAGTCACGATGGTAAATGAATGTGCCGGAAATTGCATCCGCTTTTCAACCTCCAGATTCCGCTCGAATCTGTTTCTATTAAGGGCACATCCACAAAAAAGAAAGGAGGACATGAAACGAAAAAGAAAGCAAAAACTTCTAATCAGCAAGCCCTACAAGGTTCACCATGCCTTGCAAGATTATAGTATCACATTCCGCAAAAAAAGTTGTCCCCACATTTAACAAAATCAAAGCATATTTCTTAATTTCTCAACGTATCTTTTAACAAGGTCACGCTCTTCCCGGCACTCTGCATCCTTGGACATGTCGCTCATTTCTGTAGTGAGTTCGTCAAGGTGTTCTTCCAATGCAGCGAGCATCTTTCTTTTACAGTCTTCAGACTTGCCGGAACGATAGTTCTGCTTCTGTGTCATATAGTCACTGTAAGTATCTCGCCCATCAGATCGGCTGTAATTTTCTCTTCCGGTTCCGTAGTTGCGACTTTCATCGCCGTAAGAGCTTCCACGATCATAATCCGGGTACATCATTCTTCCATCGCTGCGGCTGTATCTCCCCATGCTGTCGCGTTTTCTTCCGCGTTCGCTGTAATCATCATTGTATCCGCCTCGCATCTCATCAAGGACAGCGTTGTAATACTCCACCTTTTTATCCCAGTACTGGGTATTCTTGATATCTTTGTACATATCAATGAGCTTATAAGTCATTTCCAGATTTCCGGTGGTCAGCCCGCTGTCTGCGATTTTTGAAAGCTCGTCCTCTATTCTTGTGCATAAATCCTTAATATCTCTCATAACTGCACCTCCTACGCTTCTCTAGTCACGACAATATTTGCGTTCGCAACAGAAACAGCCTGTTCGCTTGTGTTTTCTACTGCGATATTAACACAACATCCACGAGGTACATCAATATAGATGCCAGAGGACACATTGTTGTACTGGTCTACTGCTGCCGGCGTGGAAATCATCTGAGAAGAAAGAACCGGTTCGCCAGAGATTGCAATAGCCAGAGAAATAGCTCCGACAGTACCGCCTGTTGGAATTGCGATATTGCCAGAAAAATCCACAAAGAATCTCGCTTTGCACTGGTTAGTCAGTCCTCTCAGAGTGATGATTCCGCTTCCTTCTCTGTGCTGAATGCAGTTAGAACCTTTAACTGCTGTGTTTGAAAATACTACGTTTCCATTTGCTGCTACAGTCTGAGCAGCTACATTTGTAAATTCTGCCATAAAAATACTCCTTTCATATCACAAAAGGACAGGTCTCAGCCTGCCCCTCTGTGTAATACGGCATAAGCCGACATTCGAATCAATCGAAAGATACTCTCGATATGAAGTTATCAGCAATTACATCCGGTGTTGCATCCGCATCCGTAATATGTGTTCGGGTTTGGAACCTGATATGCCGGAATCGGTGCTGGATTAATCGCATTAATAAGCTGCTGTGTCTGAGAAGCCATTGCAGTTGTGAGAAGTGCGCTCTGGCGATCCTGAGAAGCAGCGCGTCTGAGATCATTGTTTTCAGCCTGGAGAGAAGAAATCTTCTCGTTGCACAGGTAATCGAGGATTGCCCTTGTTCCAGCATTCTGGCTGTCGATAATGTCTCTAGTGTTGTTGTTCATGGTGTTCTGGAGTGCGCAGGTATTCTGAGCCATGTTGTAGTTTATGCCCTGGATTGCTTCTCTGGTTTCGCAGCAGCAGTTTGCAAGCTGTGCCTGGAGTGCATTGGTATTCTGCATATTTGCTACAGTGTCAGCGTTAATAGCCTGCTGAATGCCAAAGCCGGTCTGCATAATGTTTGTGTTGATTCCGTTAAATCCGGTAAGCATACCGTTATTCATGGCATAGAAGCCATCACACAGGCCGCTATTGATTCCGTCAAGCTTGCTAATCACAGCGGAATTGTCGAATCCTCTCTGAATGTCTGCCTGAGTAGCTGCCGTGGCTGCATATCCGCCGCCGTTTCCATTATTGCCCCAGCCATTGTTTCCCCATCCGAAGAAAGCAAAAATGAATAAAACAATAATCCACCAGCTACCATCTCCACCAAACATGCCGTCATTATTTCTACCATTTCCAGTAGCAGCGGCAATATCTGCTAAGCTATAATTTCCATCCATAATATAATCTCCTTTTTGTGTATTTACATCAATCTGGCCAGATTGTAATGTACTATTTCATTCCTTTCAGCAGATTCTGAAACTGCCCTGCCATCTGCTGAACTTGGTTAAGCTGCTGTTGAGAAATCTTTCCAGACTGCAACATTTTCTGGACTTCTTCTTTTGGGTTTCCTTTGTAATTCTGTTTAAATTGCATGAATTGTTGTATCATCTGCATTGGTCCATTTCCCTGCGGCATCCCACCGCCAAGTGCGTTAAATAATGGATTACTCATCTGCATTTCCTCCCTTGTTTGCTGATTCCTGTACGGCATTAGCCCTAACAGGCTCAGGAAATGAATTTAATCGGTTTATGATAGCTTCGTATTTGCCCTTTAAATCGTCGTATTCCTGCCTGGTGACATATTTAATGTCCATGTTCTGAACAGGCTGTTTAGGCGGCATCTGAGAGCCTACTTCATGATACTCAAACGTCCGTAACGGCTGTGGCATACCAGAAACGTCTGTGGATTTTATGTAGAACTTTTCGCTTTCACTGTCCATCAGCAAAACACTTGTCCCGGGTGCTACCAGATAGGATTTTGCGCCGACTTCGCCTGATACCCACAGGATACCGCTATTATTTTGCTGTGGTTGCTGTACTGGTTGAGCTGGCATCTGGACAGACTGTTGCTGGAACTGATTCATCTGTCCCGGAACGCCAAAACTGTATTGATAAGGATTGTTGTATAATGCCATCTTATGCACCGCCTTTCTGATTATATTTTTGCATGGAAATCAATTTCAAAACAGTTCAAAAAAGTGTCAAAAAAGTATTGACATATCACCCAATGAGTGATATTATAATATCAGAAAGAGGAAATGAAAGCATTTAGGAGGTAAGCACTATGAAGTATAACAAGTCAGAAATCATGAAAAACGCATGGAGAATCGTAAGACAGTGTAAATGCACTATTTCTGTAGCACTTAAAAGAGCATGGGAAAAAGCTAAAGAAGATCTCAAGCTCGCAAAGCTTGGCAAATATTTCAATGCTTTCCTTGATGGATGCGAAGTTCTTTTTAACCTTGGAGACGGAATTGTTTCCGGTGATACATTCCATTGTAGAAAAACATTGAAAGATTTTGGTCTTAAATGGAATCCATATGAAAAATATTGGTTTGGTAAACCAGAAGATGTTGAGGATATTGTAAGATATCGTGTTTTATAAAAAGGAGGAGCGAATGGAAATAAAAGAATTAAGAATGCTTTCCGGATTAAGCCAGCAGGCTTTTTCCGATAAGTACAAAATTCCCAAAAGAAGCATAGAGAACTGGGAGAGCGGCAAGCGAACTCCGCCAGAATATGTTATTAGTTTGCTTGAGAGAGCTGTGAAAGAAGATATTAAAAAAATTGAAGAAGAGAGAGGTAAAACAGATGAAGAAATATGAATTTAGCGAACATGAATTAACATCAAATGCATTTGCTGTTTACAGCGATAGCAGCTTTACATTCTGGACGGATGAAGACGGTACCTTTTACAGAAGTGACAATCCATACAGTGAGAAGGTAGAATGCGGAACCATTGAAGATGTAAACGAATTTCTTGAGATATTCGCATAGGTACAGATCAGGAGGAAAATATCATGAAAATTAAAATCTATTGCAATTACGGAGTGCTTGGAGCGGAAAAAAGAAAGAAATACACTTTTGGAGCACCACATGCAACGGGTGATTGCTGGGAAGAAATGACAGTAGAAACACCAGAAGGATGGGAGCCTTTTAAAAACGATATGGGCAAGTTAATGGTAAAAACTCCATGGGGTTGGGACTACGAAATAAACGAAGTTTTACAAGGTGACGAAAAGCCATGTTTTTATGCACTTGATAAGAACATGAATGGACATAGAAAATATTTAAAGATTGTAGAATAAACAAATAAAAAGGGTATTCACACTAAATTATAAAATGTGAATACCTTTTTTATTAAAAAAAATACTAATGTTTCAATCCCTGTCCCAGTAGATCGCCACTGAGAACCACTCTCGGGAGCAACCACCCGGAGCGACTAAAATTATAATATCACGGATTGTTATATTTATCAATACAAAAATAAAGCCCTGGAAGTTAATCCATGGGCTTTTATCGTATCAGCATACTTTAATTATTTTATTATTCACTCTCCGGCTCAATCGTTTCGCCGTGGATATACTCACATTCATCTGTTCAGCGCAGTATTCGAGTGTATATTCCTTACATCTCAGCCGGAACAATCTTTCTTCGTCCGGTGTGAAATTACACTCTATCAAGAATCTGTCTATATCTTTCTTTGTGAATACATATAACTTCATGAGCATGCCCCTTATTAATGCAATTAACGCTGATTCTGTGCAAGATAATTTGTAAGCTTCTGTTTTGTTTTTTTTAATTCTTCCACATTGTTTCCACTGATCTGACTGTCCAGCATGGTCGAGAGTACTTCAAGAATTAAAGAATCCCTTTCAGCAATCCTTTGAAGACTTTCGTAGTCTCGCTTATCATGTTCTTCCAGTGTCTCAACTCGCTTGTTGAGTCGGAATGCCGGAGCAATCCACTTAAGGATTACAGCTGCTGCCCCTCCAAAAATTGATATTCCTCCGCAGACTGAAAGAAAAAATTGAATAAATTCCTGTATGCTCATTTTTATAAGCTCCTTTCCCAGTAATATACCGGGACTTCATTTCCGGAATCCCATGTATCATAATATTTTCCGTCTTGTACCGTCACCACATGGCCATCTATGCAGAGAATGTACGTGCCGATCGGATGATCTGCACAGAAGTCATTCACCGTATAGATATACCGCTCCGACTGCTCCACTAGCTTTCTATGGAATCCTTGCTTTGCCAGGTATGAACCCCATACGTAATTTGCACTTGGCATATCGGATAAGGCACACGCTTGTACCATCAATCCGGTAAACACCGTTTCCCAGTCAAGGTCTAAAGCCTTACATATCGCCCGGACAGCACAGTCGCCTACACGCTGTCCTCTTACCGGATTTGGATTGAAACACACCCATCTGTCCATAGTTACCTCACTTTGCTCTCATAAATCTTTTTGCCCCGGCATTTGCCCTGGACTGCTGCTTATATCCAAAGTCTGCCACCTTATTTCGGTAATATTGTGCTGCAAGATTGTTTTCCTCGCAGAATTTATTATACTCCTTATTCTGTTCAGTCAGTTTAAAAGCCATTCGATCATATTCCGATCTTAGTTTTTCTTTTTCAGATTCTGGTACATCGTCTGAGTTGATTTCTTCATTCTTCATTATCAACTTTCTTTTAGTCGCTCTAATAGAACGCTCCATTGCTCGCTGCTTCTGGGTATCTTCATAGATCTTTTTATTTTCTTCAGAATCCATCTTGTGTTCATCCGCCCAGGGATTCCGTAATCCTTTCGCCCATGGTTGGTGAGAGTGACGGCAGTTATATCCATGCAGTCCATGCAGATCCACAACGGTTCCCTGTCCGGTCTTCGGACTTATATCATATCCAGTGCTTTCCAAAAGATTAGGATATCCCGGTTCCGATCCAACTATTGAGTAAGGCTTTCCCTGCCAGGATGAATGATCTCCGCAAGGCGGCTGTCCTTTCTGTGCTGTTCTGGCTCCCAGATGGGCTGATACGAGGACGTAATTTGTCTTTGCCTGCACAATGTACTGATTAGTGATCTGCGCCGCTGTCTGGTTCATACTTGTTACCACGCAGCACCTCACAGCTGCTTCAAGGGTTCTTTTTGCACCGCTTGTTGGATAATCCACCATAATTCCTTTTTTGGCATAGTTGTCCAACACATCACAAATTGCAGAGGTGTAAGATTGCACACCGGAAGTAACACGAATTTCAGCTTTGTCCAGCAGATTAATCAGATCACGCTGAGATTGATTTATGGTAGTCCTACTCAGGTTACTAAGCTCTCCCAATGTCTTTTTAAACTCTGCATCCATCACCGCTATAACTTCTGGATTTTCCAACGGCGGACTTATATTCTCATCAATCCCTAAAAGGATATCTTTATCATTATCCCAAGATGTCATCACAGCATTTTGCAGGATCCGTCTAAGTTCTGGCTGTGTCATTTTTGTAAGCTTCTGCAGTTTCTGTTCAATGGCAGCTCTGCTTTCTCCCATTTGCGTGAGTTTCCAGATAAGCCGATCAGCTGTGGCAGTCATTTTGCCAGTCTGGAGAATACGCCTGGAAATATCCGTCATTATAAAATCTTCCAATTTCTGATAGATCGAAAGGATCCTTTTTTCTTTTCCGTGGAAATACTCTGGTGGAAGCATTATTTACCACCTGCCGTTTCTTTTACAAGCCGCACCCAATCAGATAGATGTTCCTGCTTAGCACGATCAAACCAGTGATCGGACGTTCCTGGTGTATGGTATTGTAATCTTCTCCCTGTGGGTGATTTTTTAGGTGGAGATGTCCATCCGATAATATTGCCTTGTGCATCCTTGAGCGGAATATTCGGACCATATACCTCGCCCGTGTACAGATAATGAGCGTAAGGAGTATTATATTCAATCTCGCCACCGTCAATTCCCTGCGGGTATCTTACGCTACTTCTCAATGCTCCTTGCTGGAAAGGTACATAAGGCTCGCAGTCCGCTACAATCTGCATATTCAGTTTAGTTTGCGCTTCTTTCAAATTGCCATCAATCCGCTTTGTATCGAATTTGATATGTACATTTCCAACATGATTATTAATCTTCATAGGCTATTCATCCCCAAATAATCCACTTGCTTTGTTTTCCTTATTCGCTTCTTCTGCGAGAGCTTTCGCGTCCTCTTCGCTAAATCCTTCAAATTTTACCAGATAGTACCAGAACGGAATCTTGCCAGTGGTCACATACTGCCACCATCTTGCGCGGTCGTTTTCTCTGACATAGAGAATATCTCCAAAATCATAATTGACTTCATAAGCTCCGACAGGTGCAAGTCCGTACAGGTCAGCGTAAACGTTCAGTGCGTAAATAACTTCGTTCAGACAGGATTCCAGTTTATCTCGAACGTCTTTGACGAACTGCACTGTTCTCTGCTGTTCTGCTTCTACTCCTGTAGCTGTCTGAATGCCGCTAGATTCATTAAAAACGAAATACCCGTTGGAGAATCCAATCTTGTACCCTAACTGGCTTAAAATGGCGTTTATGCCGCTTATACGAGTATCTGTGTTGAGCTGTGGATTGATTTCTTGATAAAATTCTTTCTCGTCCTGTCCGAATACATTCTTGACAAAGTGCGGTAAGTTCATCTCATTACGTCTGTTCTCCATGCCCTGTGGCGACATGGCTGCTACAGGTGTACCGCTTGGCATCAGCAATCTGTCATCTGCCAGAACTATCTTCTGCGAATCAAAAATTTCTCCGGCATTTCTGCTATATGCAATGTCAAGGTCTTTCAGCTCTTCGATAGCTTCTGCGAATATTGGAAGTCCAAGTGGTGTACTGATATCCACATTGTTCGCCTGCGGTGTCCGCAGTACTCCGTACAATGGTCCGTCCAGTTTCTCATCGTTTGCTTTGAGAATCGGCGGTGTATCTGCCATGAGGTCAGCCCATTTGGTCTGTTTAAGGTCGATCTTATCACCAATTGACTGAGGGGATTTTGATACATAGGCTCTGTTAGAAACATAATACGGATAGGTTGTCGCTCCGTCCACTATTGTCTCAACAAATCTGTGATATTCAAGCCGTGTATAGTATTTCCGTCCAACAGTATAAGAATCCTTAAATATAATCCCTTTGATTTCCTGATTATCGTAATCCACAATCATCACGTCTGCCGGAGTGAATACGTCAAGGCTCTCACCGTTCGGTTTGATAAATACTGTTCCGTAAGCGCATCCGTATTCTACCCAGTGCCGGATCTGGAAATATACTTTATCTATCTGCTCCTGCAACCATGCTGCCCTTGCAGAACCATCAATCTGAATGCCGATCGCCAATGTTGCAAGTCTGGCAGTCTCAGAACACACAGATTTAGCAAAATTAATCGTCTTGATGTTATTCTTATCATCTAACCAGTATGGAACGCCTCGATATATGTTTGCACATTTATTAATTAACGATTCCATCTCTGGGAACTCTGCTGCCTGGATATTAAAGTCCTCTTCGGCTTGTTTTTTGAAAATCATGTTAAACCACCTTTTTAGTGTTGTTATAAGTCCCATTTAATCTACCTTTTAAAATCCATCCATCTTACAGAAGTATCTCGCACAATAATGTCTTCATATTCTACAACTTTTAAGATTTCGTTAATGTCAGATGATCCATATATTTTTAAACCGATGCTTAAGAATTTATTTATTTTATCTGAAAAGTACCTATCTAACATTTTATGCACTGTTGCCCCTTCTTCTCCATAATGATTCTGTTGCATATCTACTCGCATCAATCAAATGGTTATCTTTGTCTGGATAACCACTAATGATATTTCCATCCTTATCCCTTTCATACTCATATTTTTTAAACTCCTTTCTTGCGTTCGGAGTTCTGGCAGGATCAAATACAAGTTTTCGTCTCTGCAGCCACTTCATAGAGTATTCAATGCTTCCAGGTCCCTTGATTGCCGCTTTTGCAGGTAATCCGAAGTCTCTGTAATCATTTACCGACTTAGGCTCTGCACTATCACTTGTGATCGTGTAATCATCATATCCGCGCCGCTTAATTTCATTTGCAGTCCATTCATTTGATTTTTTATTCTCGTATATCTCATCAATGAAATATATCGTTTCCCTGGCAGAATCGTAATGTAAGCGTATAAATCCATACTGATCAGGGAACCAGCCCCAGTCATTACCCTGATAGATTCTATCAAAGTGACTAACTTCTTCATCTGTGATGGTTCTTTCTTCTATAAAGTCAAATACATTTCCACCATTTCCATTCGCTACCCCGAGATATTCGTTCTCGTAGGCAGCCGGATTAGTTTCTTTCAAATGTTCTGCGTCTGCCAGGAATATATCTCCAAGCCATTCCTGTTCAATCCCCAAATCAGTGTAGGTGCTGTGTACAACCATTGCATTTTCATCTTTTTCTTCTGCTTCTGCTGTGTACTCATTCGCCCAGTTGTTCTTACTTCTCGGCGGATTGAACGATTTAAACTTATATGCTTCGTTACCACCACGAATTGCAGACTGCTGTATATTTCGGATTTCTTCCGGGCCGGCAAATTGATCAAGCTCCTCAAACCAGACAATGCCTATATATCCAAATTCCGGCTTGATGGATTTAATCTTCAACGGATCGTCAGCACCACGAAAGTATATCTTCTGGCCCGTTGGTTTGTATGTGATCTCCATCGGGGATACCTTGCATGCAAATTCCTCATTTAAATCCAATTTATCAATAGCCCACTTCATTTGAGCGTAAACAGAATCCTTGATAGTGTTCCCAACTTTTCTCAGAATCAGCACATGCATATTCGGATTGTTCTTTATCAGTTCCGGAATAATCAGAGATATCGTTGAGGACTTCATGGATCCACGTCCGCCAGGAAGAATATACTCGCTGTGTTTCCTTTCTCTTATATCTCTGATCATCGGATGGAAGACATCTGGGACTAGACTTAGATCTATGTGATATTCTCCCTGCTGCCGAGCTTTTTCTTCTGCAAGTCTCTGTTCTTCTTTTGCTTCTTTGATGGTAAGTATCTTTTCCAGATCACTCATCGATTTCAGCTGATCTGCAAAGTCCGGGTAAAACCCAAAGGAATCTTTCACCTCACCCCTTGCGATCTTAGATCGGCGTTCCTGAATCTCTGCCAGGGACATGATGTCATTACCCTTTTGCTTTTCAATTTCTTCCTGCAGCTTTGCTATATATGCTGTCACCTCAACATTTTTCAACAGCCGCTGCCCTGAAGAGTATGCCGTTTTTTCGCTGTATCCTGCTTTTTTTGCGGCATCAGAGGCATTTCCGCCATTTTTTACGTATTCCTTTGCAAATTGTTCCCGCCTAGGCGTTAATCCCATCTAATCACCTCTGTCTATCCTCATTTTTCCACAGCCTCCCATATTTCTTTCAGGCACTCAACCACATCATACTGGGATGCAGTTCGCAGGATTTCGTAATCACAGTCTTTCCATCCTTTTTTTGTTTGGCGAAAAACAGGAGTTGATATCACAGTGATTGTGATCAATCTTTCTTGCTCCTTGCTGTAGAACTGTGATGTTCCGATTTTTACAATTAATCCCCTGGATAATATTGCTTTTTGTAATTTTTTTATGATTATTTTAAAATTTGCCATGTTTTTTTCTAAAAAAACTGTCCGATATGGTTATATATATAATTATATTACCATACCGGACAGATTAAATTGTCCCCATATTTATATTGATTCTAATTATTATACTTTTCTTTTTTTATCATACCGTAAAACATCGCCATTGATTTTCGCTTATATGCATAAAAGTCATCTCTTTTGATGGGTATATATTTATTTTTCATTATCTTATCGTAGGATTTATTCATTGTTATTGATTCGTACACAAAGTTTTCGATACCTTTCGGGCAGGCATCCCGGCAGCAATTTAAGATATCTTTTTTCTGATCTGTTGTGGCATTTCTGCAGATATCTTTTAATATCTCAACATCTTCCTGGCGTACTCCCCAATCTACGAGCGACTTTTTTCTCGTAAGCATATTATCCCTCCTCTTCTCCTTCATCTGCTGCCAGATCTGCTATCAGCATATTCACTATATCAAGCGCGGATCCTGGCAGCCCCTCTTTGTAAATGGTTTGAGATGTTAAATCTTTTTGGAACTGTTCTAATCTTCTTTTTACTCTGCTTACTCTCACAAGCAAGCCCTGCTCTTCTGCCTTTTCATATTCTCCAAGCTTATTTAATGCCTCAATAACTACTCCACAATTATCTATTGGACAACCTCTGCCATCGCAAAAGCAATCATTATTAGGGTGGCATTTTTTTAAGCAATATGAATCATTATAATCCTCTGTTAATCTCTCCATCATTCCACCTCTTTCAACTTCTCAACTGCCAGCTTCAATGCATCTACAAACATCTGCAATCCGCTCAATAAACTCTCTTACTGTCATTTCTTTCGTCCCGAGAAGTTCTGAGGCTTCGTAGAAAGTGAAATCTGGATTAATATATGCAGCGTAAGTAATATCTTTGTTTGTATAAAGTTTTAAAATATCTGGGAAATGTTGTCTTGGTAATGGTTTACAATTGTCTTTCGAATACCAATGAAATCCCTGCTTCTCAGCTTCTTTGAGAATCATTTCGTTTTCTTCTTTTGTCTTAACCAAGATACATGTATTTCTTAAATCAATCATCTGCATTTCCTCCTGTAATCTCATCAATACACTGATTCCAGCCCTCCACAAAGCCAGCGTCAGATGTATTGGACGGATAATCTCCATTGTCTTTCTCTGGCAAATCCATAAGTGGACACCAATCAGGTCTTGATTTGCTTTCGCAATCATAATGTTCTTCTGTCATCAGAATTGCATCATAATCTAAACAGTCAGCTAATTCACAGCATCCCTCATATTCAAGATTTCCACAATATTCAGTTCCGAACGGGCAGCCATAACAATTTTCTGGCGTGTCAATCACTAATACTGATTTACTCATCTGATTCCTCCTGTAATAATTCTGGATTGTCGAAAATGTTGCCAACTACTTCAAAATGTTCCGTGTCAAACTCATCAAGATATTCTCCATCTGTGCCAGCTTCGTATGCTACAAATCCAGCAAAGTTCCATTTGACAGTTATATATGTCGCATCTTCCGGATAGGATTCGTCCAAATGCGCCATCAGGATGTCGTTTTCCCAAATCTTATTTCCGTTCTTGTCGCAAAGTCCTGTAAACTGGCAGAGGGTTTCTATATCAATTATATTGGTATATACTGTAAACCGATCTGAATCCTTCCGATAAAAAATAATGTCCTTCCCCCCTATGTGATATTGATCTCTTAGGTAATATCCCTCAATCCATTCTCCTGTTTTGATGCTTTTTGCCTTGAAAAGAATCTCTCTCATTCAACTCCACCACCTTCTACGATTTTAATAGCGTAATCTATAGCTCTGTTCCATTCCAAGTCCTCATCCTTTCTCAATGTCCGCTTCTTACCATGCAAAACAGCAGTTCTGTCATGGATCTTTTTCTTGGTCCTTCGCGGCAAGGCAGTGCCACCGCCAGCTTCCAGCGTTCTGTATCAGGATCTATTGGTGTTGGATTCTCAATTTCATCCGTAAGCTCCGCTAAATAGGGGACAGCGACCATCACACCAAAATAATGGGATGATTCTGGAAACTGTTCGTGCATGTGCCTGGCAAATTTCCCGCTGCGTAAATCCGGTAAAATGTCGTTGTAGCACTCCATTGTGGTCACAATGTAATTTTTTTCTCCCAGGAAGTTCAAGCCGTTCCCGCTGTAAACATCTTCTTTGCAGCTCTTTACCTCATAACAGGTAAATATGCCTTTTTCTATCCCAGATATGGAGCACTGATCAGCCGGAGAAAATTGCATGTAGTCAACTCTTTTCGCTTCTCGTCCCCAAGGATCAATACTTACCTCGCTGGCCCAGTGCTTCCCAGCTCCGCTGAAACGTGTATTTATAAGCAACTGTCCAAGGAATTTTGTTGTTTCCGCCCTTGTCATTTTTACCTCACCTTGTTCTTAAAAACTTTGCCAACATGGTCTCTCGCCAAGTTGCCATATTATCCTGCTGCCACTTATTGCATATATTATCATCCTGTATCCAGATTCCTTTGCAGTCACACAGGAGATTATCGTTATATCTACATGTCTTGCAGGTTCGATTCTTCATTGCTCCACCTCCTTCACAAATGCCATCCAATGTGTTTTCCCCTGTTTGCCGGATCTATTGC
>OGYQ01000725.1_pt1 | contig 27165 bp, 26 predicted proteins | sample 1576641 | NCBI WGS metagenome assembly OGYQ01 (sample SAMEA3541476, study PRJEB24748) | human gut metagenome | biome: human gut; feature: human-associated habitat; material: faeces | place: China | collected 2012 | reverse complement strand
GCAACACAAAAATTTTATATTTTTTTCATTGTCTACTTGACGGGTAGCACACCATGTTGGGAATGTGGGCTTTACTCTCCTATTCGAACTCTATGGTTCCGGGGGGTTTACTAGTCAAATCATAAAATACCCGATTGACCCCTTTGACTTCATTGATGATTCTACTCATCACCTTCTGCAGCACCTCAAACGGGATCTCCGCCGCCTCGGCTGTCATGAAATCAATTGTCTTCACAGCTCTCAGCGCCACAGCGTAATCATAAGTTCTCTCATCTCCCATAACTCCGACAGAGCGCATGTTTGTCAGGGCCGCAAAATACTGGTTGATCTCTTTATCCAGTCCGGCCTTTGCGATCTCCTCACGGTAGATCGCATCTGCATCCTGAACGATGCGCACCTTCTCAGCTGTCACTTCGCCGATGATACGAATGCCAAGTCCCGGGCCTGGGAATGGCTGACGGAACACCAGATCCTCCGGGATACCAAGTTCCAGTCCGGCTTTGCGAACCTCATCCTTGAACAGATCACGAAGAGGCTCTATGATTTCCTTGAAATCTACGTAATCCGGGAGGCCGCCCACGTTGTGGTGCGACTTAATCACTGCTGACTCACCGCCAAGACCACTCTCCACCACATCCGGATAGATTGTGCCCTGTGCGAGGAAATCCACTGCTCCGATTTTCTTGGCTTCCTCCTCAAACACGCGGATAAATTCTTCGCCGATAATCTTACGCTTCTGCTCCGGCTCTGTCACGCCTGCCAGCTTATTGTAATAGCGCTCCTGAGCATTGACACGGATAAAGTTCAGGTCAAAGCCGCCTTCCGGTCCAAAGACCGCCTCTACCTCGTCTCCTTCGTTTTTACGTAGAAGTCCATGGTCTACAAAGACGCATGTGAGCTGCTTACCAATAGCTCTTGAAAGAAGTCCTGCTGCTACAGAGGAGTCAACGCCGCCTGAAAGAGCCAGCAGTACTTTGCCGTCTCCCACCTTCTCACGAATAGACTCAATAGAGCTCTCCACAAAAGAGTCCATTCTCCAGTCGCCACAGCATCCGCAGACGCCCCGGACAAAATTGTAAAGCATTTTCGTTCCTTCCTGGGTATGGAGAACCTCCGGGTGGAACTGGATCGCATATAGCTTTTGTTCCTCATTTTCGGCTGCCGCCACCGGGCAGTCTGCCGTGTGGGCTGTGATTTTGAAACCGGGCGCCACCTGGGAAATATAGTCAAAATGGCTCATCCAGCACACAGTTTTCTCGGATACATTTTCAAACAACTTGGAGCCGCGGTCCACCATCACTTCCGTCTTTCCGTATTCACGCACAGCAGCGCGCTCTACCTTTCCGCCCAGCACATGCATCATAAGCTGTGCGCCATAGCAAAGTCCGAGCACCGGGATGCCCAGTTCAAAAAGCTCTCTGGAATAGGTAGGTGAATCTTCCAGATAGCAGCTGTTGGGACCGCCGGTCAAAATGATCCCTTTTGGGTTTTTACTTTTGATGGTCTCGATATCGGTCCTGTAAGAATAGATTTCACAGTACACATTGCTCTCACGGACGCGGCGCGCCACGAGCTGGTTGTACTGACCGCCGAAATCCAGTACAATGACTAATTCTCTTTTCACCGCTTGTTCCTCCTTGTATGTTTTTCCTCAATGGAATAGTTCTATTATAAAGTAGCAGGGCTCTGTTGGCAACAAAAACCCGACATTTTCAGGCCACTGCCTGATGTTTCCACTTCCCGCTGAAATACCGTGCAATAAAACAGATACTCCGCACGATCCAGTCGATGATCATAGCCACCCACACACCAAACACGCCCATGCCCATATATTGTCCAAGTATGTAGCTGAAAATGATGCGGAAGATCCACATAGACAAAACAGAGATGACCATACACATCTTGGCATCTCCAGAAGCCCGGAATGTAGCCGGTATGGTAAATGCCAGAGGCCAGATCAGCACACAGCACACAGCGTAGAAGATGACAATATCCGTGGTCACCTCCGCCGTCCGGCTGGACAGATTGTAGGCTTTCAGGATCAGAGGCAGGGCAAGGACTATGATTACATTAGTGACCACCATGCAGGCGTAGGTAATGCCCATAAGCTTTTTTGTGTAGTATTTCACCTGCTCATAGTCTCCAGCACCCACACACCTTGCGATCACTGTAGTCACTGCCAGGGCGATGGCCATACCAGGCAGCACCTGGAAAGAGGCAATGACATTGGATACCGCATTGGCCGCAATGGCGTAGGTACCAAAGGTGGAGACAAGGCTCAGCACGATGATCTTTCCGAGCTGGAACATGCTGTTCTCCAGTCCGTTTGGAATGCCGATGCCAAGGATCTTGCGGATCATACTCCAGTCTGGCCTGTATCTGCGGGACAGTCTTACGTAGATGGAACGCCTCTGATCAGCCAGCAGGATCATGATAAGGATGGCTGCCGTCATTCTGGATACAAGCGTAGGAATTGCCACTCCTTCCGTCCCTCTGTGAAATCCGTAGATCAAAATGGCATTTCCTGTCACATTGATAATATTCATAACAATGGAAACCCGCATGGAAATCTCCGAATTTCCCATGGTCCGAAAAATGGCGGCTCCGCCGTTATAGATGGCAATAAAGGGGATAGACGACGTCACGATCATCAGATATGTGTCCGCATGCCCCATAACGTCCGCCTCGATCTGCCCGAATACACCATGAAGGATCCAGTATTTACAGGCGTAGATGATCAGGGTGATCACCACTGCGCAGATGGTAATAAACCACACAAGCTGTTCCGCCGCCTGGCAGGCTCGCTCTTTTTTCTGCTGTCCCAGATATTGACCCGCCACCACGGCTCCTCCGGTAGCCAGTGCGGCAAACACATTGATAAGCAGCACCATAATGTTGTCCACCAGGGAGACGCCGGATACAGCCGCCTCCCCCACACTGGCCACCATAATGCTGTCTGCCATTCCCACAAGAACGGCCAGCATCTGTTCGATGATCAGCGGAATAATGAGCGCTGTCAGCGCCCGGTTGTCAAATAAATATTGTTTCGTTTCCGTTCTGTTTTTCAAAATTCTCCCAGCTTTCTACAACATATCCCTGTACGCCTTTACGGAAAATGTACAGGTCAGCTCTTTTTCTTCTCCTCTGTAAACACTCAGACTACCCTCTCCCTCTTCTCCTATGGTGCGGATATAGCAGCCGGTCATACCACCTTCAAGAGCCGTGGAGGCAGGTCCGCAGATTGCAATACACCCTTCCGTCTCAAACCGCAGCACATCGTGAGCATAGGGAACCAGATTGCCGTTCTGGTCCACAGCACGCAGGCGGACAGTAGCCATATCCCAGGTATCTCCATCCACAAGTACGTCAGTATCACAGATGCCTTCCAGGTGAATATGCTCCACAGGGGAGACCGTCACCGTGCGGGTGACCTGGTCCCCCTGCAGGGCCTCGAATTTCCAGACAGCTGTCTCTTCTCCCCAGCTGCCCATATATTTTTCTTCTTCCTGAAGGGAAGTCTCTCCTCCGCCGCCCTGGGGTTTTTCTCCCTCTCCCAAAAAAGATAGATACAGTCTGCGCAACCAGCCTGCCAAGCCTGTACTCCGGCCTCCTCCTGCCTGGAACTCATCTGCTTTATCTGTCTTTGCCTGTCCCAAAACCGGGTCCGCCGCAGACGGATCATCCCCGATCAATACCGGTGGATGCGCAAGATGAGGGTACTTCTTTGTAGGAAAATACTCCCCGGCCAGCGTGTCATTTTTGTAGAGGCGCACCTTTTCTCCATTGGTAAATACCGCCACTTCCCCAATCTGCCCTGCCGGATGATCTCCAATACTCATGGTGCTGCTGACCGCGAGTACCGGCCATCTGTCCTGGCAGGAGGCATAGACACTGGCCGCCAGTTTAGGATTGCGGAACATATCCATGACTCCGTGATAACAGATCCGATCGCCGCTGCCAAAGTCCTTGTGGGTATTGTAGTCGAACATGCACCAGCCAAAAGTCCCTCCGATATCCTCATAGGCAGCCGCGCTGTCCAGAACCCGGACGTGCCGCATGGCATGTTCTTTCCTGTGCTCTTCATCGTCAAAAGCCTTCGCGGGATACATATGGCCGCCATACTCCGTGATAAAATACGCCTTCTCCATGTCCGGCGTCACGGCCTCTTTCGGATCGCAGCCCGAATTGGCCCCTGTGTGGCTGAAATCATTGTACGTATAGACATCTTCCAGAAGACTGCTGTTTTTCAGACATCGCACCCCACCTGTAGGTCTGGAAGGATCCAGGCTGTGGGCTATTTCCACGGTCCTCCTATACAGGTCATCGTCATCCCGACTTTCATTGATCCGGACACCCCACATGAAAATACTGGGGTGGTTCCGATACTGCCGCACCATATCCTCTGTATTTTTCACTGCCTGGTCTTTCCATTTTTCCCCGCCAATGTACTGCCATCCGGGGATCTCTGTAAACACCAGAAGTCCCAGCTCATCGCAGCGATCCAGGAAAGCATGACTTTGAGGATAGTGACTGGTCCGCACCGCATTGCATCCCAGCTCATACTTCAGGATTTCCGCATCCAGCCTCTGGGCTCTGGCCGGAGCCGCATAGCCCATATAGGGCCAGCTCTGATGACGATTCAGCCCTCTTATCTTCACCTTTTCTCCATTCAGATAACATCCGTCCGGCTTCATCTTGATGCTTCGAAAGCCAAAGCGCACCTGCGCGGTGTCCATGACATTTCCAAACTTCACAAGTTCCAGCCGAAGCGTATAGAGGCAGGGATGCTCCGTATCCCACAGCTTTGCCCGGGGAACATGCATATGAAAATGGTCCTGAAAATTCTGCTCTTCCAGCCGGGCATAGACTTCTCCGTCCTCTCCCAGCACCCGGGCCCGGATCTGGAAGTCCCGGGCCCCTTCTGCCTCTATCTTTGTTTCCAGGTGCCTCCTGTCATCAGGCACAACAAAGACGTCCCGGAAATGTATTTTTTCCCTCACCTCCAGATAGACCGGGCGGTAGATGCCCCCGTATGTCATATAGTCAATCACATAGCCAAAGGGCGGAATGTCCAGACTCTCCCGGCTGTCCACCTTGACCAAGATCCGGTTTGTGTGCCCGTACCGAAGCAGTTCTGAGAGGTCAGCTTCAAATGCCGTGTAACCACATCCGTGAATGCCTGCAGATTTCCCATTACAGTACACCTCCGCCTGGTGAGCCGCTCCTTCCAGAGTCAATGTGACATATTTTCCCTCCCAGTCTTTTGGGATATCTATCTCTTTTATATAGGCACTCACCATCTGATAATCTTTCTCATTACAATAATGCAGGGGAAGCATTTGCACTGTGTGGGGAATCTGGACCCGCTCCAGCTCTTCCAGCTTCTCAGACGGCATGCTGTTCAGGCTTCCAGTGTAGTGCTTTGTAAAGTACCAGTTGTGATTGATCTGATAGCGCATATTGCCCTCCTTTGTGAATCTTCCTGTGAGTTCTCCTTAAAATATGATAGCCTATATGGGGGAATATTACAAGAAGCTGGAACCGTATACAGGCAAGTGCTTCGTTTTCATTTCTCTGTTCCCGCATTCTTCACCTTTTCTCCACGTCTCATTTTTGTCTCGTTTTTTGACACAATTTGCTCACAAGTTATCCTCTATTTAAGCAAAAAAGCAGGGCAGAACCCTCTATTTGAATAGGTTCCACCCTATATCCCTCCCAGAAGAACCGCCTCCATAAACAGCAGTGCGAGAAACAGCACGTTCCAGAATGTAAACACCTTCATAAATTTTCCTCTGCTCTGAGGATATTCTCTTGTCACGATCTTATAGGAGATGAGACTGGCAAGCGAAGCGATCAGCGTTCCCAGACCTCCCAGGTTGACTCCGGTTAGAAGGGGCTGGATATGGTCCGTGAAACCCGACAGCAGAATCGCCGCCGGCACATTGCTCATGACCTGACTGACCAGTATGCCGGTCAGCAGTTCCCGACCTTCCACCACGGAAATAAGTGCCTCGCTGACCAGTGGGATCCTCTTCAGGTTTCCCACAAAGATGAAGAAAAAGAGGAAAGTAAAAAGGAGAAAATAGTCCACCTCAAGATACAGCCTCCGGTTCAGGGCTACCATAGCCACTGCTACGCAGAGGAGCACCGGAATATAGGGCAGCACCCGAAACACCACCAGAAGACAGAGTAGCAGCAGCACCAGGAAGGGCGCAATGTCCACAACCATTTTCCTTGCGTCCGTTCCATCCTTCTCCCCCATTTCCACTTCCACCAAAGGCTCATCCCTCCCCACAAGAACCGCCGCCAGAAGCAGCAGAAGCGACAGTCCTGCGTAGGGAAGAACCGCCGCCGCGAACTCTGCCGCTGTCAGGTCCGAAATAGAATACAGATACAGATTCTGGGGGTTGCCAATAGGCGTGGCCATGCTGCCCAGATTGGCCGCAATGGTCTCCAGCACCGTCAGCTTCACGATTCGCTCCTCGTGGCCGGTCATACGAAACACCAGCATCGTAAAGGGTACAAAGGTAAGCAGCGTCACATCGTTGGTGATGATCATGCTGGAAAAAAAGCAGAGCAGCACCATGATGGCAGACAACGCCCTCATGCTTCCCGCTCTTTTAAGGAGTGCGTGTCCCATCAGGGTAAACACGCCCCTGGACCTGAGGCCCGCCACAAGGATCATAAGGCAGAACAGCAGCGCAATGGTCCTCCAGTCCGGGTAGGTCAGATAGACTTCGTCCGGCCGCACAAAAAAAGCCGAAAGAACCGCCAGAAGAAAGGATACACAGAATACCGTTTCATTTTTCAGGATATTTTTTAAAATCTTCTTTGCCATTTTTCTTCTCCCCGCCCCGAACGATTTCCCGGGGCGCAAAAAGCCCGCCGTCTCCCGGCGGGCCGCTTTCTATTATAAGTTCTGTTTCCGCTTCATGCAACACCTATTTCAAAGCATCCGTTTAAAAGGAATATCCTTTTCAGCCGCTTATTCAAACTCCGATTGCACAGCGTCATATCCTGTCTCCTTTGTCCGAATCTTCATGGCACTTCTAATCTCATAGCTGAAGATCTTTCCATCCCCAACATCCCCTGTAAAGGCCGACTTCTGGATGGCGTCGATGACCTTCTTCTCCCACTCTTCCGAGGACACCACGATCTCAAACTTGATCTTGGGCTGAAGGAAGATGTCAACCTCAGATCCACGGACCACTTCCTTGTATCCTCTCTGGGCGCCGCATCCCATGACCTGGGACACGGTAATACCGTTGACCTCTATCTGATGGAGGGCGTCTTTCACATCCTCAAATTTTTCTTCTCTGACAATTGCTTCCACTTTAATCAGCATATATTCTCTTCCTCCTCATGTTCTCATGAAAAATCTTTCTATTTAGTCAAAACCGTTGAAAGACGGGTAAGCGTTTTCCCCATGCTGGGTCACATCAAGTCCCATCATCTCGTCCTTCTCATCCACGCGGATTTTGGTGAACACCCGTATCACGCCAATACAGATCAATGAACCAACCACCGCGACTACTATAGTGACAAGAATGCTGATGACCTGTGCAACAAACAGCTCAGTCTGCCCAAACACCAGGCCGTCCCACCGCGCTACAGAGTTGATAGAGCTCTGACCAAACAGCCCGGTGGCAATTCCGCCCCAGATGCCGCCAATGCCGTGGCATCCAAAGGCATCCAAAGAATCGTCGATCTTCAGCTTGTGTTTGATCAGGTTGATCATAAAGTAACAGATGGGGCTCACAAAAGCGCCGATGATAAACGCAGACCAGATGGGAACAAATCCGGCTCCTGGCGTGATCGCTACAAGGCCCACCACAAGACCGGTGCAGGCCCCCACCAGGGTAGGCTTTCCTTCTTTTGCCATGTCAATAAACATCCAGGACAGGAGCGCTGTAGCCGCAGATACGGATGTGGTCATGAACGCGTGGGCCGCCAGGCCGTCTGCCGCCAATGCGCTTCCCGCATTAAATCCATACCAGCCAAACCAGAGCAGGGACGCTCCCAGAACCACAAAAGGGATGTTGTGGATACGATAGGACGTCTTCTCGTATCCCTTGCGCCTTCCTAGATAAATGGCAAGCACCAGGGCACTCACACCGGAGCTGATGTGAACCACGTTTCCTCCCGCAAAATCCACAGATCCAATAGACGCAAGAAATCCTCCCTGTCCCCACACCATATGGGCCATCGGATAATAGACGATGATGGACCAGAGTGCGATAAACGCAAATAGCGCCTTAAATTTCATCCTTCCCACTACAGACCCGGTAATGAGAGCCGGCGTAATCATGGCGAACATCATCTGGAAGCCCGCGTATACAAGGTGAGGAATAGTCTCCGAATAGGGCCCTGTCTCCCATCCCACGCCACGGAATGCCAGCCAGCCAAAGTCCCCGATTATCCCTCCGTGATCGCTGCCAAAGGCAAGAGAATAGCCAAAGAGCACCCACATAAATACGGACAGTCCCATGATCGCCACACAGGCCATCATGGTATTAACCACGTTTTTCCTCCTCACCAGGCCTCCGTAAAAAAAGGCCAGTCCCGGCGTCATGATAAATACAAGCGCCGAACAGATCATCATAAAACCAGTGTTTCCTGTGTCCATAAAAATACCTCCCTTGTATCCTTTAGATGAAAACAAAAAACACCTGAGCGGTGGAGGCGTTTTACCGTCTCACCGTCAGGCGTCTTTGTCTTGTGGCTAAGTCTAGCAGATGGAAGTCCTAAAATCAAGGAAAATCGTTTTTTTAATAACAAGTTTGTTAAAAATTAGAGAATTATTTCCAATTTTTCTTTTGTTATCAGTTAAATTCACAAGGCCAGATGATGCATGCCTTTGTATTTTTCCCGGGTGGCAAGTCCGCCTCTTATGTGGCGCTCAGACTTATTTACATCCAGGATCTTTCTGGCCTCCGCCGCCAGAGACGGGTTGATCTGGAGCAGGCGATCGGTTACGTCTTTATGTGCGGTCGTGATTATTTTGAGCGTTTTCTGTACTCGCCGGTTCATTCTACAAAAGGCACAACCAGTATGGCTTCGTCCAGTCCCAGATCTCCCAGCAATTTCAGGTAAATGTCCACATTTCCATCTTTGTCCACTTCAATCTTCTCAATAATTTTTTTCAGCTGGGTATTGGTCATCTGGTGCACATCTGTAATGTCCTCGATCGACCGAAACGTTGTATTCAGCAATTCTTCCAGCTGATCACCCTTTGTGATCTGATAGGTCACCATTTTTAATTCATTTTCCAGCCGCTCGATTTCCTGCCTTGCCCCGCCGATCCGGTCATTCAGCTCCTGCCTTGTGATCAGGTCATCGGTATACATGTCCATATATTTCTGCCGCACGGCTTTCAACTTTGTCAGCTTATCCTTCAACTCCTTTTCATACTCCACATTTTCATCTTTCGCCTTGTAGACACGCTGAAATTCCTTCACAACGTACTGAATGACTTTCTTCTTATTCTTCAGCACATTCGAAAAGTATTCCTGCAGTACTTCAATCAGTTCTTCCTCATCCAGGGTCACTGCATTAGGACAGGAATCAGCACCTTTCCCGTTATGTCCCGAACATACCCAGCGTACATAAGTATTCTTATACTTTCGCACTGTCCGGCGGAAAGACCATCCGCACTCCTTACATTTGATCAACGTAGAAAACAGGTATTTGTTACTCTGCCGTTCATGATTCAGGTTAAACGCCTGATTCCGGGAATGAAGAATCTTCTGCGCCTGTTCAAACACTTCATCATCAATGATCCGCAGTTCTGGCCGTTCTGTCACCAGCCATTCCGTTTCATCCTTTTCCTTCCGCTGTCCGGTAAGAAAATCTGCTACTTCCTGTTTCCCGTTAATGATCTTTCCCGTGTAAAGTTCGTTTGTGAGAATCCGGCTGACCGCATTCTGACTCCACTTACAGTTCCGCTTTGTCCGACTTCCCTGTTCATTCAGTTTGTTGGAAATAGCGGCGCAGCCGTAGCCCTCTTCTGTATACCACCGATAGATCTGTCGTACCACCTTTGCTTCTTTCTCGTTGATTGCTAGATTGAAATAATCACCAATCGTCTTATCATATCCAAAAACAATATTGGGAACCCGGCCCTTCTCCGCATTCACCTTTTTCCCGAACTTGATACGTTTGGATGTATTGGCACTCTCTTCCTGCGCCAGAGCACCAAAGATAGTGAGAACAAACTCGCTGTTCCCCATGCTGGTCATGTTGGCCGTGAGAAACTGTGTCTCGATTCCAAGAGCTTTCAGACGGCGGATGTTCTGAAGAAGATCCACGGTATTCCTTGCAAAGCGGGAAATATCTTTTACGACAACCATATCAAAAAGGCCGTGCTCTGCATCGGCCATCATCTGTAAAAATTCTTTTCTGTTTTTAATTTTCGTTCCGGAAATCCCCTCATCTGCATATACTTTAACAAGGTGATCTCCGGTGCGCTGAACATATTCCGTAAAGAACTGCCTCTGGGTTTCCAGACTGTTCAGCTGGTCGGATTTATCCGTGGAGACACGGCAGTAGGCTGCGATATTCATAAGCATTTGCCTTTCTGTTACATCTATTACAATCAGTTACTATTTTTATTTTGATTATAACATATATAAAAGATTTGTACAGATAAAGACTTTGGTTTAAAAATTGAAACAAAAACAGAGGAAGCAAAACTACTTCCCCTGACTTTTACTTTTTTATTTAAAATTCACATTATGCTCTTCCAGATATTCCTTTATTAACGGCAGCATATATTCTACAGATTCCAGCTGTGTTTTTGCTTCATCTGCTGATGCAATGAAGAAATCATTATAATCACTTTCTTCTCTTTTCATTTTTAATCTTGCCAGACGTCTGCCCATTTCTCCCGGAAACTTGCCCGCTGCAACAAATTCTTTATTAAAATAAGCCACAACATCTTTATGCCGTTTGAAATCAATGCTATCCAATGCAAGAACAGCGCGTACTCCATAAAACACAGCATAATAAGACCGATTAATACAGTCTCTGTAAAACCCATTATCAAAACACATTTTCGCATTTTTATAAGTTTCCTCTGCAAGGGAAAATCTGTATTTTGACAATTCCATATCTTTGTTCATATCATGCACTAAGCCTTACCCCCTCATCTCTGACATTACGATAATAAGGCAGATTGTCTACCCAATAATTGAAATGCTCTGTATTTGTTATTACTGGGGAAATGTCAATGCCATACTTCATCATAAAATCAAAAGCAAGATCACTGATCCGATCTGAGATCTTCTTAATTTCTTCCTCTTCCAACGAGACAAGAATCATTACATCAACATCCGAAAATTCGGAATAATCTCCCCTTACATAAGACCCATACACAATAACACTGTCAAGCGAATCGCCCAACATTCTTCTTACATTCTTTGCAAAATCCTGCATGATATCTGAAATATAAACCGGCATACTACCTCACCACTTTCTTAACTGTGTTCAAAATACTTCGCTATATACCACTTTCATTATATCTTATGCCATACAATTTGTATATCAAATCATACGAAGAGAATTACTAATGATCATATCCCGCCTGTATCTTCTTATTCTTCCTTTCACAAAGTTTATCAGCTTCTGCTTCGGACAGACGACTGTTCCATAAAAACTTAATTGTAGCTTTATAGCTGTTTTCTATTTTCAGATTTTTCCCAAAATAATATGGTAATACAATAAATTTAGGATTATCTTCTATATATATTTTTTGCACATGCCATAATGTCATAACTCCGCCTCGTTTTCTCTTTTTCAATAGTATATCACTCTCCAGACCTGATGGCATACCCCACAGATAATAATTTATATACAGTTTTCTTCTTTCTCCCGACTGGCATCTCTGATCACCTTCTCCACCTTCTTCTGGTTTGCCTCAACAAACACTTTCAATATGTATTCAGCAGCAACCGCCGGATCATTTGGGTCATGAAAGCGATAATTCAGTTTTTGTTTCTTCACGGCGGTCCCACCTCCTTGTCCGTTTTTTACAGGCTATGATTAACAACCTCCAATTAGAATTAATTTCATTCCCTTTTTATAAGCTATCCTCCTCACTGCAGGTATAATCCAGAATATTTTTTACCGGGGCTGCGCGTTCTGCCCATCTTCTCAAGGTAACAGCATGATCAGCATATTGCTTTCCACTGGAACGCATATAACTGGACAGTTGACAGTTCCTCCATCAGCCTATCTAATTCCCGGATCTCCTGTTTCAATTCTCCATATTCTGTTTCAGAGAGAAGCACATTGTGATATTTTCCATAGGCAGAGCGCGCTTCTCTCTCTTTATTTATTTGACTATATATCATTTGACTATTACTCATTTTATTAGGGGATACTTTTCTATCCATCACAGGGACAGGTTTCTTTCCCTCATAAGTATCCTTTTCTTTCCCTTTGAGGGACACTTTTCTTTCCTTCACAGGGAAACTTTTCTTTCCCTCTGCCGGGATTCTGACATACAGTAGATTCGGTTTTGAAAATCCCTGTTTTTTTCTCACCAGAAGTCCGGCTTCTTCCAGTTCATTCAATGCCTTTTTTACAGTCATGTGACTCTTTCCAAGATCGTCAGCCAAATAAGCAATGGGATAAACCACTAAAATGTGGCCTTCCTCATCCTTCCACCCTGTCTTCCTGGAAAGACTGGCCCGATCCAGCAACAGAGCATACAGGACCTTGGCTGTCTGAGTCAGATCCATCCCCAGCAGAAACCGTGGGTAAGGAAGATATACCGGAATCTGGGTCTGCTCCGTCATGTATACCATCTGATCTTTATTCTTCACATCCATCTTTTTGTTTCTGTCTGATCTTCCGCCGACGGCTTCGTTTGGATTCATAGCAGGGGCAACAGACAATCACAGTCCGGAAACTCTGCTTGCAGTCCCCAACACATTTCCGGCAGGTGTCATTGTGGGCAACCCGCCCTCTTTCATTGAGAAAAAAGGCCAATTCCTGTTTTCTTTTCTTGCTCATTCTCGGCACAGACATTCCTCCTCTCTGCCATCCTGCCAGTGTCCGGCACAGGACAGCGAAATATGGTCGCGTTTCAGTATCATTTTTTGCATTTTTTGCCCTTTACGACAGGCTTTTTTGACCTCAAATATATTTGCCTGGGGTTTATCCTATCTGACGGCAGAAAACGCTGTTTGGTCGTGTTTCGGTATCGTTTTGGAACAATTCATCTGGACTACTTTAACTGCCCCGCTAATCCCGTTCAAAATCTCCTGCCATCTTCAACACTTCTTCCCTGAGTGTAAACAATTCCGCGATGCAGTGACGGATTTCATCTTCCATAGCCAGCAAACGTTCCCCGCCCGAAAACGGGATGTTCGCAATCCGCTTTGCTCCTTGCTCATAACCTCATATCTGTTAACACAGCTTTTCCGTGTACGCTTATGCGTCCACGGAAACAAGGAAGTCATCTTTACCAAATTCAAACAGCTTTACACTACGAGACTTTCTTGATGAGGTTAAAGTACCGTGCAATCTGATTCAGGTTCACACCGATCTTTCCATATGCCCCCAACAGGCTTCGCAGTTCTTCCATATCGGCAACCACTTCTACCCGATGCACGATCTCCTTGTCCACCAGAAGTTTCCGCAGGCATTCGGATCTGGACACCCCCAGAATCTCCGCCTTCCTGTCCAGAAGTTCCAGCTCAATATCCGAAAGCCGGACTCCGACAAAATGCGGATGGTTCAGTTCCCGTTCCATTCTCTTTTTTCTCATGGCTTCTCCTCCTTTCTTTCTGTTACTTCAGCAACACCACAAATAGGAGAATCGGCAGCCCTGCCGGAATCTTCCTTTTGTGCTGCGTCCCACTTTCCAGTGGACGCCAATATCTGCCAGATCGGCAGATCATCGAGGGTATGGGGGTGCTGCAGGTCCGGTGGACCTGCGTTCAGCACCGACCGAAGCGGAGCGTAGACCGAAATCCCAAGCAAGAGCCCTACACAGGAAAACACAATAGTGTATTACGGGGTGGATCTTGCCCTGGGAAAATCCCCATCAAGAGCTCAACCTGTAAGTTAGAGGACTGCCAGGAATGGCATAACCGCTTAACACGGGTGGATCTTGCCCTATAGAATCTATCCCCCTTCACTTAACCTAACCGGGAGAGGAAATTTTACATGGTCTAAATGAAAATTTACAATGTACCAGAAATAAGATTTTAGAAAAACATTATCACTAAAAATAAAAAAAGCACCCAATCCTTTGGATCAGATGCTTCTCTCGCCGATTTTTGATAATATACAATTTATAAGTTATTTAAAGATTGGATCTTTTTAATAAAATATTCTTTCTCCTAAACAACAAAATTAACTGTAACTATATTTCCCGATAAACTACCTTTCCATTCTTTATCTCGGACTTCATAAGTGAGACTTTTTTCACTGTCATCTCTGCTTTGTTCAAATGAACCTGATATGCTTTTTTGCATACTGTCTTTCTAATCAGTGTAATATGAGGAATAAACTTATCATCATCAAAAGGAATTCTCTCTTCTTTCAATGCTTCTCTAAGATTCTTTACATAAGTTTTCAGTTTCTGATTTCCCTTTACTCCGATCCAAAGAAGATTTCCAAAATTTCCTTTTTCGGAAAGACCTAATCGAAACGGGAAAACTGGAACTCCTTCAATAATATTTTTCACCTTCATCGGATCATCATATTCACCGATAAATGCAAGCGTCAAATGCAGATTTTGAGCTGGCACATAATTTCCTTCCACTCCCTGTTTTTTCAAATCATGCATACAGGCAACCAGAGCTTTTTTCATTTCATCAGATAACTGAATTGCAATAAATAGTCTCATACTTTCTTATCACCTTACATATAATTAAAAATCAATCTCATATTCTAAATATCTTCTGGCCTCATTTTGTACTTCACTAACAACAGTTGCATTTCCTGCACATTTCATCCCCTTCAATACTGCATCAATTTTCACAGCCTCACTTTCCTTCAGGCCAGAGGAATTACTTAGTTTCAACATATATTTCTGATGTAACAAAGGTGCTTTCTCATCCATTCTCATGTCAATAAGTGTTTTAATACTTGGGTCATTATTCAAATATTTTAATTGTGGCTTTATTGGACTATGCCCTGGGAATGTCATTTCAGCTGCAACTTCTACTGTTGAGAAATTTCTATCAGTAGAAGAATTTTCTCTTTCGCCTGATGCCACTGGTTTTACATTGGCTTTCGCACTAGTCTTTTTTTCAGTCAGAGACAATTTTTCCTCTTTATATGTCACTCTGAAATGCTTGGCTCCCAAATCCTGTGCCAGTTTTTGCAATTCATTAATACGCAAGAGCTTTAAATGGCTAAAATATTCATTCAACGCAATATAACCATTAGGTTCACTCGGATCAACATAATAAAACTCACTTTCCTTATCTGGATAAAACGCAAGTCCAAATTCATCTACCGAATCTCGAAAAATATTTACAATACGGAGACCTTTTTGTTCAGAAATAAATCCTATTGACCCTTTACACAATTCACTTTCTGCATGTTTCTTATCTCTCTCTGTCACCCTTATAAACTTAGACATAAAGAAATCTCCATTATTCAAAAATTCTGCAAAAACAGGCTGTAATGCCTTTAATTCTAATGTTCGAGCTGTTTCTTCTGCAGTTTCTCGCACCGCCTGTGTTCCCTTTTTTACTGTATTTCCTACAGACTCCGCTATAACCGAAACATCTTTCAAATCCAGCTTTCCATCATCGTTCTGGTCAGCAATGTGCATTGCTATATTTTTTGATTTTCCAAGTAAATCTTTTGCGTTTTTCCCAACACCGGAAACTAATTCTCCAAATTTTGTTTTTTTCTCCATTTTTCTTCGGACAAATTATTTTTGTCCTTCCCCTTCTCTAAATACTATCATTAGTCAAAACATGCCACTTTAACCAAATAAAGTATATCAGTCATCTGTCTGTAATTCAATACAGAAAAAAAGGTTTACAAATTCAAAGAAACTACCGTCTTAACGCTTGAAAAATTGTAAAACGGTAGCCTCTCAATTATATTATTGAAATATTTACTTGTTACTTCGAAGATTTCCTAAACTTCATAATCCTGTTCCTTAGCCTTTCAAAAAGCGATGAGGCTTTTGAAGATGATAATTCAGAATCAACATTATCATTTTCCCTTACCCAAATCACTTTATCATCTCTAATAAAATAATGAGACTTACAGGGATACGAATAATTTCCTACAGACGGAGATAGGCTAACGCATTCACCATCATATTTCATAGTCCATCCTGTTTTGGGATTAAGTGGTGTACTTATTTCTGATTTACAACCACAAGGACATAAATGTATAATAGCGTTATATTCAATCGCAATATACAAATATCCCTCTTCCAATTTTCTAGGTATCTCCGAAACAAAAACTGGAAAATATTTTCTAGTCTGCATTGATAATTTCTCCCACATTGATTGAATAAACTGAATTTATGTCACATCTAAAATCTTGGTAAAATCCTATCTGCTTTTTAAAGCTGATAACAGCCATAACCGCATTAAGGGCATTAAGTTCAGCAATCTGAATATTTGATTTATAAACATCTTCTTCTTGATCTACATCAAGAGGAATATATTTCTGTACAATATCCTGCTTTTCTGAATTTTCCTTATTCACAACAGTAGTGGTTCTTATTTGTCCACCTATCATCTCGTCAATGCAGGTTAAACCTATCCCCGTATCAATAAAGCAAATATTATTTTCAACAAGATATGCAACAATATCCTGTTTCTCCGCTGTGCAATCCATAGAGACAAAAACAAATGTCATATCAATTAATTCTGACAAATGCATTTCATCGATAAAATATGGATGTGACACTATCTTTGTATGCATATTACTGTAAATATTTTTAAAATATTCTACTTTCATTATACAACTAGAAAGCATTTCTTTTGTTGCTGCACCTGGAGCTCTAAAAGCATTGTGCTGCATGAAAATATCACCATCAAATAAATGAATTTCTTCTACTGGAGTCTTAGCCAAAAAATCCAAAATATAGGAGCCACTTCCTCCCAAACCAATAATTGCAATTCTTTGTTTGGAAAGTTTTTCAGCTATTGCACCGATTCCAGCTTTACTGCTATTTGTATCTTTATATTTAAATACAGTCTGTATATCGGTATCCCAAGAACGGTAAGTCTTTACTCTTACTGTATTATCACTTACAATTGCCGGTGCAGAGATAATTTCAATATACCTTTTAAATTTTTCATAGTAATCCGAGTACCCTCCAGTTGGTTTATTGGAAAATCTATGTTGCACAATGATATCATTTCCCCAATTCTGATTTCTGTGTTCCAGCACAATACTTGAAATTTCATTTCCATTTCTATCGCAAGGCATATTTCCGATAAACCCCACTATGTGATCATTCGGTTTTGTAGTAGCCTCACCATTTAAGGTGAGACTACTTACTAATGTACCATAGTCAATTTCTTTGGAAGCAGTAACATAAGGAACATGATGAACAAGTGCAAAACTTCCCCTAATTTCCAACTCATATCCTTCATCTACAAGTTTCTGTAAATCAGGACTATGATCTAGAAGTTTTTGTAACATTAAACACCATTCCCTTCTTCACTTTTACGGTATCTCCACTTACTAAGATACCATTATCATGATTATGACCATGTTTATACGAATAAGTAACTGTATAAGCCGTATTATTATCACTTTCAACATTTCCGAATGCTAATTTTACAAGTTCTTCAAACGCAATCTCTTTCTCTGCAATCTCAAAACTACGTCCATTGACGATAATTTCAACACTGTGTGCTTTGTTCTGAGATTCCTGCTTTTCATTTAATACATCTTGATTGTTATTCATATTTAACACCTTTTCTTTCCGCATGTAATGCATGCAAACAAATCGTACAGTTTATGTACAATACCGACAAGCTACAAAAGAAGAATGATCTACTTCTTTTCTCCATATTCAATTGTGCGTATTATTGGGATTGCATGAACACACGTTCCGAATTGTCAAAATCAAGAAAAGATGATACTATATTGATGTGAGAAATATAGTGATTAATCTTTTGATCATTACAAGAAAAGGACTGGAACATCATTTCAGTTCTTTTTTGCACTTATTTTGACAAATCATACTGCAGTATATCACCTCCTACGATTATTTATAATTATACCAGCAAAATGATTATATCTAAACAGCTCTTCATTGTCAACTATATTTTGTGTTTTCTTATTTAAGCAACACTATATATAGTGTTTTAATAGTTTCTAACCAATTCAAGAAGTTCTAGAAAATAGTACATTCTATATCGCTTTCTGTCATCACCATAAAGAATTTGCTTCTTCTCTAAAACATTTAAGTACCGATTAGCCTGTCCTACTGTAATTTCTAATGATTCTGCTAAATATGAAGAAGTCAATACTGGATGGGTAAATATACATTCTACAATTTCCTCATGTTTCGTGCTGTTAATAGCTCCATGTAGCTCACTATTAACTTTTCGATACAAATTATTCAATGAATCTAAGTATTGTATATGCTTAGAAGTTTGAATAATAATCTTTTGAAGAAAAAAACGTATCCATTCCGTATAAGAACTAATTCTAGAATCAGTCAGCTTTCTATAATATATTACTTTATCCTGACTTATCGCTTCGCTGATATAGAAAAAAGGAAATTTGATAACTTTTGATTTGAATAAATATAAACTAACCAAAAGTCTTCCAACCCTGCCATTTCCATCCTCAAAAGGATGGATAGACTCAAATTGTGAATGAATAATTGCCGCCTTAATTAATGGATTAATCCCATCTGTTGGTTCATTCATAAATGAGATTAATTCTTCCATATACTTTTTGGTTAACGTATATGAAGGCGGCGTAAAAATCACAGTGCCAACGCTATTAACAATAAAATTATCTTTCTTCTTGTACTTGCCAAGAGTATCTTTTTTGCTATCTGTAATTATATCAGTCATAATCAACTCATGCAGTTTTTGCATAAAAGAATGTGTGAATTTGTCTGTTCTAAGATAATCCGCTCCATATTGCAAAGCTCTTGAATGATTACTAACTTCAATTGTTGCAAGATCATCATTTACTGAACGAATCTCATTTTCGCACACATCGCTAATAGTTGTCTGAGTGCCCTCAATATACATAGAAGAAATAGCTTCCTTTTTATGTAACATTGGAAGCATAATTTTGTTGAAATGGTAATTATCAAATTTAGCTTCTAAAACACCCAAACTTTTAGAAGCCTCAAACAATTCATTGATAAACTGATTCGCATCATAATCGCCAAGACGTTCTTTGATAAATTTGAGCATTTTGAAACCTCCTTCCTTTATTCCATGATCATTATATGTTATTATTTCCGCTCTGTCAAGGTTTAACGTGCGTCTTTTTTTGAAAGACGCATGTTAAAAATAAATATATCATTTATAACAATCTATTTTCTTAAACTAATCACCTTAAAACCCTCAAGCAACCTGCATGCCATCATTACTTAACTCACTGTGCCTTAACAAAGGAACAAATCTGTACTATCATCTGAATAAGTTCAATTGTATATACGCAATAAAGTGACTTTCACACCATGACAGTCATTTTTCAATATTATTCAAAAGGTCGAGATTTCTCCCGACCTTTTCTTCTACTCTCTCTATTCACTTCACCCAATATTTTATCTCCACAAATAGTTCTTTATTGTTACAACCATATGTATGGTAGATTTACTGACTCCAAACTGCTTTGCCGTCTGCCTCACTGTAGCCTTATGTTCAATAATATAACATGCGATCTCCACTGCCCTCTCCTCAATATACTCTTTCATAAAAACCCCTGCATACATTCTTTTTACAATGTATGCAGGGGAATAAAAAGTCATGCTTTTCTTTCAAAACCAGCTCATTACAATTCCTGTCTATTCTCCTAATCAGGAAATATTAGCCTCGTCTTCCCACCTCGATATTATGTGGCAGTTTGCTTCATCTACTGCTTTTCAGACACATTTTTATGGCCGGGAAGATTGGACGCAACCCGTTTTGGCATGTTTTGGGGCAAATTTATCTGTATTCCAAATAATATTCGAACAAACCAAGCCATAAATAATAATACAACAATGGGAATTAAACAGGATGTGACCAACATTACAGCAATCATTTCAATAAAATGGTTTATAACCTTTTCACCTTTTTCCAATAAACCCGCTGCCCCATCTTTAATCTTTGACAATGCTTTATCGATTATATTACCTTCCGAATCTGTGTTTTCGTCTATTTCATTTGTTATCTCATCAGCCTCTTCCATGACCATTTCCACAGATGCATCGTACGTTTGCTCTATTATTGCCGAAGCCTTCATACTTATCGGGATAATCATAAATATAACCAGCGCAAAAGCCGCCATTTTTATTGCCAGCATTTTAAAAAATGTTCTATTCAGACATATTCCTATTCCCAAAAGGATACAGGCTGCTGGAATCAATATAGTAAACGCCGCATACCCAGTAAGTGTAACTAGATATTTTTCCAGGAAAACAACCATTAGAATGATCATAAAATATGAGGTCAGGTCTGCCAGTTTATTTGCTACAGGTGTTGTAGCATCTCCAGGGATTGCCGCAATTGCAGCAGATGCCGCCGCTGAGGCCGCTGTCAGTTTCAAAACATCTGCTTTCTTTTCATCTAAAGACTCTATTGTTTTCGTATGATTTTCCGGATTGCTTGCCGCCTTTGAAAATACATTTATTGACAGAAACGCCACTACAAAAAGCACCAATACCACCGCTATTCTTTTTGCACCTATCTTTTGTATTATCTTCATCATTTTCTTTACTCCTTCACAAAACCTGCTCGTTGGATTTACTTATCCAATATTTCATCTAGAAGAATGCTCCTCAACCAGTCTGTTTTCCGACTTTTCACATGCTCTCACTGCATAAAAAGGCAGGGCACACGCCCTGCCTGAAGCTCTCTTTAGTTGGAAGTAGATCCCGGTCCCTGTCCTACTCTGCCGAGTCACTGACTACCTGTATGCAGTTGTCAGCCAGCCACTCCTGCACGATCTGCTGAATCACCATATCCTTCAGCTCCTCCTCAGTGGCCGCCTCCTTCAGCGCATCCACATCCTCAAAGCCATAGGTCTCGGCCAGGTCTTTGAAATGCTCTTCATACTCCTCATCTGTCGGTGTCAGGTTCTCTTCATCCGCAATAGCCCTGGCAACATACTTCTGCTTGACGGACTGCTGCGCAGCTTCCTCAGCCTGGCTCTCAAAGCCGGACACATCCATGTTCATCTGGCTTGAGATAAAGTCCTCATAGCTCATGCCATAGGTCTCTGCTGCATCCTTGTACTGCTGGACCAGCTGATCCTTGATCTCATTCACTTCATCCTCGGGATACTTCTCCACCTCTGCCTTCTCAAGCACAGCATTCCAGGCCTCTGACTCCAGACTATAATTGTAATTTTCCTCTGCGGACTCCTCCAGCGTCTTCTTTACTTCCTCCCGGTACTCGTCCACAGTGCTGGACTCTTCAGACACCGTCTTTACAAAGTCATCGTTCACTTCCGGGAGAGTGCTGATGGAGTTGACTGTGATGGTAAAGGTCACCGGTTTGCCGGAGAATTCCGGGTTTCCTGTGTAGGGGTCCGGGAACTGGCCATTCCAGTCAAAAGTCTCCCCTGCATTGTGCCCGATAATGCTGTCCTCAAATCCATCGATAAACTGACCGGAGCCAATGGTCAGGTCATATCCCTGGCCGGAACCTCCGTCAAACTCCTGGCCGTCCATTTTTCCCACGAAATCGATGTTGGCAATATCACCTTTCTGTACGGGACGATCTGTCACCTGCTGGGCATTCTGCTGCTGTACAGAGGCAATATAGCTGTCTATATCTTCATCTGTCACTTCCTCTTTATCGGCCACCTTATCTACTTCTATCCCTTTGTACCCGCCGACCGTCACATACTCATTGGAAGCCTGGTTGCCGCCGGAGCATCCTGCCAGTGCCGCGGAGCATGTCAGTATGCCAGCCAGTAAAAGCGCTGCTTTCCTTTTCATGTCTACACCTCTTAATCCTTGATTCTTTCTTCTGTATCCTTCATCCTTAGCCGGATACTCGTATCAGTATAGCACATCCCGCTTTTGAATAAAAGTGGCTTTATACTTTTTTCATTTCCTTCTCTCCGAAAAACAGGAGTGCAGGAAGCCAGAAAACACAAAATCCACGCAAGAAAAACATTGCGCATCCCCCTAAACAATGTTAAAATATACTGTGCATTATTACATAGTGAGGAGGTTTCCCGTGTCTACATTTACGATTGTTTTATTAGTCATTCTGATCGTTTTGATCATTGCGTGTATTGTGCTGTACTTCCTCGGCAAAAAGGCTGAAAAAAGACAGGCTGAGCAGCAGGAACAGCTGGAGGCTGCAGCGCAGACACTTACCATGCTTATCATTGACAAGCGCACAATGCGCCTGAGAGATGCCGGCTTTCCGTCTATTGTACTGGAAAACACACCCAAGTATCTCCGCCGCTCCAAGGTTCCGGTTGTAAAGGCAAAGGTAGGGCCGAAGATCATGACACTGATGTGCGACTCCAAGGTGTATCCCCTTATTCCTGTAAAAAAGGAAGTCAAGGCTACCGTGAGCGGCATCTATATCACAGCAGTCAGAGGCCTGCGCGGTCCTCTGGAAGCACCGCCGAAGAAGAAAGGCCTGATCGCCAGACTTCGGGACAAAATATAGACTGCGTCACACATCACATAGGAAGGACACAAAAAACTCCAGGTTTTGGAACCTGGAGTTTTTCTTTTTCATTTTTCTGCTTCTGCTGTTCGTTTCAGCTTTTCAAGATCCCGGACATCTCCGGCGCCTCAGCGCTGTGCACCGGTCTGATATGCACATCAATCTCACAGTCAGACAGGGGCTCGCTGTTGATATCCAGAGCGTAACTGATATGCACATCGATTCTGTCCTCGGCGACTTCTGTGGTGATGTCCCTCGTGTGGATCCCCACCATCATTTCGCCAAAGGGCGTCTGGTAGGAAGTCATATTCATCCTTCCCTTCTCAAACACCATGCGGGCATTGGCCAGCCCGCTCTTGCGAAGCTCAAACAGACTGTCCCCGTTGATCTTGATCGTATTTTTGACCGTACCGGGCACGCCCTCCACAACCTCGTCGTAGAGCACGTAGTGCCTGTCATTTTTCAGGTAATAGACTGCCGGCGTGATGATCTCCACCGGTTCACCCTCTCCGTTCTCCTCCTCTGTGCCGAAGTGGAGTCCGGAAATACTGATCAATACATCCTTTGTCATTTACAGTGCCAGCTCTCTTGCAATTTCATACTGATAAGCCGGGATACCTTTCTGCATGTTCAGGGCTTCGTTGATATCGAAGTCCACATACTCGCCTCCGCGGTATCCGACTACGCGGTTGCTTTTGCCTTCCAGAAGAAGATCCACTGCCTTTGCGCCCATAATGGAAGCATACACGCGGTCCTTACATGTGGGGCTTCCGCCTCTCTGCATGTGTCCCAGGATGGTCGCTCTTGCCTCCATGCCTGTAGCTGCCTCGATCCTCTTGGCCAGCTCGATGGATCCGCCGATACCTTCCGCATTGATGATGATATAGTTCTTCTTGCCACGCTTCCGGCACTCTTTAATATCCTCGATGATCGCTTCCTCATCAAAATCGTGTTCCTCGGGAAGAAGAATTCTCTCTGCGCCGTTGGCAATACCGCACCAAAGGGCCAGCCATCCGGCGTCTCTTCCCATAACCTCGATGATGGAACATCTCTCGTGGGAAGTAGATGTGTCTCTTACTTTGTCGATCGCTTCCATAGCTGTGTTTACAGCAGTGTCAAATCCGATGGTGTACTCTGTGCAGGCGATATCCAGGTCGATGGTTCCCGGAATACCCACTGTATTTACGCCCAGGTTAGCCAGCTTCTGTGCACCTGCGAAGGATCCGTCTCCACCGATGACTACCAGGCCGTCGATGCCGTATTTCTTGCAGATCGCTGCTGCTTTCTGCTGTCCTTCTTCTGTACGCATCTCCTCGCAGCGGGCTGTCTGCAGGATCGTACCGCCTCTCTGGATCGTATCAGATACATCTCTTGCTGTCAGATCTATGATCTCTTCATCAAGGAGTCCCTGGTAACCTCTGCGGATACCTCTCACCTTGACGCCTTTCCCTAATGCCGTTCTTACCACCGCACGAATGGCAGCATTCATTCCCGGCGCATCTCCGCCGCTAGTCAAAACTCCAATCGTACGAATTACCTTATTCTCTGCCATGACTTTTCCTCCATTTGTCGTGTATTCATAGTTTGGGATTTTTCTTTCTCTTATTCTTTACCATTCTACATTATCTACTTTAGGCTTTCAATGGGTTTTTCTACAACTTTTACACAACTTTCCCCGAAATAATTCGTCAATCTGCTCAGTATTCCTGGTTCGATATAAATATTCTTCCCTGGCGGGAGTCTTTTCACTGCTTTCTCTGCCCGGCAGTAGATAACCACGGAATCGTCGCCGTCGGAAGCCCGGAGCATATCAAAGAGATGCTCCTCGTCTTCCATGTATGCCGCTTTGTCCTTGTACTGGATCCAGAGCTCCTTCTTCGTCTGCTCAAAGGGCACCACATTCTCGCAGATCAACTTGCTGGGAGCGTCGTCCTCCTCCGAGACCCTGCCCCGGATAAACACCTTGTCATCCTGCCCCAGCATCCGCTGGTATTTCTCGTAATCCCTGGGGAACACCACGATCTCCACCGTGCCGGCCAGATCTTCCAACGTCAGGAACGCCATCATCTTGTTGTTTTTCGTGTGCTTGATAGTCTTGGCCGTGATCATGCCTCCCACCGTCTCCTTGACGCCGTCCCGCACCTTGGAGCGCCCGGTCTCATCGTCGATCTGGAAGTCAAGGGTGGTCCTTGTGATATTTTTCTTCCACTTCTCCTCGTAGTCTTCCAGGGGATGGCCTGTCAGGTACACGCCGATGACCTCTTTTTCAAAGGCCAGCTTCGTCTCCTTGTCGTACTCTCCCACATCCGGCAGGGGAATATCAAATTCCTTCTTCTGCTCATCGTCCACCAGGTCAAAGAGAGACATCTGACCTGTCATGGAATATTTTCTCTCCTGATTCACCTGATCCAGGATTCCCACATAGATAGCCATGAACTGCCTTCTCGTGCCGCCCAGGCCATCAAAGGCTCCCGCCTTGATAAAGTTCTCGATGGTGCGCCGGTTCACATCCTTTCCGGACATTCTCTCAATGAAATCTTTCAGGCTGCGGAACAGGCCGCTTGTCTCCCTCTCCGTGATGATGGACTGGATCACCGGCCTGCCGATGCTCTTAATAGCCGCAAGACCGTACCGGATGCTGCCTCCGTCCACGGAGAAATTCCCCTCTCCTTTGTTGATGTCCGGGGGCAGGATATCGATCCCCATCTGGCGGCAGCTGTAAATGTATTCCGCCACTTTTGACGGATTTTCAATCACGGATGTCATAAGGGCCGCCATAAATTCCACCGGATAGTAGTATTTCAGATAAGCTGTCTGGTAGGACACCACCGCGTAGGCCGCTGCGTGGGATTTATTAAAAGCATATTTTGCAAAATCGATCATCTCGTCGTAGATCTTGTTGGCCGTCTTCTCGTCTATGCCGTTGTTAACGCAGCCGGGCACTCCCTCCTCCGGGTTGCCGTAGACAAAGTTCTGCCGTTCCTTCCGCATGACATCGCCTTTTTTCTTGGACATGGCGCGGCGCAGAAGGTCGCTGCGGCCCAGGGTGTAGCCGGCCAGGTCCCGGACGATCTGCATGACCTGCTCCTGGTAGACGATACACCCGTAGGTGGGCGCCAGGATGGGCTCAAGCTGGGGGCAATCGTAGGTGATCAGCTCCGGGTTGTTTTTCCCCTTGATGTACTGGGGAATGAAGTCCATGGGGCCCGGGCGGTACAGGGAGATCCCGGCAATGATGTCCTCCAGACTCTGAGGCTTCAGCTCCTTCATAAAGCTCTTCATCCCAGTGCTTTCAAGCTGGAACACACCGTCCGTCTTCCCTGTGCCTATGGAGCCCAACACTTCCTTGTCATTGTAGTCAATACTGTGTATGTCGATTGCTCTCCCTGTGCTCCTGCGGGCCAGCTCCACCGCGTTCTGGATCACTGTCAAAGTCCTAAGGCCCAGAAAATCCATTTTCAAAAGTCCCAGTTCCTCCAAGGTAGTCATAGTGAACTGTGTAGTCACGGAACCGTCAGAACCAAGGGAGAGCGGCACGTACTCGTCCACCGCCTTCTGGCTGATCACCACGCCGGCGGCGTGCATGGACGTGTGCCTGGGCAGTCCCTCCAGCCTCTTGGACATGTCAATGAGCTCCCGCACCTGGTCGTCTTCCTGGTACAGTTTTTTCAGCTCCGGGTTCATGGCCAGGGCCTTGTCCAGGGTAATGTTCAGCTCCGTGGGAACCATTTTCGCGATGGTGTCCACAAAGGCGTAGGGCAGATCCATGACCCTGCCCACATCCCTGAGGACGCCCCTTGCTGCCAGGGTACCGAAGGTGACGATCTGCACCACCCGGTCAGAGCCGTACTTGCGCACCACATAGTCTATGACTTCCTGCCTTCTCTCAAAACAGAAATCCACGTCAATATCCGGCATGGACACACGCTCCGGGTTGAGGAACCGCTCAAAGAGGAGCTGGTACCGGATGGGGTCGATGCTGGTAATGCCCAGGCAATAGGCCACAATGCTTCCGGCGGCGGATCCACGGCCGGGCCCCACCATGATGTTGTTGTCCCTGGCGTATTTGATAAAATCCCACACGATCAGGAAGTAGTCCACGTACCCCATGTCGTGAATAACAGACAGCTCATACTTCAGCCGTTCTTTCAGCTCCTCCGTGACAGGGCTGTATCTCTGCTCCAGCCCACTGTAGCAGAGATCATTCAGGTACTCCCAGGACGTGTATCCTTCCGGCACATCGTACTTGGGCAGCTTGGTCACGCCGAACTCGATCTCCACATTGCACCGGTCAGCGATCTTCTGGGTATTTTCCAGCGCCTCCAGGGCATAGGGGAAGAGCTCCCGCATCTCCTCTTCTGATTTG
>OGYQ01000714.1_pt1 | contig 27842 bp, 30 predicted proteins | sample 1576641 | NCBI WGS metagenome assembly OGYQ01 (sample SAMEA3541476, study PRJEB24748) | human gut metagenome | biome: human gut; feature: human-associated habitat; material: faeces | place: China | collected 2012 | reverse complement strand
TATATGGAAAATAGCTTTGCATTTTCTAAATAGTGAAGCTGTTTTTCACTAAAAAAGTGACCAAACCCACTTTTTAGCCCCATAATGAGCTAAAAAATAGGGCTTGTTTTTACAGATTATCAATAAGCTCTAAATCAGGCAGATATTCTATGGCAGCAATCTATGTTTTGCAAACCCTGCCGCCTTTATTGTAAGATATATACAAAATACGAAAGGAAAACTATGAGAAAATTAGCACTAAGTGATGAAATTTTACTTAAAGTTGATAAGGCTGCAAGATACATTGGCGGTGAAGTCAACTCCATAATGAAGGATAAAAAAGAGGTGACTACCCGGGTCGCATTTTGCTTCCCGGATGTCTGTGACATACTATTTCCACTTTTTACTTTCTGTTAGTATATAACAATATTTCGTGTTGTCTGGTACGAAATTTTAGTGCCTTTTCGTGTTATTTGGTACCAAACGTTACGAAATGATACGCTGATCAAAGACCATTTTTGACCATATTTTAAAACAACTTTTGACTAAACTTTTTATTTCAATACCCCCTTCATTGTAGCATTATCGTACACTAAAACAGCGGCTTTTCTGAATGAAAAAATAGCCGCTTCATGTCTCCGCAATCCGCATAAAATCTGGGAAATTCCAATTTTAATGTCAAAATAACAGTCTGCACTCAGGTCATGTCGAATCTGTCCAAAATCTCAAAGGGCAGTCTACACTCTCAGATAGAGATTTCAAAGCAGAACAGAAGTGCATTTTGCTTTCCTAGAAATTGTTCATATTATCTCAAACTATAAAAAAATTACTTTCCTTCAGTACAGATTTTCCGCCTACTACTAAGAAACTGAATGACAACAGTAATGAACAATGCTATAATATGTTCATAAAAAATCGGAGGTGTCTGACGGATGAATGTACAAAAAAAAGAAGATTGTGCCGTTTTAAAAAGCGATCATCAGTATACGATTTTCATCTTTAGAAATCAAGTGATTCGCTTTGTAACTTCTTCGAAATTAGAAAAATATACAAGTATTAAAGAATGGGATCATGGATACCTGGTCGTAACTGCAAAATATAAAAACCTTAATGAAATGGAAGAGTATATCGATCTGATACCAATCTTGCAAAATTTATATTATGATGTAGATGAATTTTTAAATCCGATCAAGGAGGTTCGCATTGACTATGCAGCTTGATATAAAAAATGTAGCCGATAAAGCAGACATGATTATTAATGGTTATGCTTTTACGCAGGAAAACAAATATATTCGTGTTCTTAATCTGAATCAGTTAAATCATGCAGCCGTAATTTATAATGATAAAATTGTTGAAACGAACATGGACGATATCGAAAACCAAATTGTATTAGATTATTATTTAAATAACAAACAATTTATGGAGGAATAGCCGTGCCCAAATATTATGAATTTAAAGTGTGCGGTTATTACCTGTATTATACCGCAAGCTGTGTGATCGAAGCAATGCATGTACATGCAAGTGATAGAAAATTGACCGAAGCCAGTTCAGCTAAATTTTTTGTAAAAAGTAACGGTGATACCACGGTGGAAAAGCAGGGAACTCTTACAGAGCGTGAAGTACGCAAAATAAGAGCCTTTATAAAAGAACATTATAAAGAAATGTACCTAAAATGGATGGAATTATCTGACACTGGATTTTACGGAGAAAAATAATATCATTATTATGATTTTTGTGTAGTAAAATAATGAAATATTATTATAGATGGGCAGGTCTGTTTTTGACCTGTCCTTTTGTAGAATACAAATTATTTTATGTTTTTTGATTATAAGAAAGGGAACAATTTGTACATGGTAAATAATATTGAAGAAAATTATCCTAATTTAACATGGGCGCAATTCGCTATATGCAATGATGATGCAACAGGTGCCTTTGAAGTAAATCCTCAAACATGAGTACTAGGTATCAAAAATCCCCGCATTTTAGCGGGGATTGAACAGATCTTTACAGAATAGATATGAACATTGAAAAATTAAGACTTTTTGTATCGGCTGGGACATTCCTTTTGTACTCTGGGTGACCATGGAAGAAGATCATCAATAAAACTGAGACCTTTGTCATCCATATGCTCAGGAATCTCAGTGAGCAGCAGATTGAAATATTCAAAAGTATTTATCATGTTCGCTTTTGCCGTTTCAACCAGACTGTAGAGGATTGCACTAGCCTTTGCACCGTTGGAAGATTCAATCATTACGAAGTTTTTTCTACCAATTGTGAAGGGCCGGATTGCCTGTTCTGCATAGTTATTATCCATTGGGATATGTCCATCGGATAAAAACACACGAAGATACTCTTCCTGATTTATGCTGTAAGCAAGAGCCCTGCCAATGGTACTGTTATGGGTTACCTGGGAATACTTTTGTTTTGCCCATGCGAAATAAGCATCCACTTTTTCTGAAAGAACAAGCTGACGTTGCTTTTTACGGTCTGTAGCAGGGAGGTCATCAAAGGTATTATCGATGTGCATGATCTCTGTGATCATGCTGTATGCTTCCTGCGCAAGCGACCCTTTGGCAGTGTCCTGCCCGACAGACTTTATGAATTCTGCAAAAGGTCTTCTGGCATGAGACTTATTCGAGAACTGGAATAAGGTCCATTATCCCAGAAGTATTGTTATTCTAGGAGAACTGCCAACATCAGCGTAAATCGGCAGTTCTCCGCTTTAAATCCCGAATAACAATAACTACTTTTCACCTTAAGAATTGCGGTATGTTACTTTTGCCATTAGTGTTCTTAAAATGAGAATTATCCTTGAGAAACCATTTGTCATTCCACGATTTAAGCTGTTTGTTCATGGTATCCTGCGTTATCTCTGTATATATCTGAGTAGTCTGCAAGGATACATGCCCAAGAAAGTTTTTAACCACAATAAGCGGAACCCCTGCTTCAAGCATATGGGTGGCAGTAGTGTGCCTCATGGAATGTGGCGTGTAATTATGTTTGAACATTTCAGGATACTCTCGTTTTGCCTTGTCAATGTACTTGGAGTATATTTCCTCAATACAGGAAACGGACATCTTCTCATGTGTCTGACTTGAGAACACATGCCGCTCTCTATCATTGATTATTCTACGATGTTCAATATATTTCTTCAACATATTTGAAGCATCACATGGAATACCTATGCGGCGCACCTTTTGACCTTTACCATGTATGTTGATACTGGCTCTATCAGGATAGAACTGTATGTCCCCAACTGTCAAATCACATACCTCCTGTGCTCTCGTCCCGCTAGCATACATAAAACACAGCAAAGTCTTGTCTCTTAATCCGATTTCATTACTTGAATTGGGTAATTCGAATAGAGTTTTGACTTCATCCCTTGTGAATGAGCTTCTGCCTTTGCGAGGCACTTTCTTCTTTGGAACTTTTAGTACACAGTTTCTGAAAGTAACTGCTGAACCAAAATCTCTATTCTGTGCATATATAGAGAATGCTGCAATAGCAGAGAGCCTCTGGTTTCTGGTGCTGACACTGCAGCTACGCTCTGTTTCTATCCAGCTTAAGAACTCCATGATCAACTTATCATCAAGGGTACTGAACTCCACTTTATCAGAGGGAATACCTTTTACTGTATATAAGAATTCCATAAGTATACGAAATGTTTCCATCTAAACGCATTTACATCATATAGTGCTATGTAATATCATCCAGTACATGATATTGTGTGTCATTTGATACCATTTAGTACTAGATAACACTCAATAACACACGGAACCAACAATTTTTTGAACACCAAATGTGACAGTTTCAAGGTTAATTTTTGTCCCCTTCATTGATCTTTTGGTACTACTTAGTGATATTTGGTGTCATATAATAGCTTTCCCTGTCAAGCGCTGCTATCTAATGCCATTTAGTTCCATTTGATATTATTTCACAAATCAGATTTCAAACACCAGCTCCTTCAAACCATCACTAAAAATCATCTTGTAAAGAACTCCTGATAATGTTAAGATAAAGTCACATAAAAAAGTATTTTATCGCTCCAAGTATGAGGACGAATGGAGGTGACTTCACCCATGGCAACTGAAACCAACATACAAGACAGTGAATTAGAAGCACGGTACGATAAATATAAAGGCATTATCAAAAATTTCACCCTTATGAGTGATATTTTCATGAGAAACGTATTCAAGCAAAGAGAATGCCTGGAATATGTTTTGCAGATCATTATGGAAAAACAGGATCTGCGCGTAATCGACCAGATAATCCAGAAAGACTATAAGAATATGCAGGGACGCTCTGCAGTAATGGATTGTGTTGCAAGAGATTCTGAAGGCAAGCAGTTTGATGTAGAAATCCAGCAGGACAATGAGGGAGCCTCTCCGAAGAGAGCTCGCTATCATAGCGGCTTGATGGATATGAACACCTTAAATCCCGGACAGGACTTTGATGAACTGCCGGAAAGCTATGTGATTTTTATTACCAGAGATGACATCCTTGGATATGGACTTCCGATTTACCATATTGACAGACAGATCAAGGAGATTAACAAATCATTCCAAGATGAAGCACATATTATATATGTAAATTCCAGGAAACAGGACGATACAGAACTTGGAAGGCTTATGCATGATCTGCATTGTAAAAGAGCAGATGAAATGCACAGTCGGGTTCTTGCAAAAAGGGTACATGAATTGAAAGAGACACAGGGGTTGAGCTTATGTGCCACGAAATGGAGAAAATTTATAGCGAGGGAATGGAAAGCGGCGAGAAGCGCGGTGAACTCAAAAAAGCAAAAGAAACAGCCCTTTCCATGGCAGAAGAGGGCATGGACGTAAAAATGATTGCTCGTTTAGTTAAGGTAAGTGAAAAAGATGTCCAGAAATGGATTAATGAAACTTTGTGTGTAACAAAATAACTGAAAAATCATTATAAAAGGGCAGGTCTGATTAGGCTTGCCTTTTTACAATATTGTATATTTAGCATTTTCAAAAATGAAGGATAAAATAAGTCTGGCCGAAAAAATATTTTCTTTGTCTATAATTTGTGATTTTTATCGTTTTATTTCGTAATATTTTTAAGAGTAAAAATTGTCTATAAAAAAATCAAACTCTAATTGCAACAAAATAGTTCTGGCAAAATTAGGAAGAGAACATTTCCCTAAAAATCAAGGTTTTTATAGGATTTTGAAACAAAAAACAGGTAGTATTTGATACTACCCGTAGAGATAAGGAAGGTGAAGCTATGATTCAAATTGGAGAAGTGGATTATGATCATCTGACAGATATTGGAATTCAGATAACTAAATACGTTAATAGGAATCTTCAGGATATCATACGGGTACTGTTAGATATTTTGGCGACAGATCCGGATTTTGATTTAGATGGATTTTTCCCCAGAGATTATTTACGGAGAAAACCACAGGAATGTAGGAATGCGGTCAGTGAATTGTATGAAATTATTTGTTCAAAAAATATCAGAGACTATATAAAGCCAAAATATGAGTATCTATTATATACAATATTATCTTGGTGGCAGGATTGTGCCGATAGTGAAGAAGATTTAATTACCAATGAGGTAAGTGACGAATTGAAGTCGGCATTGGATACCGAAGAAGGAAAGGGAGTATTAGAAAGAATTCAGGATTATGAAGAATATTACAACATTTGTTTTCAGGACCATGATTTTTTGTCAGGGCAATTAAGTAATATGGTAATGCTGTATCTCCAAAAACCGCAAGTATTAGAAGCCTTCTTTCAGTATGATAATTTGGATGATTTTGTGGATTTGATGGATGTAGATCTTCGAGAGAGATATTTAGAGGCAAGAAGCCAAAAAGAAGATGTAGAAGATGTTCCGATAGAAGAAAAAATTATTGGAGAATTTTTGTCTGTGTTGAAGCTGTTTCAAAAAAGAATAGTACAATTCGAGAAAAGGGATGAGGTAGAGATTACCGCTGATTTGCAGGATGCGGTGGGAGAAATTCTAAACAACAAATACGGCGTACATATTGCACGTGAATTTACAATGGGAAGGGCATGTAAGAAATTAGGGGAAACAGATTTGTACATATATGAGGAAACAGAGGGGCAGATTGTGGACTATGCTGTTCTAGAAAACAAGTATATCGAGAATTTTACAAATCAATATTATCAATTGATGGGGTATTTGAACCATAACTTCAAATTCGGTATCACACTGTCGATAAATAGGAAAAAGTCGTTAAAAGATGGGATAAATGAAATAGAAAATAAACTACAAGCCATGGATGGGAAATTTGCTCCCGTTGATATAAAAAAGGTCGGAAGCGGGGGAAACATTTTCCTTGTAAGTGAACATGTAGTTCCTGAGACTGGAGAAAGCATGAAAGTATTTCATTTGATTTTTCAGTTGTATGATCAAGAACGAAAAGATGCCGCTGCGCTTGCCAGAAAGTAATTTCAGAGATAAATAATATGGATAAGAACAAGGTCAAAGAACTTACAGAAAATAATGTTGTAGAAGCACAGAATTACTTAGGGGTGCATATATGACTGGCAAAGGAGTGGAGTGTAATAAAGAACTAGCTATGTTATCCTTTATGTTTTTTTAGTTTTTTATTATCGTTTAAACTGAAGAAACATTTGACGAAATTTTTGCTCCGTTGTATGATTGTTATGCAAATATAATATCTAATGTCAGGAGAAATTTAGGAATATAAAAGACAGTATTTCTGTAACAATGGATTACATAGAAAAAAGAATCAGAAGATAAATCTACCCCAAATATATTCTCATACAAACCAATTATGGGAAATATCTTAAAGTACACAGTAGCAGAATACAAAGACTGCTCATTAGAGGAAATCATGGAATGTATTGAAGGAGATACCATCCAGACAGGAACTGCATTAGTGGAAGAGGATATGGCTCAAACCATACGTGGAGAAAGAACAGAAACCAATGCCACAGGTAAGCCACCGGCAACTTTTGATGTTTTATTCCGTTCGCTACTTCCAAATTCAAAAGAAAATATTCTGGTAAACCTTCATATTGACTTTGAATTTCAGAAAGAATATGATCTTGACTATCCAGTTATAAAAAGAGGCATATACTATGGATGCCGCAAGCTGTCCGCTCAGATTGATAAGATTGGCAAGAATGGAATTGCATATAAATACCTAGAGAAAGTATATAGCATTTGGATATGCCTTGAAGGTATACCAAAAAGACTACAGAATACTATATCTTATTACAAAATACAGAATTATAAGAACGAAGGTTTTCCAAAACCAGATATCAAGGTTAATACCGCCGAAGCAGACCTTCTAGAAATAATCATCGTAAGACTTGGCGGAGAAAAACAAGATCAAAAAGGACTCGTGGATTTTTTATATGGATTATTTTCTGGTAATCAGAAAAAAGTATTATCATATATCCCGGACTCTGATAAACCGGTCCGACAAAAGGAGTTGGCTGATATGTTAAGTATGATTTCCTATGCTGAAGAAAATGGCGAAAAAAAGGGTGAAAACCGTTTAGGGACGCTTATGAATATTCTTTTGAAGAACAAACGTTATTCAGATGCAGAGAAGGCCTCTGAGGATGAAGAGTATCGTGAGGAACTTTATAAAGAATATAAATTATAAGCATATTTAGAAATAAATATTATGCACAGCTCGGTTCTTGCAAAAAGGGTACATGAATTGAAAGAGACACAGAAAGGGGTTGAGTTTATGTGCTATGAAATGGAGAAAATTTATAGTGAGGGAATGGAAAGCGGCGAGAAATGCGGTGAACTGAAAAAAGCGAAAGAAATAGCCCTTTCCATGGCAGAAGAGGGCATGGATGTAAAAATGATTGCCCGTCTGGTTAAGGTGAACGAAAAAGAGGTCCAGAAATGGATTGATGAAAGTTTATGCGTAATGAAATAGTTTTAATTATAAAAAAATTTCTGTAAATAATATTCTTGTATGACAGTAAGGGTGACTAGCTTAAAATTTAGGCTTTTCACCCTTAGTTTATACAGAATAGTAGTTGAATAACATATCAAAATAATTCATACCGCAGAAAAATATTAGCAGGGTAAGAGGTGGCTGGGATGATTCTAGATAAAACTTGTAAAACATGTGAATTTAACTTTGAAGGAAAATGTGGAATTGAACACAAATATACTCCCAATAAAGAGTGTAAAAGCTGGGGGGCTTCTTTTGAATATTATAAAGAAATTACCCAAAAAGCACCTTGGTATCTAAAAGAGTCCTATGATAGATACAAATTAAATTATATGGAATTTCTCGATCTTTTGCAAAAAGATGAACAGGGAATTGGAGTTGAAATAAATATTTACGATGTTATTGAAAAGATTTATCAACTAACCTCGGAAGAATTGGCAGGGATATTAGATGTATCTATTGGTGTCCTTGGATATGCCAGAACACAAAAAACAATTCCCAAAAGGAAAAGACAATTTTCAACTAGATTACACATACCAGAAAGCTTTTTTGAAAGTTTTATGTCAACTCGGCTTGATGAACTAAAAAAGTGTAGAGAAGAATTTGAATCTTTTTACGGAGACGAATTAATAAAAAAATTCAAGCAAAATGGTCTTGATGCTATGGAAGCAAGAATGAAAAGATTAAGCGCTATTGATAAAATTCGAAATGAAAAGTATCGAGAAGAAAATCAAGAAAGATATCAATATAAGGAGAAATCAAAAATGTACCATGATTTAACAGATGACTATAAATCCAGAGATTATGTAATTGCTATAACCTTAAAAGATGGTGACTATTATGGTAACATATTTTATGAATATACATCTGGAGGATATGGTTTATCAGTATCTACAATGGAAGATATTTTACAATTTATTGAAGAACTAAATTGTGAAGAAATTAATGAATTAAATGAGGAAGGTCTTCTGAATAACAATATAGCATTAAGAGCAGACATAAATGGTTTGAATATTCACTTTGAATTAAAAAATGATAAAGGTGAAAAGCTCGAAAAAACAATATCCGAGGATGAACTACAAAAATATATTGTTGGGTATGAAATGATACGATGCGATGGGCATGGAATGAAAAAAGAACGTAGAAAGTGCAACTCTTGTGAAAACTTCACACCAATAGAAGGCTGCGCAAAGGGAAATTGCTCAGTTAGAGGTGATGTAGTTCAGCGGAGCAGGATTATATGTGCTCATGACTTTGTCCCTAAAACATCTAATCTATAATATCGAAGGCAAGAAATTAGACAAATAAATATATGTAAAAATCCACAATCTGATAGTTGGATTTTCAGAAATATTGAAATGATAAAATTCTTATACAAAAAAAATTATTGGAGTAATTGATATATAGATTTGATATAATAAAATATTGTGATTTTTCACGATTTTTGTCGTATATATATACAAGGTCCAAGTTACTTATAAAGTATTGGATATAGGTATAAATTTAATTTCTTAAATTACTGCATAGTAAAAAGGGAGGAATAGAATAGGGACTATGGATCCAGAAAATTTAATCAATAATAGAATTTTAAGCATTATAGACGATTTTTTTAACACAGTTAATGTTAGAGATCCTGTTATGCCTTCTTATTATATAGTGCAAAATATCGCAACTGAATATTTGATCTTGAATCCAAATATAAGTAATCCTGATTCTTCTTTTGTAAAGTCACTTAATGAATATAATGGTCTTATGGTTCCACCTGAAGAAATCAATGGTACTTTTATTGTTCTTATAAACCAAGACAGATTAATTCAAAATATACACAAAAACAATATGACTTGGGTTGGCACAATTATACATGAAACAACTCATGTGCAGGATTTTGTTCAGTATGCAAAGATAATTAATGCCAAAAAGTATACCGAAATCACACAGAACAATAAGCATAATATGTTTTCGCTTTGGACAGAGATTCACGCTAGATCAACCGGTTATTACTTTACCAGAAAATATTCCTTAGGAAAAAATAATGCTAATTGTGAAGAAATGCTTCCATACATAATAAACCAAGAACTGCCAGCTCAGTGGAATTATCTTCAAGAGCAATACGATAATGCAGTTACAGGATATCACCAAGCCTATTTTGTGGCACAATATATTGGAAGACTTTATACTTTGCAAAAATTATATCCCGAAACTCTAAATGATCAATGGATAAAAAAACATTTTGGCATAAATGAATGGATGACAAATTGGTTCCTTTTTTATAAGAAATATCCCGTATTGGAAAATGCAGCCCAACATTTTGACGAAATGAAAAATATACTTCAGCAAAATTTTTATGGATTATAACTTCACAAAATATATGCTCTTCTGATTTCTTTTGTTTGTTTTTCGAACATATTATTATTTTTTTGATATAGCGCTAATACGTGAAACAATAACGTACCATAACATGAAAGGAAAATATAATGAATCGTATTACAGAAATAACCAGACGTGACATATTAGATTTATTTCGAAATGGTTTAGTAATAGATGAATTCTTCGAAACAAAAACAATTATATATTATTATTGGGGACGACTTACTGAAGTTGACTTTCTCAAAAGGTTGTATGATCTCAAAAAGCTTCCTAGTAAGGACCTAAGATATAAGGATGCTGAAGGCGACATATGGCAACATACAGTAAACAATGAAGATTATCCCTTCTGTTGGGTTTTTGAAGATGAAAGATTCGAACTAATAAATGGCAGTGACGAAAAATATTTAAAATTTATCTGTGAAATATTTCATCCCGCAGTCAGAAATGATAAAGGATATTGGACTGAATATTTAGAAAAAATCAACGATTTATTACGAAATGACGGATATGAATTATATCCAGCACAAAAAATATCCAACCGGGATGTTTATGGCTGGAGAATATATCAAAATGAAAAAAATACTTTATTTATTCCATATTCCCAACGTCATTCTAAGGAAATAAAAGAAAAGCAGCTATCCTTATCCATCAGTAAAAAGGCTAGAAATCAAATTTATCAGTTTTTGGAGCATTATAATATGGGATATTATGCAACAACTGAAACTGGATTCAATTATCCCACAACGGTAGCAGCAGATGTATTTGAAGACATAAAACAATTTTATACCCCCAAATGCTATAACAATCAAAAAGAATATGTTGAAACTGATAATTTACAAAATTTTATTCTTTCCAGCTCACCGTTTTGTGTTTTTGATGCCATAGAATTCTTTAATAGACATAGTGAAGGAAATGAATTTGAGCCAAGTATTAATGCACTTTTGAAATTGAATGAAATTCCTTTTTCTTTATATAATGGGAAAATAAGCAGGGTATTTGATACCCGAATAGGAAGTAGTTCATTAATGAAAATTGAAGAAGCAGGACTAAAAGAATTATTGCAAGAAGCTACTAAATATTATGATGAAAATAACTTCCAAATTGCTGTAGAAAAACTTTGGGATGCATTTGAACGATTAAAAACATATTATTGTTCCTCCACAATGAATAAAAAAAATTCCGTAGAAAAGCTCATAAATGACATGAGTAATAATCAAAAAGCGTTTAAAGACTTATTTGATAAAGAATTTCATGAGCTTACAGAAATAGGTAATAGTTTCAGTATTCGTCATCATGAAACAACCCAAACAAATGTCCTTGATAAACGGCATTACAAATATTTTTATAATAGATGTATGTCCCTAATAGAAACAGCCATTCAATATTTAGAAGGATTAAATATGTAGTTGCCATAAATATCATTATCGAAAGGGCCCTGACAAACTGACAATCCATCCACATCGGCCTCTCCTCTGGACAGTATATTTTGCCCACGTACTAAGCAAGGAGATTGGACATAAAAAGGATGCCGTGGACTACAAGCTGATCAGCATCTGCCAAAAAAGGGATATTATAGTATCACAGGATTATGGAATAACACTGGCTCTGAGTAAAGGAGCTTACGCTATTCACCAATCTGGCAAATGGTATACAAATGAGAATATTGACCAGATGCTTATGGAACGTCACCTGAATAAAAAACTCCGAAGAAGCTCTCATAAAAATCATATAAAGGAACCAAAGAAACGTACACAGAAAGATGATGAGAGATTTGCACTGGCTTTTGAGAAAATGATTCTGACAGCAACGGAGAAAGAGGAAAATACACATGGGATTATTTAAGAAGAAATCCGTCAGAAAATCCTATGATAAAGAAAAAATGAGACCTGTGATCCAGGCAAGCATTTGCACCGGAGAACAGGTTGCGGGATTTAAGGATATTCAGACGGGCGAAATGGAAGAAATCATGTTGATCAAATGTCCACAGGATCTGGAATACTTCAAAAGTATATATGGAATAACAGGAGAAATTCCAAAAGAATATTGATGGTTTCCAAATTTACAAAAGATGGGAGAAAATTTTATGCAGGATGAAATCTTTATGAAAAAAGCAATTGAGCTGTCAAAACTGGCTGTAGAACATGGCAATGAACCATTTGGTGCAGTACTGGTGAAAGATGACCAGATTATATTCACCAATGAAAACCAGATTTACACCAGACATGATCCGACTTTTCATGGCGAAGCAGGCCTTATCCGGGAATTTTGCGCACAGACCGCCATTACAGACTTACATGAATGTACTCTCTATTCCAGCTGTGAACCCTGTTTTATGTGCAGTGGTGCCATGGTATGGGTAAAACTTGGACGACTGGTCTACGGAGCAAGCAATATCGATCTTGAAAATATCCTTGGAAATAAAGGCTGCAACTGTTCCAAAATGGTATTTGATAACTCATTCTGGCACCCGCAAGTTACAGAAGGCGTTCTGAGAGAAGAAGCACTGAATGTTCTGAAAGAATACTTTGGTACTCATAAGAAAGGCTGATATACATCTAATTTGTAGAAAAATACCCACCTTTGTAACTACCAACCTAAAACACTCGATGATATAAGTATAAGCAACTAAACCTGTACAGGGAGAATGATATTATGACAAAATCTGAAGCATGGGATTATGCAATCGGAATGCTCAAAGTTGACGGATTAACGCCCACTAAAGATTTTCAGGAATATATTGAAAAAGAAAAACGGGATGAAATTACCGTGGATGATATCAAAAAATTTCTCGATAAAAAATATAAAATGTCGGAAACTACCACTTGATTGCGTACAATATTTTGACAATTGCTACAATAAAACATAAGCATTTCTTAACTGTCAGATTGTCAGTCGAGGTAGGCTTCTTTACTTTGACTGACAATCTTGCAATTAAAATAGGAGAGCATAAATAAATAATTGTAAAACACCGTCTTAGATAATACACTTGTTCATTTTTATCAATTATTAAATATGCTCCAGTTTCTCCTGCTGCCTATAATACTCATCTATATACGCCATCAAAGCCCGCTCAATAGCCAGGGTTTTAGTCTGACCAGAATCCTCGCAATATTGAGTTAATCGATCGTATACATTTTTTTCTATTCTCAGCGACAATGGATAGTTGTCTTTTTTCGGTCTAGGCATTTGAATCATCCTTTCTCTTCGTAGTCAGCTTTGCGTTCTTCAATATACTTTTTCAATTCTACATGAAAACGGATTCTGGCTTTGAATTCTACACAATTGTAATATTTCTTCAAGCGTTCAATATCAACAGATTGTTTTAACCTTTCGAACTTTAATGGGTCAACTTCACCGGAAGTATATTCTCTATATAGGTCAAAAAGCCTATCTGGGTTGAGCCCAACCTGGTCTGCATAATTTTTGATCTTTTCACGTTGGATCCGTTCCATATATTCCTGGATGTAATCCATGAATTTTTTTCCTTTTTCGACAATCAGAATTCCATTCTCAATATCTGATAATACTATTTTTGCGTATCTTTGCTGTATTTCAGTTAACATACCGAGATTCTTTTTGATTTCCTTAATAGCAGCAGACTTTAGTTCATCATAGTCATCAGAATCTTCCACGTCTTCCATTGTTATGATTCTAAATTGTGCCTCCAGGTATTCTGCATCAATTTTTTCCATTTCCATTGTTGAGATATTGGTGTTCAAATTAAAGCCTGGTTTTTGGGTCCGTTTTCCACCACCACCTTGATTGGAAGGAAGATCGTTGTATCGCATAGTCAAAATCTTGTATGTCTTTTCATCAAAATCCAGTTTTTTTCCATGTGAATTTGTCCATTTTAATCCCTGGAGCATAGCTGCCCGCATAGTGGTTTTCATGTCGTAAAATTCTCTCCGAAATTTCTGTCTGTTTTCATCCTTTTTCGGAAGACATTCAAAATTTTCTATTTTATCCTGAGAAAAAACATACGTAATATTTTCAAAGATATGATTCAGTTTATCGATATTTTTCTCTAAATCATTTACCGCAACATCCGCATAATCTCCCTCGCAATAGAGTTTTAGTGCCTCTTGCAAATTCCGTTTCATGCTATAAGGCTTCCTGAAAAACTTAACCATTCCCCATGGTTTTTCATTATTATCTAAAACTCTATTTGTTCGCGATATTGCCTGAATCAGTGCATCATCTTTCAGTTCCCGATCCAGATATAATATATTTACATACTGCGAATCAAAGCCTGTAAGCAATTGTTTTACTACTATTACAATATCAATACACTTACTGTGATCATTTCCAATATGTTCATATGGCTTTTTATGGGCAAGACGACTTGTTAAATCTTCCTTAAAGCCAGAATGATCCGGATCCGTTTTACGATTATAGCTGGTGCCATATTGTTCATTATAAGCATCTACAATTTTTATCAGCGCTTTTTCATGTTCTAATGTTCTTTCTTTATTTGTATTGACATTTGGATTAAATAATGCTGTTACATTTAATGTCGGAGCTGTTTTCCGAAATCTTTCCCAATAGTAAATTGCTTCATCAATACCTTCTGTGGCTAAAATCCCATGAAAAAGAGTTCCATATTCTCCATACGCAATCGTGACAAAATTATTCACTATATATTTGACAACTGCATTATGATGCCGATGCTCTGGATCATTATATGTATTTGAAGGAATATAGTCTTCAATCCCTTTAATTATCTTGCCATTTTTGTCTTTCTTGGGATTTCCCTTTTCATCATATTCTGTTGCCATAGGCGTATTTTTTGTAAGCTTTCGATATAGCCGCCATGCTTCTGATCCTACCACAATTTCATTTTTATTATTTGCATGGCATTCAGATAATGCAACTTTTTCTTTTAATTCATCATCTGAAAAAGTTTTTACAGCCTCCGGCCAGAAACCAAGTACATTTTTATCCCTGATTCCGGTAGCGAGAGAGTAGATTGCAAGACACGGGCCAAATACAGTTTCTGTTATAAGTTCGCCAGGTTTCATATTTTCCGTAAAAATTGGGGTTCCAGTAAATCCAAAAAACAACGCATTATAAAAAGTTTTCTTTACACTGTCATGCATAGTTCCAAACTGAGAACGATGTGCCTCATCAATAATAAAAACGATGCGCTTTTCTTTTATTTTCTCCAACATATCCTTTTTGATTTTTTCAGCCTCATCGTTTATCCGGGAGATTTTCTGCATGGAAGTCACAATCATCGTTTCATCAGATCTTGAACTCTTTAATTTATAGAACAGGTCATTTGTTGTTTTGGTTTCGCAGACATTTTCTCCTGATCTGGAAAATGAATTATATTCTTTGGTAGACTGCGTATCAAGTACCTTTCGATCTACCACAAAAACAACTTTATCCGCATAGCCCATATCTATAATTAGCTGCCCCGCTTTAAAAGAGGTCATTGTCTTGCCACCACCAGTGGTACACCAGATAAAACCTCCAAGTTGGCTATTATCTCCCCATTTTTGCTCTGAAGCTCTTTTTACGAGAGCTCTGATTGCAATATATTGATAACTGCGACATATTTTCAAAGTGTCTTTTAAAGTGTCAGCGACACAGTAATAACCAATTAATTTGTGTGCTTCCGGAATAGATAGAATATGAGTACTGCCAGATATCAATTCTTTCCAATTCTTTATAATCTTATTATTTCGGTCACCCCATCGAAAGAAAAAGGAAGAATTGAATTTATCTACATCTCCAGGATTGGCAAAAAATAATGCATCCTCCGGTGAAATAGCCCAGAACACCTGTACAAGCCCCATAAATCCACGAAAAATCCCTTCCTGGTAATACTTCCGTATCTGAATAGTGGCTTCTGAAATATCAACACCTGAAGCTTTCAGTTCAATATGAATGACCGGCATACCATTGATCAAAAGTGTGATATCTCCTCGTCGATCATTATATATGTCTGCAGTGTCAAACTGTGTTTGTTCTGCAATCTGGTACCTGGACGTTCCTCCGGCTATTTCGGTGGAAGAGAAGAGGTCCAGAAAGACCTCTTTCCCTGCATGCTGTCGATCTGGAGAATCAGAGTCACGTTTAATCCCTACTGCGGGTCCATTAATAAAATGATTGGCCTTTACAGGGGTATTTGCCTGTGACCTCATAACATCTAAAAGATAGTCCATTTCAGAATCTGATAACGGTATATCATTCAGTGTATCTCTGTTTCGTTTAAAAATAATATTTCTCCAGTTATCAATCAGTTCCGGAACTGTTTTGTTTTTGAGGACTTCCTGCCATCCAGCATGACGCAATTCATCTACGAAATCTGCCTCAAAATTCAATTCTCCATGAGAACCGGTATATGGTAATGGCATATGAAACTCCTTCCTATGCAAACATTTTTATCAGAAATGCTTTTTTTGCATCTTGTAATTTTTTTATCTTACATTGATGAAGCGTAATAAGGTGGTCGAGGTTAGAAAAATATTCTCCCACCTTTGTTTGTTCTTCAATATTTGGCAGGCAAATTGGTGTTTCTGACAATTGCGTAATTGTGTAGTGAGCAATCGTTCCAACATGCGAAATACTACCCAAATATGTTCTGAATGTTGGTGAAAAGAAATACTCATACAGAAAATATGGATGAAATCTACCTTGGTTTTTTATCCAGAGCAAATCTGCATCTTTTGTATAAAGTGGTTCATTATCTGGAACAATATAAGGGTTTCCTACAGAACCACCACCCGTAATAAGTACATCGCCTTTTTCTAATTTTCCTGATACACTTGAAAGTTTTTCATACAATTCTTCGGAGATATATGCCTTTTCATTCACAGTTCCATTTATTGCTGCCATAACGTCACTTGATCTGAAAAACGGAACACCTGAGCCAGTCCATTCATCTCTATGAACACGTGATGCTGATTTAAGTTCTGTAATTTCCCCTAACTTACGCTGTTCCCAATCATTAGTAAATCCCTTAAAGCGAATTTCAGGAACTTTACTGCTATTTTGAGGAAACATTTTGACCAGCATGGATCTTTTGGCATTTACAAGTCTTTCATACTTACGCTGGTGAAGAGTGATTAGATTTTCTATGCATTGAAATAAACTAGCAATTTTTTTCTGTTCTTCAATTGAGCAGGGAGATTCTATTAAGATATCTCTTAATTCCTTGTTTTCAAGATGCCGCACCGTACTTCCTACTACCTTTGAAAGTAAATCCTTTCTGTGAAAGTTAAGTGCTACAGAAACGTAATTAAAATTATAATCTTTTTTGTTTTTTATCTTGAGAATATTAATATCAAATCCGAGAATCACATTATTTACAGATAATGCAGAGGCCCGACCTAATCCATCTGGTGTTGTATCACATCTTGGTATTAATATATCGCCTTTTTCGCTTAATTTACATTCATCACTTATCGTATTACTTTTAGAAAAAATACTGTTAATGAACATTCCATACTCTGTAAATAATTGTCCATATAAAATGCATGGATATTTTCCGTTATCACTTATATCATCTTTACTTAATCCCTTGCCCTTTTCAAAGTCACAAATTTCCGATAACTTATGCTGTTCCCACTCATCAGCAAATCCTTTAAATCCTATTTCTGGCCGCATTCTGGTTTCTCCTTTGGATTAACGTCAAATTCTGTTTTCAGCATTTTGATTGCGTCCATATCTTTTGTACTGCCCACAAGGCCTGAAAGCATGTCATGAAACTGCTTTTCTGTATTTTCCAGATCAGAGGATAATTCAGACAGGGGATTGGCATACTTTTCTTTCAACGCAACAATATCTGCTGCAAAACCAGTAATAACGCTTTCTGCAGTTTTATTAATATTTAAAATAATCGGATCGATCCATTTCATAACAAGAAGATTAAAGACTTCTTCATCTGACAGGGCGTGGATCTTGTCCTCAGCTTTTTGCTTCATCTCCAGATCAAGTTCTTTTATACGCTTGCGGCAGGCCTTTTCGCTGTCAACAGCCTTTACAATGGCTTTGAAATTCTGGATAGTTGTTTCCGGATATTCTGCTTTCTTAATCGCAGCTTTTATTTTCTTAATATCGAAATCTGTATTGTCATCGCCTTCTTTTGATAATTCGGCAACAATGTCTTCATCGAAATCTTCCCAGAGCTCTGTGTATTTAGATACATAACCATCTGCATCAGCTGATAATGTTCTGATTTTTGAAAAGTCTTCTTTAAAATAGGTGTCTTTTATCAGTTCCAATGGGAAGACTTTTCCTTTCATTCCAATCTGTTCTTCAACAAACTTCTTTGTTTTAGAATCCTTTTTCATGATGATCCAAGGCTCTGTTTCCGTGCAGATCTGTTTCCCTTCAGAGCTGATCCTGGAAAGATCCCCTTCAATATCGTCCCAGCAATCAGCAAACGACTGATATACGCTGTATTTATCAATAAGCTTATACTTTTCGTCTCCAAACGTCACAAACAGCTGCTTTTTGATTGTTTCCATCACGTTTTGAGCTGGAGACTGGCAGAGTATTTCCTCAATCAAATAAGACTTGAATTCTGCGGATACTCCCTTAAATTCTTTTGTAAAATCAACAACAGCAGGGTAATTGACAATAACCTTTCTAAGATTATCACCTGTTATATCATAATACGTATCATTCTCTATAAACAGTTTTTCTCTCAATCCAGGAAATTTTTCCCAGAACTCTTTAAACTGTTCAACTTCAGATTTGCAGATTTGTCCGGTCATGACTGAAAAGAGGTCATATGGAGTCTCTTCCTTTTTTGCAGAAATATACCGTGAAATATTAAGGTTATAGTCATTTTTCTTGATTTCCTCTTTAGTAACCAGTCTGGAAAAATCCGGAATGCTTTTACGATCCTGCACGGCGTCAAAAATCTTCTGTATATCCATCTGTCTCAAAACATTCTGTTTCTTTACTTTTACAAAACTCTGGGATGCATCAACAAACAGAATATCACTTTCTTTTCTCTCTTTTGAAAGAACAGCAACAATGACTGAAATTGGGGTGGAAAAGAACATCTGACTTGGAAATCCAATGATCGTCTCAATATTATGGTTTTCAATCAATTTCTTTCGGATTTCTTCCTCGCTGCCGCCTCTGAAAAGAACACCGTGAGGAAGTACGATTGCCATAACACCGTCATTCTTTAAATGATAAAGGCAATGCAGTAAAAATGCATAATCTGCCTTGGTATCAGGTGCAAGACCGTATTTTACAAAACGCGGATCTGTTTTATAGGAACCTGAAGTCCAGTGAGCAGAATAGGGCGGATTCGAAACTACTACATCTACAGGAAGCGGTTTTCTTCCTCCATTCTCCTCCAAATACGGCCAGTCATCCTCCAGAGTATTCGCGCAGTTTATACAGATATTCTGTACCGGTACGTCCTGCATAAATAGGTTCATTTTCGCTAAGTTTGCCGTCTCAGTGATCAATTCCTGACCATAGTAATGGATAAAATTTCTATCAATATATTTTCCGACTTCCCGGCCAATGTTGAGCAGCAATCCTCCAGAACCAACGGTAGGATCATACGCCGTTATTTCTGTACGCCCTTTCATTCGCTCTGCAACAATCTTAGCCATTAGACTGGTTAGCTCATGCGGTGTGTAAAATGCACCGTCTTTTTTTGCTTCTGATGAGAACTGCTGGATCAGATATTCATAAATATAGCCCAGCACATCATACTCACGACTTGTTGGTGGGATAAGAGCAACGAGTTCTACAATGTCACGAACAGCTTTATCACGTGATCCGGCATTATCACCAAGTTTGGATAAACCAGTCTGTAATGCAGAAAATATTTTATTAAAAACATTGCTATAGATTGGTTTTAAGTTTGTATAGAATCTGTCCAGCGCTTCGGAAACATCTTTTGCCCCGAGCTTTACACCAAGCCCTTTCCAGTATTCAAACATATCTTTATAGGCAATAAAATATCCCTTATCATCTTTAAGCGTTGTCTGCAAATTTTCATCGGCATTTTTCAAATCTTCAAAAGAGCCTCCCATGTCTAAAAGATGATCCATTTCTTTGTCACACAAATATTTATAGAACATAAATCCAAGAATATAATCTTTATATTCACTGGCTTTGATGTTTTTTCTCAGTACATTCGCTGTGGCCCATATTCTGGTTGCCAATTCCTGTTTTGTCATGTGTTCCTCCTAGATATAAAATGATATTAACCGAATATTTTTCTATTGAATAATTTCATTATACACTTTATTGCAATGAAAATTCAATACAAAACAATACATTTTAAATTTATTAATCTTATTTTAATATTTTATTGTGATAATGATATGTTTTATTCGTATATAGTATAAAGAAAGTTTTTATGATGGGGAATGTCTAACAAAATACCAAAAAGAAAGAAGGAATCCTATGGAAAAAAATGACATAATTTCCGATTTAAGCGGAGTTGTAGCTGGCACTATAGTTGAAGCTAGTATATCCACGGTTGCACCGGGAATAGGAGGCATTCTTGGTGGTGCTGTAGCTGGAAATCTTGTGGAAAAAGTATTTGATTACGTTGGAAAAGAAATAAAACAGCGCTTCTTATCCAAACGTGAAGAATCTCGAATTACCAACGTCATGGATTTCGCAAAGAAAAAAATCGATAAAAACCTTCAAAATAATAAAAAACTTCGTAATGATAATTTTTTTAAAAATATTGATGAATATTCATCAGCAGAAGAAATTTTAGAGGGTACATTGCTAGTAGCACAAAAAGAATATGAAGAAAGGAAACTTCAATACATTGCTAATTTATATGCTAATATTGCCTTTGATGACTCTATCAGCTGTGAAATGGCAGATAAACTATTAAAAATATCTTCTGAATTAACATATCGACAATTAATAATTCTTAGCGTAATCGGTTTCGCTCAAACTAGCGGTGTTCATAGAAAATCTGAAACTTATACCAACGTTTCAGGATTGAATAACGTAACGATAGCTTCTGAAATCTTTGATTTATACAGAAAATCATTAGTATTTTCAGATCAAGCCATTTTGGATGCAGCTGGAATTAATCCTTCACAACTTAAACTAGGTGGATACGGTGCATTGCTATATAATTTAATGGAATTACCAAAATTTCCTTTTGTGGACAGATGCGCAATTGATGTGCTTAACTTTCTAGGAATATTAATGCCCACCAAATGAAATACAATAGTAGCCAAGAATACGCCTTTTTGATATTATATATGATATCAAGAAGGCATATTCATTTTATGCAACTGTTCTTAGATTGTTCCTGGGTGAAAAATAAACAATCACTCAAAGGACCTAATATACCACATAGAGAGTTTTTCCATAATATTGAATTCTAAAAAAGAATCTTTATATACAAAGTTTAATTTGTAAAAAAATATAATATTGGAGAATGTAAAAGATGAAAAAGCATATCCTTAATCCATATAAAGTAAACTGGAAAATGTATGGTTTAATTGGTGGAATATCCGTACTTGTAATGATTTTTGCAGTCAGTTGGAATAATGATACTAATAGTTCTATTTCTGACGTAATTAAAAATTTGGCATTTGGATGTGTAGCATCTACACTTGTCGCTCTACTTATTGAAATTGGAAATACGAAAGAAAAAAATGAAAAAGCAAATAGTATATATAATGCAGTATTTTTTGAATTACAATATCGAATACTAGATTATGTAAAAACATGGTCACGTTTGTGCTGTGTAGCATTTAAAAGCAAAAACTATCGGGAAGAAAAGCACACTTGGGTTGAATGGTATGAAATTACCAAAAGTGAATTTGGGAAGTGTGATGAAAATCGACAAAGAGAATTAATAAAATTTTTTATTGAACAATTGCTAAATGGTGTAAACGAAGTTGAGAAAGAGATTAAAAGAATAGATACTCAGAAATATTTACTTAATATAAATAATATATACGATAAAAATCTTGAAAATATACTTTTAGATTATAAATTCGAATTTTATGCTGCTGAATTAACTTTAGAAGAACCATATGATAAAGAGCATTTTTGGAATTCATTTGACGCTATAAAGCAGGATTTGATAAATTATATAGATAACTGGATAGATATTAGTTATTACAACTATTACAAATTCAAGCCATATAATTTTAATGATGACAAGACTGAGATAGTAAATGCAATAATTATCAGTCAGCAAAATGCTAAAAATTTTCAAAATAGAACTTATGCAAGGAAATAATTGGTATGTACAACAGATATTATATTGATCTTGACATGACAAGCGGATGGTTGAAAGTATGCCAGAAATAATTCATAAAAATCCAGAAGTAAAAAAGATTATCGAAAAATTGAAAATTGGTGAATTAACACTAAATTCTGTCCCGGAGGAACTATATAGAAATATAGATATTCTTAGAGCCGAAAGAAAGCTTGGATTAAGAAAAAGCGGGCACAGAGGTTTTGATGTAATCCGCCAGGAATTTTTTGTGGAAGACCTACTGGAAAGATAAATTTATAGTGAATCAGCAGTGGAAGAACAGTGACGGGCAAACGATAGCCAGACAGTCTCATAAATTTGAGTATTTCTTTGACTTTGTATCCTTCCTGAAAGGGGATTTGTCCGGATCAACTCTGGTTCTCTGTGGAGGCCTGAAATATCTGAATAACACAAACGGACTGGAACTTAAGGACACCAGTCTGACCAGCTCCATATGTGAAAAATTTGGAATCCCATATGAGAAATATACTTATAATCAAAAGTTCATCCAGGAATTCCCTCCAACAGAGAAGAATGAAGAAGAAACGGCAGTGATCTTGCAGGAATCAAGGGAGCTTGCTTCTTCTGATATGTCCAGAAGTTACAACCGAATCAGCTATATCACAGACCTGCACTTATTGCACCGGATTCAAAATGCCGGATGTCGTTCCAGGGAAGACGTAGTTTTCGCCTTGCAGAAAATTGTAGATACTATTGTGCAGGAATCCTGCGGCATCACGCTTATAGGCGGCGATGTGTCTTCAAATTTTTCCCTGTTTGATCTGTTCGTAAAACTGCTTGCTCATTCAGCTTATGGGAGTCAGACATTCCTGTTCGTGCTCGGCAACCACGAGTTTTGGGAATTCCCGGATCTTTCCGTAGAACATATTACGGATAAATACCGGAAATTATTGGAAGAACATGGTATGTACCTGTTGCAAAATGACCTGTTTTATAAAAATGAATTCGATGACATGGGTATTATTCCGTATGCAGAACTGGAACAAATGACAAATGCGGAACTTACTGAGAGACTCCGCTGTTCCAGGCTTGTGGTATTTGGCGGAACAGGCTTTTCCGGTTGTAACGTGGAATTCAATGCAAATAACGGGATATATTGGAATACCGTAGACAGAGAAACCGAAATTCAGGAAAGTAAGAAATTTGATAACTTATACCAGAAACTTCTTCCTGTACTTGATCAGAAAAATACGGTAATATTTACCCATACTCCGCAGAAAGACTGGAGTTCCAATCCAAAATCTCATGCCAAATTTGTGTACGTCAGTGGGCACACACACCGGAATGTATTTTATGATGATGGTGAAGAACGAATCTATGCGGATAATCAGATCGGATACCATAATAACAATCCTCGTCTGAAAAATTTCCTGATGGACTGGGAATATGATTACTTTTCAGATTACGGGGATGGTATTTATGAAATCAGCACTCAAGCCTATCAAGATTTCATGCGGGGAACTAATATCAACATGGACTTCAGCCGCAAACTCTATATTCTTTATATGCTGAAGAAAAATGGTTATTACTGTTTCATACATAAGAGCAGGCATGGACTGTTAGCCATACTACATGGAGGAGCATTGAAAAGACTGGAACATAAAGACATCCAGTATTATTATGATTATATGGATCAAATGATTGCAACGATTAAGACCCCTATGGACAAATATACTGCCTTTCAGGAAAAAATTGCTGGTGCCATTAAAAAAATCGGAGGAGATGGACGCATTCACGGATGCATCATTGACATTAATTTCTTCAATCATGCGTACGTTAATCCAATTGATTTGACAGTCACGGGATACTGGGCATCAGACATATTCCAGAAAGTCATATATCCAGACATCCCTTCCCTGTTAAAAGGACAGTGCCCGCAACTTTATGCCAATTATCAGAAACTAATTGAAGTGAAACGTACAAACCCACTGATGCCAAAACAAAAACAAACGGAATTAGCTCTGCTGCCACAGTTGTACCTTGATACAGACATCTACAAGGCCTCAAGGGAAATCAGCAAAATGCAGAGACTGGGCTCCAGGATACTGACAATCTGGAATGAAATCTTGTTAAAAAAATGAGAATATTGTTATGAAAAGAGAACCTATCAGGAATAGATCAGTGTTAAATTGCCGGAATGTATTTGTAACTAAACATTCCGGCAATTAACATTGATCTATAATTATTTTTCCTCATTTTCTGGCGGAATATACTCCAACAAATCCTCTATCTTACAATCCAGCGCACAGCACAATCTAGCCAAAACAGCAGTATCCAGCCGTGTCACCGTTCCTTTACAAAACTGGTTGAGTTGGGTCCTTTGCATTTCGGCGCGGTGAGCCAATTTGTTCTTACTGATGTTTTGCTTTTCTATCATTTCATCCAGTTTGATCCGGATAGTTCCATAATCACGATCTTCCATATACCATTACCCTCAACTATAATATTATTCAGAGATTGTAAGTATAGGATAACTAATATATAATTGAATTATAAGTTGTAGAATATCTACTGTAGTTACTTACACATATTTATCCCGATGGGAGGGAATTTTGATTATGGGAGAAAATTTATTAGAAGAATTGACCTTGGAGCAAAGGCAAAAATTACTGACATTGCCGGCAGAATTGAAACATTTCACTCAGACTCAATGGGCTGCAATATATGGGATCGAGCCTATGACACAAACACTTTTCGACAGTATTCAGTTGGAACGCTTGAAAGCAGGAGAGGAACTGGAATCTGCTGCCCTGGATACATTTCTGAAATATCCAGAGTTTGCCCTTAATTACAGCAGTCGGCTCGAAAATGCCTTAAGCACTTCAAATACTATCTCTTCTGACGATACAGAAGAAAATTTTAAGAAATTGTATGAAAAAATGCGACATTCTATATATGAGGAATTTCAATATGATATAGACGCATAAGCTAAGAGAGATCAGGAATATTAAAATTCTGACTTTCTTGTAAACAATTATGTCACCTACGACATTATCTCAATTAAAAAAACTGGGAACCCTCTTATCATCACGTTTTAGGATATACCTAGATAATAAAAGAGTTCCCTATATTATGATTTATCTATAATTACTCATTCAGCCCTTCAAAGAAATCATTGAACTCACATTCAAAGATTTCCTTCATGGCCACCAGTTCGCTTACTTTAATATTCATCCGATTTGTTTCCAGCTTCGCATAGGTACTTTTGGATATCTGGATCCCCATGAGATTCATTTTGGCAATCACCTGATCCTGTGTAAGCTTTCGGCTATACCGTATTTTCTGTATGTTCCCGCCAATGTTCATATCCGGTCTGAGTTTCTGCATGATATTCCCCACCTTCATCAATAATTCGTTATTAAGAAACTTTTGTATTGATAATATCCGAGAAACTTCATATAATGTTTCGTGATAAAGAAATATTTCATGTAAAAAAATCACAAAGGAGAAAATGAATCAATGCAAAAACAAACCAAAACCCCCGTCTTCCAAAACAGTGACGGCACCTGGGGACACCTTACCAAAACCGTAAATCCGCTTATCTGCACCATTGAATATGGCAGCAGTACCGGATTTTCCTCAAAAGAAGAAGCCGAAAAAAGTTATCAGAAATCCATGGATTCCTACCAGGATCTTCTTTCCATGCTGAAGAAGACCCGCAATGTTCCTTTTACCTTTTCAGAATACCTGGATTACTGGATCAAAGAAATCCAGGCTCCGGCATCCAATGGAAGCAGTACGCTTGCCCGGGACCAATGGGTGGCAGATCTGATCATTCAGCCGCACCTGCATAAGGATATGCTTTTAAGCTGCATTACCCCCAATTATATTAACCAGATTCTGGAATCCTGCCAGGAATACTGCAGCAATGGCGGCTATTATGCATACAAGCTCCTGCATAAGGTCTTAAAATCAGCCCATGAAAATGCTTATATCCCTTCCGTTGATTTTCAAGAGATCAAACGCTATCCAGAACCAACAAGAAAAGCAGTTTTTTATTCCACTGACCAGTTCCGTAAATTTCTTGCAGAGGCGTCCAAATCCAGCTGCTATCTTGAGATCCAGCTTGCTCTTTTCTGCGGACTCACAAGCGCAGAGATTCTTGGTCTTAAATATACGGATTTTAATAAAACAACGCAGCTTCTGACCATAGAACGTATCTATACAGCCAATCATACAGAAAAAGGCTATCAGATAAAAAAATTATCTGGTAGCAGGCAGAACCGTATCTTAAAGATCCCTTCTTTTATTTTCCATGAACTTTCCAAACGTAAAAAAGAAAATAAACTGATTCTTGCAAATCAACCATCTGCTTTTAAACAATTTATCTGTCTTGGGTTAGCCGCAAAAATCAAATCCAGTGTTACCTTTAATTATTCCTTAAAGCGCATATCCAGCGCAGCCAGTCTTCCTGTTGTCCGAATGGGAGACCTCCGCTATATGTTTGCACAGTTCCTTGTAAATCAGGATTTTTCCATGGAAGCGATATCCGCTATTCTCGGACATACGAAACTGAGTACCACACTAAACTTCTGCAGTATGTTCCCCAATGAAGATTTAAAGATCGGCACAGTTATTGGCGATTCCCTGGATCCATTTTTAGGAACCAGGATGCCAGGATGCAAAGGAGCGTACTTATGAGCAGAAAAAAAGCCTATCCGATTCCTGATGTAAGCAAAACATTCTTTTATGGCAATGTCGTTTCCGGAAGATCTATGGGGGATGTGGTATATTTAAAATCCAGAAAAAACTATAGTTTCCGTCTTTTCCTTATTTTTGAGTCAGGTGATACAAAAATAGTACAACGCAGCGGCTATCCCGACAGACAGCTGACCCGGCAGAAAAGGGACGAAACACTCATGCAGATCTCCAAAGGAACCTTTGTTCCATTTTCTTATTCTGTCAAAGAATTTTATGATTACTGGCTGTATTACCATATGATCCAGGAAAAGCATATCACTTACAATACTTTTACCATGTACCGCAATCTCATAAGGAAGTATATCAATCCTTTCATCGGTACTAAATGGCTGAACAAACTGAAAAGGAAAGACCTAGTAAAAGCTTTGCATAAAATCTCTTCAAAAGATCAACAGCGGACTGCCATTGGTATGATCACCGGTTCTTTACGCTATGCCAAAAGCCGCAATTACCTTCCATACAACATATACGATGGACTTTCTGCTGAATTAAGACGAAAAAATGCTTCTACAGTTACCAAGAAGAGTAACTCACCAGTCTACACTGTTGAACAGATCACCCGGCTTTTGTGCCTCTGCCGGGAAAAGGAGCCTCAGCTGTATCTTCCCATGCTCCTGG
>OGYQ01000712.1_pt1 | contig 27874 bp, 25 predicted proteins | sample 1576641 | NCBI WGS metagenome assembly OGYQ01 (sample SAMEA3541476, study PRJEB24748) | human gut metagenome | biome: human gut; feature: human-associated habitat; material: faeces | place: China | collected 2012 | reverse complement strand
GAGGAGGCTGCCGGGTTGTTTGATTCTCTGCTGGCACCGGCAGAGGAAGAATACTACGACACTTTGCAAGACTAACATTCCCCGGGCAATGGCCGGGGGTCATAAGAAAGTAATATTGCTTTTTGCAGGAACGGCATGGCTTCGGTCATGCCGTTTCCTGTTTCATCAGTTCCTCCACGGGGATAAAGCCCACAAGGTCATAGGAGATGCGGATACCCTGTCTGCGCTTCCCACTGCTCTTGTCAGGCGCTTCGATGTAGATTCCCTTGACAAGCTCCCGCAAGGCGTAAGGGGTCATTTCCTGCAAATCCTCGTATTTGTGTACCCGCTGGATGAACTGCTCCAAATTTTCAATCTGTCGTTCCTGTACTTCGATTTCCTGCTGCAAGGTCTGGATTTCCACTTTAAGCTGCGCCTGCTCGTCCTCATAGGTCTTGCTCATCAGTGCAAACCGTTCATCAGAAAGTTTCCCGGCCACATTATCCTCATAGATACGGATAAACAGCCGGTCAAGTTCCCCAAGACGGCGTTCTGCCTGCGCCAGACGCTTCTTGTATCCCCGGACAGCTTCTTCACTGGACAGCCGGAGTCTATGCTCCATAACTGTCCGAAAATGGGATTCATGCCGGGTTACATAGGAGATTACTGTTTTCATGTGCATCCAGACCAATTCTTCCAGTACAACTGCCCGGATGAAATGGGCCGAACAGGTTCCTGTGTTGCTGCGGTAGCTGGCGCATACAAAATGGTCTTGCCGCTTCTCAAAGTAGTTGGTGGTGCAGTAGCGCATCTTTGCCCCGCAGTCAGCACAGTAAACCATGCCGGAGAACAGGCTACTCTTTCCGGTTTTTGTCCTTCGGTGGCGCTGCTTGCGGATCTCCTGCACCTTGTCAAAGACTTCCTGCTCAATGATAGCCGGATGGGTGTTGTAGAATACCGCCTGCTTCTCAATGGGGGTTTCCCGCTGCTTCTTGTCCCAGATGGAGTTGGTATAGGTCTTGAAATTAACCGTACAGCCGGTGTATTCCCGTCGTTCCAGAATATGAACAACGGTATTGGGGTTCCAGTGGTACGGATCAGCGGTTTCAGGACTTGGGGTGTTAATGCCCTCTCTCCGCTTATAGGCGGTAGGGTTGAGCACCTGTTCCGCCTGCAAGAGTTTGACAATCTGCATCGGCCCCCGGCCTTCCATACACAGCTTAAAGATACGCTTGACCACAAGAGCGGCTGCCTCGTCCACGACCCACTTTGTCCGATCCTCCGGGTCTTTGCGGTAGCCAAAGGGGACATTGGTCGTCAGCGGGATGCCCTGCTCGCCCTTGGCCTTCTGTACCGCACGGATTTTGCGACTGGTGTCCTTGGCAAAAAACTCATTGAACCAGTTTTTGATCCCCGCAACATCGTTGTCGGTGCTGTTGGGGTCAATGGTGTCGAAGTGGTCGTTGATGGCGATATAGCGCACACCATATTTCGGAAAAGTGAAGTTAATATACAAGCCCGTCAGGGAAGAATTTCGACCCAGCCGGGACAGGTCTTTCGACAGCACAACAGCCACTTTTCCTGCCTCGAGTTCTGACAGCATCTGCTGAAATCCGGGGCGGTCATAGTTCGTGCCGCTGTATCCGTCATCCACAAAAAATGTTGGATTCGGGAAACGGTGCTCTTTTGCGTATCGGAGCAGGATGTCCTTTTGATTGGTGATAGAATTACTGTCGCCCTCGTTGGCATCTTCTTGAGAGAGACGGCAATAAAGTGCGGTGATTTTTTCAGTTGCCCGTAACATTTCTGTATCCTCCTTCAAAGGGGCAACTGTCAGTACAGGATTGGTTGCTTCTATTTTACCAAGATTCCCGGTATTTGTCATTCATCATCCTCCGTATTTTCTGTAAACTTTTCAGCCAGAATGCGCTCCATCTTTCTATCCAGCGTTTCTGTCCCGTCATAGCTGCCCGTGATGGTGTAAATGGTGCCGCCGATCTCACGCTGTAAAGTGAACTCCGGCAGCCAGAAAGCAGATGGATTCTTCACACGGATATGTCCAGTCTCGTCAAACCAGAAATTGTGTCTGGGACGGTCAGGCGGCAGCGGTTCAGGTTTGAAATAGGGATCAGGATTGGAGAAAAAATATTCCGTTGGTTCGTCATGGTCAGAATCTTCCCAGCGACTGATTTCCTCCAAAAGTTCCAAATCATCTGCATCAAACACCGAAAGCAAATCATCAAGCAGCTGTGGGTCAAGAGCATATTTTTCTTCCAGCTGTCTGATGACATCATCCACATCAATGCGGATGGAATCACCGCTGAGTTGTGCGGCTACAAATTCCGCATCACTCATATTTGCCCACCGCTGCAATTCAGCCCGTGCAGTATCATCAAGCAATATGATTGAACTTACAGGCTTACCATTGGGCAGCGTATCACCGAGAAGTATTTTTGCGAGTTTCCTTATGAGGTTATGATCCTCTTTCCAGTTGAGTTCCATTTTTGAAATCCTCCTTAATGGTCGATTTGATGCTGTTTCCTGCGGCTCTGCTCGGGATTTTCCTGCGCACGAACAACTTGTTCTACCTTGTATTTGATCTGCCAAAGCTTTTTCACCTCCGCATAGATGGGAGAAAGTTCCGCTTGCCCCGTCTTGTATTCCTGTTCCAGACGGTCATGCTCCTTGCGCCATGCTGTAATCGGCAATTTTCCGTCCTTAAAATGCGGCTTTAATTTGCGCTCTGCCATGTGATACAGGCGGAGTGCATTTTCATTTTCAGACATGAATTGCTCACGCTTGCCTTTCCACTTGATGGCTGCCAGCTTGTCAGCAATAGGCTTTCCGTCTGTGTAAAACTGCACCATGCGAAGAAGTTCCTTCAACTCCTTCATGCGGTCAGATTTGTCAGACAGGGCGCTTTTCAAAACGTCAATGCGGTCACTCAGCGCAGATACACGCTCCTGCAACTGTTCCGGCGTTGTCAAATTGTTCTGCACGAGATAATTGCAAATCTCATTGAACTCTTTGAGATTTCCAATTTTCGCTTTCCGGCTCCATGCCCCTGTGCTACGGTTGGTGTAATACTCGCTGAGCAGCTGCGCCAGATTGGGTGCTTGCGGTTTGGTCAATTCCTCATGCGCTTCTTTCAGCCAGTCAAGCAGCGCCGCAATTTTCTTTTTCAGTTTGCCGATCAAGGCATTGGTCGCCTTGACCCAGCGGTTAAATTCGCCTTTATCGGTACGGATGCCTCTGGCTTCCATCTGGCGGATCGCCGGACCCTCATGGACAGTAGGCAGCTGCTCCACACCCTGACGCTCGTAGCTGCGGTGGTCGATGCGGCATTCCAGACCCTTTTCAGAAAATCGAGCATTGCACATTGTCGCCCACTGTTCCCGCCAATGTTCCAGCGTTTCCGGTTTGCCCCAGTCCGTAGTGGGAACAGCGTTGAACACATAGTTTCCTGCTTCATCCCGTATGCGCTCCCCATTTTCATCCACGAGATATTCCCGCCGCTGCTTGTTGCCCCATTTTCCATCGGGCAGCAGGGGACGGATGGGACACATGACATGAAAATGCGGGTTGGCAATGCCGCTGTCCTCCTTGTCGGGGGCGTGAACGGAGAAATCCACCACCATTCCCCGGCTCACAAATTGCTCCAATAAAAATTGCCTTGCAAGGCCGATGTTCTCCTGCATGGAAAACTCGTTCTGCAAGGCAATTTCAAAACTATATGCAAGCTGGGCTTTCTTGCCCTGTTCTGCCTTTTCCACCTCGTTCCACAGGGTCTGCCGGTCTGCGAAGGAAGGCGGAGCGTGGGGCGGCAGCAGGATTTCAGAACAGAGGACACCGCCTTTCCGGGTGTAGTCGCTGTCCTCTCCGTAATACTCGCTGTGCAGCTTTTCGCCGGATCGGTAAGCAGCAGACGCAACAGCGGATTGCCCTGCGCTGCGTTTTATCTGGGTAACATGGAAGTGAAATAGTGCGATACTTATCCCTTTCCTTTCTGGCTTGCCTCATTGTGTGCATTGACCGTTTCCATCAACAAAGCCCTGACTTCCGGCAAAGCAAAAATCTTTTCCGTAAAAGCATAGAACTCCGTTTCGCTCAAAACCTTTACCAGCGGTGCAATGCTCTCCACGGCAGCCCCTCTGGTAATGAGGCGGTGCGCACGTTTCTTCCTGTCTCCCTTCTCATAATAGGATTTTCGGTTTTCCAGCCGCTGGAGCCTGCTGCGCTCCTGCGCCAGCTTCTTTTCTGCGTCTGCGATCTCCTGTTTCAGTTTTTCGGTTGTTGGCATCGTAGATTCCTCCTTTATTTGCAGATAAAAAATACCGCCTGTCTTTCGGACAAGCGGTAAAATTTGCGTGTTGAGTTTTAGGCTTTGGATGGGAAACTGTCTGTGCAAACAGATTGTTTTCCATCCGAAGTGCGCAGGGATAGCAGCATAAGCGGCGCAAGGGGTGCAGCCCCTTGTACGGAACGCAGTGACGCAAAACAGCCCGGACATTTGCTGTCCGGGCTGTCCGCCTCGCAGAGCGCACGATACAGGGCTTGCCCCTGTATAGAAGTGCGCCCTTATGGGATCAGTTACTTACCAGCTGCATCAAGGTGCCATAATTGTCCACCACGCTGTAAATCACGCTGTCGTTGCTGATGGCGGCAAAATGTTTTTTGGCGCATTCGATCTTTGCATTTTCTACGCCGCGCAGTTCCATAGTGTCGAGACTGCCTTTGGTCTCGGCGACAAAGTAGATGTGCTTCACGCTGCCCTCGTTAAAAGCGATCGCCCAGTCCGGGTTGTATTTTCCAACCGGGGTCGAAATATAGAAACTACCGGGCAATTTTACATACACCGCCACTTGGTCACTGACATCCAGCTCTTGCGCAAACCTGCGTTCGTTGTCCGAGTCGTAGATCACATGGCTGTACAGGCTGCGGTTGGCCTCCATGGCGTTGACACCCAGCTTGCCGCGCAGTGTAGCCCCGGTAAAAATATCCTGATCGTAGGCCGCATCCAGCCGGTTATAGGCGATATGCTCGATAATTTGGGTGGCTTTCTCGTCATTGATCAAGCGGGCGGCTTTCAGGATGAACTCTTCCGGGTTGATGCGGAACTGGGAAAAGGTCTGCGGGGCAATTCCCTGTAAAATGGCGGCTACGGTGGCCCGCGTCAGGCCGGTTTCCTCCACCAGCTTGCCGACAATGTCGTACCGCACGCTGCCAAGCGGTGCATACTCGGCGGACTCGCGGTCGCTGCGGGCTTTCTGGAAACCTTTGCCCTGCTCCAACTGCTCCCGCGATTCCAACCGCGCTGTCTGCTCTCCATATTCCAGATTGATCTGCACGCGGGTCACATTCAATTTGGAGTCCAGCGCCCGGATAGCGTGGTCGATCAATTCCGGCGTGTCAAACTGTACAGTATAAAATGACTTATGGTTGATCCGGTTCCACAATTCCAGAAACTCGGTTTTATGCAGCTTTTCTTCGTCTACGGTAGCCAGTACATTGTTGTTGTGCACATTCTCTGGCGCCAGGATGCGGGCATCGTATACGCCGGACAAAATCTGCACCACTGAATCGGCGCATCCGGTCACCTCGTTGGCAACACGAAGGATCCCGGTTTCTTTATCGGCAAAATATTTGTCGGTCAGTTTGCCGCGTTTTACGTAATCGTTCTGGATCAGATCTTCGTAGATCGCGTTGGCCAGGTCCTGCGTAACATGGACCTGTTCTCCGTTGGCGTTGACCAGTGTGCGGCCCACAAACAGCTGGGCGTCCACCTTCTGCGGGCGGTCTGCCAGCGACTCTGCCAGGCCGGTTTGCAGTGCCTCGGCAAATTTGCCATACTCCAGGTCGGTGATCAGCGTCAGTTTGTTCAGCTCCTGTACATCCCGGCCCAGAACGCTTTCGTCCATGCGCTCGCCCTGCTGGTTGACGCACAGGCGCAGGCCGCGGCCGATCTCCTGACGGCTGCGGATCTCAGACTCGCTCTGAGGTTTCAGTGTGCAAATCTGGAACACGTTGGGATTGTCCCAGCCTTCGCGCAGGGCCGAGTGGGAAAAGATAAACCGCACCGGTTCGTCCAGGCTGAGCAGCCGTTCCTTGTCCTTCATGATCAGGTCATAGGCGTCCACATCATCGGACAACTGGGTTTTGCGGTCGATCTTTCCTTCCACAAAGCGGGCTTTTTTGCCCTTCTTTTTGTCAATGGAAAAATACCCCTGGTGGGTTTTGTGCACGTCAATGCCGTCCAGATAACGCAGATAGGCATCGTCGCCAAACTGACGCTGCATCTGGCCCACCACGTTTTCATACTCTTCCTCAAACATTCTGGCGTATTCGCCATTGCGGCCATCATCGTTGTCGCCGTCATATAGGCGGTACTTGGATACTTCGTCGATAAAAAACAGCGACAGAACCTTGATCCCCCTGGGATACAATTCCCGCTCCCGCTGGATGTGAGTGCGGATGGTCTCCCGAATTTGGATCCGGCGCTGCAGGGCTGTCATCTGTTCGTTGCCACTGATCTGCCCGGCATAGAGCTTGAGACCATTGAGGAAGGTGACCGAGTTGTCCCGTCCGTCGATGCCATCCGGCAAAATCACAAAGCGGTCGGCATACTCGTCCAATTCGCCGGAGAGTGTATACAGGTCGTCGCCGCCCTGCACTTTGCGCACCACGGTGCGGGTGCCCGTTTTGCCCTTCACCTCAAACCCCAGGCGGGCCGTGGGGGCCTTGTTCTTGTAAACGTCTACGCCCTCCACATAGACAAAACTGTTGGTGGCGGTGGAGCCGGTCAGCGTGATGCCCAGCGCCGCAATTTTTTTGACTAAGTGCTGGTTGTAGGCATCCATAGCGTCCAGGCGGTACACCATGTCGTATTTCTCTTTGTGGGTGGCGGAATAGCGCAGGGTAAACAAGGCGTTAAACTTTTTCAGGCTCTCCTTGGTCTGTTTGCCCTCCACGCTCTGCGGTTCATCGATGATCAGGATAGGGTTGGTTTGGGCAATGATGTCGATGGGACGGCGGCTGCGGAAACTATCCAGCTTTTTGTCGATGATCTTCTGGTTTTTGCTGGAGTTGAACGCCTGCATATTGATGATCATGACATAGATGCCGCTGTCCGAGGCGAAATTGTCCACCTCCGTCAGCTTATCCGAGGAATAGGTAAAAAAGCGGATTTTTTTGCCGTACTCATCGGAAAAATGTTGCTTGGTCGTTTCCAGCGATTTGGCTACGCCCTCCCGGATGGCCACCGAGGGCACCACGATGATGAACTTGCTCCAGCCGTAGCGGCGGTTGAGCTCGTACATGGTTTTGACGTAGGTGTAGGTTTTGCCGGTGCCGGTCTCCATCTCGATGGTCAGGTTGATGCCGGGACCTGCCAGGCTGTCGGAGGGTTTCAAATTGTTGCGGATCTGCACCGCATGCAGGTTTTCCAACAGGCGGCTGCGGGTCAGCTCCGGCACCAGGGGATGGTTGCGGAAGCCCACATCGGTGGTCTCCATACTCTGCTGCATATTGGTCGTATCGCCCAAGTCGATGCGGTAGTTGGCCGTGCGCAGTGGCTGGCCGTTGAACACATCGCAGACCGCGGCAGCGGCTTCCGCCTGGAAGGGCTGATGTTTGAACTTGAGTTTCATCAGATCACCTTCACCTTCGTGTCGGGCGAAAGATTTTTGAAGATCTCCGTCACGTTGATCTTTTCGGCGTCGGTGGCAAAGGCGCTGTCGCGGAACACCGCCCGCAGCGGCTGCAGGTTGGCCATGTACTCGACCACGGCGCGGGGCACCGCCTTGTCAAAGCAGGCGGCCAGGGCGCCGTTATCCACATTATGTACGGTGCAGCCCGCCATCTGGGTGCTGGTGTGGGGCAGGTTGATCTCCACGCCCCAGTCCAACAGGCAGGCGTAGAGCAGGTCCAGGTCGGTGCGGTCCTCCTTGATGTTGCTGACCGTCTCGCCCAGCATCAGCTGGGTGACTTCTTCGGGGTGGTAGTAGACGTTTTTCATGCTGCTCTCGTCTACACGGAACACACGGAAACCTATATCCAGATCGGTGTCCGGGTGCTCCGCCTTGATCTTGTCCCCAGCTAAGCGAATGCGTTCTTTACCAATTTCGGTTACATAATGTGGCTTATTATGGGTCGATAAATATTTTATTGCAGTTTCTATGGTTTTTTTGCCATCTTTGCTTGCATATCGTAAACTTTGATCCAAATCTTCTTGTAATTGAATAAGAATATACTTTCGCTTTTCTTTGCTTTCAGCATTCAACTCCATAATTCCATGTGCAGTAGTTGATGATCCAGCAAAAAAATCACAAATAAGATCCCCTTCACGCGTGAAGCGAGAGGCAAAGTCTTTAATCATCGCAAGCGGTTTCGGGGCATCAAATGGTGATTCTTCAAGTGCAAACAAAGAAGCCAGTTCGATGGATGCAGGGCCTTGTGCACCAAAATGGCAAGTAGTCTGTGGGGTTTCGACACCACGTTTTTTTATGACCTTCACTTTGCCTGATGCATTTAGATAGAATTCTACAATCTGCTGTCCTCGAGAATCAACCAAGGAGCTCTTATCTCCATAAAAGAACTCTTTCATCTGATCAATTTGGGTATACGCAGCTTCTAATGTGACATCTTCGGCCAGCTTTCCATTGACTGCATACATATCGCCACTAATTAATTTGACCTGTTCAACTCCACCCCACGTCCCAGAAAAGTGAACCCCATTAGGGGCATCAAATCGCGTTCCTGCAGGAAATGTAAAAGGTTGTGTTGCATGGCGACCAGATGCTTTCTTCATGGCACCGGCTTCAAATAGATCGCTATCAAGCGAACGCGGAGTAGTGATTAGGGATCTATTCCTAGAATATACTATAATGTATTCATGATATACTTTATATATTCCAGATTGCGCGCTATGGTTTTTATCCCAAATTAATGTTGCAATATAATTTGATTCTCCAAAAATGGCATCGCATATATTTGCTAGTGATGAATATTCGCTATCATTTATGCTTATAAATATAATGCCGTCTTCCTTTAGAAGATTGCGCGCTAGTAATAATCTCTGGTACATCATAGAGCACCAATCCGAATGGAATCGGGGGTTACTTTCTGTATTCTCTACGAATTGGCGATTTCCATTTTCGTCAAGCAAGTTGACTTGTTTACAATAGTCTTCTTTTTCCATCTCAAAGTGATCTTTATAGATAAAATCATGCCCAGTATTATAGGGCGGATCAATATAAATCATCTTGACCTTACCCAAGTAGCTCTCCTGCAAGATTTTCAGCACTTCCAGGTTGTCGCCCTCGATGTACAGGTTTTCGGTGGTGTCCCAGTTGCGGCTGTCCTCCTTGACCGGGCGGAGCGTCTTGGTGGTGGGGCGGGCGACCTCGGCAACGGCCTGCTTCTTGCCCACCCAGGTAAACTCGTACCGCTCATCACCTTCCTCCACCACGTCTGGGCTCAGCAGCTGCTTGAGCATCTCAAAATCGATGCCCTTCTTGACGCTACCATCCTCGCCCCGCATCTCGGTAACAACCGAGGGGAACAAAGCCCCAATTTTTTCAATATTCTCCGCCGCCATATCCGGCGTTTCCATTTTCAGTTTGTCCATGTTTTTCACCCCTCGATATGCATGGTAATCAATGTTGTAATAAGTGATGTTGCGACTGGAATTGCAATATGAAATAGCAAATACTTTGCGGCTTCTAAAGCTCTCCGCTTACAATATTCGCTTACCAAAAGTTTCCCTTCCGGGGTCAATCTTTGCCAAACGGAATCAGAATGTTCTACATAACCTAACCGTTCGAGTTCTTTTATCTCCGCATTCAAAATTTCCTCTGTATATTTGGTGTCTCCATACAGATCTTTTAACGCTTGAAGCACTTTGTTCTTGGAGATTATTGCATCATCATTTTCGTTGGCCTTCAATTCCTTTAAGACACGATATTGTCTAATATTAATCATTGTTAATTCATCCTTTCCAATCTCTGTATCTCTCTCCTGATCTCCATCTGCTTCGCCAGCTGCTTTTCCTTGCGCATCCGGTTTTTCAGCTGGTCGATCTGCTTTTGCAGTTTCTCCCGCGCCTGCGCCTGTTCCACAGCCTGCTGCAGCGTTTCCGCCTTTGGCGCGGCCAGGGCCTCCCCGGCGATCTGCCGGACGATACTCTCATACAGCGCGTCCATATTCAGGCCGGTCAGGTTCAGCGTCAACTCTTCCGGTGTCTGCCAGCCGGTGTGGTAGTTCTGCCGCAGCTGGAAAGCACTGACGCCGCCCTGGCTGGCCTCCTTGTATGCCACCGAAAGCTGGCATTTCCCGTCCGGCCGTTCCAGCACAAACAGCAGGTGATAGGGGATCTGCTTGTCCATCAGGTTCAGCACCCGGCTGTCCAGCGCATCGCCCGCCATGCGGATGCGGAACACCTCGATCTCCTGCACCGTCTGCCCCGGCGCCAGGTTCATCGTCTGCGCCGACAGCTTGTTGGCCCAGGTGACCAGTTTGACCTGTTCGATCAACAGGCGCTTGACCTCCGCCGTGACATCCAGATTCTGATAAAACTTCTGCTTGGGGATGCGGCGTTCAAACGCGGTGGAAGCGGGAAACGAAAGCATGGTTCATCCCTCCTTGACCACCAGAAAACAGATCAGTTCAAAATCATCCAGGCCGGAGATCTGGTTCAGCAGCGCCGTGGTGCCGCCTGCGCGGAACAGGCTGTCCAGGTCGCTGTCCTCCTTGGCGTCCACAATGGAGAGCACCGCCTCCTCCAGCAGGTCAGAGTACAGCTGCATCTCTTCACCGCAGCGGGTCTCCTCGTTAAAGGCACGGCACAGCGCCTGAATCGGCTCGGTTTTGCCGTGGCACAGCTGGCGCATGGTCTCCAATGTGCTGCGCGGGGAAAGGTGGTCGTAGACGATCTCACCTTCCTCAGTCAAATAAACCAGATAATAAGGGTGCAGCCGGTTGCGGTCGTTGATGTTGACCTCGTTGTGCACATTTTTCAGCACGAAGACCACGCCCGCCGGAGCGTCCGGCTGGGCCTGTGTCACGGCGCTGATGCCGCCGGGGGTGGTCTCCAGTTCCGGGTGGCGCTTGGCATACTCCATCACTTCCATGCGGAACTCGTTCAGGCCCAGATCGGTGATGGAGACGCCGGTGCCCATCTCCTCCAGGTCCACCACCTCGGTTTGCAACCGCTTGAGCTGCTCTCGCCGGTATTCCAAGTCGCCCTGTTCCTCCGGGCTGAGCAGGTTGTCATCGCCGGTGGAGGTCATGACCAGTGCTTTCATGCGGGTCTCGACCCGGCCTTTCAGATTGATGTAGGAGTCCAGGTCCATGTCCGGCCAGAAATTGATCAGCTGGATCACATCGTTTTTGCTGCCAATACGGTCGATCCGTCCAAACCGCTGCACCAGACGCACCGGGTTCCAGTGAATGTCGTAGTTGATCAGGCAGTCGCAGTCTTGCAGGTTCTGGCCCTCCGAGATGCAGTCGGTGGCGATCAGCAGGTCGATGTCGGGGCCATCCGGCATCAGAGCCGCTTTGTCCTTAGAGCGCGGCGAGAAGCAGGTCAGCACGTTGTTCAAGTCCGCCTTGAATTTGGGGATGGTGGTGCGGCCCTCCACCGATCCGGTGACCAGCGCAGCGTTCAGACCGTACTTTTCCCCGGCAAATGCGCTGACGTAGTCGTAAAGATACTGCGCTGTATCGGAAAATGCCGTGAATATGATGACTTTTTTGTTGCCGGGGTTGATCGGATGCTCGATTTTTTCCGTTATCGTATCCAGCAGCATTCGCAGTTTGCTGTCGTGTGCCGGTGTGATCTGTGAGACAGCATCCAGCAGCGTTTGCAGCGTATGTTGATCTTCCTCCAGATCTTTGCGCCAGGTCACATAGTCCATGTCGGCCAGTTCGATCTTGACCTTGCGGCCCACCGTGAACAGATCGGATTCCTGGTCATCGGCATCCAGGTCGGCTACACCGCTCAGGTCGTTCAGCTCCAGTGTGGCGGTTGGATCATAATGCGCGATGGTGTCAAGTGTCTGCGCGATCAGCTGTTCGATTCGTTCCAGCGTCAGCTGGAAGGAATGAACGGAGCTTTCCAGACGTTTTAACAGGTTGATGCTCATCAGTCGGCGGATGCCCTGCTCGCGGCCCGCCTGGGTCAGGTGGTTTTTGCCCTCATGGTTCAGTTTGGCGTATTTCTCCAGCTTGCTTGGTAGAATGTAGTTGGTTGGGGTGTAGATACTCAAAGTCAGGCTGAGCAGGTCATCATAGATCTCGCTGTAGGAGATGGCGCCGGGCAGGTCGGTCAGCGGAGGCCGTTTGGAAATGGGCGGCAGCCGGGTCGGGAATTTGCCGATCTCGCTGACATCATAGTATTTTTCAATGTGGCGGCGTGACCGGGCGATGGTCACGGCGTCCAGAATTTGAAAAAAGTCAAAATCCAGCATCTGCATCAGCTGGTCGGTGGTGCGGCTGGCGACGTCCAGTTTGCTCCACTCGTTAAACACTTTTTGCGCGTTGCGGAAAACCTCTTCTACACTGCGGCTGATGTCCAGTTTACCCTGCCATTCGCTGCTATCCCCCTCGTAGGCCAGTGCCAGCTGGTTGCGCAGATCGTAAAAGCGGTTGTTCACCGGCGTGGCCGACAGCATCAGCACGCGGGTGCGCGCACCGGGGCGGATGACTTTGTTCATCAGGCGGGTGTAACGGTTTTCTTTTCCCTCATTGTCCACATCCCCGCCATTGCGGAAATTGTGGGATTCATCGATCACGACCAGGTCGTAGGCGCTCCAGTTCAGTTTACTCAGGTCGATCTCGCCGGAAAATCCTTTGTCCCGGCTTAGATCCGTGTGGTAGAGTACGTCATAGCGCAGGCGATCCCCGGCGATGGGATTGTTGACATAGTTGGCCTTATAGGTCATCCAGTTGTCGCTGAGCTTTTTAGGGCAAAGAACTAACACCCGCAGGTTGCGGTTCTCATAGTATTTGATGACGGCCAGAGCGGTGAAGGTTTTGCCTAAGCCGACGCTGTCCGCCAGGATACAGCCGTTATATTGTTCCAGCTTGCTGATAATGGCAATCACAGCGTCTTTCTGGAAGGTGTACAGTTTGTTCCAGACCTGGCTTTCCTTGAAGCCGTTGGCTTCGCTGGGCAGATCGTCCTCATTGACCTGCTCCAAAAAGCTGCCAAAAATGTTGTAAAGTGCATAAAAGTAGAGGAATTCGGGGCTATTCTCTTGGTAGGCGGTGGTGATGCTCTCCAGGACTTTGTCTGTGACGTCTTTCAGGTGGCTTTGGTCGTTCCACAGCTGGTCGAACAGTTCCAGGTAAGCTTTACTTTCTGGCGCATCCACGCGGTTGATCATGCTGAACATACGGCCGCCACGGTCACAGCCCAGGTCCTCGCGGGTAAAACCATTCACTGGTGCATACGCTACAGGAGAATCGGAATCTACAGTCAAAAAGCCTGTCATTCCCTCCATGGTCTTATTGGACTTGAAGCGGGCTTTTTCCCGGATCCAATGCGCACATTCCTGCGAGATTGCGCGCTGGCGGAATTCGCTGCGGAGCTTAATCTCGAACTCACTGCCATGTAGTGTGCGCTCGCGGTTCAGCCGAGGAATATAAAATTCCCGCTGGGCTTTCTTTGGCTTCTCGTCCAAAAAGGCGGGAGAAGTGAAGATAAAGCGCAGCTCGTCCAGATTTTCAAGCTGTGCTTTCAGTTCTTCAAATGCATAGACAGAAAAACAGGCAGCGGCCATAGAGACCCGACTGCCTTTTTTCATCGTTACACGCAGGTCATCAGCCAGCTTCTCGGTAATGTTGTTGATGATTTTCATGGGCATCCTTCTTTTCCAAAAAGTGTACTTTTTGGTCAGCCGCTTATGGCGACCGTTAAATGTCACTTTTGCGCGCTATCCTCTTCACAAAACGCACTTTTTTGTGCTATGATAGATTCAAAGAAACTGCGGGGCTTATTTGCAGAAAAGTACACCTTTCTGTAAAATCGGGTGCTTACAACAACTTGGCTTTTTCGTAAATCTTTGCCCGATAGCGGAATGTGGAAAGCGGCATCCCACATTCCTTTGCCGCTGCCGTTCCTGTAATTTTCCCGGCTTTCCAGTTTTGATAGGCGCTGTGAAAACCAGCGGGCAACGGTTTCGGCGGTCTGCCAAAGCGGACGCCCCTTGCCTTTGCTGCGGCAATACCCTCGGCCTGCCGCTGGCGGATGTTGGTGCGCTCATTTTCCGCCACAAAGGAAAGTACCTGCAACACGATGTCGCTGAGAAAGGTGCCCATCAGATCTTTGCCCCGGCGGGTATCCAGCAGCGGCATATCCAGCACTACGATGTCGATGCCTTTCTCTTTCGTCAATATCCGCCACTGCTCCAAAATCTCCCCATAGTTCCTGCCCAGACGGTCGATGCTCTTGATGTAGAGCAGATCGTCCTTTTTCATTTTTCGCAGCAGGCGTTTGTATTGGGGTCGGTCAAAATCCTTGCCGGACTGCTTGTCCATGTAAATGTTTTTTTCCGGGACAGCAAGCTCCTGCAAAGCGATGCGCTGCCGGTCCTCGTTCTGGTCCTTGCTGCTAACCCGGATATATCCGTAAATAGTTCCCGCGATTTATCTCACCTCCCGGCGCTTTTGCCAAACAATGTCGTACCCCAGCACATCGGCCAGCTCCACAGCCTCGCCGTAGCGCAGGCTGCCGCGTTTCAGCTTGTCTGACAAGTTGGGAACGCTGCTGCTCCAACCGTATTCGTCGGCCAGAATTTCCACAGCTTCGCTCATGGTCATGCCAGCCCGGATAATATAGGACTTGATTTCGTTTCGGTAAATCTCTTTGTTTCTCATGGCTTATGCCCTCCTTTTTTCGTTTGCTTGGCAGTGAAGCCGGTGCGCTGGTACGTGTATCGAGTTCATCATTAGGCAAATGATGATGGTTTGCGAATAACTGTTTTCTCCGCTCTTTGTGAAGCCCTGCTCACACAGGGCAAGGTTCAGCTTCACCGTTTCGCGTGGATTTTCGCGGGTTGGAATAATCACACGCCGGACAGCGTACCCGCTTCGCTATCCGGTGTATCGTGCTTTAATGGCGTTATCAATATGAAAACGCCGGATTTTTCGCTGTTTTCAATTCCTTTGAAAATATCGCTGTATTTTTGCCGCTCTTTCCGAATGCCGTTCCTGCCCCCTGGCTTTTCAGCGGCGTATTCCGGCATTGGCACGCTCTCCCGTGCTTTCAAACACATGGGGTCATGGCGCTGCTTCCCCTGCCGGGGGTATCCCATTCGGACGGTCATGTAATTTTCAAGGTGCTGTTGCCTCCCGACAAGTACAGTTTAACGAAAAATCGGGCCTGTTCCCGTATATCCAAGAGGTTGGAAAAAGGGTGCGAAAAGCGGAAATTTCCACGCTTATAGAAATCTGTGCTATAATGGGAAGCAGAACGAGAGGGGGCGCGGATATGAATATCAAACTGACGATCCCGGAGCGGCTTAAAGATTTACGGACAGAGCGCAACCTGACACTGGAACAGCTTTCCGAGGCAACAGGCATTTCCCGCGCCGCCCTCGGCAAATATGAGGCGGACGATTTCAAGGACATCAGCCCGTTCAGCATCGCGGCGCTGGCAAAGTTTTATGGGGTATCCGCCGATTACTTGATGGGATTGACAGAAAGAAAAAATCACCCAAACACAGAGCTGGATGCTCTGCATTTGGGTGACGATGCGATTGAAGTATTGAAGGCGGGGCAGTTCAATCACTGGCTGCTGTCGGAGCTGATTTGCCACAAAGATTTTCAGCGGTTGATGCTGGATGCAGAAATTTATGTTGACCGTATCGCGGATATGCGGATCAACGACATGAACACTGTGCTGGAGGCCGTGCGTCAAATGGTGCTGTCCAAGCGAGAGGATAGTGCCAACGATCTCTATCTCCGCACGCTGGAATTGGCGCAGGTGCCGGAGGAAGAATACTTCAGCCATGTGGTTGCGGATGACCTGAACGAGATACTCCGCGATATTCGGGAAGCCCACAAGACCGACAGCACAACGGCAGACGAGCCGTCCGCCGCAGCACAAGTACAGCAGCAGTTACAGACTGCCATGAACTTTGAAGGCAGCAGCGACGAAAAGAAGGCGCGGGCACTCTTGGCTACCCTCAGCATTGACTACGATGTGATCACCAAAGAGCAGTTTGTCAATCTGATTGAGGTGTTGCGGCTGTCTAAGCACATGAAAAGCCCTATAAGCCAGCGGGGCAAGGGCACCATGGTACACGGAAAAGGAAAGAGAAAGCGTAAATAAGCAAGAAAATACGCCGTATCCAGCAAAATTTGCTGAATACGGCGTATTTATTCGTTATCCAATCCTGCCTGACAGATGCCATAATTGTAATTCTTTCAAATTACTTTCTTATGAGCACCCACAGAATGCGCTCGGGGTTTTTGTTTGTCCGGCACACCCACAGTGAAGATTTTGAATAAAGGCGAAATTATCAACGTGTGGTACTTTCTCAAAACAAACTCATACTTGACTCGGGCGCTACTATGTGATACGATGTAGTAAAGAAAACTTACCCTGGGGAAGTCAAAAGTTGCTATTCTCTGTAACCCAATATAAGAAAGGAAGTACCATGGGAAGCCAGACGCAATTTATGAAAGGCGTATTGGAATTATGTGTCCTGAAAATCATCTCCGAAGAACCGACCTACGGATATGCGATCCTGACAGAGCTGCAAAAATCCTCCTATTCTGACCTGACTGAAAGCACTCTCTATCCGCTACTGTTTCGCCTGGAGCAGCACAAGGATGTGACCATCGAACGGCGAGCCTCGCCCAATGGTCCGAGCCGAAAGTATTATACGATCACAGAACATGGACGTGAAACACTCTCAGAATATTGGGAAAACTGGCAACAGGTTTGTGACCTTGTTTCCTCCGTTTTTCAGAAAGGAGCGCCCTATGAATAGCTACCTTACACTCCGCAAAGCCAACAAAATGCGTCTTGCCATGGTCTCGGAAACAAGCCAAAAGCAAATACGGGACATGGTACACTATCTGCAGGTGGTGAGCTGGGATATTTCTGGCGCAGAGGCAATCAAGAGCGACCTCATTGACATGGCAATTCAGGCAAATAAAGAGGGAAAAGAACTCTTTACTGTTCCGGAGGAAGCAGCTTCCTTCGCGGCGGAAATGAAGAAGCAGTGCGCCACGCCAAACCTCCGGAATCTTTTCTTCCTCCTCATCTGGTTTTTCCTGTACAATGCGGTCGGGTATCTGCTGTTGTATTTTGTGGATCAGCAATTGCTGGCGCCAATGGATACCAACTACCTCTTCAGTCTGGTAATTGGTACACTGTCCACCTATGTCCTATGGAAATATGTGATACGGCAAATCGCGTTTCACATGAGAAAGCACCTACTTGTATTTATCGCGCTGCTGGTTGCGTATTCTGTGATTATGTATCTGCTGGTCGGGCTTTTGCACAGCTTCGTGCCACCAATTGTTGCTGTCAGCATGAACTTCTTGGGATGGAGTATATTCTACTGGGTGCTTTTCATCCTTCTATATTGTTTGCGGCTGTACCATTACGGACATAACCCTGCTGTTGTAAACAGACTGTGATACCGGATAGCATCTCTCCGCCACCTACCTACTGGAACATGGCGCCAGCAGAGAAAGAATACTGTGCCACCCTGGATGAATAAACACCAATACTTCTGTTTGTCCGGCACACCCACAGTGAGGATTTTCCCTTTTGGGAGAATCCTCACTATTAGTTATGTTTGCAAACTTTTGGTGTTTTGCCAGGTTTACACAAGTATCATGGCCGTTCTTCGTTGGGTTTGGTGATAGCTTTGTATCGCAGAGGTTGGTATCCTTTGTGTCAATACACACAAAGGAGTGGTCAAAATGGCAAGCATCCGAAAACGAGGACAAAACAGTTATCTCATCGTAGTATCCCGCGGCTACGACTACGAAGGAAACCGGCTGAAAGCCGCACAGAAAACGGTACATCCACCGAAAGATCTCACGCCCGGCCAGTGCAAAAAATGGCTGAACGAACAGGCCGTTCTGTTCGAGCGGGAAGTGCGGCACGACCCACAGCCCGTGAACCATGCTATGACGCTGGCAGCGTATACCGAACACTGGCTACGGGATATTGCCCCAGACAAACTGGCAGCCAGCACCTATTCCCGTGACCAACAGGATATCCGGCGCATTCTGCCTGCGCTGGGGCATTACAAACTGACTGAACTGCGCAAGGAAACCATCCGTGCCTTCTACGAAGCCATGCGCTCAGAGCCTAAACTGACGGATGGACAACCGCTATCGGAACGGTCCGTGGAGGGACTGCACAACACACTGTGCAGCATCTTGTCCGGTGCCGTGGATGAAGGCTACCTGACCCATAACCCGGCCTGGCGGGTGTACAAACCCAAAGGCGTGCGCAAAGAGCGCCCGGTGGCCGACGAGGAAACGGTGCAGAAGCTGATCTCCGCTCTGGAAACACAAAGCATGAAATATGAAGTGTACTTCAAACTGGTACTGGCCACAGGGATGCGCCGCGGCGAAGCCTGCGGATTACGCTGGTCTGACATTGACTGGCGGCACCGGACCATCCATGTGCAGCGGACGGTGGTCAAACTCAGCGGACAAAGGATCTTTACCAAGGAGCCGAAAACCGCAAGCGGCAACCGGAGGGTGTACATCAGCAAAGAGATGTGCAAGCTGTTGAAAGCGTGGAAGCAGGAATGTATCTGGCAGATGGAACAGGCAGAAGGGCAGACCCTGACGGAGGAAGATTACCTCTTCCGGCAGCCGAGCGGCGATCCCATGGTACCCACGACCTTTACCTTCCGCTTCAAGAAAATCCTCAAGGAAAATGGGTTGCCTCAAAACTTATCTGTCCACAGCCTGCGCCATACCAACGCCAGCCTGCTCATTGCCCAGGGTGTGGATGTCCGCACCGTGGCGGGGCTGCTGGGGCACTCCCAGCCCAGTACCACACTGGATATCTATGCCCACGCCTTTGATAAAACCAAGCGAGAGGCACAGGAAAAGCTGGGAAAAGTGATGGGGCTATGAAAACACATAAAATGCCCCAAGCGGAGCAACATTTTGAACCGAACCAGTAAAAACGGACAATAGACAAAGTACCCCCTGATGTAGGAAAATGAAAGTACTACATCAGGGGGTATTGCTATGAGTAAAAGAAATTACACGCATGTAGAGGAGTTGTTTCCAAAAATCGAGGCTATGCTTGCCTCCGGAAAAACGCAGAGAGAAGTAGCGGAGCATTTTGGGTTTCGGGATAAGTATGTCGTAAAGAGCCTTGTGAAACGGGAGAGAGCCAAACAGCGGAAGCGGGAAGCCGGGATTACGATTCGGCCCAGGGGACGGCAGCGGAAAGATGCAGAGCCCAGAGATATTGTTGCAGAACAGGCTTACGAAATCCGGCGTCTGCGAATGGAGAATGAATTGCTGCGGGATTTTCTGCGATCCACAGGAAGGAAGTGAGAACAAAGGCAAAATATGCCGTGATTTACCGGTACAAGGGAAAATATCCTGTGCTTGCCATGTGCCGATTCTTTGCAGTGTCCAGAAGTGGCTATTACAGCTTTGTAAAACGGATGAACCGTCCCGAAAAGGATGCAGCTCTTGCCGAAACGATCCGACAGCAGCAGAAAAAATGCTTTCACACCTACGGTTACCGACGGATGTGGCAGTGGCTGAAAGGCAGCAAAGGGATTTACCACAATCCCAAGACAATTCTGCGTGTTATGAAGAAATACGGGCTGTTGGCGGAGATTCGTCGCCGCAGAAGGTGGCAGCGGACGGGTGAGCAGCTGCACAAATATGAAAATCTACTAAACCGGGATTTTCATGCCGAAACACCAAACAGCAAATGGGTAACGGATATTTCCTACATTCAAACCAAGCAAGGGGTGTTGTACCTGTCTATGATCCGAGATCTGTATGACAACAGCATTGTGGCCTACAAGACCGGAACGGAACAAAGCGTGAATCTGGTTCTGGATACTATCCGCCAGGCAGTCCTCAGAGAAAAGAAGAAGGTCGCCGCGGAGTTGCACCTCCACAGCGACCAAGGAGCTCAGTACGCCTCACAAGCATATTTTGAGCTGACTCAACAATACGGCATTACGCCTTCGATGTCAAGACGTGGGAACCCGTATGACAATGCAATGGCAGAAAATTTCTTCTCCATTCTCAAAACAGAGTGCATCTACCGCCACAAACCGGCAACCTTCTCTGAAGCCAAAGAGATGATTGACCGTTACATCCACTTTTACAACCACGAGCGCATCCAAACAAAAACAGGAGTGGCGCCGCTGACGCTGCGCCACTCCTGCTAAAATTCAATATTCCTACTCAGGGGCTCTTTTTGTGCTGTCTGCACAATCTGGAGCGGTTCAATTTTGCTCTGCTTAGGGCACATTGTTTTATTCAGGATTTGTTCTTTCTGGCGATATGCCCACCCAGCACAAAACTGACCACACAGCTGACAGCCCAGCTGACCAGGATGCAAACTACCATCAACAGAAGGTTTGTCAGAGTACCATCACTACCTGCATATACAGGCAGCGACGTAATACCGGGCATCACAAAGCCGAAGCACTTCACCCCCAGGATCACAGTCAAGGCACCGCCCACACCGTTGCCGATCATGGCTGCGATCAACGGGGTTCGATTCACCACCTGCACCGTGAACAGTGCCGGCTCGGAAATACCGAGAAATGCCGAAAAACTGGTACTCATAGCAGCAGCACGCATTTTGGAATCTTTCATTCGCAGTGCAGCGCCCATGGCGGCACCGGATTCTGCCATATTGTGGCAGAAAGAAACGGGCAGAAGATAATCATACCCCAAGGTGGCAATATTGGAGATCTGAATTGGAGAAGTAGATTGGTGCATACCACACAGCACAATGAGCGGCATAAAGAAGCCCAGCAGGAAGCCGGCTACCGGTCCCAGTGCAGAGAAAAGCCAGACGATGCCGTTTGCCAGCGCCAGACCACCGTAGTTGCCCAGAGGGGCCAGCACCAGGTAGGTGACGGGAATGGTTACCACAAGAGATACCATGGGCACAACGACCATTTTGAGAACATCGGGAATAAAGCGATCCACAAAGTGGTATACAATGGCCAGCAGGCCAACACCCAGCACTACCGGAAATACCGAACTTGCGTAGCTGAATACCGGAATGGTGATTCCCAAGAAAGAGAAGGGGTTTTCCGCCGCACCAACCGCATCCACAAAGGTGGGATACATTAGTGCGCCCGCTACGCAAAGTCCCAGATACTCGTTGACCTTGAATTTTCTTGCGGCGGAAACAGCCAGCAGGAATGGCAGAAAATAGAACGGAACATCAGAGATGACGCTGAATACTGTCCAGGTTCCTCCGCCGGAGGACATCCCCATGGCCTCCAGCATAGCCAGAATGCCCTTGAGCATACCGCCTGCTACCAGTGCGGGCAGAATGGCAGAGAAGATGCCTGTAATGATATCCAACACATTGCCCATCCGGGTCTTGGGCGCTTCGGAACCGCTGTGTCCCAGCAGGTCCTCCACTTCCAGAAACACATCCGCCACCATGGGACCGATGATGATCTGATACTGGCCATTCTTGATCTGCATCCCCATGACGCCGTCAATGGCTTCAATGGCCGCCCCATTTACCTTGGCATCCTCTTTTACATTAAAGCGCAGCCTCGTGACACAATGCAGCGCGTTGGTGATGTTTTCTTTTCCACCCAGGTGTTCGATCACCTGTTGTGCAACTTTGCGGTTATCCATTTCTGAATCCTCCTTACATGACAGAATTATTCAAGATCTTCTCCATTGGAGGCAATGCATTTTTTATACCAGTAGAAGCTGTCTTTGCGGTACCGCTTTCCGCTGCCTTTTCCGCCGTTGTCCAGATCCACATAGATCACGCCATACCGTTTATCCATGGTCAGCGGTCCACAGGACACCACATCAATGATTCCCCACATGGTGTAGCCAATCAATTCCACGCCGTCAATGACTGCTTGCTTCATCTGCTCGATGTGAGAGCGCAGGTAGTCGATTCTGTAGGCGTCGTGTACCGTGCCATCCTGCTGCAAAATATCGGTGGTCCCCAGGCCATTTTCTGCCACAAACAGAGGCAGGCCGTATCGGTCGTACATCTGGTTCAGCGTGACCCGCAGCCCGATGGGATCCATCTGCCAGCCCCATTCGCTGGTTTCCAGATAGGGGTTCTTGTTGGCCATGATCAGGTTGCCGGCAGTTTTCTCCCAGCCCTGGTCGCTGGTGGACACCTGGGAGAAATAGTAGGAAAAAGACAGAAAATCCACCGTGCCGTTGCGCAGAATCTCGTCATCACCTGGTTCTTTTTCAATGCAGATGTGGAAGCGGTCAAAGTACCGGTCCATGTAGGCGGGATAGCGTCCCCGTGCCATAATGTCGGTATAGAACCAGTTGGCATACTGATCATCCTGCAGAGCCTGCAGAGCATCCTGCGGCTTGCAGGTGGCCGGGTAGGTGGTGAACCGGGCGATCATACCACCAATTTTTGCCCCTGGCAGCATCTGGTGGCACAGGGCAACAGCCCGCGCGCTGGCCAGAAACTGGTGATGCAGGCATTGGAAAACCGCCTGATTGAGGTTTTCCTCCTGATCGGGGATCAGACAGACTCCGTCCCACGGCGCAAAGCGTCCTGCATTGAACTCGTTGAAGGGCAGCCAGAAATCCACCAAGTCCCCGTATTCCTCAAACAGAACCTTGGCATACCGCAGATAAAAGTCGATCGTTTTTCGGCTTTTCCAGCCGCCGTACTTCAACACCAGCTGAACCGGGATATCGTAATGCAGCATAGTGGCAAAAATCTTGATGCCGTACTTCTTGCATTCCTCGAACATGCTGCGATAGTACGCGATTCCCTGAGCATTGGGCTGCGCATCGTCGCCATTGGGAAAGATGCGGCTCCAACAGATGGATGTGCGGAAGATCTTCATACCCATCTCAGCAAACAGAGCGATGTCCTCTTTGTAGTGATGGTAAAAATCGATGCCACGGCGGTTGGGGTAGTAGGTAGTGTCCATATCCTGCAGTGCCTGTTCAAACTCCTGTGTAGAGAAGGGACTGCCGTGGTGTTTGGCCTCTACCTGTTCCCGATCCCAGCTGGGATCCAAATACCGCAGATCCTGGGTGGATACTCCTTTGCCCCCGTCCCGAAAGCCGCCTTCTGCCTGGGAGCAGGAGATTGCACCGCCCCACAGAAAACCTTCCTCAAATCCCTGTTTCACGCATAGGCCTCCTTTGTGTTTCTTTGCCGATAGTACTTGACGGATCCGTTATCCTCATTATAGAATGGGAACAAACAGATGATAATGTCATCTTTTCACCAATTTATTATCATATTTACAGGTTCGGAGGTCTGTCTATGACGCCGGAACAGCTGGAAACCTTTTTGCTTGCCGATACCGAAAGTGAGCTGTGGCACCTGGAACACCCCGGGGTCCTGAGCCCCGCTTATCAAAACATTCCGCTGCGGGAATATGAAGGTGAAAAGGTCTATTTCTTTGATTTCAAAAACACCCTGCTCTCCCAAAACATTGCCATTGTCAAGGAGAGCCGTTACACCACCATCCCCGCCCATTTCCACAAAGATATGGAACTGAATTACATCTATCGCGGAAGCTGCACCTTCGTGATCAACGGGCAGCCGGTGGTGATGCAGCAGGGAGATTTGTGTATCCTGGACTCTAACGTGCGGCACAGTGCCGTAAGCTACAAAAACAAAGAGGATATCGTCATCAACATTGTTTTCCGCAAAGCCTTTTTCAACACAATGTTTTTGAGCCGACTTTCTTCCCACGGTATTGTAAGTTCCTTTTTGCTGGACGTGATCTCCCAGAATCGGGCCCATGACCGTCACCTGATCTTTCATACCCAAAACAACTGCAAAATCCACCCGCTGGTGCAGTTTCTGCTGTGCGAATATTTTTCCCCCAGCGTCTGTGCTCAGGAACTGATTCCTATTTATGTGTCCGCTATTTTCACTGAGTTGATCAACACCCTGTGCCACAGCGATGAATTCCGCTTGCCAGAGAAAAGCAACGTACTTCTGATTCTGAAGTATATTGAACAGAATTACAAGACTTGCACATTGCAAAGTACCGCCCGGTATTTTGGTTACAATTCCAATTATCTTGGAAATCTCTTGAAACAGCGCACAGGCAAGACTTTTCGGGATCTGAAACTGATGCAGCAGCTGACGCAGGCTGCATTGCTGCTGGTAAACTCCGACGAAAGCGTTCTGGATATTATCGACAAAGTCGGCTGCACAAACTGCTCTTATTTCTACCGAAAGTTTGCAGCGGCTTATCGTTCCACCCCTCTGCAATACCGCCAGCAACATGGCAATCCATGAAAGGCTTCCTTTCTTTGCTCGACACATTCTAAAACAGGCAGTTGCCATCAAACTAGGGCAACTGCCTGTTTTTATTCTTCAGTGATTTCCAGCCGGGCCAGCGCATAGTCGATGCACATCTTCACAAGCTCATTGCGGGAACGGCCCGTTTTAGACGCTGCGTCCTCCAGCTTCTCCAGCATGGTGTCGGGCAGCCGCACCGATACCACCGTGGACTTTGCTACCACGGGTTTGCACTGCGGCACAATAAATTTATCCTCCTGCGCCTGCAATATTCGCAAATCCGGGGAATCCTGGTGCTGCCGTTCCGCGGCTACCAAAGCTGCTGGACAGCGGCCCAGCAGGCCCAAACGGCGCGGATTGAATCGCAGGTCGATAAGGTGGTCTACTGCTGCGATACCCCCAGCTGTGAGGCTTTCTGGCCCGCGACCGGCATTTGTGGAAGACTCGGCCTACTGCATCGGTTTCTGCACGAGAGCTGCCGGCGGTACTGCGTATACGCTGCGGTATGCGGAAGTGAACGGTCTGAAAATTTGGAATATTGCCGGATAATGACTTTTATGATTTCGGGCGCTAATTCTGTTTAGTCCTGTATTTTGCCGGACAGTTAGACCTTTTTATAGATAAGCTGAAAAAAATTTAGACGCCCTATGTATATGAATGAGAAAAAAGGAATGAAATCAAAAAGTGCCAGATTCTCGCAAAACGTGAATCTGACACTTTAGTTTTTTATTCATCTTTTAAACGACGTAAAGGGACACTGAAATCATCTACCAGCTTATACAAAGGTTCTTGCCTATCAAACAAATCTTGATACGACGCGAATTGATCATACAAATTTAATGCACGTAAAGTTTCCCTTGCCGTTTTGGGACCAACAGTTCGTGTCCATCCGTTAAAAGGAATAGCATATTGGTATGGCTTCTTTTTTAGTTTAATAATAAAGCCTGTTTTTTCTTCTCTAAAAAAGTGAAGTTTACCGCTACTTAAAGAATATTCAACTCCAGCTTCTTTTAATGCTTCACAAAAATCCTTGGTGGTGGGAGCAATATGATATGAATTGTCCTTTCTTTTCGCCATTCTACGAAGAAGGTAGCTGATAGTTTGAATTTCTCGATCTTTTCGTTTCTCAAACTTTTTCCATTCTTTTGAAAACTTCGTTGGTAATTCATTTGCGGCTACTGCAAGAACCAGCTTTTCATATTGTGTGACTTTAGTGCAAGGAATATATCCGAACAAACTCAATTGATATAGAAGAATGAGCAGCGCAGTTCTTTTGTTCCCATCAGAAAAGGCATGATCTTTTACTAACCCATAAAATAAAGTTGCGCAAATTTCAATTGGATCAGTATATTTTCGAACACCATTAAAAGAAACATTCTGGCGCCCCAGTGCAGAGCCGAGCAAATCAGTACTTCTTAAACCAACAAGCATAGTTTCTACTTCATCTGGTGCAGAAACGTCAGTAAAGTAGTCCACCAAAATAAAATATGCGTGTAGTACATCCGAAGAATTGATATAGGGATGTGATAAGCCTTCAATGTCAGGCATCATCTTGTGCATCCGGGCATATTCATTGTATAATTCCTTGCTTAAATATTTCATTTTTTGATCCTTATTATCATATTATAATGAAAATGATACATCTTATAAATACAAACAGCTTTTTGTGAAATAAAAAAAGCTGCATTCTTAAGAAATACAGCTTTTTTGGTGCGGCCGGGGGGATTCGAACCTCTGGCCTTTGGAGTCGGAGAACTGTGACAGACAGGAAAATACAATGAACCAGCGCCGGAAATTGTGTAGTGTGCACAGCTTCCGGCGCTGGTTGTGGTGGGTATAAAAGAATGTGGAGCGTAAAAAACGATACACAGAACCGGCTGGAAAGAAGGAGTGGTCAGATGGTGGTCAGGAGGCATAACACACATGGAACGCACCAAAAACGCACGCGCGTGTTTATAATCGTGCGCGTGCGTTTTTTTGATGTTTTATACGCTGTCCTTTGGAATATACTTTGCCCCTGCACCTTTTCCAGTTAAGGCAAGACGCTCCGCTTTCACCAACTTTTGTAACAGTGGAAACGCCTGTGAGGGTGTGACGTGAAGTAATTCAACCACGTCCGCCCGTGAAACGTGACCTTAGTGCCCCGCCAATTCCATAATCAATTCCTCATAGCGAAGCGTGTTGATATCATGGCTCCTTACATACGCATAGGGCTTTTTGTGAATCTATAGTTTTTGATCACAAAGTTCGGTAACCTCATGGCCGTATTGAATCATACCACTCTAGCCTTATATTTTTACAATATCGGCTCAGGAATTTTTCTTTATCCTGTATGCTGTCGTCACCAGGGAATGTAAACAATATAACGGTTTCGAGATTTATCAAGCGTTGGAACAACGCATTCAGGTAGTTTTCGTCCGATTGCAGGCTGTGACCTAGAACGACGACAGAGGTAATATCATGAAAATATCTCTTCGATTGTTCAATCGTCCCCTGCTCAACTTCATGGGCAAGATAGTTTCGTAGGAAGTCCGCATGTTTCAGATTGGCAATATCCTCGTCTTCCAAACCTTTTCCCGAGTTGCGGATCCTTTGGATTTGCCCGTATTCCTGGCATAATTGTATATACAAAGGATCTGTTTGCGATAAATTTCCTTGTGTACGAAGATAACGCTTAAAAGCCAACCGTTCACGACAAAAGCCTTTGAACCATTGGATGGTATCAAAACTTGCCATGCAAAGGGCGCTCTTTGGATCGAATCCCAGAACAATATCCCCTTCTTTGAGAGAGCCATGAATATAGAAAACAGAATCCAAGTAGCATTCGGCCAAGTTTGTGTAGTTGAAGGTAAATGCCAGGGTGCTCCTTCCCAGATATTTCTCTATGGTAGGTTTCTTCTCGAGAGGAATCCGTTTCTGTTCTCTCCGCAAATAATCCATCAGCTTTTTCTTCAACTCACCAAAGGCATTGTTAAAGGGAATAATCGTAGTGTCGTTGAAATCTGCATCTGCCAATTCATATTGGTAAAATGCATAGGACAATTCCTCCACACATTTTTCAAAAGCATTCCATGGGGAGGGTGCCCCGTAAGCGTCCACATACACCCGATAGTTCTGCAAGGTGTCCTCCCCGATACAATCTGTGAAGTTCTTATATAAGGTATGATATCCATGGGCCAAGTCAAAGCCGTTTCCGATAATGGCCAAGGATGTATAGGTTTTTATAGGATACATGGTTCTGCAAAAGCTCCTGTGTCAATCGGGAGTGATCTATCGCCGTATAAGCATGCCCCAAAAAGGTTCATTCTCCCGGATCTTGCAAATCTTCCAGATATTGCTCCGCCAGTGCCTCCTGGTATCCGGCACGCCTTTCCGCCAGGACAGCCCGGGCGGTGGGACGCAGGGCCGGGCAGGCGATCTGTTCCAGCT
>OGYQ01000695.1_pt1 | contig 28504 bp, 19 predicted proteins | sample 1576641 | NCBI WGS metagenome assembly OGYQ01 (sample SAMEA3541476, study PRJEB24748) | human gut metagenome | biome: human gut; feature: human-associated habitat; material: faeces | place: China | collected 2012 | reverse complement strand
CCCCGTTTGCGTTTGCGGGTGTCCCTATTTGCGTTTGCCCCTGTCCCCATTTGTAAGTAGAGAAAAAACAGCATAATGTGTCGATATGCCCCTTCCTTTTATACAGCTCACACTTTATAATTAATATGAAGTGAGGTGTGGAAAATTATGGAAGAAATCATTGGATTATCAGGATATGAAGTGAATCTGGAACAAATATGGAGAAGACTCTGCTGTGTTCTGCTGGTTGTTTTGCTTGTGTCGGGGCTTTATTATGTGGCGGAAACATACGAAGCAGCGCTGTCAGGCAGCAGCGAAACAGGGGCGGTCCAAAAGAGAACAGATGCCGCGGGAGGAACGGACAGCACAGATATTGCCGGGGAGAGTATGTTGTTGCTGGCTGAACCATCAAATCTGCTAGATGGGGTTACCGATATGACAGAATGGAAAGAGGCAGTGATTCCGAAGACGCAGGAAGAGCAGGTATCTCATACAGGTCTTTTGGGAGCGCAGGGAGATACTGCGGGGAATCTGCCGGTATCTGAGCAGGAAACAGTTCCAGGCGAGGCTCAGGCAACACCGGTTCCGGCCGTGTTGACGATCCACCTGCATGGGAATGGAGGGACTCCGGATATGACGACATTCACAGAGCCTTTGGATGCGCTCTTGCCGGAGGCATGGAGTATACCATTCCGTCTGGGAAAAGTCTTTAACGGCTGGTACCTGGATGCAGGGTGTACAATACCGTTTTCTGAAGTGAAAGAAGGCGTTGAACAGCTGGAGTTGTATGCGGGATGGAAAGAACTGGCAGGTTTTGTATCAGACGATGCAGGGCATATTACTTCTTGTGCGGCTGAAGGAGCAATCCAGGACGGGATCCTTGCGCTTCCGTCAGATGCGGCCTGCACGGGGATTGAAAGCGGGGCTCTTGCAGCGGTGGCAGACCAGGTTACGGAAATCTATATTCCTGCTAATATTACATATATAGGAGAAGGGGCTTTTGAAAACCTGCCAAGCCTGATGTATGTCGAAGTGGCAGCTGGTAATCCGAATTATTACAGCGAGGGCGGTATTTTGTATACTGCATCAGGAGAAATGATAGCCTGTCCGGCATGGTATACAGTAGAGTAAAAAGTTTATTAAGAGTATGTAGAGGAAATAAGAATGGAAGAAATCATCAGGTTGTCAAAATATGAAACGAGTATCGAACAGATATGGAAGAAATTCACGGGTATTCTTTTAACTGTGATGCTTCTGTCAGGACTTTATGCTTTGGCAGAAAATTATGACGGGAAGATGCTAAAAGAAGAGCAAACGTGGAGCATGTTAGGGATGACGGAAAACACGGCGAATGTCAAAGACAGTCCATTTCCATCGGCAGAAGCACTTTCTGTAGATGATAGTGTAAAGCTTTTAAAAGGATTTGAAGATGTGACGTTAAGGAATGACTTAGCAGAATCTATTCAGCTGGAAAGGGGCGAAGCGGAAGCGCGGGTGTCGGACGGGATTTCAGATCTTTCAAAAGCAAGTGAAACAGCTGCTCTGCCAAATATATCAGGAGACGCTGGCTCGTCTGCATCCGATGTATCAGAGAGTGAGCCGACGCCTGCCCCGACAGTACTGACTATATATTTGTATGGAAATGGAGGAGAACCCTCGATGACTACGATGACAGGAAGTGCGGCTGCAATTTCTTCGGAAGACTGGAACGTTCCATTTAAGTTGGGGAAAGTTTTTGATGGATGGTATTTGGATGCGGCATGCACAATGCCATTTGGAGGAGTGGAAGAAGGCGCAGAAATGCTGGAATTATATGCTGGATGGAGAGAACTGGAAGGTGTCGTGTGTAACGATGCAGGGCATATCATTTCGTGTGGGACTGTTGTGGATGGGATTCTGGCACTGCCTTCGAACGCAGCCTGCACAGGGATCGAGAGCGGAGCACTTGCGGAGATTGCAGGAGAAATTTCGGAAATATATATACCGGCCGATATCGGTTATATCGCACCAGGAGCCTTTGATGGGTTGCCGGGTCTTATGTACATAGAAGTTGCGGCCGGAAATCCAAATTATTACAGTGAAGGCGGAGTTTTGTATACAGCGGACGGGGAAGTAGTGGCAGCGCCGGCATGGTATGAGAGATAAAAAGGGAAGCTGAAAGCAGGAAGGATTTTACGTCGATTTTACCAAAAATTAAAATGATTATGGCGATAAACTGAGATGTGTGGTATATTTATGCAAAGATTTTTGTGAGGATTGATGTAAAAGATGAAAAAAATAAGAGCGATTCTAGTTAAAATAGCTGTGGTTTTTGATATTATGTTGACAGCAGTGTTTGCTTTTATAGCGCCGCTGCTGCTTTTTAGTGCCTGGTGGATGTTTCGTACATGGAAAAATTTAACCATGGATGAATTGGTGTTTCATTTGACTGGTCCGCTAGAGGGTACAAATTCCGATATTATCATAGAATATCTTCTGCAATGTATGATTCCGTCAATTTTAATTCTTGCTTTAACTATTATTGGAATGGTTATATTCCGAAAGAAGAAGTTTTTTTATTTATTAGATGGAGTAGTGTTGGTAATATTCATTGGCCTTTCTTTTGGGACTGTTTATATGACGGCAGAAAAGCTGGATGTAGATGGGTATCTGGCATCGCAGGGAACTTATTCAGAGTTTGTTGATAATAACTATGTAGATCCAGCGGAGGTATCGATTTCATTTCCGGAGCAGAAACGCAATCTGATTTATATTTTCCTGGAGTCTATGGAAACCACCTATGCGGATATAGAAGATGGAGGAGGATTTGATGAAAATGTCATTCCGGAATTGACAAAGACTGCACAGGACAATGAGGATTTTTCTGGTGAAGATCAAGCTATTAATGGTGCATACTCGATGTATGGTACAACTTGGACAATGGGAGCGATGTTTGGGCATACATCAGGACTTCCATTGAATATATCTATTGGAAGTAATGACATGGATACGCAGGAAAGTTTTTTCCCAGGGGCTATTACTTTAGGGGATATTTTACAGGAACAAGGATATTCGCAAAGGCTGCTGATTGGCTCCGACGCCACATTTGGCGGCCGACGGCTATATTTTACAGAACATGGGAATTACGATATTGTAGATTATCAGTATGTTGTTGAAAATGGGTGGATACCGGAAGATTATTATGTATGGTGGGGGTATGAAGATGCCTATTTGTTTGAGTTTGCTAAAGAGCAGCTGCTGGACTTGGCCAGCCAGGAAGAGCCGTTTAATCTGACAATGCTGACAGTGGATACCCACTTTGAGGATGGATATGTGTGTGAAAAATGTGAGGATACTCATGGGGATGATCAATATGCAAATGTAATGGCTTGCTCCAGTGAACAGATTGAAGAATTTATCCAGTGGGTCCAGGAACAGGATTTTTATGAGAATACAACAATCGTGCTGGCGGGGGATCATCTGACAATGGACAGTGATTTTTGTGAAGACGTATCTTATGATTATGAGAGAAAAACGTATGTATCTTATATTAATTCGGCAGCACAACCGGAAATGAATACGAGTAGAACATATACGACATTTGACCATTTCCCGACAACGCTTGCGGCGCTTGGAGCCCAGATTGAGGGAAATCGTCTGGGATTAGGAACGAATCTTTTCTCCACAGAAGAAACTTTGGTGGAAAGATATGGAATTGACTATGAGAATCAAGAACTGGAAAAGAGATCGGAACTTCTTGACCGGTTAGCAAATATTAATGAGGACAGTCCGGAATTATTAGCCAGAGAGGGGAAGATACCGACGGCAAATGTGGAGGTTGGTGCATACCAGTCTGACAGTGGAGTATTGCCCCTGACAGTAACGAATATCGAAAACATACAAGAGGATATACAGTCTGTGATGGTAGCAGTATGGAGCAGCGAAGACCAAAGTGATCTGCAGTGGATTCCTCTGGAAGGTGATGAACAAAATGGGTATTCGGTAAACATTGATATGGCAACTTTTGATTTTAAAACAGGATTGTATAATCTGCATATATATTTTGTGGATAGTAATGGCCAGCAATGTATGCTAGCAGAAACGACGGCAGTGATCGAATAAGATTACTGCCGTTATATATTTATAGGGATTAAAACTTTTAATTATTTAGAGAATATGATATAATTTTTGAATAGATGAATTTAAGAAGTGATAAAATATCACAATTCAAAATGAAAAATCCAGAGATACTGAGGAGGGATAACATGAAACACAGAATTGTGAAAAAGTTAATGGCTGGTGTGCTTGCCGGGGCTTTGAGCCTTACATTGCTGCTCACGCCGGGCGTTCAGGTTTTTGCGGAAGAACAAACGGAAAGTTTAACGGAAGAAGATATTCTTTCGGGAGAAGAGAGGATCCCGGATGAATCAATAGGATCAGAAGAGAAGATTGCTGATCCTGTTGAACAAGATGAGACATTACCGGAAACGGCAGAGGATGAGATTGATACAGGCAAGGCAGAAGAGGAGAACAAGGATCAAGAAGAACCAGTGGTACAGGATGGCTGGGTTTATACAGAGGCGGGACGGTATTTATATAAAGACGGCGTAATGCTTACCGGATGGCAGTGGGTAGGCGGAAACTGTTACTATATGTATGAAAATGGCATCATGGCAGAAGATACATGGATCGACAGCTATTATGTAAATGCAAGTGGAGCGTGGGTTCCAAGCTATCAGCCGCCACATTGGGTTCTGTCGTCGGCAGGTTGGTGGTACCGGAATGCAGATGGAAGCTATCCGGCCAATGCCTGGCAGTTGATCGACAATCGGTGGTATTATTTTAATGGTGCGGGATATATGATGACAGGCTGGCAGCCGATTGGCGGGACATGGTATTACCTGAGCGGCAGCGGAGCAATGTTAACAGGCTGGCAGCTGATCGGGGGAGCATGGTATTACCTGAATGAAACTAGCGGAGCGATGGCAACAGGCTGGCTTTTACTTGGAGATACTTGGTATTATCTGAACAGCAGCGGAGCGATGACAACAGGCTGGCTTTTGCTTGGAAACACCTGGTATTATCTGGATGGCAGCGGGACGATGCTGACTGGTAAACAGGAGATTGGAAAGCAAGTATACTTCTTAAAAGACAATGGTGCTATGGTAATCGGATGGAACCAGGAAGAAGATGTGTGGTATTACTATAGCGCATCGGGAGCGATGGCAACAGGCTGGGTTCTGGATGGATCTAAATGGTACTATTGTGAACCCAAAACGGGAGCGATGCAGACAGGCTGGCTCGATATAAATAAGGTTCGATACTATCTGGATGAAAGTGGAGCGATGCAGACAGGTTGGTATCAAGTGGATGAAAAATGGTATTACGGTGATAGCAGCGGAGCAATGCTGAAGTCCAGATGGGTTGGAAAGTATTATGTACAAGCAGATGGCAGCATGGCAGTCAGTCAGTACATTGGTGACTACTACGTAGGCGCTGATGGTAAATGGGTTGAGACAACTGGAAATGACAGAGTCTATGAAGTAGGACTGGCTGACGGGAAAAAGACAATTGTAATCGGACAGTATGATGAAGCGGCATCAAAAGAAGTGTTTACGATGCTGAATAAGTACCGGGTGGAGAATGGGCTGAATCCACTTCAGCCGGCAGGACCTAACTTGCAGGCAGCGGTAAATATTCGAGGATATGAGCTGGCATATAGCCTTGATCATACACGTCCAAACGGAGAATCTTGTTTTTCTGTATATGAAAATGCTATGGCAGAAAATATTGCAGGAGGAACAGGGCTTACGGCTGAAGGGGCGATGACCCTTTGGAAAAATTCAGAAGGGCATAAACTGAATATGCTAAACAGTGTGGCAGATTCTGTGGGGGTAGCAGCATTTAAGGCAAATGTCAATGGGGTTAGTACGACCTATTATGTACAACTGTTTGCCGTGGAAAATTAGAGAGATATAGGTGTAAAGATTGTATTGGAGAATCTTCGGGAAACCGGAGATTCTCTTTTTTTGTCAATTGTTGAGAAAACGCTTGCCTTATTATGAATCTAGGTATATACTGTTTTTGTTCATAAAAATAAAGAGGTGGAAATACATGAACATACAAAAGTATGATGTCGTGAATGAAATATTAAAGCATCCTAAAAAAAAGCAAAGGGAGTTAGCCGAAGCTACGGGATATTCTGTCGGAAAAGTGAACAGTTCGGTAAAGCAGTTGAAGGAAGAAGGGTACCTTGATTCGGATATGAGGATTACAGAAAAGGTCAGAGAAGAAATGGAGGAGAAATCTCCGCGAAATGCTGTTATCCTAGCTGCAGGTTATGGGATGCGTATGGTCCCGATTAATGTAGAGGTGCCGAAAGGACTTCTGCAAGTGAAAGGAGAGCCGTTGATCGAAAGGCTGATTAGACAGCTTCATGAAGCGGGAATTTTTGACATTAATATAGTAGTTGGATTTATGAAAGAACAATATGAATATTTGATTGACAAATATAATGTGAATCTGGTATTTAACAAAGATTATAGTTCTAAAAACAATCTACACTCATTAAAATGCGTTTCTGAGAAACTTGGAAATACGTATATTATTCCGTGTGATATCTGGTGCAGAGAAAATCCGTTTTCTGACCACGAATGGTATTCCTGGTATATGGTTACAGATCAGCCTGATGACAGGAGTTCTGTGAGGATCAACCGTAAGAGAGAATTGGTTAAAGTAAAGGAAGATGAATCAGGAAACACCATGGTAGGAATCACCTATCTTCTGAAATCAGAGGCAGAACGTTTAGAGAAAAATTTAAAAACAATGGCAAAAAGAAAGGCGTTTGATCAAGCATTCTGGGAGTTGGCTCTCTTTGATGGGGACAAAATGGTTGCGGCTCCAAAGGAAGTAAAACATGAAAAAGTTTTTGAAATCAATACTTATGAGCAGCTGCGGGAACTTGACAGCGATTCTGATCAGCTTCAGTCAGACGTTATTCGTTTGATCAGCCAGGTTTTACACTGTGAGGAGATGGAAGTCACAGAAATAAAGTCATTGAAAAAAGGTATGACAAATCGTTCTTTCCGTTTTCGGTGTCGGGATAAGTATTACATTATGAGGATACCGGGAGAAGGAACTGGAAAAATGATCAATCGCAAGAATGAATATGCGGTTTATCAGCAGTTGCAGGGGAAGGGGATCACGGATCCTGTCATTTACATGTCTTCGGAAAATGGATATAAAATTACAGAATATATCCCAAATGCAAGGACCTGTGACAGCGAAAGTAAAGAAGATGTAAAAAAGTGCATGAAGTATTTGAGAGAATTTCATGACTTGGATCTTAAGGTGGATCATGAATTTAACCTTTTTGAGCAGATAGAATATTATGAAGGACTCTGGGACGGAGAATCCTCTATATATCGGGATTACTTAGAAACAAAAGAAAATGTATATCGCCTGAAATCATACATTGATAAACAAAAAAGACAAATTTCACTCACGCATATTGATGCGGTATGTGATAATTTTCTGTTTAAAGATGAGAAAATATATCTGATTGACTGGGAATATGCAGGAATGCAGGATATACATGTAGATATTGCGATGTTTGCAATTTATGCAATGTATGACAAAGAACAAGTTGATGAACTGATCGATGCCTATTTTTCAGGAGAAGTATCAAGAGAAGTAAGGCTTAAGATATATTGCTATATTGCGGTCTGTGGACTTCTTTGGAGCAACTGGTGTGAGTATAAGCGTATGTGTGGAGTGGAATTTGGCGAGTATTCGATCAGGCAATATCGTTATGCAAAAGAGTATTACAGAATTGTAAAAAAAGAGCTGGGAGAGGAGATTTAGACATGCATCGAGTGGAACGGGCAATTATCATGGCGGCAGGAATAGGGAAAAGGATGCAGCCAGTGACGCTGAATACACCAAAACCAATGGTGAGGGTCCAGGGGGTCCGGATGATTGATACGGTGATTCGGGGACTTATAGATAATGGTATTAAAGAAATCTATGTGGTGGTGGGACATTTGAAAGAACAGTTCCAAACGCTGGAAAAGGAATATTCGGGGCTTAAGCTGATCGAGAACCCCTATTATGATAAATGTAATAATATATCTTCTCTTTATGTGGCGCGAGATTATATTGAAAACGCAATAATTCTGGATGGGGATCAGATTATTTATCATCCCGAGATCCTAACGGCAGAATTTGAAAGATCTGGCTATAATTGCGTATGGACAGATCAGGAAACAGATGAATGGCTGTTGACTGTCAGGGATGGAATTGTGGAGAAATGCAGCAGGACGGGCGGTAAAAACGGCTGGCAGTTATACAGTATTTCTCGATGGACAAAAGAAGATGGCAGAAAGCTAAAAAAGCACTTGGAAATAGAATTTGAGGAAAAAAGAAATACACAGATTTATTGGGACGATGTGGCCTTATTTTGTTATCCCCAGGAGTATCAATTGGGAATCCGGGAAATGAACCGGGGAGATATTATTGAAATAGACGGACTGGATGAGCTGATCGAATTGGATGAAAGCTATAAGAACTATAAGAAGGAGGGGGAGCGTCATGAAAAATGCGGAGAAAGCAAGAGGTGAGTATAATAAGATTGACTGGATGATCACGTTATTGCCGTTAGGAACGATCATTGTCCTGTGTGTGTTGTTTTTTTTCATGCCCGAGCAGTCTAATGTGGTGATCAGTCAGATAAGATATGTTCTTGGAGATACTTTTGGAACGTATTATCTTATCATTGGTCTAGGAGTATTTTTAATTTCCTTATTTGTGGCAGGCTCTAAATATGGCAAGATAGTTCTCGGTGGACAGAATGAAAAACCCAAATATTCTTTTTTTGCGTGGGGCTCTATGATGTTTACTGCAGGGCTTGCGGCAGATATTTTATTTTACTCCTTTTCTGAATGGATTCTATATGCATCAGACCCTCATATTGCAGAACTTGGAAGCATCCAGGATTGGGCCAGTGTGTATCCGATTTTTCACTGGAGTTTGATCCCGTGGGGATTTTATCTGGTACTTGCAGTAGCATTTGGATTTATGCTTCATGTGAGAAAAAGAGACCGCCAGAAATACTCGGAAGCGTGCCGCCCGATTCTAGGAAAACATACGGATGGCATTTTAGGAAGACTAATCGATCTTCTAGCAGTATTTGCGCTGATTGCCGGGACGGCAACGACCTTTAGTCTGGCGACCCCGTTAATGGCAAGTGTCATCAATGTATTGTTTGGAGTAGAGCTTAACCGGACAGTGGTTACAATCGTAATTCTGATTATTACTTGTATCGTATACACCTATTCACTTTTGCATGGCTTTAAGGGAATTAGTTTTTTGGCGAAAGCTTGTATTTATCTTTTCTTTGGGCTTTTAGCATTTGTATTACTGTTTGGGGGAGAAGCGAGGTATATCATTGAGACTGGATTTTCGGCAATTGGGAGAATGGTTCAGAATTTTTTTGAACTGGCAACTTATACGGATCCGGAACGCACAACGTCATTTCCGCAGAACTGGACGATTTTTTACTGGGCATACTGGATGGTGTGGTGCGTGGCAGCTCCGTTTTTCATTGGAAGTATTTCCAAAGGAAGAACAGTTCGCCAGACCATTTTAGGAGGCTATATTTTTGGCGTTGGATCTACGATCGTAAGTTTTATTGTGCTGGGAAATTATTCGCTGGGACTGCAGGTGTCCGGGAAAGCGGATTTCCTTGCGATTTACGAGAGGACTGGAGATCTGTATGAAGTGATCATTTCGATCATACAAACACTGCCGTGTGCCCCGTTTGTGTTTGTATTACTGCTGCTTACTATGGTGGCATTTTATGCGACTTCTTTTGATTCTATAGCATTGATCGCATCTTGTTATAGCTATCACAGAATAAAGGATGGCGAAATGCCGCACAAAGTGATACAATTGATGTGGTGCATCTTATTGATCCTGCTTCCGATCGCATTAGTTTTTTCAGATAGTTCTATGAGTAACCTGCAATCGGTGAGCATTATTGCGGCATTTCCAATTGGTGCAGTTATTGTCTTGATTGTCGCAAGCTTTTTAAAAGATGCCGGAAAATATATGAAAGAAGAAGGTATAGATTCTAAATGAAGCACAAGATAGTGAAGTCCCTGATCCTGACGATGGCGCTTGTAGTATCATCTGCAATACCTGTGGCGGCAGAAGAGGAAAGTCAGGTTCTGAACAGTGAAGAAGTACAGGAAATGCCGGAAGGTACGGGTGGTGAGGAAGTACAGGAGATGCCAGAAGCTGCAGGTGACAAAGAGGTTTCTGAAGTGCAGCAGTCTGATCCGGAAGTTCCCCAGACGGATACAGAAATTCCTTTGGAGAATACTGAGCAAAGCGGATCCTGGATCCTCAACAGCACGGGATGGTGGTTTGCGTATGAAGATGGCACGTGGCCGTCAAATGGTATATACAAAATTAATGGAATGAATTATGCATTTGATGCCACCGGATATATGATAACCGGGTGGCATCAGAATCAGGAGGGGTGGTACTATTTTTCCGGTAGTGGAGAGATGATGAACGGCTGGCAGTTAGTCAATGGAGCCTGGTACTATCTGGACGGCGAGAATGTAGAGCATCCCGGATTGATGGTGAGTGGCTGCAAGAAAGGGATTGGCGGTCAGACGTACTTCTTCCAGGGAAGTGGAGCGATGTATACGGGCTGGGCACTAATGCCGGAAGGCTGGTATTATACAAATGGAAGCGGAGCAATGCTAACCGGCTGGCAGCTGGTCAATGGAGTTTGGTACTATCTGGACGGTGAGAATGTAGAGTATCCCGGATTGATGGTGAGTGGCTGCAAGAAAGAGATTGGCGGTCAGACATATTTCTTCCAGGGAAGTGGAGCGATGTATACGGGCTGGGCGTTGATGACGGAAGGCTGGTATTATACAGATGGAAGCGGAGCAATGTTAACCGGTTGGCAGCTGGTCAATGGAGCCTGGTACTATCTGGACGGGGCGCATGAGACTTATCCAGGCTTGATGGCATCTGGGGGCTGGCATCTGATCGGCGGTTCCTGGTATTATATGAATGGAACTGGAGGTATGATGTCGGATTGGTTGCTTTTAGGGAATACCTGGTACTATCTCGGAAGTGATGGCGGGATGAAGACCGGATGGCAGCAAATTGGAGGAGCTTGGTATTATTTCTATAAGGAAAGTGATCCCAATGGCGGAAGTCATGGGGCAATGGCTGTAAATACAACTATTGACGGATGGGAAATCCTTGAAAGCGGTGTTGCGGTTCAAAATTTACAAGCGAAGATTAATGAAATCAAACAATACATATATGTGCCGTATCGCTATGGAGGCACTACTCCCAGCGGATGGGACTGCAGCGGGTTTACCCAGTGGGCGTTGTATTATTTAGGGGGAATTACTATTCCAAGGACAACAACTTTGCAGGCTGCCGGCGGAACGAACATAGACAAAAACCATATGGAATTATGGAGACCGGGAGATGTGCTGGTATACCAGTCTGGTTCGTCTTTTACGCATGTAGCACTGTATCTTGGAGATGGGATGTTGATGCATGCAATTAATTCTAAATATGGTACGATGATCCAGGGAGTAGAGTATTATGAACAATGGGATAGAGGAAATCATCTTGCCTTAGTAAGACGTTATTTGTAAAACAGAATTCATTGAAATATCAGAAAGACTGCGATATAATTGATTCAAGCGAAGTTTTCATAAATGCTATCAGATCAGACTTTAGAAGAGGGAGGAGCATATGAAAAAGAGAATCATTCAAAAAATCGTAGTTTTTTCTCTTGTTCTGGCAATGCAGGCAGCGCCATTGTCTTATGCTGCTGAGCCGGCGGATGGAACATTACAAGAAGGGACTACGGACGTAACAGGAGAAACGGATACAACAGAGAGTAATGATCAAGAAGGGAATGATCCTTCAGGAGGGCAAGAAGGATCAGAAACAGAGACGCCAGGTGAAACTGTTCCAGGTGAACCAGAAGGTTCGGGCGACATAGTTGTTCCGGGTGAAACGGAAGGTTCTGGAACGGGGGAGAATCCTGCAGATGCAGAGAATCCGGATGCAGGAGAAGATACGGGTGATTCTGGGGAGGAGATTCCGCCGACACCTGTAATTCCAGGTGAAACAGGAACTCCTGGATGGCTTCGGCATGGAAATGATTGGTATTATTATGATGCTTCCGGTGCAAAGGCGTATGGATGGCGGGCGCTTGGAGGTGTTTGGTACTATTTTGACCGTGAAAACACGGAAAAACCTGGCATTATGCTTGCATCCGACAGGAAGGTTATCGATGGGCTGACCTATTTCTTTGGACCGAGTGGTGCTATGCGTACAGGCTGGATCCAGGAACCGGAAGGATGGTACTATGCGAACAGAAGCGGGGCAATGGCAACAGGATGGCTGCAGTTGGGAAATAGTTGGTATTATCTGGACGGGGCTGATGCAGAGCATTCCGGTCTGATGTTGGAAAACTGTAAGAAGGTGATAGGAGCTGCTACCTATTTCTTTGGATCAAGCGGAGCGATGCGAACGGGCTGGATTGAAGAAGAAGAGGGATGGTATTATAGTGATGCCACCAGTTCAATTGGTTGGAAATATGTAAATGGTGCATGGTACTATCTGGATGGATCTAATCAAGAATACCCTGGCTTGATGGTAGAGAAGGGCAAGAAAGATATTGCAGGAGCGACTTATTTCTTTGATGGAAATGGAGCGATGCGGACGGGTTGGATTAAAGAACCGGAAGGCTGGTATTATGCAAACGGCAGCGGAGCGATGGCCTTAGGCTGGCAGTGGATCGGAGGGGCCTGGTACTATCTGGATGGAGCGAACGCAACACATCCTGGGCTGATGCTGGAAAGCTGCAAGAAAGTGATCGGAAATGCGACGTATTTCTTTGATGGAAATGGAGCGATGCGGACAGGTTGGATCGAAGAAAAGGAAGGCTGGTATTACAGCGATACGACCAGTTCAGTCGGCTGGAAATATATAAATGGAGCCTGGTATTATCTGGATGCGGCAAATGAAGAGTATCCAGGTTTGATGGCAAAAAGCTGTGAAATGAATATTGGCGGCGCTACATATTCCTTTAGTGAAACCGGAGCTATGTATACTGGATGGGTACAAAAATCAGAAGGCTGGTATTATTATAATGGAAGTGGAGTTAAGGTAACAGGCTGGGTATTGGGTGCAGCGTGGTATTATTTGGACGGAGCCGATGTGGAATATCCAGGCCGGATGGTGACGGGTTGTATGATGAATATTGGAGGGATAAATTATTTCTTCCAGCCATCCGGAGCCATGATCACCGGCTGGGCAAAAAGGCCAGAAGGCTGGTATTATGCAAACAGCAGCGGAGCCATGATCACTGGCTGGCTGAATCTTGGCGGAAAGTGGTATTATCTGGATGCGAGTGATCCAGAATATCCGGGGAGAATGTTGAGAGACTGCGAAAAGCAGATCAATGGACAGACTTACGTATTTATGCCTGATGGGGCCATGAGAGCTGGCTGGATTCAGGAAGAAAATGGTGACTGGTATTACTATGATACCAATACAGGGCAGATTAAATCTGGCTGGCAGTACATTGGCGGTGCGTGGTATTATCTGGATCCTAATGATGGAAACAAGATGCTGGGCGCTGGCTGGCATGAGATTGGCGGCGGATGGTACTATATGTATGGCAGCGGAGCCATGGCGACAAACTGGCTGAACCTTGGAGGGAAATGGTATTACCTGGGCGGAGACGGCGCTATGAAAACAGGCTGGCAATATGTAGGAAATTTCTGGTATTATATGTATACGCAGAATGACCCACACGGCGGCGAATGGGGAGTAATGGCAAGCAATACTACGATTGACGGCTATTTCCTTCAGCCCAACGGAGCAATGATGTCAGCAGAGCAATATAATATGTATCTGCGGGCTCAGATGTATGGCAGCAGTACAGGCTATTTGATCCTGGTTGACAGGTCAGCCTGTAGGGTAGGAGTCTTTAGCGGAAGAGCAGGTGCCTGGAATATGGTTTACTTCTGGGCATGCGCGCCTGGCACGGCAGCGACACCAACGGTAGGTGGAGAATTTACTGTACAAGGGAAGGGATATTATTTTGACTCTGGTTCTTCCAGATGCTACTGGTATACACAATTCTATGGAAATTATCTATTCCACAGTGTTTTGTATAGCAAGTATACAGGTGGCCTGGTAGATGGAAGAGTAGGGATTCCTCTGTCACACGGATGTGTCAGACTGGAGATCAACAATGCGAAATGGATTTATGACAATATTCCGAGAGGAACAAAAGTTGTAATCTACTAAAACTATACCAACAGAAAATGAGGGCGGCTTTGCAGAAGCAGGGCTGCCCTTTCGTAATATTAGTAACCTGTGGGTGATCGATTGTCTCAAAGTCTTTGCTTTTTCGTTGATCATCGTATATAATAGTAATGTTATAAGAAAATATAAGATTAGCAGATAAAAATCACAAAGCAGTCTGCAAATAAAAAGTCAAGCAAAAACTAATGAACTTTGAAAATTTTATACAGGTTGAAAAAGAGTATCACAATAAGACCACCGCAATGCGCTGGTCTAAAGCAAAGTATGGGATTGAAATCAGCTTTCTTTGGATTCTTCCAGAGAAGCAAGGTATTCCCTTACCCGTCCGTAATAAATGCGGAGAAACTTATTGGCTCCGGCAGTCATATAGACATAATACGGCTTGCCTTCGGATCGTTTTTTATCCATGAAGGCATAGACTGGATCATCCGCCGGAGAACGTTTGATTAATCCATCCATGATCTGGAACAGTGTTTTCCGCAGGCTTGGAGAGCCTTTCTTTGAAGTACGCACACTTTTCTGGCTGTGTTTTCCTGAATCATTTTTACCAGGATCGACACCGGCGAAAGCGGTAAGCGCTTCTCTGTGAGTGAAACGGGTAACGTCTCCGATCTCAGCCATAAGCTGGGGGCCAAGGGATGGACCGACACCGTTTATTGCCATAACGACCGGATATTCCGGGAGCGTGGCGGCAGTCTGATCCATTTTAATGCGGAGAGCCTCCACTGTCTGTGAAGCGGTGTTCAGCATCGTGACAGCCTGCCGTATCAGCGTTTTTGTGCTGTCATCTTTCGGAAATACGGCGATCAGGTCAGAAGAGCTCTGATAGATCTTTTCCGCCTTCGAGGCGCTGAAGTTATAACCGTTGCGTTTGCACCACTTCCGATAATGCTCCGTAAAGGCCTGCAGAGACTTGCTCCGTACACAGTCCACATGCCAGTAGGTGTAGACAAAGTCCACCCATTGCTGGCTGCCGTCACTGCGGGCAGGACTGTCAAAGAATTCATTGGCTCCGGGATAGGTTTGATCCAGAAGGGAAATGAGGTTGTTTTTCATGGCAGTTTTCTGGTCCATATAAAAACCGAACTGCCGGTTCATTGTTTTGAGTTGGTTGCGTGTTTTATCCATGCTTCCATATTGCTTCAGTTTTGCCCAGCGGTCAAGAGCATAACGGGCGATTTTTTTAGAATCCGCTTTATCTGTCTTTGGAGTACGGAGAGAGTCATCCCCGAAATCCCTGATCAGGATGGGATTGACAGCGCTGACAAAGATGCCGGCATCAGAGAGCCAGTTGGCAACCGGTTCATAGTATCTGCCGGTATGCTCCATGCAAACTTTGGTTTCGCCGTCAAGGCTTTTAATCTGCTCAATAAGAGCATTGATAGCAGACTGGGTGTGGGGAATGTCACAGGGCGGCATAAGAACCATATCGCCAGGTCTGCGGATGGTGACAGTACTTTTTCCTTTGGAAACATCGATACCAACAGCGTTCATGATAAAAACTCCTTTGAAATGAATTAGCAATGGTCAATACCAGGTTTACTCATTGCCTATTCAATCTACTGGGGATTTCACACGAACGAGAGTTCAACCTGCGTAAAACGAATGCTGCGAATGAGGGCTGGTTGGCTGACTGCTTTACGGACGTTAAGTCCTAGGAGGTGAAGGCCAGACCTATTGCCATACTCATTCTAACAGCTTAAGCAACAAGATGGATAATTCCTTACTGGCTGTAAGGGGTATTAACCATAAATATATTGTAGTAGGAGGTTGTCTGGGTATGCATCAAATTTTTAAAAATATTCTCTGTGCAGTATCTGTCAGTGTTGTTATGCTGGGCGCTTTTAGCTTGTCTGCGCATGCTCAGGAGGAGGTTGGAACAGCTGGCTCCACTCTTGGAAAGGAAGCGGAAGAATATCAGGATACTCAGACATACAGCCGCGCAAGAGCTGTGGAAGGGTGGATATATAATCAAAATAATGGGAAGTGGTGGTATCAGTACAGTGACGGGAGTTGGCCGTCTACCTCATGGAGAAGAATCAATGGCAGCTGGTATTATTTTGACGGTGAGGGCTATTGGGTAGACAACAATACTTATGAAACGGGAAGCATCAAGGGGATTGACGTTTCTCAGTGGCAGGGAGCGATCGACTGGCAGACTGTGAAAAATGATGGAATTCAGTTCGCCTTTGTCAGGGCAGGGCATGGAGACCATACGCTGGACACCTATTTTCAGCAAAATATGACGAATGCAGCGGCAGCTGGGATTCCGACAGGAGTGTATTTTTACAGCACGGCTCAAAATGAGGCACAGGCGGTGCAGGATGCTCAGTTCGTGATCCGGAGTATGAAGGGCTATCTGGTATCTTATCCGGTGGTGATTGATCTGGAGGATTCCTCACAAGCACATTTGAACAAGCAACAGATCGGAAAAATAGCAAAGGCATTTTGTGATGAAATCCGTGCGGCAGGATATACGCCGATGGTGTATTGTAATGAAAACTGGTACCGAAATATGATCGATGTCAGTATGCTGTCAGATGTAGAGATGTGGGTGGCAAGATGGGGCAATACCTATTCTTCAGATATTCCAAGAGATGTCTGGCAATCCTGTAGTACCGGAAGAGTTGCAGGAATCAATGGAAATGTAGATATTGATTTTGGATATCTAGATTATACGAAAATCATTACGCCAAGGACAGAGCCTCAAGAAGGTTATGTGATGACAGGCGGGATGTGGGTGAAAGACAGCGTTGGCTGGTGGTATCAGCTGTTCGCAGGCGGATATCCGGCGAATGAGTGGCAGAATATCGGAGGTGTGTGGTACTGGTTTGATGCCAATGGTTATATGGCTACAGGCTGGCGGCAGATTGGCGGAACCTGGTACTATATGAATGGAAGCGGAGCCATGACGACTGGCTGGCAGCTGGTTGGAAACATCTGGTACTATATGGATGGAAGTGGAGCCATGCTGACAGGGTGGCAGGAGATCGGCGGCGTCAAATATTATCTGGACGGAAGTGGCGCCATGCGTACCGGCTGGGTATGGATCGGAGACGAGTGCTACTATTTTGACGGAAGCGGAGCCATGGCAAAAGACACCTGGATTGGTGAGTACTATGTGGATGAAAACGGCGTCTGGGTGCAAGGCATGGTTAAGCCCGGCTGGATCCTGTCTGGCGGCAGATGGTGGTACCGCCATTCGGACGGCGGCTATACAACTTCGGGATGGGAGTATATTGGAGGCAGCTGGTATTACTTTGATGCATCAGGCTGGATGGTAACCGGCTGGCAGCTGGAGAATGGAACATGGTATTATTTGAATGGAAGCGGAGCCATGCATACCGGTTGGCTGCTGATCGGGAATACCTGGTATTATCTGGAAAGCGACGGGAAGATGGCTGTCGGGTTGACAGAAGTGGGCGGCAGCATGTATTATCTGGATGGAAGCGGAGCCATGCATACCGGATGGGTATTGCTTGGAAATACCTGGTATTATTTTGACGGAAGCGGAGTTATGTATCACGGCTGGCTGTGGTACGGAAATGCTTGGTATTATCTTCTGGACGACGGGAAAATGGCTGTTGGAAGCCATGAGATAGATGGGACTATGTATGAATTTGCCACTGACGGAAGAATGGTTTAAAAGAGAGTTTTGAAAGAGAAAGAATCAGGAGAAGAAGTTGTTCATGAAACTGGGGAAGATAAATAAAATAAAAATATTGGCAGCGTGTCTGGCGGCGACGGCGTGTATTGCTGTACATGGCGGCGAGGCAGAAGCAGCGGGAGAAACAAAGATACACTTTATATCCCTTAATAGTACGACGGATGCTATCTTACTGGAAAGTAACGGCCATTTTGGAATGGTGGATTCTGGGGAGGACTGGGATTATCCGGACGGAGAGACTTATCCCCTGCGAGATGGAGTAACCCGGGGGATTGGATATGAACAGCAGGTGATCCACTACTTAAAGAGTGTGGGAGTAGAGAAACTGGATTTCTATATCGCCACACACGCCCACAGCGATCATATTGGATCAGGAGATGAGATTCTGGATGCATTTCCAACGGAGCGGCTGTATATTAAGCAATATGATGACTCTTACATTATTGATGCCCATGGTAAGGATCCAGAGGATCCCTACTATCACGAGGGGGCAAATGAAGCCCGGCTCTGGGATAATCAGTATGTTTATGACCAGATTATTGAAGCGGCACATCGGAATGGGACACAGATCATCAATATGGATCTGGAAGAGAACAAACAAAGCGCATCATTTTCCCTGGGAGACATGAGCATACAGCTGATGAATCTTGATAGACGAATTGATGAGAGTGGAACGGTTGTCCCTGTAGCGGATGAGAATGATAACTGCATTGTAACCAAAGTGACAGCCTATGGGAAGACAGCATTATTAACTGCAGATATGGATCCCACAGAAGGAGATACTGCAAAAGTAGCACAGGAGTTAATAGCGGAATTAGGAGATCAAGAAGAAGCAGCAGCTTCGGATGTTGGTGATATTCAATTAGCAGACTCATATGTAGAAGAAAATTATGAAGCGGAGAGCGAAGTAGAGCTTGATCTTCCGGAAAACCGTTCGGTTATCATGGAAGAAAGTCAGAATGATACGGGGATTGACGAGTCTAAGAAGAATACTGGAAAAACAATTAGTATTGATCTTATGAAGATGAGTCATCATTCCATTGACTATAACAATACGACCTACTTTCTGACTTCCTTGAATCCCAAAACTGTTGTGATCACAGGGTATGAAAGTTGGTTTAATGCCAGAGAAAGAGACTGTCTGCCAAATGCAGATGTGTATGCTACGGCAACAGATTCGGCAGCGGTAATTGCAACATTTTCGGAAGATGGTATTGATACAGACTATGAGAGGATAGAGCCGGAATGGTATGAGATAGATGACCAATGGTACTATTTTGACTCTAATGGACGCACATTTACGGATCAAGGTGCGCATGAGATTGACGATAAGATTTATTGTTTTGATCAGAAAGGAGCTCTTTCTACCACAAACCGCTGGGTACAGGTGAATGGAAAGTGGAGATATTGGCTGACAGAAGGTGAATATTATAAAGGAGACTGGTTAGAAGAAAACGACGTCTGGTATTATCTGGAACAAAATGGGGATGCGGTAACGGGATGGAAAGAAATCAGAGGGAACTGGTATTATTTTAATGCAAACTGTTCTTTAGCGACCGATACTTGGATCGGAAATTATTATGTAAACGAATTTGGCGTATGGGAACCAGGAGCGACCAAAGACGAATGGATTCTGTCTGGAAGCCGGTGGTGGTACCGTCATGCAGATGGAAGTTATACTAGGTCTGGGTGGGAATTGATTAATGGAAGCTGGTATTATTTTGACAGCGCAGGATGGATGGTAACTGGTTGGCTGCAGAGCGGAAAGGACTGGTATTATTTAGGCTCAAGTGGTGCGATGGTCACTAATACTTGGGTAGGAAATTATTACCTTAAGGCGGATGGAAAGATGGCTGTGTCGGAATGGGTTGATGATGGGAAATATTATGTGGATGCGAATGGAATGTGGAGAATATAATGTTGTTTTTAATTAAGAAATGATGGGGCTTATGTATCAAAATGAAAACTAGCAGAAAAGGAGTAATGAAAGGATAGGGTAAGGTGAAAGAGAGAAAAAGATATTGTATTTTTGCTGCTCATTATTTACCGCATTTGGGTGGGATAGAGCGTTATGTATATAATATGTCAGCAAAACTTATTGAACAAGGAGAAGAGGTTGTTATTGTTACATCTCAAGTCGGAGACTTGGCATTATATGAAGAAGCAAATAATATTCCAATATATAGACTTCCTTGTTATGAATTATTAGATGGTAGATATCCGGTGACCAAATATAACAAAGATGTTAGAAAGATTTTTAGAATATTAGAAGGTAAGAATTTTGACATAGTTATTGTTAATGCCAGATTTTATATGCTGTCTATTTTTGCTGCTATTTTTGCAAAAAAAAATAAGATTCCATGCATTATCTTAGAGCACGGATCAAGTCATCTTACGATTCATAATATGTTTTGGGATACGGCGGGAAGAGCGTATGAGCATATACATACTTGGATTTTAAAAAAAATTTGTAATAATTTTTATGGAACATGCGAAGTTTGTAATGAATGGCTATCGCATTTTCATATAAAGAGCAAAGGAATAATATATAATGCAATTAATCTGGATGAGGTGAAGGAAAGTCTTAAAATAAAGGGGGATTATCGCCAGCGGTATTGTATACCGAAAGATGCAATCGTAGTTACATTTACAGGACGATTATTAAAGGAAAAAGGGTTGTTGAGTCTATTGCAGGCTGTAGAAACAATAAACAGAACTACAAATAAGTTGTATTTATTTATTGCTGGAAGTGGAGAATTAGAAGGGGAAATTAAAAAACGAGAAAGCAATAGAATTATTTTTCTGGGATATTTAGAGCATCAAGAGGTGTTCCGATTACTGGATGAAAGTGACATTTATTGTTTACCGTCTGACTCAGAAGCTTTTTGTGGTGGTGTGTTAGAAGCAATTGCATGCCGGTGTTACGTGATTACAACTTTTCAAGGTGGTATTAAGGAACTAATTACAGATGATTCTATGGGAACAATTATCCATCATAATGATGCGGATTCAGTTGCTAACGCATTAGAATGGTGTATAAAAAATCAAGATAAATGTGAAATTGCAGTTGAAAAGGCATATGAAAAGTTGATTAATCAGTTTACGTGGGATCGCGTAGTGGAAAAAATGAGAAGTATGTATTTTTAAAATATTGAAACGAATAAAATGCAAGTTATATATTTAGGAGTGTAAAATGAAAAAATATAATAGAAGCAAGAGTTATAATCCGGAGATTTTAGATAAACTCCATGCAGTCCATATCCAAATACTTACTGATTTTATAAATGTATGCAAAAAGCACAATCTGGATTATTTTGTGGCATATGGAACAGCAATAGGAGCGGTGAGGCATAAAGGTTTTATCCCTTGGGATGATGATGTAGATGTTGCAATGCTAAGAGATGATTATGAAAAGTTTTTACAAATATTTTCGCAAGAATTAGATAATAAATATAATTTGCTTACACCAGAGAGAGATAGTCGATATGCATGTACGGTAACACATTTACAAAGAAAGGGAACAGTTTTTGTTTCTGAAACGTCAAAAAATTTAAAGTGTGAACAATGTATATATATTGATGTTTTCCCTTTGGATTATGTGGCGAAAGGAAGAATACGAAGTTTTTGTCAAGGATTGAGTGCGAATTTTTGGGGAAAGTTGCTTTTTTTATCAGGATCCTCAGAACCGGTAATATTATATAAGGGAATTTTGGGAGAATTGATGAGTATAGGATGCAAATGCATCCATTTCGGGATTAAAATTTTACATCTCTCACCAAGGATTCTTTATCAAAAGCATAAAAAAGCAGCAACTAGGTATAACTTTAGTAAAAAAAGGAGTAAGTTTGTTACATCTTTTGAGTATATGGGGGGATTAAAGGATAAAATTGTAAAAAATGATATATTTCCTCTCAAAGAAGTTCCTTTTGAAAATATAAAGGTTAATATTCCGAAAAATAACCATGAATTTTTGTCAAAAGTATATGGAAATTATATGAAAATTCCAGAAAAAGCTAAGCAGATTAATCATATGCCCTTGGTAATTAAATTCGAAGGGGAATCTCCGATATATCGTTGAAGTATGAAAAGGGGAAATATAATTTTGTAAATAGATAGGTTAATAAGTTAAAGTTTTTTTGGAGGATTGAAGAATTATTAATTTGTAGGGTTTGATAGAGGATTGTAATGAAAGATATAAAAGTGCGTCCTAATGAAAAAGATATATATGTATGGAATATAGCAGGAAGTATTGCTAATGCATTACTTTCTGTTGTGGCGTTAATGATAGTTACGAGAACATTAAATGATGAACAGGCTGACATTTTTAGTATAGCTTGGAGTATTGGACAATTAATGGCAACTGTTGGGACATTTCAGATACGCATGTATCAGGCAACAGATGTAACAGGAGTTTTTAAATTTTATCAATACTTTATTTTTCGATGGATTACAATTTTAGTTATGCTAATCAGTAGTTATATATATATAGAAATCCGAGGGTATTTCGGGAAGAAAGCAATAGTAGTGTGGCTGATTTGTGTGTTTCGTGCAGTTGATTCACTAGCAGATGTATATGAGGGATGGTTTCAGCAAAAAGAGAGACTTGATTTGGCTGGAAAAGCATTAACATATCGAGTCGTTATAGCGGTATTTGGGTTTGCATTAATATTATATTTAACGAGAGATATTGTTCTTTCGTGCTTTTTTTTAGTAATTATATACGTAATCTGTTTTTTGTGTTATGATATTAGATACTATTATCGTGTAGACGACCTTTGTGAAAAGAATGTAGAAAAGATTAAAGGTTTTGAATGGATATTGCATATTACGAAAGAAGGGTTGCCATTATTTATTAATGCTTTTCTGATAATGTTGGTAATGAATGCACCTAAAATGGTATTAGATATGTTTATTGATCAAGGGAGAATGGAAAAAGGGTTGCAAACGATATTTAATATCATATTTATGCCGGCTTCAGTATTGAACTTAGTCTATATCGTATTCCGGCCGCTTATTACAAAAATGGCATTTATGTGGAATCTAGGTAAACCAAAAGAGCTGATAAAAATATTATTTAGAATTGTAATATGTTTGTGTGGAATTGGAGGGGTGCTTTTGTTAGGAAGTGCACTTGTTGGAATACCAATTTTGTCATTTGTATATGCAATCGATTTGGAAGAGTATAAAATTGAGTTGTTAATCATTATCTTTGGAGGATGTATATATACCTTTGCAGCTGTGTTGGATAATGTACTTATAGTTATTCGACAACAATATATTTTAGTATTAGCATATGCGATTACGTATGTGTATATACAATTTGCATCGCAAGTTATAATTGGTAAAGAAGGAATACGAGGCGCAGCAATATCTTATGCAAGTGCAATGATTGTACTTTTGATTATAATGGCGATTATGTTTGGTGTGAAATTTTCTCGTGTATATAGAGAAAATGGGAGAGGGTGATTGAGAAATGAAAAAGTTGATTATTATACCTGCTTTTAACGAGGAAGCAAATATAGAAAAGACAATAACGGCAATTAAAAATAATGCGCCTAATTTTGATTATATAATTATTAATGATTGTTCCACAGATAAAACAAAAGAGATTTGTGAATCTTTTGGTTATAATATTATAAATCTTCCAATTAATTTAGGAATAGGAGGTGCTGTTCAAACAGGATATAAATATGCGTTTCAATATGGATATGATATGGCAGTACAAGTGGATGGGGATGGACAGCATGATCCGGAGTTCCTGAATATAATGGCAGATTATATAGAAAAAAATCATGTAGATATGGTGATTGGATCACGTTTTATAGAAAAAAAAGGATTTCAGTCGTCTACTGCAAGAAGGATGGGAATCAAATTTTTTTCGTGGCTGATAAAAAGCCTTACAGGGACAACAATTACAGATCCCACATCGGGTTTGCGAATGGCAGGAAGAAATGTTATTGCACTATTTGCCAAAGATTATCCCAAAGATTATCCAGAACCGGAAAGTGTTGTTGCTGTTCTGAGAAAAGGTATGACTGTGAGAGAAATCCCAGTGGTGATGCATAAAAGAGAAGGTGGGGTATCATCGATATCGCCTAAGAAATCTGTTTATTATATGATAAAGGTAACCCTTGCAATTTTGATTGAACGAATTAGAAAGTATTAGTGAGGTGAATAATGAATATTAGAATTCAAATTATTGTGGGAATTATTGTTATTTTAGCATTAGTTGTCATTGTTAATATGATACGGCAAAAAAAGCTGGAATTAAGATATGCACTGTCATGGTTGTGTGTGGGGATTGCAGTGTTAGTGCTAGATTGTTTTCCACAGTTGATCACTTGGCTGTCCAGAAAGATAGGAATAGCAAGTCCGGTGAATATGCTCTTCTTTTTCGGGTTTTGTTTTTCTCTAATAATTTTATTTGTATTGACAATTGCAATGTCGAGAATGTCTATTCGAATTAAAGAGTTAACACAAGAAATAGCGTTGTTTGAAAAAAAGATAGATGAACAGTAAGATATTGTTTTTAGATATACTATTCAAGAGGAGAACAGAAAAAGAATGAGGTTGCACATTACTGAAAAGTCAATAATAATGAAAGTGATAATTCTTTTGTTACTATCTGCTTCCTGGGCAGTATTGATAGCTTTTTTTATAACAGGACATTTTTGGGAAATAGATAATATTCATCAGAATTTAGCGAGCTTTCGGTTGTGGACAGGATTGAACCGAGCATACATTTTATTTTTTGTGCTTTTTTTCATAGGTTTACATTTTATTATACCCATTAAAAAAATGTATAAATGGATTTTTCGATACAGATGGTTAATGGCATTCCTATTGTTGGCCTTCTTAACTATAAACCGCTATCATGGAGATTCTATTTCTTATTATTATAATTCAATTCAACCAGGAATAGGTGATGCATCTAGTAATCCAATCTTTGGAGAAGAACGTAAAATTCGTTCAGACGAATTTATAGGGGTTACTCCGTCTGTTTTGGCATCAGGATATGGAGAGGATCCTTATGGAAAATATAATGAAATTGTGCGAGGGACAAAAACTTTAAACATAATAAATGGCGTGTATTTAGGTTATTGTACTCTTGCATATGCACCATGGCAATTTGTTTATATGTTTTTACCGGTTGAATATGCGTTTAGTTTTTGTTGGTATGCACCATTAATTTTAAGCTTTCTTTTTACATTGGAGCTTTTTTATATAATAACTAAAAAGCGAGAATTATTATCAACAGCAGGTGCCTTTCTTGTCGTCTTTTCTTCGTTTTATTTATGGTGGACATTTTCGACAAGAATAATGGCTACAGCTGGAACTATCGTATTTCTGCATTATTTTTTTAACTCTAATGGAAAAAAAAGGTTCTTTTTTGGCTTAGGTACAGCTTTATGTTTTGCACACTTTATCATTACGTTATATCCAGCATGGCAAGTGCCTTTTGGGTATATGTATTTAGCTATTGGAGTATGGCTCTTGCATGAGAATTGGCAAAAAATAAAGGAAATGACGAGGAAAGAATGGCTCTTATTGGGAATAAGTTTAATTTTTTGCATGAGTCTGATTGTTTCTTATTTTTATACTACTGCAGAATATACAGAGGCAATTAGCAATACTGTATATCCAGGAGATAGAAAAGATTTTGGGGGAAATGGATTGGCAAAGATTTTTTTCTATGCCCAGGCTCCTTTTTATGCATTTAAGGATATTGGAAATCCAAGCGAGGTTGGAGTATTTTTTAGTTTGTTTCCAATCCCATCTTTGATGGCTTTATATTGTTGGATAAATGAAAAGAAAAAAGATTGGTTGACAGCGGGATTGTTAATAGTACAGCTTCCAATGTTGATATATGTGACTTTTGGGTTGCCAGAAAAAATAGCAGTACTCACATTGTTTTCTCGATCAACTACTTACAGAGTAGTAGATGTTATTGGATTGATTCAAATTTATTTCATAGTTATTTTGTTTTCGCGTTACAAAAATGCAAAAAAAATGTCGCTTGTAATAGGTGTGCTAGGAGGAGGGGCGACGGCAGTTCTTGCCATTTGGATATCAAATAGTAACTATCCTAATTATTTAAATTCATTTGAGAAAATAATAATGTTTGTTGTAATTTCTAGTCTTGGATGTGGATTGATAGTAGGAACAAGAAAAAAGATTAAAGAATTAATTATATATTCATTCATTTCAATATCGATTATTACAAGTTTTTATATTAGACCTCTAATGAAAGGATTGGATGCTATTTATTCAAAGCCAGTTGCTAATGTAATTCGAAATATTTGCGATGAAGATAAAAATGCGAAGTGGGCAACATTGGGATTGGGAATTACGCTTCCAGCGTATAATGTTGCGTGTGGGGCGCCAACAATTAATTCGTTAAATGTATATCCTAATATGGAATTATGGGAGAAACTGGATCCAGAAGGAGAGTATGAAAAGATTTATAATCGATTTGCACATGTGACAATAGAATTTACAGAAAAGGGAACAAGTTTTGAAGAAATACAGGGAGATAGTATACAAGTGAACTTATCTTATAAAGACATAAAAAAAACGGAAATATCATATTTATTAGTGGGAGGAAAATTTGAGGCAAATTTAGATAATGGATATGTAGAGTTTCAGAAATTGTACAGTGAAAGCGGTATGTCTGTATATAAACTTAACTATTTAGATTAACCTCCTGAGGATTTCTTGAAGGAGAGGTGAAATTTAAAATTTTATTTTTTGAAATTCCAAGGGCTGTGGGCAAAGGTTGCATTAAATATGCAGGAATGATATAATATATTATTATAGGCGGTAAAAATGGGTAGATACTGATTGATGGTGAGGCTCATGCATAGATTAAAGTGTAATATTATGGAAGTAACATAAAATTGTAGACGAGCAGTATCGTTTGATACTGCTAGTTTGCGTTATCAAGACAATTTTTGGAGGATAATGTTTTGCAACAGTATATTCAGAATTTTTTAAAATTTCGCCCCCTACTAGAAGAATTGGTGGCTAGGGATATTAAGATAAAATACAGACGCTCAGTTTTGGGAGTTGTTTGGACATTGTTAAATCCACTATTTATGATGATTATTTTGTCTATAGTTTTTTCGAATTTGTTTAGGTTTGATATTGAGAACTTTCCGCTTTACATTTTGAGTGGACAGCTCATTTTTAACTTTTTTTCTGGAGCCACAACAGATGCGATGTCAGCGATAATAGGAAATGCAGCTTTGATAAAAAAGATTTATGTTCCTAAATATTTATTTGTGTTATCAAGAGTTTTCTCTACTTTTATTAATCTATTAGCATCTTTTTCTGCATTACTGCTTATGATGCTGGTGATGAGAGCGGAATTGAATTGGACAGTATTTTTTGCAGTAATCCCCATATGTCTTGTCGCAGTTTTTTCTTTGGGGGTTGGCTTGCTGTTAGCAGCTGTTACGGTACAGTTTCGGGATATCATGCATTTATATTCTGTATTTACTACGGGGCTGATGTATTTGACTCCAGTAATATATCCAATGTCGATTCTTCCGCCGGCAATAAAAATGGTTGTATTGGCAAATCCGTTAACTAATATGCTCCAGATGCTCAGGGATGTTATGTTGAATGGATGCATGCCCAGCGTCTTATCAGTGATGCTTGGTGTTGTGGAAGCAGGTGCTGCGCTTGCGATAGGTTTGTATGTGTTTTATAAGAGACAGGATTATTTTATTTTGAATATTTAGGAGATTAAATGTAAACATGGAGAATCAAACGATTATTACAGTCGATCATGTATCAATGAGATTTAATTTGTCATCAGAAAAATTCGATAGTTTTAAAGAATATGTGATAAAAAGTATTAAAAGACAGGTATCATATGACGAATTTTGGGCTTTGAAGGACGTTTCATTTGAGGTGGAAAGAGGAGATTCGGTAGGTCTGATTGGACTAAACGGCAGTGGTAAAAGTACAATGTTGAAAACAATTGCCGGAGTATATAAGCCAACAAAAGGAAGTGTGACAGTAAGAGGGAACATCGCACCGCTGATTGAACTTGGTGCTGGATTCGATATGGATCTGACGGCCAGAGAAAATGTGTTTCTGAATGGGGCGTTGTTGGGATATAGCAGGCAGGAGATGGAGAAAGAGTATGATGAAATTGTTCATATTCCCATGTCTAGTGGCTTAAGCGGCTCTTGCCAAACTGCTTTGATGTTAGCAGGTGAATATGATGGACGAGTTCAAGTCGTTGATTCACAACGCGTTTCAGTAACTCAAAAATGGGATGTTCTGGATGCACTTGAATTATCTAAAGCTGGTAAATCAGCAAAAGAAATCAAAGAAATTCTTGAAGCAAATAAATTAAATGCTTCTATCTATATTACTGTTAATACGTTAGATTATCTTCGTAAAGGTGGAAGAATCACTCCTGCTGTTGCAATTTTAGGCGGAATGATGAAAATCAAACCAATCTTACAAATTCAAGGTGAAAAGCTC
>OGYQ01000681.1_pt1 | contig 28984 bp, 27 predicted proteins | sample 1576641 | NCBI WGS metagenome assembly OGYQ01 (sample SAMEA3541476, study PRJEB24748) | human gut metagenome | biome: human gut; feature: human-associated habitat; material: faeces | place: China | collected 2012 | reverse complement strand
TAGTCATTCTGGATGAGCCCACAGTCGGACTGGATCCCATACAGGTGGTGGAGATCCGGGACCTCATTAAATCTCTGGGGAAAAAGCATACGGTGATCTTAAGCAGCCATATTCTCTCAGAGGTGCAGCATATGTGCGATGAGATTCTTATTATCTCAAAGGGAAGGCTGATCGCTTATGACACGGCAGAGAACCTGGAAAAGATGATGGCGCCGAAGACGGTGATAGAAGTTCTGACAGATGCCACCAGGGAGGAGAGCGACGAAGCGCTTCGTGAACTGGAGGGGATTGAGGATGTGGAATATGAGGAGACGCAGAAAACTGATGAAAGCGGAGAGTCTTTCCTGCGTATACTTATCCACACCACACCGGACCATGAACTTGCCGTCAGAAAAGCACTGCCTCTGAACCTTGCAAAGGCCGGGCGGGCTGTCCTTAAGATAGACATGGTGAAAGCAAATCTGGAGGAGATCTTTATTGAGCTTACAAATTCTGAACCGGAAGAGAAGGAGGAAGAAGTATGACAGCGGTATTCCGACATGAACTGAGGCTGTTGTTTTCGGGGATGACAGCCTATGTATATGGAGCGTTCTGCCTCTTTTTTGTGGCCGTCTATATGATGGTGTACAATCTGACCAGCGCATACGCCAATTTTGAGTATGCCCTTTCGGGTGCATCCTTTGCGCTTATTATTATGATCCCGATCCTCACCATGAGGCTTATCTCAGAGGAGAGAAAGCAGAAGACGGATCAGCTTCTGTATTCGCTGCCCATATCGACCCTGCAGATCGTAGCAGGGAAGTTCCTTGCCGTCCTTTTGGCAGCGCTGCTCCCGGTGTGTGTGGTGGTCTTCTATCCGCTGGTTTTGAAAAATTATGGGAGTCTTTATCTGCCCACGGCCTACGGCGCTGTATTCGGGTATGTCATGACAGCGGCCGTCCTTTTGTCCATAGGTATGTTTATCTCATCTATCACAGAGTCCCAGGCTATGGCTTCAGGGATCTGTTTTGCTGCCATGCTTCTGAATTACTATATGGTGACAATAGCAGAATATGCCATGTCGTCTGCCTACGGATCACTGATCGCTATAATTGTGCTGGAAGTGATCGTGGCTCTCCTTATGAGACATATGACGGGAAATGAGATTCTGTCCCAGGGATGCGGGATCGCAGCCATTATTGCTACCACGGTCCTTTACTTCTTTAAAAGTGAATGGTTTGAAGGGCTGTTCCCGTCCATATTGGAAAATATATCCGTATATGAGAGGTTTTATCAGTTTGTGGACGGTATTTTTGACTATACAAATGTGGTGTACTTTGTCAGCGTGATCATATTTTTCCTGTTTTTAACAGTCCAGTCGCTTGAGAAAAGGAGATATAACTAATGAAGATTCCGATAAAACAATATATGAAAGACGTGAAGGAGCAGTTTGGCACCCGATCCAGCAAGGTGGGGAGCTACAGCTTTTTTCTGACAGTGATCCTGCTGGCTATCATTGTCACGGTCAACTTTGCCCTCAGTTTTCTCCCGGACAGCTATGTACAGGAGGATCTGACGGCTAATCAGCTTTACTCCATCTCCAGCCAGTCCAAGGTGCTGCTTGGAAAAGTAGAGGAGGATATCACCATCTACTGGATCGTGGCCAGCGGCGAGGAGGATGAGTACATCGAGAAGCTGCTGCACAATTACGAGGACTACAGCAGCCGGGTAAAGGTGGAGAAGAAAGACCCGGATCTGGATCCGGAATTTACCAACGCGTACACAGAGGAGACGGTTTATAATAATTCCGTTATCGTGGAGTGCGGTGACAAGTACCGCTACATCAGTTATGAGGATATGTATGGGGCCAGCAGCTCCTACTACTCTATGTATTCTACTGCGGACAAATTTGCCGGGGAGAGTCTGATCACATCAGCCATCTCCTACTGCATCACGGATGAGATCCCGGTGATCCATGTGCTGGAGGGGCATGGAGAGGAGAGCCTTTCGGAAGGATTTCTGGACGCTCTTGAGAGGGATAACATGACAACAGAGTCCCTTTCGCTGCTGAGCGGGGAGTCTGTGCCGGAAGAGGTGGAATGCATACTGATCTATGCGCCGTCCACAGATATTTCGGAGACGGAGCGGGATATGCTGATCTCCTACCTGGACAATGGCGGACGTCTCCTTGTCATGAGCGGTACGGTGCAGGAGACAGAACTGCCCAATCTGAATGCGGTGATGAAACATTACGGCATACAGGTGCTGGAGGGCGTGGTGGTTGAGGAGAATACGGATTACTATGTGTTTGAAAATCCTGTGCTGCTGATGCCGTCCATGAATTCCAGTGATATCACGGATCCGCTGACGGAAGAGGGATACCATGTGATCATGCCCGTTTCCAAGGCTATGGATATATCCGGGGCGGATGACGGCGTGACAGTCACGTCTCTGCTTGAGTCGTCCGAGGACTCCTTTATAAAAGAAGAAGGCTACGATATTACCACCTACGAGAAAGAAGAGGGAGATACAGAGGGACCGCTGACGCTGGCAGCTCTCGTCACGAAGGAGCTGGAGGATGACAGACAGTCGCAGCTTGTGTGGATCGCCTCCTCAGAAATGCTGGAGGATGCATACAATTCATATTCTTCGAGCTAATCACTCCCTCCTACTCGATCGGTTATTTTGTTCTGACCTTATTCATCCCATCCTTCATAAAACCGGATATTGACGGAAATATTGCGGACGATATCGCCTTCTTCCACCGAAATGTCCTCTATGTCGGAGACGCAGGGCAGATCCGGTTCCTCTTCTTCCAATTCTACTGAGATCCAATTGCGGGCCGCATCGTTGGCGTTGTCGATGGCATCATCCAGGGTGTCTCCGGATGCCTCGCAGCATGCAAGATCCGGAAAGACGGCGTGATACGTTCCGTCTTCTTTTTTGTGGAAGACTGCAGGGTATATAAAATTCATGGGAATGATCTCCTTTCCATTCTGGTTTTCAACACCATTAAGTATAAGATAAATCCGGACATAAGGCAATCACCAAGTTTTCCTTAAATTTACAAAACAGGAACATTATTAAAAGCAGTGGCAGGTGTATCGGTTATCGGAATGGCGGCACTGGGGATCAAGGTGATTTGGAACAGTTACAGGCGTGAAAAAAAGCGCCCGCACATCTGCTGTGCGGACGCCTTTGCTGTTTCAATTCTATATGGTTCCTATTGCTCCGCAGCCTTGTTGATGCAGGCCACTGCGTTGAGGCTTCTCGGGTAGCCGATGTAAGGCAGGCACTGAGATACGACCCGGATCAGAAAGTCCTTGTCGTTGCCCAGGTTCATATTTCCCTTGGCGTGGGAAGTAAGCTGGAGCTCACATCCGCCCTGGGCGGCCAGGAAGCAGAAGGTGATCATCTCGCGCTGCTTTAAGTCAAGGCCGGTGCGGGTGTAGTAGTCGCCGAAGCAGTTGTCCGTCAGCCAGCGGTTGATATGCCCGGCTTTCCATGCTTCTTTCATATGGTCGCCGAAGATATCGGCCTGGGCCTGTATCCCTTTCTCCAGGCGGTCCTCCATGGTGGTGTTGGCCTGCCCCTCCAGCGGGAGTTTTACGCCCCTGGAAGTAAGGATCTCATTTGCCGCGTCAAGGAAGGGGCGCACCCGGCCGATACCAAGGTAATCCACGGCCTGGTAGATGACTTCCTTTAACATGACAGGGGAAAGGCCGGCATCCAGGGCCCTGGGAACTTCCAGACGGAACTCGTCTATACCCTGGCAGCCCAGCAGCGTGGCGGTGATGGCCATGTGGCGGGTGATATCGTCAAGCTGCTGTCCTTCTTCATTGACAACTTCGTCAAAAGCAAAATGTTCAAAACGCTCCATAAATTCGGGATCTGTCTCATAATAACTGCTCATTGTGCGTCACCTCTGTTTCTGTTTAGTCCAGTTTAGAATATGCTTCGTCGTCCACAGCTTCCAGCCACTCGTTGCTGGTCTCTGTTCCCGGAGCCTCAAATGCAATGTGGGAGAACCAGCTGTCAGCCTTGGCGCCGTGCCAGTGTTTTACTTCCGGCGGAATGACGATGACAGTCCCCGCCTCCAGGCTTACAGGATCCTTGCCCTCCTCCTGGTACCAGCCGCTTCCTGCCGTGCAGATCAGGATCTGTCCGCCGCCAGTCTTTGCGTGGTGGATGTGCCAGTTGTTGCGGCAGCCCGGCTCAAATGTGACGTTGGCCAGAGCCAGCCCGCAGGCGGCCGGGTCTGTCAGAGGATTTAAATAGGAATTTCCGATAAAATACTGAGCAAAAGCGGTATTTTCCTGTCCCTGTCCAAATACGTTTGCCTTGTCAAATGTTTCTTTGTCCTGAATTTTCATAAAAAATGCCTCCTTAAACAGTTTGTTTTTTGTCCTGGTTTTTGCGGATATTGTAGCGGAGATAGTCCAGATGACTCAGCCGTTTTTCGCAGGAATGGATCTCGCCAAGAAGGATACGCCTTTTCTGATCAAGTATCCGGAGGCGCTGATCTTCACTCCCCTCTTTTTCCAGCAGCAGTTTCATATAGGTCTCTATCTCGGAGCTAGCAAAGCCAATATCGTGCAGGGTCATGATAAGCCCCAGACGTTCCAGATCCGTGTCGTCATACTGCCAGGATCCCATTACCTTTTTTACTGCCTTGCACAGTCCCCAGCGCTCATACTCCCGGAGCATTTCCAGCGGGATGTTGTAGCGCCTGCTTGCTTCGTCTATGGTCATTTGACTCCTCCTTTCCGGATATCTTTATTGTAGTCCCGGGATGAAAAAGTGTCTAATGCTTATATTCAATTGTCATATATGCCTTGAAGGTATTCATTGCCAGACAATAAAAGCATTGGACATTGAGGAAAAACGGGGTTTACAATATAAGAAGAAACAGAAGACATACAGTTCATAAGGAGGGAAATATAATATGAAGGCAAAAGTATATTTTACACGGGAGATCACTCCGGAGAAAGTTGTTGAGATGTACGATGCGATGGGAGTGGAGCTTTCGGGGAAGGTGGCTGTGAAGGTCCATTCCGGGGAGAAAGGAAACCAGAATTTCCTGAGACCGGAATTCTGGCGGCCCATGGTGGACAAAGTGCAGGGAACCATTGTGGAGTGCAACACGGCCTACGGCGATGCCACCACCGGCGTGCGTGACAATACGCCCGAACATCTTAAGCTGATCGAGGAACACGGATGGACGAAGTATTTTGATGTGGACCTTATGGACGCGGAAGGACCGGACGTGACCTGGCCCATCCCGGATGGAAAGATCCTGAAGGAGAACAAGTTGGGAAAACATATTGAAAACTACGACTCCATGCTGGTGCTGGCTCACTTCAAGGGACATCCCATGGGCGGGTACGGCGGAGCTCTCAAGCAGCTTGCCATTGGCTGCGCATCCAGGGCAGGCAAGGCGCTGATCCACTCTGCGGGAAAGACAGATGACAGGTTTGAGACATGGCAGCAGCACGCGGACAGCGTGGCCTTCCCGGAGGCCATGGCGGACGCGGCTTCCAGTGTGACGGAGCATTTTAAAGGAAAGATCGCCTTCATCAATGTCATGAAGAACCTTTCCGTGGACTGCGACTGCTGTGCGGTGGCGGAGGATCCGTGTATGAAGGACATCGGTATTCTTACTTCCACAGACCCGGTGGCCATTGACCAGGCCTGCATGGATCTTGTTATGAACTCGGATGATCCGGGAAAAGATCATTTTATGGAGAGGGTGAACAGCCGGAACGGGATCCACACCATCGAGGCGGCTGCGGATCTGGGTGTAGGCTCACGGGAGTATGAGCTGATCGAGATTTAAACAGCAATTCTGCCTTTTTTCTGCTTAAAGAGCCGGTGCGGCAGTAAAGAGCCCCTACCGCCGGGTTGGGACTGGATAACTGACAGGAACTTCTTATTTGAGCGCAGTACATTTATAATCAGAATAAAAAGATGTACAGGAGCTGAATGATTTATGAAGAAAGTATGGACTTCTCTCCTTCTGATCCTGTCGGCCGCCTTTCTTCTGACAGCCTGCGCAGACGGCTGGCCGCCTCCAGGGATCACCGGGCTTTCTGCGGGGTTTCCATGGGTTCGGTGACCACCTGGCACACCTTTGAGTACTGTCTGGATTACTTCAGATATTTTATGCCTTCCAGCGGCAGCCTTACGACTGACGGGGACTATATGGCTTCCATTGTCCGGGAGTCCGGGCATGACTGGGATGATTTCTTCATCTTTGCCGCATCGGGGACAGAGGATTTTGCCTATTCTTCTTTCCGAAGGCAGATCCAGGCCATGGAGGATGTGGAGGACGTGTTCCGCACTGCAGACAACGAGACGGAGGGAAACCTCTGGTTTCTTGTGCAGGAGGGCGGCGCCCACAGCGGGGAGTATGCGCTTCAGTACTTCTACAACGGCATGTGCTGGATTTGGAAGTAAAAATGTGGAGGAGATGGAAATTGCATCCCTGCCCGGGCTTTTCCGTATGTTCCTTAGAATATGTGGTAATTTACCACAAGGGCTGCAAACACGATGGAAACCATGGATAGCAGCTTGATGAGGATGTTGATGGAAGGACCGGATGTATCCTTGAAAGGATCACCTACGGTATCCCCCACCACAGCGGCCTTGTGCTGCTCGCTTCCCTTGCCGCCGTGCTTTCCGCTTTCAATGTATTTCTTGGCATTGTCCCACGCGCCGCCTGCGTTTGCCATGAAGATGGCCATGAGGAAACCGGTGGCAGTGGAGCCGGTGAGAAGGCCGATGACGCCGTTGTAGCCCAGGATCAGTCCGGTCACAACAGGAGTCACGATAGCCAGCAGAGTGGGAAGAATCATCTCATGCAGGCTGGCCTTTGTGCAGATGTCCACGCATCTTGCGTAATCTGCCTCGGCTTTCCCTTCCATAAGGCCTTTGATCTCCCTGAACTGGCGGCGCACTTCCACCACGATGCTCTGGGCTGCCCGGCCCACAGAGGACATGGTCAGGGCTGCAAAGACAAAGGGCAGGCAGGCGCCGATGAAGATGCCCACAAGGACGGTGGGGTTCATGACGCTCATGTCCAGAACCACGTCACTGCCGCCCACTTCCTGGACTTTCTCCACATAGGAGGCGATCAGGGCCAGAGCGGTGAGGGCTGCGCTGCCGATGGCAAATCCCTTGCCTGTGGCAGCTGTGGTGTTGCCAAGGGAGTCCAGGGCATCCGTGCGCTGGCGCACCGTCTCTTCCAGACCCGCCATTTCCGCGATACCGCCGGCGTTGTCGGCGATGGGACCGTAGGCGTCAGTGGCCAGGGTGATGCCCAGAGTGGAGAGCATGCCCACAGCCGCCAGAGCGATGCCGTAGAGACCTCTGGTGGACTCGATGAAGCCGCCGGAGAAGGCGTAAGCAGCCATGACGCACACGGCGATGATGATGATGGGAACGGCTGTGGACAGCATGCCCAGGCTCAAGCCCCCGATGATGATGGTGGCGGAGCCGGTCTCGGATTTGTCTGCCAGGTTCTGGGTCGGTTTATATGTATCCGATGTGAAGTATTCCGTAAAAAAGCCGATCAGCACGCCTGCCAGCAGACCGCCCAGGATGGCAAAGTAAAATCCGATAAAGTCTTTTCCCAGAATGAACCATACAAGGGGGAAGGAGACAATGGCTATGATGAGAGCGCTTGTGTTGGTTCCCCGGCGGAGAGCCTTCAGAAGAGTGCTCTGGTCTGTGTTTTCACCTGTCTTTACAAGCATGGAGCCGATGATGGATGCCAGCACGCCGATGGCGGCCAGGATCATGGGGATCACCACCGCGTTGACTCGGTCCACGGACTCGATCTTATTGAAGGCAATGACGCCCAGGGAGCAGGCGGAGAGGATGGAGCCCACGTAGGACTCGTAGAGATCGGCGCCCATACCGGCCACGTCGCCTACATTGTCCCCCACATTGTCCGCAATGACAGCCGGATTTCTGGGATCGTCCTCGGGGATGCCGGCCTCCACTTTTCCTACAAGGTCAGCTCCCACATCGGCAGCTTTCGTGTAGATGCCGCCGCCCACACGGGCGAAGAGAGCCATGGAGGAAGCGCCCATACCGAAGGTCAGCATGGTGCTTGTGATATCTTCCAGCGGGAGCTTAAAGACTAACCGGAGAAGGAGGTACCAGATGGAGATATCCAGAAGTCCCAGCCCCACCACTGTGAAGCCCATGACTGATCCGGCCGAAAATGCCACGTTCAGCCCTTTGTTCAGGCTGTTCTGGCAGGCTGCTGCCGTGCGGGCATTTGCCTTTGTGGCGATCTGCATGCCCACAAATCCGGAGAGGCCGGAAAAAAATCCTCCTGTCACAAACGCAAAGGGGACGAACCATGTCAGAAGCCCCAGAAGTGCCATGACGAAGAGGATGACGAACATGACCACGAAAAAGCTCACCAGGATCTTGTACTGGCGCCTTAAGTAGGCCATAGCCCCGTTGTGGATGGACGCGGAGATCTTTTTCATCTGCTCAGTGCCCCCGGGAAAGCTGAGGACTTTTTTTGCCCGGCTTGCCGCAAAGAGAAGAGCAATGACAGATCCGCAGAGTGTCAGTAGTGCCAATTGATTGTCCATATAATCTTTCCTCCATTCCTTAATGTGTTGAAAAAATAACGATTTGAGACTAATTATAGCACTTGTGTTGAGAAATACTACTATTTTTCAGTAAATAAATTGTGAACTTTTTGAATGATTTGTTAATATGATAAAATGCCTGGAAAAACCAGGCATTTTATCACTTTATATCATAGGATCCGTCGCCCTTACAGTGGATGCGGCACCGGAAAAATTCCTCCATGGCTCGTATCATATAGTCTGTATCTGCAGCGCCCGCAGTCTCGAAAGGAGAGTGCATGGCAAGCTGGGGCAGACCGATGTCCACTGTGTTTACCGGCACCTGGGAAGCGGAGATGTTCCCCAGGGTGGAGCCTCCCGCCATGTCGGACCGATTCAGAAAAGTCTGGAAGGGCACCTGCGCGCGGCGGCAGATGGTCTTGAAAACAGCGGCAGACACGGCGTCGGTGGTGTACCGTTGGTTCCCGTTGTACTTGATGACAATGCCCTTGTTTATAGAAGGGCGGTTCACTGCATCCGCCTTCTCCGGCTGATTGGGGTGTACTGCGTGGGCATTGTCAGCGGACAGCATGAAGCTGGAGGCCAACATGGTGAGATAGTCCTCTCTTGACTTGCCAAGACAGAGACAGATCCGCTGAAGTGTATCTTTCAGAAAGGTGGATGCAGCTCCCTGCTTTGTGACGCTGCCCACTTCCTCGTTGTCCAGCACACAGTGGACGGGGATGGAAGAGGGGCCCGGGATATCCCCCTGACTGCTGTCTTTTCCTGTATGTACAAAAGCGGTCAGGGAGGAGAAGGCGCACTGCAGATCGTCCAGTCTGGGGCTTGAGATGTATTTCTCGCCGGCCCCCCACAGAGTGCCCGGCATGCGGCAGTAGAGGAAAAGGTCGTGCCCTGCAATGTGCTCCGGATCCTCCCCGGCAGCCTCCGCCACACAGCGAAGGAACGTGTCTCTGCGGGAAATGTCTCCGTAGAGAGGCAGCATATCCTTCTGCGGATCAGGCTTAAATCCGTTATTGGCCTCCCGGTTCATATGGATGGCCAGGCTGGGGATGAGGAGAAGATCCCGGTCCACGTTCACCAGCTTTGTCCGGAGCTGTCCGTCTTTTTCCACCAGGATGCGCCCGGCCACGGAGAGGGGGCGGTCCATCCAGGGCCCCATCAGCATGCCGCCGTATTTTTCCACATTCAGCCGGACATAGAGGCCGGCTGAGGGAAGCTCCGGAAGTTCCTTTATCTTAAAGGAGGGGGAGTCGCCGTGGCTGGCGGCGATGTGGAAACTGGCCGCAGGTTCCGCGGGAATGCGGAAGGCGATCAGGGAGGAGAGGTTCCGGGTGACGAAATATTTTCCGCCGGGAACCAGTTTCCAGGGGGTACTCTCCTCAAGACGTACATACCCCTCGCTTTGCAGGACGGATCCCATGGTGTCCACCGCATGGTAGCTGGTGGGAGAATCCTGGATAAATGAAAAGAGATTCTGGATCGTTGACTGCAAGACACATCCCTCCTTATCTGAGTTTCTGTATAAAAGTCATCAGATCCTCAAAGTTTCCCTGAGGATATCCGGACAGATCTTTTCCTTCTTTGTTGATCAGGCAGTCTGTGAGGAGAAAGACCTTCATTCCAAGTGTCTCTGTGACCATGTCCTCTGACACATCATTTCCCACCATCAGGCACTCCTCTGCACGGAGGCCGCAGTGGGCGAGGATGTCCCTGTAGTAGTCCGGGTTGGGCTTGCAGTGTACGGAATTTTCGTAGGTGGTATAGTATTCAAAATCCTCCGGTGAGACGCCGGCCCACCGCATCCGGCTCTCTGTGGCGATAGAAGGGAAGAGCGGGTTGGTGGCAAGGACCCTGCGAAGTCCGAGCTCACGGCAGAGGGCCACGGCCTGGGCGGCCAGGGGATTGAAGCCGCACACTTGCCTGGCCTCCTGGAATTCCACCTCATAGAATTCCTGGAAGACAGGGATGTCCCTCAGGGCCTTCTCACCGTAGATACCGCTGAAAAAGTTCCAGAATACCTCTTCGTTGGTAGATTTCCCGCTGTTCTGTACCATGGCGGCTGTGCCTCCCCACACGGCTTTGATGAGACCATCGGGGTCATAGCCGCGGGGCGCCATTTTCTCCGCCAGTTTCCCGAAATATGATTTTACAAACAGATCCTGGTCCATGGGCAGCAGTGTCCCGTCCAGGTCAAATAAAACAGTTGTGATCTTTTCCATATGAATATTCTCCTGTCCAAGTAAAATGCAGGGTGAGGGGCATGATCTGCTCTGTGTGCAGCCTGCTCCCGGCCCTGCGGCGACAGATAAAGTATAGAATGAAAAAACAGTGATTGTCAACTACTCTGTTTTCTCCTATAATAGATAGTAAAATTAAAAACAAAAGAGGAATTTGGTATGAATTTTTTAGAGGAACGCATTGTAAAAGACGGAATCATCACAGAGGGGAATGTGTTGAAGGTAGACAGTTTTTTAAATCATCAGATGGATATCCAGCTGTTCGATCAGATTGGTGCGGAGTTCAAGCGTCGGTTTGAGGAAAAGCCGATCAACAAGATCCTTACCATTGAGGCCTCCGGCATAGGGATTGCCTGTGTGGCTGCCCAGCATTTCAAAGTGCCTGTTGTATTTGCCAAGAAGACACAGAGCATCAACCTCGAAGGCGAGATGTATGTGGCGGAGGTGGAGTCCTTTACCCACCGCTGTAAGAATCAGGTTATCGTGTCCCAGAAGTTTCTCAGTGAGGACGACCATGTGCTGATCATAGATGATTTCCTGGCCAACGGCTGTGCCCTCCAGGGGCTGATCCAGATCGTCCAGTCGGCGGGAGCCACTGTGGAGGGGATCGGCATCGTCATTGAGAAAGGCTTCCAGGCTGGCGGCAGCATCATAAGGAACCTGGGATACCAGCTGGAGTCCCTGGCTATTGTGGACGCCATGGATGAGAAGACCGGAACTTTTGTTTTCCGGGAGCAGAAAGAGAAATAGACGAAAAGGAGCAGGACAGAAATATGAACACAGCAGTGCAGCTGGAACAGCAGCTTATGAGCATACACAGGAAGAGTTATCCGGCTTACAAGAGCCTGGCCGGCAGCTGGCAGTTTCCCGGCTTTATCCTCCACATCGACCATGTCCAGGGAGATCCTTTTGCAGCGCCCTCCAAGGTGAGTGTAGAAGTGTCCCAGAAGACAGCGGCCTTCCCGGAGGAGCTTTTTGACAGAAAGGACAAAAGGATCGCCCTGCAGGACCATCTTACCAGGGAGTTTTCCCGACAGGTCTCCGAGTACATGTTTCAGGCAAAGGGATCTGGAAAAAGTGGTCTGATCAGCATCAGCAGGTGCGGACAGGAGGTGCTGGAGCGCACAGCTCTGGAGATGAATGATAAGAGGATCCTGGTGCGTTTTGAAGTGGGCTTTCCGGCCAACGGGCGGACCATCAATGCGCCTGAACTGAAGAAGATCCTGTTTGACTACGTGCCTCAGTGTGTCAAGAGGGCGCTGTACTACAGGAATCTGAACGCAAAAGTGCTCCAGGAGGTGGCAGATCTGGCGGAGGACCAGACCTTTATCCGTGAGGAGCTGAGGAAGCGTGAGCTGGCAGCCTTTGTGGCAAACGGTTCTGTCCTGCCACGGCAGAGCGGCGTCTCGGACAAGCCCATGAAGGGTGCGGTGGTGTTTGAAAGTCCCAGGAGCATGGAAGTGGAGTTAATGCTCCCCCATAAAGGCGCCCTGAAGGGGATGGCGGTCCCCAGAGGCATCACCCTCATCGTGGGCGGAGGATACCACGGCAAATCCACGCTGCTAAAAGCCCTGGAGCTGGGCGTCTATAATCATATTAAAGGAGATGGAAGAGAATACGTTATTACAGATGATACAGCCATGAAGATCCGGGCGGAGGACGGAAGGGCTGTGGCCCATGTGGATATCTCGCCCTTTATCAATCATCTGCCAAATGGGAAGGACACGGTGGACTTTTCCACAGAGGATGCCAGCGGTTCTACCTCCCAGGCTGCCAATGTGGTGGAGGCTGTGGAGGCGGGAGCGGAGGCTCTCCTCATTGATGAGGATACCTCTGCCACCAATTTCATGGTGAGGGATGCTCTCATGCAGTCTGTGATCGCCAGGGAGCAGGAGCCTATCACCCCCTTTATCGAGCAGGCCAGGAAGCTCTATGAGGAGAAGGGCGTCTCGGTCATCCTGGTGGCGGGCAGCTCGGGAGCCTACTTCTACATCGCGGACAAGATCATCCAGATGGACACCTACAGGGCCTGCGATATCACGGACCATGTGAAGGATATCTGCAGCCGGAATAAGGAGGAGATGGAGTTTGTGGCAGCCCATCGGAGGGAATCCGAGGGGATCGCCAGATGGGGTGTCATGTCCCGTCACCCGCGCCTTGGAAAGATCGACAAGAAGCATGGACAGATCAAGGTCAAACAGTACGGGAAAGACAGTTTCTCCATAGGAAAAGACACAGTGGAGCTCAAGTATGTGGAGCAGATCACGGACAGCGAGCAGACCACTACCCTCAGCTACGTGCTGAAAAATGTCATCGAGGAGATGGAGACAAAAAAGAACGCCAGCCTTGAGGAGCTGGCGGAGAAGATCTGGAGAGAGATAGAGACCAGGGGGCTTTCCTGCCTGGTGAAAGGATCATATATTCCCTCTTCCCTGGCTATGACAAGGAAGCAGGAGATATATGCGTGTCTGAATCGTTACAGAGGGTTCCGCTAGGAGCCAGCATGGACAGGTACTTTTCGTAATTGACGCCGTCATTGCGAGGTACCTGTTCTTTTATGGAGTCAGAGAGAGCCAGGCTGATAAATTCGCCGGCCAGCCGCACCGAGTCCGTCACAGTGTCTCCCCTGGCCATGCCGGCTGCGATACAGGCGGCGAAGAGATCGCCGGTGCCGGAGTAGCTGCCGCCGATGCAGGGAAAGGGGATCAGGGTGTGATCTTTGGCGGTGACATCCAGATTCCCCATCATGGGGATCCCGTTTTCGTCCGTATAGTGGATGCCGGTGATGAGCACTTCCCGAAGCCTTCCGTGGAGGAGGGAGCAGGCCAGTTCGCTGAGTACCTCCATGAGAAGGGGGATGTTCCTGACAGTTCCCAGCTCCTCGTAGCTTGCCCCTGTGAGGAGACACAGCTCTGTCAGGTTTGGGGTGATGATGTCCGCTTTCCGGCAAAGCTCCCTCATTTTTTCCAGGAGGCCCTCCGTGAAGAGGCCGTGGGGTTTTCCATCCCCGCCAAGGACCGGGTCTACAAGAAGGAAGGTGTCTTCCTTCAGGAAGCTGTCCAGAAACATCTGGATCTGCTTTACCTGCCTTTCGTCTGCCAGGAAACCGGTGCAGATCCCGTCGAAATGGACATCCATTTTCTCCCACTCCGAGCGGATGAGGGGCATCTTGTCTGTATAGCTGTCACAGTAGTAGTGAGGATAGCCGGTCTGCCCGCTTAAGATCGCTGTGGGCAGGGGACAGGGCTGTACTCCCATGACAGAGATGACGGAGATGGCGGCTGTGAGAGAGCAGCGGCCAAATCCGGAGAGGTCGTTGATAACGGCTATTTTTTTTGTCATTTTTTTCAGTCCTTTCCGTTTTATGGGGCATGTACCATATGTCAAGCTACTCTATTGTATACCTGCACATGAGGGCAAGTCAAACGAAAACAGTATAAAAAGACCAGAGTGAAAACACTCTGGCCGGAGGGGGGAATTATGAAAAAGAAAATTGAATAAAGGTTTTGTTCCTTTGTTCGATTATTACTATACAGAGAAAATGTGATAAAAATGTGACTGTGATATTAAATATATGTGAAATGAAAAGCTGAAGAATATAAAAAACGAGTTCCCTTGCAGGAACTCGTCATTCAACGTGGGCAAGAGGATTCGAACCCCCGACCTTCTGGTCCGTAGCCAGACGCTCTATCCAGCTGAGCTATGCCCACATTTGCTGCGTATCTCTCACAGCAAAAATTATTATATTATACTTTGGCAGGACTGTCAAGAAAAAAATAAAAAAACTTAACTGTCCGCTGCAAACTGGCTGTAGTACAGGTCTGCGTAGAAACCCTGCTTTGCCAAAAGCTCCTGATGGGTGCCCTGCTCGATGATGCGTCCCTTGTTCATAACCAGGATCACATCCGCCGTCTGGATCGTAGAGAGGCGGTGGGCCACCACAAAGCTGGTGCGGCCCCGCATCAGCGTCTCAAAGGCCCGTTGGATACGGATCTCTGTCATGGTGTCTATGGAAGAGGTGGCCTCGTCCAGGATCAGCATAGGAGGCAGGCAGAGCATGATCCTGGCAATGCACAGAAGCTGCTTCTGCCCTTGAGACAAGTTGCCGCCGCCCTCGGTGATGATGGTGTCATATCCCTCCGGCATACGCATGATAAAGCTGGGGGCGTGGGCCTTCCTGGCTGCCTCGATGATCTCTTCCAGGCTGGCGCCGGGCCGGCCGTAGGCGATGTTGTCCCGGATGGATGCGGATTTCAGCCAGGTCTCCTGGAGGACCATGCCGTAGCTGGTGCGAAGAGAGTGGCGGGTGATCTGGCGGATGTCGTGGCCGTCCACCTGGATGGAGCCCTTCTGCACATCGTAGAAACGCATGAGCAGGTTGATGAGGGTGGTCTTTCCGCAGCCTGTGGGCCCCACGATGGCGATCCGCTGCCCCGGCTTTACGGAGAGATTCAGATCCTGGATCAGGGGCACGCCCGGCGTGTAGGAGAAATCCACATCCTTCAGGAGAATGCGTCCCTCCGGCTCTGTCAGCACCACTGCGTCTGCAGGTTCCGCCGGAGCAGCCGGCTCGTCTATGAGCTCGAAGACCCGGGCGGCGGAGGCGATGGAGTTCTGGAACTCGGTCAGCACGCCGGTGATGTCATTGAACGGTTTGGTGTACTGGTTTGTGTAGCTCAAAAAGCTGGAGAGCTGTCCCACAGTGAGCATGCCCCCCATGACAGAAAAGCACCCCGCAATGGCTACGCCTGCGTAGATGGCTGAGTACATGAAACGGGTGGCGGGGTTGGTGATGGAGGAGAAAAAGGTGGCCTTCAGCGAGTACTCGGAGAGCCTTTTGTTGATCTCATCAAACTCTTTATTTGCCTCGTCCTGGTGGCCGAAGGCCTGGACCACCTTGATGCCCCCCAGCATCTCGTTGGTGAAACCGGTCAGTTCGCCCCGGGTCTCAGACTGCTTTTTGAACATGGTGAAGGATTTCTTTGAGATGAAATCTGCCACCAGAAAGGACATGGGGCTTAAGACGACAACCACCAGGGTGATCCATGGGTTGATGCCCAGCATGAAAAGGATCGTTCCCACAATGGTGGCCACGCCTGTAAAGAGCTGGGTAAAGCCAAGGAGCAGGCCGTCCGAGAACTGATCAATATCTGTGATGACACGGCTTAATAGATCGCCCGAGGAGTGCCGGTCTACATAGGAAAGAGGCAGCTCCTGCAGATGGTTGAAGGCCTGAACGCGAAGGTCGCGGACAATGCGGTAGGTGATCTTGTTATTGATGTGGTTCATGATCCACTGGGCTGCGGCGGTGACAGCAATGGAGAGGAGGATCCCTGTGATCACGGCCATAAGTCCCGCGAAATCCACCTGCCCCTCCCCCACGATGTAGTCCACGCCCCGGCCGGTGAGGATGGGGATGTAGAGGGTCAGTCCCACGGTCAGTGCCGAGAGCAGGAGAGAGAGGACTACAAGAGCGGTGTAGGGCCGGATGTAGTGGAGGATCCGTCTCAGCGTTTTTTTGTTGTTCCTCTTTTTGTCTGATGTCTCTTTATGCATTTGCAGATGCCTCCTTTCCGGCAGACTGGGATGCGCAGATTTCCTGGTATACATGGTTGGAGGAGAGAAGCTCCTGGTGGGTGCCGTACCCGGCGGGACGCCCGTCATCCATGACAAGGATGTGGTCTGCATTCTGTATGGCAGATACCCGCTGGGAGATGATGAAGACGGTCATGTTCCCTGTGTTCTCCCGGATGGCTTTGCGGAGCCTTGCGTCGGTGGCAAAGTCGAGGGCCGAGGCGCTGTCGTCCAGAATCAGGATATCCGGCTGCCCCACAAGGGCCCGGGCGATGGTAAGACGCTGCTTCTGCCCGCCGGACAGGTTGCTGCCTCCCTGCTGGATCACAAGGTCAAGCCCCTCCCTTTTGCTGTCCACGAACTCCCTTGCCTGGGCCGTGTCCAGCGCCCGGTAGATCTCCTCATCTGTGGCATCCCGTTTGCCCCACTGCATGTTTTTGCGGAGGGAACCGGAAAAAACAGTGGCCTTCTGGGGCACGATGCTTACCCGCTTCCGGATGGAGGAGGGCTTAAGGGACTGCACATCCTGTCCGAAAAGCCGGATGGTGCCGGAGGTGCAGTCGTAGAACCGGGGAATCAGGCTTGCCAGAGTGGATTTGCCTGAACCGGTTCCCCCGATGATGCCGATTGTCTCTCCGGGCATGGCGGAAAAACTGATGTCGTGGAGTGTCTCCTCTCGGGCCCCGGCATAGGTGAAGCCCACATTTTCAAAGGAAACAGCAGGCTGTCCCTCTTTGGCAGGGGAGAGTAAGGGGGCCTCCCCCTCGTCGGAAATGGAGGGCTCCACATCGAAGATGGCGCCTACCCGGGCGAGACTGGCGAGAGCCCGGGACAGAAGGATGATCAGGTTGGCCAGCTTCACAAGCTCTGTCAGGATCTGGGACATGTAGTTGATGAGGGCGATGACCTGCCCCTGTGTCAGATTCCCTGCATCCACCTGCCGTCCCCCAAAATAGAGGACTGCGATGATCCCCAGGTTGATGATGACGTAGGTGAGAGGATTCAAAAGAGCAGAGATCTTCCCCACAAAGAGCTGTTTTTTGTACAGCCCGCACGTCTCCTGGCTGAACCGTTCTTTTTCCTCCTCCTGCCTTGCAAAGGCCCGGACAACCCGGATACCAAGGAGATTTTCGCGGGTCAGAAGGAGAACCCTGTCAAGCTGCCTCTGGACTTTCTTGTAGAGGGGCATGCTGACAAGAAGGATGGTGAAAACAACCACAAGAAGCACAGGGATAGTGACGGCAAAGGTAAGGGCCGCATGGACATCCACGGTGAAGGCCATGACCATGGCGCCCAGAACCACAAAGGGGGAGCGCAGGAACAGCCGGAGGAACATGTTTATTCCATTCTGCACCTGATTGACGTCATTGGTCATCCGGTTGATGAGGGTGGAGGTGCCGATAGTGTCGATCTCCTGGTAGGAGAAGGTGCCAATGTGGGCAAACAGGTCGCTGCGCATGGTCATCCCGGCACTGACAGCGGACTTGGCCGCAAAGTACTGGGCAGTCAGGGAGAAGGAAAAACCCACGATGCCCAGGAGGATGAGGAGAGCCCCCATCTTCCAGAGGTAGGGGACATCGTTTCCTGCAATCCCCACATCGATCATCTGGGCCACGACCAGAGGGACAAAGAGTTCAAAGGTGGCCTCCAGCATCTTGAAGAGAGGGGCCATGACGGTGATAAAAGGATGGGGCTTTAAATAATTGAGTAGACGCTTCATTGTTGTGATCCTTTCTCTGTTGGTATCAGTCTGCTTTTCTGCATGTTTCTTTCAGTTCTTCGTACATTTTTTCAGAGACAGGGGCAGCTGTGCCGAGCCGCCGGGCTTCCCGGACGATATAGCCGCCGAATGTTTCAAGCTCTGTGGGCCGGCCGGCATTGACGTCCCGCTGCAGGGAGCTGGTGGCATCATACTGGAGTTCGTAGTGGAAGCGGTGAAGGATAGCATCCCGGTGCGCCTTTGTGACGTGGATGCCTTTGGCCAGAGCCACATGCCAGGCCTCGTCCACGAGAGCCTCGTAGATAGCAGCTTTTTGTGGATCATCCCGGAGCTGGCCGATGGAATTGTTGTAGAGGGCTGTCTCTACATTGTAAGCGCAGTTTAATATGTATTTTTTCCAGATCTCTGCCTGGATATCCCGGGAGGCAGTGCAGTCCACGCCGGCTCCGTTGAGGAGGTCTGTCACATCACAGCATTTCTTCCAGTCGGCAGGATCCGCATCCTGGATGCCCACATAGAGGTTGGCAAACTTATCCTGCTGGGTGACAGAGTAGTCGGCATTGGCAAAAGCCACGATGTAGATGAGGGAGTCAATGACAGTGGCCCGGGGCAGATACTCCCGCACCCGGTCGCCGGGATCAGCCCCGTTCATGACCGGGATGATGACCGTATCCTCAGACACACAGCCGGCCAGGGAGCGGCAGGCCTCCTCAAGAGAGTAGTTCTTCACACAGATAAAAATGTAGTCCTGGGTTTCCAGATCCGCCGCTGTCTCCACTACATTTTCCGGGTGAACGGTGCGCTCGCCCCGGTAGTCACTGTGGAGGATAAGCCCTCCTGACTGGATGGAGGCACCTCTGTTTCCTCTGGCGACAAAGGTGACATGAGGGTATGTGTCCGCCAGCAGGGCGCCCACGTAGCCGCCTACGCCTCCCAGGCCAAGGACCGTGATCTTTTTGTCTTCAAATCGTTTCATGATCTATATCCTTCTTTCTTTGCGGGGCCGGGGCGGATAGAGAAGATGCCGCCGGCGCAGCCGCTTTTTGCTTTTAATTATGAAGTGCGGCATGCACAACAAATATATTATACCATACCCCAAAGGCTGGTGAAATACTATTTTGGGAGAGAGGATAAGGCTGCCGGGAGCTGGGAAACCATTCAAAAAAGCTATGGCAGGATATAGGATACAGGTATTTGTTTTTTGATGCAGGCGGACCCTATAATGGGAGGGAAGATAAGAAGTACAAGGAGGGAATTTTATGGAATACCGTACACTTCCAAGAGGAGGAGAGAAGATCAGCGTGATCGGACTTGGAGGAGGATATATCGGCGAGGGCGGCGAGAAGGAGATGAGGGAGGCCCTGGAGCTGGCTGTCGGGCGGGGAGTCAATTACTTTGACCTGGCCATGTCAGAGGCGTCTCCCTTTGCTGTATACGGAGAGACTCTGAAAGACAGAAGGAAAGAGCTCTACTACCAGGTGCACTTTGGGGCTGAGTACAGGACGGGAAAATATGGCTGGACCCTGAGCCTGGAGCGGATCAAAAAGTCTGTGGACTGGTAGCTTAAAAATCTGAAGACAGATTACATTGACTTCGGCTTTGTGCACTGCATCGACGAGGAGGCAGACCTCAGGAAAGTCCTGGAGGGCGGCACGCTGGACTATATGAAGCAGCTGAAGGAGGCGGGAGTCATGCGCCATATCGGGCTTTCCTCCCACACGCCGGGGATCGTGAACCGGATGCTGGATACAGGGCTCATCGACATGGTCATGTTCAGCATCAATCCGGCCTATGACTACCGGCACGGAGACTATGCCATCGGGACGGTAGACGAGCGGACGGCCCTGTACCGCCGGTGCGAGGCGGAGGGAGTCGGCATCTCTGTTATGAAGGCCTTCGGGGGTGGACAGCTTTTAAACGCAGGGACTTCACCCTTTGGGCAGGCCCTCAGCGAGTACCAGTGTATCCAGTATGCCCTGGACAAGCCGGGCGTACTGACTGTTCTTCCCGGCCTTAGGGGAACCGAGGATCTGCGTCGCCTTCTGGGCTTTTTTGAGGCCGCGGAAGAGGAGAAGGACTACTCTGTCCTGGGTTCTTTTGCACCCCGGGAGGCGGAAGGCGTCTGTGTCTACTGCAACCACTGCCAGCCCTGTCCTTCCGGCCTGGATGTGGGGCTGATCAATAAGTACTATGACCTTGCCATGGCAGGGGATGCGCTGGCCAGGAACCACTATCTGAATCTGGAGAAGAAAGCTTCCAGCTGTACTGGATGCGGCCACTGCGACAGGCGCTGTCCTTTCCAGGTGAAGCAGACAGAGAGGATGAAGGAGATCCGGGATTATTTTGGTGTCTAAGGGAAGAGGGCCGGGAGAATGCAGAGTAAGAAAACCGTCTTGTTTTTCGAATCTTATGTTGCTACAATGATAGGAAAAGGCGGAAGAATCCGCCAGCTGCATGGAGGAGAGACATTCTGAATGAGCCATATTCTGATCATAGACGACGACACAAACATCAATAACCTGCTTAGAGAGGCGCTGGAGAAGGGCGGTTACACCTGCAGCCAGGCCTACTCCGGCACTGAGGCGCTTTTGCACCTGGACATGGAGCCCTTTGACCTGGTCCTCCTGGACCTGATGCTGCCGGGCATGTCCGGGGAGAGGGTGCTGGAGGAGATACGCAGAAAGAGGGATATCCCGGTCATTGTGCTGACTGCGAAGGACCGGCTGGACGACAAGGTGGACCTCTTAAAGAGCGGGGCGGACGACTATGTGACAAAGCCCTTTGAGATACGGGAGGTGCTGGCAAGGATCGAGGTGCAGCTGCGCAGGCGGGGGACAGCCGAGGCTGCCGGGAACACTCTGAGCCACAGGGAGATGACCCTGGACAAGGAGACCTTTAATGTCTTTGTGAGGGGAAGAGAGCTGCCCCGGTTTACACGCCAGGAGTTTGCCATCCTGGAACTCCTCCTGTCCCACCCGGGGCGGGTCTACAGCAAGGAGGAGATCTTTGAGTACGCCTGGGAGGAGCCCTACATGGGGGAGACCAAGACGCTGGATGTGCACATCAGCAATATCCGCAGGAAGATAAAGAAGGAGACGCAGGAGGAGTACATTGAGACTATATGGGGTATCGGCTACCGGATGCCCCGGTAAGCTTTACCTTTTCTTTAGATTTTATTTGCGAAGGATTAAGGAAAGGTCCTTAGAATGTAAGACAGATCGAGAGAAAAGGAGTGAGACATATGAGTGAGCTGCTGCTGCAGACAAGAGCATTGACAAAACAGTACGGCAGGCACAGGGCAGTAGACCAGGTGAGCATGCATATAAAGAAGGGGGCGATATACGGCTTTATCGGCAGGAACGGAGCGGGCAAGACCACTACCCTGCGGATGATCAGCGGCCTGGCCTCCCCCACGGCGGGAGAGATCGAGCTGTTCGGGTGCAGGGGCCGCGAGCTGAGCCGGATACGCTCCAGGGTAGGCTGCCTCATCGAGGGGCCGGGCCTCTACGGAAGCATGTCTGCCAGAGACAACCTGAAAATGAAGAGCATGCTCCTTGGCGTGTACAAAAGGGGATACGAGGAGGAGCTTCTGGATATCGTGGGTCTTGGGGGCGTGGGCAAGAAGCCGGTGAAGAGGTACTCCCTGGGCATGAAGCAGAGGCTGGGCATCGCCCTGGCCCTGGTGGGAGAGCCGGACCTGCTGGTCCTCGACGAGCCCATCAACGGCCTGGACCCACAGGGGATCGCGGAGGTGCGGGATACGGTGCTGAAGCTGAACAGGGAAAGGAATATGACGATCCTCATTTCCAGCCATATCCTGGAGGAGCTCTCCAAGATAGCCACAGACTACGGGATCATCCACAACGGGACTCTTCTCCAGGAGTTGACGAACGAAGAGCTGATGGAAAAATGCAGCGAGAGGCTGGAGGTCACACTGGATGACCCGGAGCGGGCTGTTCCGGTGATGGACCGCCTGGGAATAAAACGATACCAGGTGGCAGACAGGGAGCACATCTACATTTTTGAGAGGCTGGAGGAGAGCGCGGCGCTCAACATGGCCTTCGCAAAGGCAGGAATCCCTGTGCGGGGCATCTCTGTCACAAACGAGGAGCTGGAGACCTATTTCTTAAAACTGACAGGAGGCGGGGCAAATGCTTAATATGATAAAAATGGAAATATACCGGATGCTCCACACAAGGAGCGCCTATGTGATCCTCATCGTGCTGACGGGGTGCGTGCTTTTTACTAATATCATGAGCCGGGATGAGTATCGGGCAGACACAAGGAAGGCGGCCGAGGCATCGGTGGATATGGTGCAGGTGAGTCCCTCCTCGCCGGATGAGAGCGGGGAGGAGACGCCCAACCTGGGTATGACTGTCACTCTCCCCACCACACCTGGAGAGCAGGTGACTGTGTTTGACCTGTTTGTGGCAAATATACAGGGGCGATTTATAGCTCTTTTTATTGCTATATTCACGATTTTGTTTTCCGGGGCGGACATGAGCAGCGGCTATGTGAAGAACACAGCGGGACAGGTGAGGAGCCGGGCGGCCCTTGTGGCGGCCAAGGCGGTGGCTGTGATGGTGTACACAGTGTTTACCATCCTCTTTTTCGTGGCCATTGAGGCGATTTCTGATGCCTTGCTTTTTGGAGCTTTGGCCTGGGGTGACCCGGGCGAGTTCCTCCCTTATCTGGGAGCGCAGACAGCGCTGCACTGTGCCTTTATGGTGGTCCTGTGTGCCCTTACAGTGATCATACGGAGCAGCGTGCTGAGCATGGTGCTGGGGGTGCTGCTCTGCCAGAACCTGGCTATCATCCTGTACGGTGGGGCGGAGACACTGCTGCGCAGGATGGGGGCTGGAGATGTTGACATTATCTCCCACACCATCACGGGAAAGATTGCCATGCTCCCCCTGGCGCCCTCCGCGTCAGACGTGACAGGAGCGCTGCTGACAGCGGCCCTGTTCCTTGTCCTGTCGGCAGGCCTGGGGGCTCTTGTGTTCCAGAAGAGGGATGTGTAGGGGACAGAAGAAGTCAACAGGAGGAGCATTTACAGAAGGAGAGAGACAGGATGTTGACTATTATCCTTATAACAGGTATCGTGATCCTGGCGGTAGTGCTGTGGAAATACCAGCGGCAGATGAAAGACATCTGCCGCCAGATCGCGTTCCTGCGGGAGCACGACAGCAATATGCTCATCACGACCCAGATCCGGGCCGGCGGGGTGGGCGAGCTGGCAGAAGAGCTCAATGAACTATTGCTGGAGATGAAAAGTGAACACAGAGAGTACATGGAAAAGGAGGGAGAGATTGCCCGCATCTACACGGACCTGTCCCACGATATCCGCACGCCTCTCACCTCCCTGGACGGGTATTTTCAGCTCCTCCGGGAGACCAGAGACCCGGAGGAGCAGGAACGGTATATCCGCATCATCCAGGAGAGGATCGGCAGTCTGAAGGAGATGCTGGAGGAGCTGTTCACTTACACGAAACTCCAGGGCGAGCGCTATGAAATAGAGAGGACAGCCTGCCGGCTGAACCGGATCCTGAAGGAGACGCTGTTTTCCTACTACGAGGAATGGCTGGCGCTTGGGATCAGACCGGAGTTTTCCATTCCTGAGGAGGAAATCTGTGTGGAGGCAGACCCCCGTGCCCTCAGGCGGGTCATCCAGAATCTCATTAAGAACGGGATGGACCACGGCGAGAAGCAAATCCGCATTGCGCTCAAGAGGCAGGGGAACAGAGCTGTCATGACCTTTGCCAACCAGGTGTCCTGTCCGGACAAGATTGATACAGAGCATGTGTTTGACAGGTTCTACAAGGCAGATGAGGCAAGGAGCCGGACCTCCACGGGGCTGGGCCTCTCCATTGCCAGAGAGCTGGCCCGCAGGATGGAGGGAGATATCGCCGCCCGTATGGAGGAAGACTGGTTTGTGGCTGAGGTGCAGCTTGCGGCGCTGCCATGTGGAGCAAAGAGGTATACAGAGGACGTGTGAAAAGAAAATAAAAAAGGGCTTGACTTTTCTGCGTATCTCTGTATAATTTATTGCATAAATACTTTAGCACTATAAAGTGTAGAAGTTTTAAGCGATAAAGCGACAGGAGGAAAAGGACATGAAGTTAAAAAAGGTAACAGCAATCTTACTGACAGCAGTCATGACAGCCGCACTTGCAGCCTGCGGAAGCAGCTCAGGAGACAGCTCTGGAAGCAGCGGAGATGACGCAGGCGGAAGCGGTACATATACTATAGGAATCTGCCAGCAGATGGAGCATGCGGCTCTGGATGCGGCCACGGAAGGGTTTCAGGATGCCTGCCGGGAGCTGTTTGGCGAGGACAATGTAGAGTTTGACGTGCAGAACGCACAGGGAGAGCAGACTATGTGCTCCACCATTGTCAATAATTTTGTTTCTTCTGATGTAGATTTAATTCTTGCCAACGCTACCCTGCCTCTCCAGACAGCAGCCCAGGCGACGTCAGACATCCCGATCCTGGGAACTTCCGTTACTGATTATGGCAGCGCGCTGGGAATAGACGACTGGACAGGAGCCACGAGAGTGAACATTTCAGGGACAAGCGACCTGGCGCCAATCGAAGAGCAGGAGGATATGCTGCTGGAGCTTGTGCCGGAGGCGAAGACAGTGGGGATCCTTTACTGCTCCGCAGAGTCCAACTCCAAGTACCAGGCAGAGCTTTTTGAGGCAGAGCTGGAGGCGGACGGCATTTCCTACAAAGAGTACACAGCTGCCGACTCCAACGAGATACAGTCTGTGACTCAAAACGCGGTGGAGGAGTGCGATGCCATCTACATCCCCACGGACAACACCATGGCGTCCAACACCCAGATCATCAACAATATCTGCCTTCCCGCCAAGGTCCCGGTGATCGCGGGAGAGGAGGGCATCTGCAGCGGCTGCGGCGTGGCCACGCTCTCCATCAGCTACTACGATCTAGGATACCAGACCGGCGAGATGGCATACAAGATACTGGCAGAGGGAGAAGACATTGCATCCATGGAGGTGGAGACAGCGGCCCAGGTGACGAAAAAGTACAATCCCGCTATCTGTGAGGAGCTGGGCATCACCATCCCGGAGGGATATGAGGCCATAGAAGCCGAGTAGAGGAAAAGCTATTGACTTTTCCTGGCAAAGTGGGTATATTGGGACATGTAAATTGCATAGGGGGAGCTTGTAGACAGGCTGAGAGGAAGTTGAGAACTTCGACCCGGGAACCTGATTTGGATAATGCCAACGTAGGGAAATAGATGAGAGACTGCGGGAAATGGCATGATGCCATTTCCCTTTTCTTATTTTGCGGGCAGGTCAGGAAATTTACAGACAACAGAACAGGGCAGGACCATGTGAGTGAACAGTGAATGGATAAGGACGGTTCACGAAGGGGTGCACCACCGCGGGTGTATTCTTTCGTGAACCTTTTTTTCTTGGGACATATTTCTGCTGTCCCTTACCAGAGGACGACTGCCCGGAAGAAAGGAGGAGGGTTTTGTGATCACAGCGCGAATTAATGGACAGCCGGAGACGTTTGCGTCGTCCCTTTCTGTCAGTGCATTTCTGGAAGAAAAGGGATACAGGCCGGACCGGGTGGCCGTGGAGCAAAATGGCTCCATTGTGCCCAAAAGGGAGTATGAGAGCCGCCTTATCGAGGACGGAGATACACTGGAAGTCGTAAGTTTTGTGGGAGGGGGCTAGAGAAGATGCAGAACATCCAAGTAACAGAAGAGGAGATCCGGCAGGCCCTCGTAAGCCGCCACACAGAGGGCATCCAGGCACGGATCAGCGCCGCCCGGGTGGCGGTGGCGGGCCTTGGAGGTCTTGGGTCAAATATAGCGGTCAGCCTTGCCAGGCTGGGGGTGGGACATCTCCATCTGATCGATTTTGACAGGGTGGATGTGACCAACCTGAACCGGCAGCAGTATTTTGCCGACCAGGTGGGCATGCCAAAGACCGAGGCCCTTCGGGAGAATCTGCTGCGGATCAACCCCTGGCTGGATCTGCGGACAGACTGCCTGCGGGTGACAGAGGAGAACGCTGCCGGGCTGCTGCGGGACGACACCTATATCTGTGAGGCCTTTGACGTTGCCGAGCAGAAGGCCATGTTTGTCCGGACGGTGCTGGAGCAGCTGCCGGAGAAATATCTGGTGGCCGCCAGCGGCATGGCAGGGGACGGGGACGGCAATGAGATCCACACAAGGAGAGTTGCCTCCCGCTTTTACCTGTGCGGGGATGAGAAAACTGAGGCTGCAGCAGGACGGGGGCTTATGGCGCCCAGGGTGGCTCTCTGCGCGGCTCATCAGGCCAACATGGTGCTCAGGCTCATACTGGGCGAGAGTTAGGAAGTTATCACAGGCAGAAACGAAAAGACAAAGAAATGAAAAAGCGCCGGCCAGGAAAAGCCGGCGGGGAAGGAAAGAAAATGGAAACAAGGATAGACAGCAAAAAAGACACATGGAAACTGGGAGATCATACATTTACATCCAGGTTCATCCTGGGATCCGGAAAATATTCCCTGGACCTGATCCGGGCAGCCGTGGAGCATGCGGGGGCTCAGATCGTGACTATGGCCCTGCGCCGGGCAAATGAGGGAGGACTTGCCAACATCCTGGATTACATACCGGAAGAGGTGGCTGTCCTGCCCAACACTTCCGGTGCGAGAAACGCCCAGGAAGCGGTGCGGATCGCAAGGCTGGCAAGGGAGGTCTGCGGCAGTGACCTGATCAAGATCGAGATCATGCGGGACACCAAATACCTGCTCCCGGATAACTATGAGACGGTCAAGGCTACAGAGATCCTGGCAAAAGAAGGGTTTACTGTCATGCCCTACATGTATCCGGATCTGAATATGGCAAGAGACATGGCGGAGGCGGGAGCCGCCTGCATCATGCCGCTGGGGGCACCCATCGGTTCCAATAAGGGGCTCTGTACAAAAGAGTTTATCCAGATCCTCATTGATGAGATCGATCTCCCCATCATCGTGGACGCTGGGATCGGGAAGCCCTCTCAGGCCTGTGAGGCCATGGAGATGGGGGCTGCCGCTGTTATGGCCAACACCGCCATCGCCACATCGGGAGACATCGCGGCCATGGCCGGTGCCATGAAACTGGCTGTGGAGGCGGGACGCGCCGCTTACCTTGCGGGGATGGGAAGTGTCCGGGCAAAAGGAGGAAGCGCCTCATCGCCGCTTACCGGATATCTGAGAGATTAACAGTTGGCATAGAAGGAGGCTTGCGAAAATGAGCGCAGAAAATCATATAAATGAGAGCATTTTAAACGATGAGATCCGGGAGCATCAGCGGGAGAATCGGATCGACCATATGACGTACCTGCCGGATATGGAGGATATCGGCTCGGAAGTGATGGACAAAGTTATAGCTGAGATGGACCGCTATGACTACGACAGCTACACGGAAGCGGACGTGAGACGTGCGCTTGCAAAGGAAAGCCGCTCCCCGGAAGATTTCAAGGCCCTTCTCTCCCCGGCAGCTATGCCGCTTCTGGAAGAGATGGCCCAGGCGGCACAGGCGGAGACCAGGAAGCATTTCGGCAACTCGATCGCCATGTTCACGCCGGTGTACATCGCAAATTATTGTGAAAATTACTGCATTTACTGCGGATTCAACTGCCACAACAAGATAAAGAGGGCCCAGCTTGACGAGGCGGAGATGGAGAGAGAGTTTGCGGCTGTCGCAGAGACCGGGCTGCAGGAGATCCTGATCCTGACAGGGGAGAGCAGGAAGAAATCTACTGTGGAGTATATCGGAAAGGCCTGCCAGATCGCCAGGAAATATTTCCGTGTCATCGGGCTGGAGGTCTACCCCATGAACTCGGACGAGTATGCGTACCTGCAAACATGCGGGGCAGACTATGTGACGGTCTTCCAGGAGACCTACAATTCCGACAAATATGAGACTCTCCACCTGGCCGGACACAAGCGGATCTTTCCCTACCGGTTCAACGCCCAGGAGCGGGCCCTTATGGGAGGCATGAGAGGTGTGGGATTTGCCGCCCTTTTAGGGTTGGACGATTTCCGGAAGGATGCATTTGCCACCGGCATGCATGCATATCTGCTGCAGAAGAAATATCCCCACGGGGAGATCGCCTTCTCCTGTCCGCGGCTTTGTCCCATTATCAACAATGACAAGATCAATCCCATGGATGTCCACGAGGCCCAGCTTCTCCAGGTAGTCTGCGCCTATCGGCTGTTCATGCCTTTTGCAAGCATCACCATATCCAGCCGGGAATGTGCCAGAGTCCGGGATAACCTGGTGCAGATCGCTGCCACCAAGATCTCGGCGGGAGTCAGCACCGGTATCGGAGAGCACGGCGATGATGTGGCGGATCGGGGCGACGAGCAGTTCGAAATTTCAGACGGCCGGTCGGTTAATGAGGTCTATCATGCCCTGGAGTCCAACCATCTGCAGCCTGTCATGGCGGAGTACATCTATGTGTAGGAAAGAAATGGCAAAGAGAGGCCTTCCGGATGGGGACGTCCTGTCCCGGGTGGCGGTGGTGACAAATCGCCATCTGGCCGCACGGCCCTACCTGGAGCAGATCCGCCGGGTCTGTCAGTTACATCCGGCGGCTGTGATCGTGCGGGAGAAGGATCTGGAAGAGGAGGATTACGCCCGTCTGGCCGGACAGGTGCTTGCGGTCTGCCGGGAGTATCATGTGCCCTGTGTATATCATACATATCCGGAAGCTGCGCTGCGTGCGGGGGTGGATGCCATCCACCTGCCGCTGGCGCTTCTGAAAAAATACAGGGAAGCTGGGAGTTTAAAGGAATTCAGCCATGTGGGAACATCGGTCCACTCTGTCCGGGAGGCTGAGGAAGCACTGCGGCTGGGAGCC
>OGYQ01000674.1_pt1 | contig 29460 bp, 29 predicted proteins | sample 1576641 | NCBI WGS metagenome assembly OGYQ01 (sample SAMEA3541476, study PRJEB24748) | human gut metagenome | biome: human gut; feature: human-associated habitat; material: faeces | place: China | collected 2012 | reverse complement strand
ATAAAGAAATTTTCGAGAATCGTATGTGTTTCACTGTTTAGTTATCAAGGTTGTTTATCTGTCGTTGTCTGTCCGACAGCTTGTTTATATTAACACAACTGTTTTCGTTTGTCAACAACTTTTTTAATTTTTTTGAAACTTTTTTAATTCGTTTCAAAAAGAAATCCCGCTTCCTCAGAAGCGAGATTCAGTATATCATCGGAGTCCGGTTTCGTCAACCCCTTTTTTCAATTTTTTTTATTTTTTTGCATTTTTTGACATTTCAGGCTCAATTACCGTAAAAAACGCTCATGAATACCTTAACAAAAACGTTCTGGCTATACAGGAAATTAAGGAATGCATCCTGCTGGATCAGTGCCATTCCCTGCTGTCCAAGTGTTGTATTGCACAATAAGGTAAGCACCAGGAAAGCGATCCAGATAAAGATGATGCATTTGATCCCTCCGACAGCGGCACCAGCAATCTTATTAATGCCGTTGATCACCGGAAGCTTTGTCAGAACATTCAGAATAAATCCCAGCAGCTTGATCACTGCGGCAGAAAGCACAAAAGAAATCAAAAAAGAAATTCCGTTTACCGCCATCACAGCCAGCGAGTCAGAAATATACTCTGTAAATGTACTGACTGCCAGATAGCGGTATGTCTCTGCCGTATTATTTTCCACCAGGGCATTTTTCAGAAGGTCTGGAAGCTCCATATTCTCCATTACCTGATTCTGCTCTTCCTTATCCAGTGTTTTCTTATTGCCGATCTGTTCGGACACCAGTGTCTGGCATTTGTCCTGAATGGTATCGTAAACAGGGGTATATTCTTTTACAAAGGTATTCACATATGGATTGACCGCCCACACAAGAAGAAAGGAGATCAGCATAAAAAATACTGATACGATTTCTTTGACAAATCCCTTCCGAAATCCCATGATACAGGCCGCCGCGATTAGCGCCAGTACAGCAATGCCAAGCCAGGTCCAGCTTATATCCATTTTGTTCTCCTTAGCTGAGTTTTATCACATTTACCCCTGTGTCCATGACCAGGAGATATTTGTTCCATCCTAATTTGAAGAAATCCCTAACGGTACCGTCAATATTTCCAAAATATTTCTCAGTGCCATTCTGGTTCAGCACGCAAATCTGTGAACTGTTGTACATGATAATATATCCATCGCTCATCCGGATGGTAGTATATGGAATATTAAAATCCTTGCTGAACTTCAGTTTTCCGTCAGTGGCGTAGACCTGCATGGTGTATTGTTTATCTTTGCTGTCATTTTTAAATACCAGGCCGATGTTGTTTTCATCATAAAAAGTACTGATGATCTCATTCTCAACCTGAACCGTCTTCAGCTCCTTGGGAATCTGTCTGCCGGAATACAGTGTGAAGCCGTCATCCCGCAGTGCCACTGCATTGCTTCCAAGATACTGGATCTGGGGAACAACCACGCCATCATAAGTATAACCGCTGACAATACGGTCATCCTCATTCTGGCCAACCTCTCCAAAATTGTAGAATGCCACGTAGCTGGTAGTCTCACTGCTGTCTACAAACTGATAAGCCACCATCATGACAACTCCGTTCTCCGCCAGTGCCACATCCATAGGATATCCGGGATCCTGGATATTCGTCTGGTTTTCTGCGATCAGGCTTCCGTCCAGATTGTAAAAATTGATCCAGGTGTGATCTCCTCCATCCAGAATTGCTGCTGCCATTCCGTTTTTGGATACCTTTGCCTTGATAATACTGTAGGATGTGGAAACCGTTCCGGTGACTCCATTTTGGTCTACAAATACCATAGAGGTTCCATCTATGTCTGCAATAACAGCACGATCGCCGCACACATCTGCCACCGGGTTCTGCATGTCATAAGCCTGTGACCAGATCGTATCCAGCTTCGTGTTCACCAGCGATACTTCGTCGGAGCTGTACCTCAGGATCTTGCCCGACAAATTGGTATACTGCGTGGATACGGTGTCTTCCTGTTCACTGGCGGCCTGTACCTTATAGCCATGATAGCTTCGTTTTTCGAGGAAAAGAAAGCCTAGCAAAACTACCAGTCCCACTGCAAGCACGGCAGCCACAGGCCTTAGCACGGCTTTTCTTTTCCTCAGAGCAGATTTAAACTTCCTTCGGACAGATGCACTGCTCCTTGTACCGGACTGTGCCTTCTCCAGACGGCGTTTCTCTGCCAGGAGACGTTTCCGCCTCAGTTTCTTTCTGATATTTTTGAATGTATTTGCCATAATTTAACCTTGCCTTGTATTTTCTAGCTTACATGCATTTCGATTATAACACATCCTGTTATGGTAATACAATCATTTGCCCAGGATAAATCACCTGGTTTTCCTTAAGATTGTTCAGGCGGCAGATTTCCGAAATTGCATCCATATTCCCGTAATGAGAAATGCTGATCTGGTACAGGGTATCTCCAGGCTTTATGATATAGGTTTCATAAGCGCTGTCTGATGATGCCTGGGCAGAAGGCGTCAGCTGAACCTGACTCTCCTCCTTTTTCGCTTTTCGCTCATCTGCCTCCTGGGAAAATTTATCTTCGCTCACAGTCTCCTGGCTTTCTTCAGCACTGGCAGAATCCGCAGCAGCAGACGCTCCTGTCTCCTTGGTATCTGTTTCCTGTACATCAACTTCTTCTGTCCCATTTTCCGTACCAGGCTGAATGGTCGGAGTGATCTGCAGGCTTTCCTCTGGCTGCTCATCTGTTTCTTCCGGTGCTTTCGTAATCTCTTCGATCCAGGTGATCTCTGGCGTTTTCGTCACCTCACGTACGGCATCTGCCTGGTTGTCTTCACTTTCTTCTACCGTGTTGTCAGACATGACCGTAACAGTGGAATCCACAGAAGGCTCCGCAATGCGCATGTAATTTCTGTAAAAGCCTGCGCCTACAGCAAGGACGGCAAGCACCAGACAAGCTGTAGCCGCATAAGAAAAAACAGAGGTATGCTCCGTCTCCCTCTGGGGCTTTTCCTCTGTCTCTGGTGTTTTTTTATTTTTGATGATTTTACGGAAGGTGGTGACTGCCTCATCTCCCACAGTTTCCGAAGCTCCCTGACCCATGTCTTTCGTTTTCTCAATCATGTATTCCTGCATGAGAGGATTTTTTTCGTAATAAATGTAATATCCTCTTTGCCGGATCATAAGTCCGTTTTCGTAAAAGAAAAAAGCCTCTTCTTTTTCTGCGGGTTCCATGAGCATCAGAACCTTTTCCCCGCCGAAATATCTTAAGTGGATGCGGGTCAGAAGCTCATCTGTTTCCATATACATCTGGGGGCGCGAAAAAAACCAGCCTGTAATTTCCTGTCCTGGAAAATATTTTGCCTGGTTTTCCTGAATCTTTGTCCATACTTTTTCCGAGAAATCAATATGATCCGCAGCAGCTTCCATATCTTCCACCATCAACGCTCCCCGGATGAAAAGATAGGTTATTCCGTTGTTCCATTTGGTGTCGCCGGTAAATACAGCCACACAGCCCTGTTCGTTTCCTGGACCGGTTTCGTTTCTGGCAAGTCTTGTGAGGAATGTATATACATAATCCTCAATGTAAATCCGGATATTCCCGGCAGTCAGACCGATCTGGCGTATATTTCTCGGCAGATTAAAAAGATTTTCCCCATTTTTTGCTTCCTGCTTCTCCTCCTTGTAAACGATCTCTATCATGATCACATCACCCCTTCGGGTATGAGCATATCATATGGAAAATGCAGATTTTAGCGTAATATAAGACCTGTTTCAGAGAATTTAACGACAGTTTTTGCAGAGTGCATAATTTTTTCAAAACTGGGATAAGATGGATTATAAAAAAGCAGGAGCGTTCATATGCCATTTTATATTAATACCCAAAACCAGGATTCTTCCAGAGAAATTGCCAGGGTTCTGGAGAAATGCATTCAGCGTCATAAAAAGAACTGGTCCGAAATTGTGTTTCTGTGTATCGGAAGCGACCGGGTAACAGGGGACTGTCTGGGGCCTTATGTGGGCTATCGTCTGAGCCAGTACCAGATTCCAGGAATTTTCGTCTATGGAACTCTGAATCAGCCTGTTCATGCCATAAATCTATCCCATATAATGGACAGTATTGCAAGTACCCATCCATCTGCCCTTGTGATTGCCATTGATGCCTCTCTGGGTGAAAAACGCCATCTGGGATATGTAAGTATCGGAAACGGCTCGCTCTACCCGGGTGCTGCCGTACAGAAGGATCTGCCGCCAGTAGGGGATATCTACATTACTGGAATCGTAAACATAGCCGGGATTCTGGAATACCTTACCTTACAGACAACACGCCTTTCCACAGTGATCACCCTTGCGGATACCATCACCCAGGGAATTCTTGGGAGCTTTTCCGCGTAAAGAAAAGTCCATAAATTTTTGCAGCATATAAAAAATGTCAGAGGCTTGCTCGAGTTGCCCCTGACATTTCTTCTGTGTATAATAATTTACAGCTTATTTTGCTTCATTCAAAAGTCCGATCAGATAAATGCTTTGATCTGTTTGTAGATGCCAGCTGCATCAAGTCCGTATTTCTCAAGAAGAGCAACAGCCGGACCGGACTCGCCGTAAACATCATTGATACCGATACGCTTCACCGGTACAGGAGCTTTCTCAGCAAGGCACTCGCATACAGCGCCGCCAAGACCGCCGATGATGGAATGCTCCTCAACAGTTACAACTTTACCAGTTTCTTTTGCTGCAGCTACAACAAGCTCCTCATCAAGAGGCTTGATGGTGTGGATGTTGATAACCTTTGCTTCGACTCCCTCTTCTGCAAGCTTAGCTGCTGCTTCAAGAGACGGAGCTACGCAAAGTCCGTTGGCAATGATGGTAAGGTCTTTTCCCTCGCGAAGAACGATTCCTTTACCAAGCTCAAATTTATAATCAGGATTGTCATTGATAACCGGAACAGCAAGACGACCAAATCTCATGTAAACAGGGCCTACATGCTCATAAGCAGCCTCTACCATAGCTTTTGCTTCAATGTCGTCTGACGGGCATGCTACAACCATTCCCGGGATTGTACGCATAAGGGCAAAATCCTCGCAGCACTGATGGGTAGCACCGTCCTCACCAACGGAAATTCCGCCGTGGGTAGCACCGATCTTAACGTTCAGCTTCGGATATCCTACAGAGTTGCGGACCTGCTCAAATGCACGTCCGGCAGCAAACATTGCAAAGGTACTTGCAAACGGTACCTTGCCTGTTGTTGCGATTCCGGCGGCAATTCCCATCATATTGCACTCTGCGATACCGCAGTCAATATGACGCTCCGGGAACGCTTTCTTAAAGATTCCGGTCTGTGTAGCTGCAGCAAGGTCAGCGTCCAGAACAACCAGATCATCATGTTTCTTTCCAAGTTCTACAAGAGCGTTTCCATAGCTTGCTCTGGTGGCAATTTTCTTTACTTCTGACATAATGCTTCACCTACCTTTTCCAAATCTGCCATAGCCTGTGCGTATTCTTCGTCATTCGGAGCCTTTCCATGCCAGCCAACCTGGTTCTCCATGAAGGAAACTCCTTTGCCTTTTACGGTTTTCATAACGATTGCGGTAGGCATTCCTTTGGTAGCCTTTGCTTCGTCAAAAGCAGCACGCAGCTGTGCCATATCATTTCCGTCTGCAACATTGATCACATGGAAATTAAATGCCTCAAATTTCTTATCGATCGGGTATGGAGAGCATACGTCCTCTACCTTACCGTCGATCTGAAGGCCGTTGTTGTCAACGATCACTACAAGGTTGTCCAGTTTTCTGGCACCTGCGAACATAGCAGCTTCCCATACCTGGCCTTCCTGGATCTCGCCGTCTCCAAGAAGTGTGTATACACGATAGCTGTCATTAGATAATTTTGCGGAAAGTGCCATTCCAACTGCAGCAGAGATTCCCTGTCCAAGAGATCCGCTGGACATGTCAACGCCTGGAATGTGCTTCATATCCGGATGTCCCTGAAGGTAAGATCCAAGGTGACGGAGTGTTACCAGATCTTCTTTCGGGAAATAGCCTCTCTGTGCAAGTACAGAGTACAGTCCCGGTGCAGTGTGACCTTTGGAAAGGACGAAACGGTCGCGGTCTGCTTTCTTTGGATCCTTCGGATCGATATTCATCTCCTCAAAATAAAGATATGTAAATACATCTGCTGCAGATAAAGATCCGCCCGGATGACCGGCTTTAGCAGCATGCAGTGCAGTTACGATGCCCTTGCGGACTTCGTTTGCAGTTTTCTGAAGCTCTAAATTCTCCATTATCAATTCTCCTTATTATTCCATGATACGCGGATTGCGACCTGTCTGTAAGTTCCCGCAATTCCAAGTATCAATTATTCACCAAATACAGCTTTGTAATCATTCTGGAATTTCACGATTCCGGCATCTGTCAGCGGATGATGTGTCATCTGCTCAAGTACCTTAAACGGTACAGTTGCGATGTCAGCACCAGCAAGTGCACACTGTGTTACATGCATTGGATGACGAACGCTTGCTGCGATGATCTCTGTGTCGATGCCTGCAACAGCAAACATGTCAGCAATCTGACGGATCAGCTCAACGCCGTCTGTAGAGATATCATCAAGTCTTCCAAGGAATGGAGATACATAGGTAGCGCCTGCTCTTGCAGCAAGAAGTGCCTGGTTTGCGCTGAAGATCAGGGTTACGTTTGTCTTGATTCCTTCTTTGGAAAGAACCTTAACAGCCTTCAGGCCTTCGCATGTCATCGGAATCTTAACAACCATGTTCGGATGGATCTTTGCGATCTCACGTCCCTCACGGATCATTCCCTCTGCGTCTGTTGTAGTAGCCTTTACCTCACCGCTGATTGGTCCGTCAACGATCTCTGTGATCTCTTTGATAACTTCGTTGAAGTCTCTTCCCTCTTTTGCGATCAGGGATGGGTTTGTGGTTACTCCGCAGATGATTCCCATATCGTTCGCTGCTTTAATATCCTCTACCTTTGCTGTGTCAATAAAAAATTTCATGATCTTATCCTCCTGAATTTGTTTAAGCTTTTGCACTTGTTTTTCACATGCTTTCATTATACCAGACTTCACTTGCAGGTCAAGACGGGGTGCTTTTTATTAATAAAAATTCAATTAATAATTTATCAAATTTATTAATATTTTCCAGGTTTGTCACTTACCTATCAATCTATTTTTTATAGTGTTTATCAGCTTTTGCAAAGTTTTTTCCATGTGTTTTTCCAGATTTTATTACTAATAATTTCGGTTGAATCATTTATTTAATCTTATTTTCATCCGTTTTTTCCACTGTCGGCTCCAGCTTGTCCAGCCTTGCGTAGCCAGTGGTTTTGCGCACAATGATCTTGGGGTTATATTCAATATTGTACACGCTTGTGGGACGTATCCCCTCTCCGAAACGGTTGTCCGTATCGATCTTGCGGATGATAATATCGCAGGCATCACGGCCCTTCAATGCCACAAAGTGGTCTATAGTAGTTAGCGACACACGCCGGATCCCGGAATAGAAAATATTGTCGCAGCCGATCACCGATACATCCTTGGGCACACGCAGTCTGGCGTCCTGAAGCGCATCCACCGCACCGATGGCCATCATGTCATTCTGCCCTGCAATGGCGGTAAATCTGCTGCCATCCTCAAGAAGAGACCTGGTCAGGGCATAGCCCATGGAATACTCGGAATCCGTCCGGGGATTGCGGCGGTCTACCGACTCGTCTGCGGCCCGGATGATCACATGTCCGGCAAGCCCGGCTTTCTCAAACTCATGGACAAAGCCATCCACTCGCTTGGAACGCTGCCACTGCCTTCTGGTAAGAGGCGGGGTAATAAATGCCACATCCCGGTGTCCCAGGTCCAGAAGGTGCCTTGCCATCAGACGGCCCACTTCTGTGTTGTCCTGATTGATGGCATCTACGGTGCTGATCTTCTCCTTGTTGCTGATGATGACCAGCGGAATATCCCTTGCCATCTCCTCCACCTGGCTGATGTAGTCCGGGTGAGGATTGCAGGCATAAATGATTCCCTGGGGTGCCATTGCGCGGATCATCCGCAGATATTTCTCCTCAAGTCTTGCATCACGCTGGGTATTGCAGATGAAAACCCCATATCCCCGCTCATTCGCCACAGCCTCAATGCCCTGCAGAAGCAGCACATAATAAGGGCTTGTGATGGTGGGGCAGAATACAACGATCAGCTTCTCTTTTTTGTTTTCTTTTTTGCTTCTGTGCCCGGGAAGACGGTAGCCCAGCTCGCGGGCGGCATTTTCTACCTTTTCTACGGTCTCCCGGGAAAAAGAAACGTTATATTTGTGATTCAGCACCATGGAAACGGTAGCCTGGGAAACCCCTGCTTTCTCTGCTACATCGGATGAAGTCACTTTTTTTCGCGCCACAGGAAATCACCTCCCACCGTTTTCGTTCTGTGTCAAAGTTCTACGCGGCCCTCCAGTGCACGAAGAAGGGTTACCTCGTCAATGTATTCCAGGTCGCCGCCCACAGGCACGCCGCTTGCAATACGGCTTACCTTGATTCCAGTAGGCTTGATCAGCTTACTGATATACATGGCTGTGGTTTCTCCCTCCAGACTGGAGTTGGTGGCAATGATCACTTCCTTCACATCTCCCTGCAGACGCTGGATCAGCTCCTTCAGCTTGATGTCATCCGGGCCGATTCCCAGCATAGGGGAAATAGCTCCGTGAAGAACGTGATAAACGCCGTCAAACTTGCCTGTTTTTTCATAAGCAGCAAGATCCCTGGTGTTCTCCACTACCATAATGGTGCTGTGGTCACGCTTGGGATTGCTGCAGATCGGGCACATTTCCTTATCTGTCAGGGTGTAGCAGCACTTGCAGTACTGTACATTGGTCCTGGCATCTGTGATGGCGTCTGTCAGCTGCTGCACCTGGTCCTTGGGCATATTCATAATGTGAAAAGCCAGGCGCTGGGCTGATTTCGCACCGATTCCAGGCAGATGGGAAAGCTGCTCGATCAGTTTGTTAATGTGACTGCTGTAGTATTCCATCAGAATGGAAGACCTCCGCCTAGTCCGCCAAGGCCGCCTGTCAGCTTGGACATCACAGCCTGGTTCTCCTGCTCAACCTTGCGAAGAGCTTCGTTGGTTGCCGCAACGATCAGATCCTCAAGCATTTCAATATCGTCCGGATCTACAACCTCTTCTGCAAGCTTTACTTTGGTTACTTCTCTCCTGCCGGAGATGGTTACCTCTACTGCTCCGCCGCCTGCAGCTGCAGTAAATTCCTTCTCCTCAAGAGCCTTCTGGTTCTCTTCCATCTGACGCTGCATTTTCTGCGCCTGTTTCATAAGATTATTCATATTTCCCGGCATTCCCATGCCCGGAAAACCTCCACGCTTTGCCATTACACATTCCTCCTGAATTCAATATTTCCACACCGAAGTCCTACCGGGACAAATTTGTCCCGCCCCCGGTATTTTTTATTCTTCCGGATCATCCGGATCTTCTTCCACCACTACATCCATATGGATATTCTCCCGGATCGCCTGGTCTACTGTTACCTGGGCAAGATTGGTGTGGTGATGCTCTTTTGCCACTACCATTTTCAGTTCCACGGATTTGCCAGTCTGCGCCGCAATGATGGATTTCAGTTCATTCTCGGCTTCGGGATTGTCCACGTAGGTTTTGCCCAGGAAATCCTGAAACTCCACGTAAAGCACAGGCTCGCCTGTCTCACCATTGTACTTGGGGATGGCTTTCTGAAGCATCTGCTTGAAAATGCCGCTGGTCTGTCCTACAATTACCCGCCAGCTGGCTACAATCTTCTGCAGATCTTCTGGCGCGGCTTTCACCGGAGCCGCAGCCTTAGGTGCCGCCATTCCCGCATCCACGCCGCCTGAAACCGCTCCTGAACTTCCCTGCTGCACGATTACCTGCTGAACCGGGCGCTCATCCATACGCTGCTCCAGAACACGCAGACGGTCCAGAACGGAATCCAGATTGGTCTCCATGGCCGGACGGCACAGCTTGATCAGTGCGATCTCCACCAGAACACGTTTCTGGGTGGAATAGCGGATCTGGCTGGACAGATCAGAAAAAATACGGATGTAGCGCATCAGCGTCTCTACATCCACCATCTCACTTTCTTCCTGCAGAAGCTTCAGGTTCTCGGAAGAGACGTCAATGGCCTCTTCCGGGTTCTCGGACGTTTTCACAAGGAGAAGATTACGCATGTACCAGGTAAAATCTCCTACAAACTGTCCAAGCTCCCTTCCGCCTATGATCAGATCCTCCAGAGTGCGGATGGCCGAGGCCACATCCCCCTTAAGGACCTGGCGCAAAAGTTTGCTGAACACTTCTGTGTCAACTGCGCCAAGCACTTCCAGAACCTTGTCATAGGTCAGGGTCTGTCCCAGATAAAAGGCAATGCACTGGTCAAGAAGACTTAAGGCGTCTCGCATGGAGCCGTCTCCTGCCTTCGCAACGTAGCGGACTGCCTTCTCCTCCGCCTCCACATTCTCGATTTTCAAAAGCTCATCCAGTCTTGCCGCAATGGTGTCAATGGAAATACGGTGAAAATCGTATCTCTGGCATCTGGACAAAATGGTGATCGGGATCTTGTGTGCCTCTGTGGTTGCAAGAATGAAGATAACATAAGACGGAGGTTCCTCCAGTGTTTTCAGAAGAGCATTGAATGCTCCTGTTGAAAGCATGTGAACCTCGTCGATAATGTATACCTTATAGTTTCCTTCTGTAGGGCGATAGGCCACTTCCTCGCGGATTTCACGGATGTTGTCCACACCGTTGTTGGATGCGGCATCGATCTCGATCACGTTCATCGAGGTGCCGGCCTGTATCGCCTTACACATTTCACATTCACCACAGGGGCTTCCATTTACCGGGTGCTGGCAGTTTACTGCCTTCGCCAGTATTTTTGCAACGGTTGTCTTACCGGTTCCTCGGGTGCCGCAGAACAGATAGGCGTGTCCGATACGGTTCGCCTTGATTTGATTGGTCAGCGTGGTCACAATGTGATCCTGGCCCTTGACATCATCGAAATTATCCGGTCTGAACTTCCGGTATAGAGCAGTATAGCTCATTTATGGAAACTCCTTTCTGAAAAGCAGAATCAGTCGCCGAAGCTGATACCGATCTGTTTTGCAGCTTTGACAGTCTGGTCTTTTGGAGAAACCATCTTAAGCTTGCCGGCACACTCTTCAAGAGGAACTCTCTTGATCTTGCCGTTTACAACACCGATCATGATACCATACTCTCCGTCAAGGATAGCTTCAGCAGCACCTGCTCCGATTCTTGTGGAAAGCACGCGGTCGTATGCGCACGGTGCTCCTCCACGCTGTGTGTGTCCCGGAACTGTGATGCGGACTTCTGATCCAAGCTCCTGGGTAATCTTGTCTGCGATTTCATAAGATACGGAAGGATACTTCTTTGCACGGTCTTCCAGTTTCTTCTTGTAGTCTTTCTTGGAAAGCAGAGCGTCTTCCTTGGAAATGGCACCTTCTGCCACAGCAAGGATGGTGAAGCGCTTGCCTGCCTTGGATCTCTTCTGGATAGCTGCAACTACTTTCTTGATGTCATAGGGAATCTCTGGGATCAGGATAATATCTGCTCCGCCTGCGATTCCTGCATGCAGGGTAAGGCTTCCTACCTTGTGTCCCATAACCTCTACGATGAATACGCGGCCGTGGGAAGCTGCTGTTGTGTGGATGCAGTCGATTGCGTTGGTCGCAATGTTTACTGCACTCTGGAAGCCGAATGTCATGTCTGTTCCCCAGATATCATTGTCGATGGTCTTCGGCAGATGGATGATATTCAGGCCTTCCTCGCGTAAAAGGTTGGCTGTCTTCTGGGTTCCGTTGCCGCCAAGGATTACCAGGCAGTCCAGACAGAGCTTGTAGTAGGTCTGCTTCATTGCTTCTACCTTATCCAGACCTTTCTCATCCGGTACACGCATAAGCTTAAACGGCTGTCTGGATGTTCCAAGGATAGTTCCTCCCTGTGTAAGGATTCCGGAAAAGTCCTTGGATGTGAGCATACGGTATTTGCCGTAGATCAGTCCTTTGTATCCATCGTCAAATCCGTAAACCTCCAGATCATCGATGCTGTTGGTGAGTCCCTTTACTACTCCGCGCATGGTGGCATTCAGGGCCTGGCAGTCACCGCCGCTTGTTAATAAGCCGATTCTTTTAATCATAGTACCCTCCATTTCTGTGTCTTTGGCAAACAGGCGCCGTCGCTTCCGGCGTCTGTGCGGTCCTTATGAACCTTTTTGCACACACATTTTAATGCTTGGATTTAATTATATAATATTTCGTGGGCTGACACAACAAGGAATTTGTCTAGCGCGGCTGGATTCTTCCTCCATATGCGGCAAAAGCCAGAGAAAAACCAGATTTATGAAAGGGAAAATGTGCAAATCTATTGACAAATTTTCGTTTGTCCCTTATAATTAAATTCCGCGCAGCCGGGGAGATAGCGGTGCCCTGTACCTGCAATCCGCTACAGCAGGGGTGATGCCAATCTGAGGCTTGTATCTTGTGGAGCTGCCCTTTATAAGTGGCGTTGACGTTTGGGTCTTACGCAACAGGACTCTATGAACCGTGTCAGGACAGGAATGTAGCAGCACTAAGTAGAATCTCCTGTGTGCCGTGAGGGTGCCTGGGCTGAGTTAACTGTAGAGGTAACGTCTGTGAGACCATTCCGAAGTGCGGCGCGCGTAATAAAGAAAGTTGTGGAACGTCTGAGAGGACGTTCTTTTTTTGTGCATTTTGTCAAGACGGACGATTTCCCCCTGGTGAAGCAGTACAGACAACGGTGAATTTCGGGGGGGATGCTCCGTCGCCTAACTGTCTGTACTGCCATCCCAGGGGAAATCTGGTCAATAAAAAAGATACATAAATGAAAGGAATGCACTCGCGTCCTTTACATCATGTACCTTTTTCAAACAGGCCCTAGAGCGTGTTTGAAAAAGGCTTTCTGCAAGATGTGCGTCACAATTTGTGGGAGATTTTGTCCGGATGAGGGCGCCGTAGCGGGCTACGGCAACTGAATTCGGGCAAAATATACCGCAAAGTGGGGCGTGCAGATTGCAGGAATGATTTTTCAAACAGGCTCTAGGATCTATCCGTATATTCTGCAAAAATTATTTGCAAAACTCAGCTACTACCTGGTTGATTACTTTGCCGTCTGCTTTGCCTTTCAGTTCCGGCATGATGGTCTTCATGATCTGGCCTTTGTTTCCGGAGGCGATGAGCTCGGCATGTTTTTCCTGAAGGTAAGCTTTGATCTCGGAAGCATCCATCAGCTTCGGAGCGTATTTAGCGATAACATCATATCTTGCCTGGTATTCATCCTTCAGATCCTGTCTGGATTCCGGGCAGGTGTCGATCTGCTCTTTTACAGATTTCAGTTCCTTGAGGATCACGCGATCAACCAGCTCGCTGCTGATATCATCACGGCAGCCCTCGTCAATTGCAACTTTCTTCACTGCTGAGATCAGGGAAGATACTGCGTCCTTTGTTACTTTATCCTTTGCTTTCATAGCAGCAACCATGTCTTTTCTTAATGCTTCAAGTTCCATTGTGTTTTCCTCCTGTCAATTTCGCCATCCTTTATTTCTCCTGAAATTCGATGGCTTTTCTAGAGCGTGTTTGAAAAAGGCTTTCTGCAAGATGTGCATCACAATTTGTGGGAGATTTTGTCCGGATGAGGGCGCCGTAGCGGGCTACGGCAACTGAATTCGGGCAAAATATACCGCAAAGTGGGGCGTGCAGATTGCAGGAATGCTTTTTCAAACACGCTCTAGCTCTTTACTATACCACTATTTTTCTGAATTTCCAACCTGTTCTGCCAGAGATTTTTTCAGCATTTTCTTCTTTTCCCGAAGCTCTTTGAAAAAATCGGACAGCATAGAGGAGCACTCTTCCTGCAAAACGCCGCGGATTACTTCCACCTTGTGGTTGAATCCGTCCATTTCCAGAAGATTCAAAACCGAGCCTGCGCATCCGGCTTTGGGGTTCATGCTTCCGATCACCACACGGTCAATGCGGGACTGCATCAGGGCGCCGGCACACATCTGGCAGGGCTCCAGGGTCACATACATGGTGCAGCCCTCCAGCCGCCAGTCTCCTAACTTTTTGCTGGCTTTCTTGATGGCATTCAGCTCGGCATGGGAAAGGGTGTTCTTGTCTGTATTTCTGCGGTTGTAGCCTCTTGCAATAATCTGTCCATCGCAGACGATCACGCAGCCGATTGGAACCTCTTCCAGGGCCCGGGCTTTTTTCGCCTGGCGGATGGCTTCTTTCATAAAACGTTCCTGATCTGTAAGCATAAAGTTCTCCTGTTGTGTGAAATGAAAAATGTTATCTGTAAAATGTGCGGCACATTAACCAAGCTCTGATTTTCTTCGCATCTTTTTCCAGTAATAGGTGACGCCCACAATGTCTGCCAGTGCCCATCCAATGGGAACGGATGCCCAGATTCCGGTGACGCCGATTGCCGGAACGGCGGACAAAGTATAAGCCAAGACCACACGGGTTCCAAGGGAAAGGATGGTAAGGATCACGGACATTCCAGGCATTTTTACTGCACGGTAATATCCATACAGAAGGAAAAGAAGTCCGATTCCAAAATAAAATGCGCCTTCAATTCGCAGATATCCGACACCAATGGAAATAATCTCCGTCTGGGATGCATTTACAAAAATGCCCATAAGCGGCGCGGCAAATGCACAGACCGCTGCGCTGATCACCAGGCAGAATACAAATGCAGCTGTTACCGCACTTTTGATTCCCTGAGAAATTCGCTTTTCTTTTCCGGCGCCGTAATTTTGGGCAATGAAGGTGGAAAATGCATTTCCAAAATCCTGTACCGGCATGTAAGCGAAAGAATCGATTTTTACCGCTGCTGCAAATGCTGCCATAACTGCGGTTCCAAAGCTGTTTACCCGGCCCTGGACCATGAGGATTCCAAAGTTCATAACGGACTGCTGCAGGCAGGTAAGAAAAGAGAGCTGGGCAATCTCACCCAGAACCCTTTTGTCAAAGTGCAGTTCTTCACGGGAAAGGCGAAATTCCGGGAAACAGATCAAGGTGTATACCGTAATTCCGATTCCGGATACGAACTGCGCAAGGACCGTTGCACCTGCGGCTCCTGCCACGCCCCAGCCAAAGCCAAGAACAAAGAGCAAATCAAGTACTATATTCAGGACAGTAGATGCTGCGAGAAAAATCAGGGGGACGACTGAATTTCCCACAGCTCTTAGCAGTGCTGCAAAATAATTATATAAAAATGTGGCGCTGATTCCGGCGAATATGACCAGCAGGTAGGTCCGCATGTAGGGAACCACTTCTGCCGGCACCTGAAGGACTATCAGGATCAGGGGCAAACCTGCGTAAACCAGAACATTGATCACCACAGTCATTGCCGCGATCAGGCCGAAGGAATGGAGAATTCCTTCTTTTAGCTTTTTGTGATCCTGCTCGCCGAAGCGGATGGAAAATACGGCACCGCTTCCCATACACATTCCAATCAGAATGGACGTCAGAAAGGTCATCAGGGTATAGGACGAGCCAACTGCGGCAAGGGCATTGGCTCCCAGATACCGTCCCACGATCAGGGTATCTGCGATATTGTAGCATTGCTGCAAAAGATTCCCGGCCATGAGAGGCAGGGCAAACAGCATCAGATTTCCTGTGATGCTGCCTTTTGTCAGGTCTCGTTGTTTCATTTCATTTTTTTCCTCATCTAATGCACACTTATTTCCCAGGGCAGGCAGATCGCAGGATTGTTTTTTTCAAACAGGTTCCAGGATAAAACGCACTGGGAATGCTTTTATTATAGGCAGTTCTGATGAGGATGTCAATTTCGGGGAAGTGCTCTTTTTGCCTGAAAAGTGTGTAAAAATGGTATTTTAAGTTAATGACAGACAGGCGGGTCAATGGAACGATACCAGTAGCCGCCTTTTCCTTTGGGGACTTTTATGAGCGGGCTTTCTTTAAAGCTTTGGAAGCCGAACATGCCTGCCATGAACTGTTCCTGCTGATCGTAGCTTCCGGGAACACCAAGGATGTACTTTCCGTTTTGACGGCGGCACAGGAGCAGATGTCCGAAGTTGTAATAGCCGTATTGCAGAAAGCGGTTGTTTCTAAGGCCGCATTGTCTTCTTGGGAAGTGTACCAGATCCTGGGGATGGATTTTCCAGCACTGGAACAGGTCGCCGTCTGCGAAGGGGCAGAAGGGCTGACCGAAGGGGAGGGAGTGTTTTTCGGGTTTGGAGTGGATGGACTGTATGTGGATTTCTTCGGCGGGGGACGGGGCGTCTGGGGTCTGAGGTGCTGGATTCAGTTCGATTTCGGAACTTGTTTTGGGCTTTGGTTCTTGTAAAATAGTGTTGGTGCTGTCTGAAGAAGAATCCGGGCTGCTTACGGGGACAGAAGGTTCTTCTGAAGCGTTTGCCGGAAGTATAGACTCTGCCGACAGAGCGTCACCAGGAATAGGTTCTGGCATATTTGCATGATTGCTTTCTGAATCAGTCTGGTTCGGATTGGTCGTAAATTCTTCGTTGCTTACTGATGCTGGCGGCTCTGTTTTGAAAGTATTGGTTTCTGTCTCTTCTGAAAATTCTACATTCTGCACTTCATCATTAGGTGTGACCTGGCCCAAAGCTTCTGCATTTTCTTTTTCCATCTCAGACTCAGGCACGTTTTCGGCGTCACTGTTATTTTCCATTTCGTTTTGAGGCGATTCTGGTTGAGCAGTTTCCTGTTTCGTTTCTTCCTGTTTATCCTCTTCTGACCTCTTTGTTTCTTCTCCAATTTTCATTTCTTTGAAATTTTCCGGACGGATTGCCTGGTCATCCCATTCTGTGCCGAAAAAGCCGCCGGATTTTGTCAGAATTACCATGCCGCCCATTTTGCCAAAGGCCGTTCCGGAATCTCCCATATTTAATGCATCTGTTTCAATCAGGCAATCAACCCGGTCCGTCTGCGTCATGCAGCTTCCGATGAGAATTCCATTCATCAGACCTTCCTTTCTCAGGAAGCAAAATACCCTGGCCTCTTCCTCTGCTGCCAGCCCTTCTACATGAAGATGAATTTCAATGGTACATATGGAATTTCGAACTTCAACCTTTATAAAACCGCAGTTGTTTTCCTTTTTTCCTTTGCGGTACTCATATACATATGCGATAAAACGGCGATATCCAGCCAAATGACGACCTCCCTGTCCTTTTTATAAGCATTTTCATTTTATTCATTAATGTATATGAAGCTGCGATTTATTCATTCATAAAATTTTTAAATTTTTTTGATTTTTTTCAAATTTTGTGTTGACAAGATGGCATTCTCTATGTATAATATTACTTGTCGTTGACGAAGTGTGGCTCAGTTTGGTAGAGCGCTGCGTTCGGGACGCAGAGGTCGTGGGTTCGAATCCCGTCACTTCGACTACTTGGCAGGGGCGCCGAAAGCCTTGAGAAATCAAGGGTTTCGGTGTTTTTTTATGCTTTTCCCCTTTTTTTCAAAAGTGTTCGTAAAGTCATTTTACGGATGTTCGTAAACTCCGCTTAAGGACTCTGCCTGTCTCTGTTTATGTGCTCTGTCAATATGTGTGTATATATTCATAGTTGTTACAATATCAGCATGACCTAACCATTCTTGAATATCCTTTGCTTTCCACCCCTGCTCATATAAAATACAAGCTGTTGAATGTCTCAAGTTGTGAAAGGTCAAATTGGAGTTTCCAAACATAGTCACCATCTTTTTATGATGTTTACTTATGAAATATTTCTTAACTACATAAAGGATAATAAAACAACATTTGGCATTTTATTATGCCAGATGGAAACACACGCATTTCAGCAAGGCATAATGAACAGTGTGCAGTCTTACATACAGTCAATTATCCCCGGATTATCTGATAAATGTGAGGAACAATATATATTCATTCATGATGCATGGTTGCTGAAATATAATTGTTGACTGGATTAATAATGATTTTAACATTCATTCACATAAACTTGCAGAAATAATATATCACGTATGTAATGTTATTTTAGCTGAACCGGTATCTGATGCAGAAACCAGTACAGCGAATATTAAGTAACCGCCATATACAATATACCCCCTTTATATGCCCTGTCTTTTTATTCCTACAAATCTTCGTGCAGTTTTACATCCCTATTATCTGCCATGCATTGTTTTAAGGCAACGATCATTTTTTCCGCATCCAGCGGCTTTGCAAGATGGACATTCATTCCTGCCATCCGGCTGTTAATTATGTCTTCTGCAAAGGCATTTGCGGACATTGCAATGATTGGAACCCTCATGGCATCCCTTCTTTTCATTTCCCTGATTGTCCTTGCCGCATCCAGTCCATTCATCCTCGGCATCATGATATCCATATAGATTACCCCAAAATAATCTGGTGCAGATTTTTCAAAGATTTCAACTGCTTCCTGTCCGTCCACTGCACAGGTAACCTCCATACCACTGTCTTCCAGTATACATCTGGCAATTTCCATGTTCAGCTCATTGTCTTCCGCAACCAATGCCCGCATGCCTTCCACTGAATAATCCTCAAGGATTACCGGATTGTCTGGTGAATTACTGATTTTATCCTGTGTACCAATTTTGAACGGTATTTTTACAACAACTGTAGTACCAACACCAACTTCGCTCTTCAGTTCAATAGCTCCACCCATCCTGTCCACAAGCTGTTTCGTAATCGCAAGCCCCAGTCCGGTGCCTTCATAGCTGGATCTGCTTGTCTTGCTTTCCTGAGAGAACATATCAAAAGCATGGGCAATAAAATCTTCACTCATACCCACACCCTGATCTTTGCAATAGAAAGTGAAAAATGCTCTGCCATCATCCAAAGCTTCTTCCTTACCCCCAACCGTAATCACACTACCCGCCTGACTGAATTTTATGGCATTGTCCAAAATATTCGACAGAATCCTGCCAAGATATACCGGATTTCCAACCAGAGCGATGTGACTATATGTACCATTTTTCCAGTCAATCTCATACTGAATGCCTTTCTTTGCAGCCCGCTCATCATAAATTTGGTTCAGTTCCCTCAGTACCGTTGTCAGATCAAACAAAAGCTGATGATCCTTTAAATCTCCGCTCTGAAGTTTATTCATATCCAACACATCATTTACCAGAGACACAAGGTATTTCAGGGATTCCATTGCCTTTTCTCTGATCTTCTGCTGCATCTGTGGATCATCTGCGTACTGATTTTCCATATTTACCATACCGATAATACCGTTCAGTGGTGTACGGATATCATGACTCATAGTTGCCAGAAACCTTGTTTTCATTTCGGCTTCCCTCTTTGCTGCTTCTGCTGCAAAGTTAAGATCCTCTTCTCGTCTCTTGGAATCACTGATACTGCGTACTGTACATAAGACATGGGTCACATTTCCAGACTCATCCCGTTTTTTTACAGTAAAAAGCATCCTGTGCCAGCTGCCATCAGACATCCTGTATTCTGTAGAAATACATTCTTCCGTTTTCAATCTGGCTGAAAGTGTAGAAACATCCAGAAACGGACGTATCAGCGGACGGTATTCCGGTGCAACCATGGTATCACAAAGCTGATACAGTTTCTCCGATGCACATCCTCTGTTTCCTGTCAGTTTGTGTATTTCGCTGTCATTTGATACCTCTTCAAAAAAATCTTTCTGCACATCAATCCTGTAGATAGAACAGTAGCTCTTGGCAATTGCCGAAATTATTTCATTGCTCAGCCGTGTCTCGTCCAGTGCCTGCTTTAACTGATTCTGGATCGTAGTTTCCTTTTCCATGATATCATCAATATGCCGGAAACCCACCAGTGCGAATAAATGTTTCTCATCCTGGTATATTTTGATTGCCTGTGCCTCAAAAAATTCATGCTGGTTCGGATTCGGTTTGCTTCTGTAATGGTAGGTAATGCGCTCCTTCCAGGAAAGCTGTTCCTTCAGATGCCCCGTCGAAATCCAGTCCTTAAATTCTTTTCTCTCTTTTTCATACAGATACTGAACTGCATATTGGTCAGCAGCATAATTAAAATTATCACACTGTTTCAGATTCATTTTTTTGCATTGGTTCCGTCATTCATATGCAGAATCTCAAAGGAACCGGTATTTAATTCCACATAATAGACAGCCGTAAAATCTATACACATCTTATCCAAAATCCGTTTTTCCGCCGTCTGTTCTTCCAGCGTACGTTTCAGTTTTCTGTTCCTCATATGTCCCATTACAGTCAGGATGAGAAGCAGAACGATCAGCACGGCTATAAAAGCCAACGCAGCCACAGACTGCAGTTGCTTCGGAAATATATACTTAATTTCTGTCATAACAAAACCTCTGGTATATGATCTCTAAACACGCCAATATTTTTTCCCTCAAAAGAATCCAGATTTCCTGCTGTAAGATCCATATTTGAGGCATCCGTATAGATGTAATATTTCTCTTCCCCCATAGGCATATCAGAAAATAACATTTTTTCAGCACGTTCGTCTGTATAGGAAATGCCGCCAAGAATATCAATTTCTCCATTTTCCAGCTGTGTAAAGCAATCTTCCCAATTACCTGTCACGTATTCATAGGTCCATCCTGCGTAACCTGCAATGTCTTGAAGATACTCATAACCATAGCCTCTTCTTTCTCCCTTTTCATTGACTGTATTATAAGTTTCCTCAAAAGATCCTATCCGGATAACATTATCCGATTTTTCTTTAGCAGATGCGGAAACAGGAAAAACAGTCAAACATATCATTGTGCAAAATATAAAGTAACAAAGTTTGAAATTTCTTATATTCTGTACTAATTTGCACTTCTTCATCTTTCTCCCACCCTCCAGGCTACAGTCGCCTGCATCTAAACATTTTTGTACATCTTCCGCAAAAGCATTGGCGATCATTGCAATAATAGGCATTCCATTTCCTGTTTGATACCATCAAAATATCCGACAATTCCTATGTATCCATCTTTCTTTAAGGAAGACCATAAGGTATGCAGTTTCAGATCATACTTTTTAATTTATGCGGTTTTTATGATTTTTTGTCAGCAGTTTTGTGATCGTTCTTTTTAATAGCGGAATATCAATCGGCTTTCCAATATGTTCATCCATCCCGGCATCCAGACATGCTTTCCGATCCTCCTCAAAAGCATTTGCCGTCATGGCAATGATTGGGATCTTTTTGGCATCTTCACGTTCCAACATACGAATTGCTTTTGTTGCTTCCAGACCATCCATGACCGGCATCATCACATCCATGATGATGACATCATACTCATTCAGCTTGGAATTCTGAAATATTTCAAGTGCCTCTTTTCCGTTTTTCGCTTCTGTAATATTCAGATGCTCTTCTTCCAGTATTGCATGGGCGATCTCCATATTAATGGCATTATCTTCAACAAGAAGCACCCGCTTCCCTAGCAGATTCATACTCTGTGGGCAGCTGTCCTCCTGCGGATCATTGTTTTCAGCCAGATGATCTATCTCAAATGGAACCGTAAACGTAAACGTGCTTCCTACATTTTCTTCACTTTCCAGTTCTATCGTTCCACCCATCAGTTCAACAATATCTTTTACAATCGAAAGTCCCAGACCGGAGCCACTGAAGGTTGTAGTTGACAGTTTGCCCTCCTGCGCAAAAACATCAAACGCATGTTTTTGAAATTCTTCACTCATACCAAGACCGGTATCTGAACATACAAACCGAAAAACAGCCATATTCCCATCATCCGATAATTCTTCGCAATAAACATTCACGGTTCCATGAAAATGATTGTATTTAATCGCATTGGAAGAAAGATTCATTAAAACCCTGCTCAGATGTATCGGACTTCCAATCAAATATCTGTGGCGGATTGTACTTGCTTCCACGCCGCCTTCAAATCTTACACCATTTTCATAAGCACTCATTGCAACAACCGTCAGATTATTACTTAACAGCTCTGCCAGATCAAAGGATTTATGTTCCAACACAAGGGAACCGGATTCCAGTTTGCTGATATCCAGGACATTGTTGATCAGATTTTGCAGATATTCTGTGGACTGAAGTACCTTCTGCCTGCATTCCCGTAACTTGACCACATCATTGTTATATTTTTCAGCGATATGGATCATCCCCACGATTCCGTTTAGCGGTGTACGGATATCGTGGCTCATACGCCTCAGAAAGGCTGTTTTTGAAAGGTTCGCGCGATGAGCATCTTCCATGCTTGCCTTAAGCTGTTTCTGATACATGAGTTCCCGTGATTTTTCTTCCGTAATATCCCGGGCGACATAAAGCACATCCACAGCGTTTCCCTGTGCATCTCTGCTCTTTACAATAAATCTGGACAGCCGCCATTCTCCGTTTGCTCCCATAAATTCAATCGAAACAGAATTCGTATTGCGAAGTCTCTCTGCCAATGTATCAAAGTCAAGAAACTCTCTGTACTTTTCTCTCCACTCCAGGGCGGCAAATGCTGCTGGAAGCCTTTCCATAACATCATCAATTTTTCCCTTTTGCCCAAGGATTTTTTGCACAAGGTCATAACCTTCCAAAAGTTCATATGTCCGCTCTTTAACATTGGCATATATGATTGTTACATACAGCGTAGCAATTGCGGAGATAATCTCTGTCCTCTTTGTTGCCTCATCAAGAGCCTTTTTCAGCAGTACCGTAGTTTTCAGATTTTCCCTCACACATCCAAGATGCCCGCCAACATCAGACAGCAGTGTAATGGAAATCTCATTCTGTCTCAAATCAGGATTATCTACTCCGATGAATCCATTCATCTGATGATTGGCATAAATCGGCACTGCAATCAATGAACATATTTCCTGTGTTTTTAGCAATTCATATTCTTCCGGTTCAGAATATTTTGTTGCTTCCAGATCATGGATCACGATTACTTCCTTGTTTTCAAATCGTTTCACCCAGTTTGGCATCAAACTAACTGGGATTGCCTGAAGGTTGTCTATCTCTGGTGTCACTTCATCGGCACACCATTCAAATGTATTGCTCAGGCTGTCCTTCTGATCGGTTTCCCAGTCAAAAACATATACCCGGTCTGCCCCTGTATAGTTTCCGATTGCCTGCAGCAAGGAGTGAATGATTTCTGACAACTCCTGCTCATTTTCCACCTGATCCATAAGCGATATCTGATGCAGAATCGTATCCATGCTATGTAATTTTATTTGATAGAGTTCCTGAACATCTTTTGTTTTCATTTTTTATCCCCCGCGACCCCAATGGTATTCCACTAATTCATGAAATACCTCTACGAATCATTCTTTATCAAAATGTACATGTCTCAAAATTGTTTTTATAACTTCATCAATCACAATCGGCTTTGACAAATGTGCCTTCCGGATGAATTCTGAAAATCTCAACAGCAGTCTTTCCATATACTTCTTTACGATAGCCATTCCCAGTCCGGCTCCATGGTACTGCGTTCTCGCACCGGAATCTTCCTGTGCAAATTCCTCAAAAATTTCTTTTATAAATTCCTCACTCATTCCGATACCGGTGTCAGAGATGCAGTAATGCATATTTATATATCCATCCTCACTATTTTCCTGACAATGGGCTTCAAAAGTAATCGTCCCTCCATCCGGAGTGAACTTCACAGCATTACTCAGAATATTGACCAGCACATCACGCAGGCGGACAGAATCTGTGATACTTTTCACATCTGCCGGTACCGGATTGTATTTCACTTTTCCACTTTCCACGCGAGTCAGATCTAATACATCATTGATCAGTGACAGCAAATGTTCTGAACTTTCGTTAATCTTTTCCAGGCCGTTTCTCACCTCACCTGATGGGTTATTTTTTATTGCAATACCGGTAAATCCAATAATCGCATTCATCGGTGTCCTCATGTCATGGGACATGTGTGACAGAAATGCTGTTTTTGCCTTGTTTGCAGCCTGTGCATGTTCTGCCAGTTCCGCCATTTTCTTCGCATTCTGCTGGGCTGCCATCTGAGCTTTTTTCCTTGCACTGAGACGCATCATGATCACAGCCATAGTAGTCAGCAGCCATCCAAAAACAAGAAGAACCAAAACAGTAACAACAGGATGCAGACGGATTCAGTCAACAAATGTCAGATCTGTTGCTTTGTATGTAGTATACTGTGCCGCAAGATCTTCGACAAAATTTTCGGGCATGGCATACATTGCTTTCGTCAGAATACCAGCCAGCGCATGGTTCTCTGTTGACAAAACTACCATGCGGTAGGTGAATGTAGGCTGTTCCAGCAGCGTATATGTCATGGTGCCCGTAGTGTCACTATTCACAAACGCCTGTGCCATGTAATAGTAGACGAAAGCAGCATCGGCTTTACCCTTACGGACAGCTTCCATCATTTCCTGTCGGGTACTGCACATCATTTTTCTGCACCGGGTGCCATTGCATCTGCAATGGAATTTGATGCTGTCTGGTCAACCCCTTATCAAATTTTTTATCCTAAATGTATTTTTTCGTTCCTGTGCTGACTTAATTTTCTTCCACATAACCGATTTCCTTTACACCTATATTTTTATCTGCTCCATTTTTATATTTTAGCAGCCACCAATTATTACCTGCCTGTTTTAGTTTCTTTTTGATCTCCAAAAATGAAAAAAGCATTGTCATTGCAGACAATGCATCTTTAACGTGGCAACTGGCTGCCATTTTACAGGCCCTATAGCTTTGCATCGCAGACTTTCATCTGTTTTGCCGATTTTCTTATTATAGCTTTTAAACGAATGAAAAAAAACTGATTTTATTATACTCTAATGCTCTACTGTATACAAGAAAAACATTACCGTTTTAACGCCTAAAAACAAAAAAAGAACAGCCGATACATATACTCGAACTGTTCTCCTACTTCCGAAGTCCACGCAGCATTGACATTACTGTTTCCTGCTCATTTGTACTCAGATTGTTCCATATCCCTAGAGCGTGTTTGAAAAAGGCTTTCTGCAAGATGTGCGTCACAATTTGTGGGAGATTTTGCCCGGATGAGGGCGTCGTAGCGGGCTACGACAACCGAATTCGGGTGAAATATACCGCAAAGTGGGGCGTGCAGATTGCAGGAATGATTTTTCAAACACGCTCCAGCTGTAATATGCAAAAATGCCCTCTCCGTCGGATGATCCGGCAAAGAGGACAGTAATTTGATTGCTTTCATTATTTTGTTAGAGACTGCTTCTCTCATGTATTCTGCCATCTGCTGGGCTGATCCTGGCAGATGCGGTTCCACTGGCAGTCGCCGCAGATTTCCGGGCGTTTGCCGGAGGCGATGATGTTCTGCTGGACGTACTGGGTGAATTTGGAAAATGGAAGGGTCTGGCCTTCTGTCAGGCCGCACTGGGAAAGTACGGCGTTGTCATAGCGCTTTACTTTTTCAGCTGCCTCGCAGAGTCCCTGACAGTTGTTGGGACAGGCAGAGCAGATTTCGTCTGTGTTTACGGTGAGACAGACGTCTGCGCCTTTTGTAAAAAGCTCCAGCATTTCCTGCATATGGGCTGTAAATCCATTGCTGTAGCCGTTTCCGATAAAAAACGCCAGGCACATCCCGTGATGAGGGCGAATGGGATATGTCTGACGATTCTTATTACTGTAATGGTACAAGCTTGCGTACTCTTCTGGACAGTACAAATGCCAGAGCGATTTTTACAAGGTCAGGAATGATGAACGGAATTACGCACCAGCCCAGTACGGTTCCAAGTCCAACAGCGCCTGTGGTTCTCGTGTATACAACCATGAACCAGATGGTTCCCATTGCGTAGCATACAAGCAGTCCTACAACCATGGAAATGATCTGTACTACAGGCTTCTTGCCCCAGAGGGATTCGATTGCCCACATTGCAAGTGCGGAGAATAAGAAGCCGATGATATAACCGCCAGTGTTATTGAGAAGGATTCCAAATCCTCCGGAGAATCCGGCAAATACAGGAACTCCAATTGCTCCAAGCAGAATGTAAACCAGAACAGCCAGGCTGCCTCGTTTGCCGCCGAGCACACCTACAGCCATAAATACACCGAATGTCTGTAAGGTAAAGGGAACGGTCATTGGAATGGAAATCCAGGAACAAATTGCGATCAGTACGGCAAAGATGGCGATGTAGGCCATGTCGTAGGTTCTTGTTTTTGTTGCGGTTACAGTACTCATAATCTCCTCCTCGGGCATATCCTATATTTCTTCGAATGGTAAATATAGGGATAAGAATTTTGTCAGATACAATCTAACATAGCAGCAAGGAATTGTCAACCATTTATTTGTTTTTGGTTTACAATCCATTTTTCGATGTTTACATATACATTTACCGCTAATTTTTATCGACAAAAATCTCAATTATAACTTTCAAAATCAGGGCAATCATGCTACACTTAGGAAAAGTAATCAGGTGGAGGTTTTTCCCATGGATGTACACAGCATCAGTACCAAATGCACACGCACAGAGTTTGTGGGGACTGCAGTTCTGGATACTATCGGACTTGTGATTTCAGGAGTAGACGATACTCTTTTAAAGGAAATGAATATAGGAACCCGTTATCATACTCTTGGACTTTTTAGTTCCCGTACAGGTGCTGCCGGACAGATCACGGCGGTGGATGATGCGGTAAAGGCTACGGGCACGGAGGTTCTTTCCATTGAGTTTCCACGTGATACCAAGGGATGGGGCGGACATGGAAACTATATTGTGATTGGCGGAAATGATGTGTCGGATGTGCGCCATGCCATTTCCCTTGCGCTGGAACTGACCAATAAATATGCCGGAGAATTGTATATCAGTGAATCCGGACATCTGGAATTTGCTTTTTCTGCCAATGCTGGCGGAGCACTTTCTATGGCTTTCAATGCGGTTCCTGGTGAGGCTTTTGGATTTATGGCAGGTTCTCCTGCGGCAATTGGGCTTGTGATGGCGGATACGGCTATGAAGGCTTCTGCGGTTCATATTACTCGGTATATGACGCCGAGCATTGGGACAAGCCATTCCAATGAGGTGATTCTGGCAATCTCAGGAGATGCCAGTGCGGTGAAGGAAGCGGTTCTGCAGGCCAGACAGATTGGACTGGAGCTGCTGATCGGAATGGGAAGCTATCCGGAAATTCCAGGGGAACCGTATTTATAAATCATCAAACAGGAGGCGGTGACTGAGCACTGTCCCCCGTCACAAATAAACCCAGGAAATCTGCGGCATAATAATACTGTGATTTCCTGGTTTTGTATACCTAAACACTTAATTTTCTACTTGTTCTCCATTAAAGCAAGTTTTTCTTTTAGAAGCAAAAGTTCTCTTTCCGCATGATCAGCGCGCAGTTTCTCTGAATCTGCGCGCATTTTTTCTGAGTCTGCGCGGCGGCGTTCTTTTTCTGCGTTCATCCGCTCTTTTTCCGTATTTTTCCTTTCCGTATCTCTCCCAGCCTCAAATTCCTCTTTCCGTAGCAACTCTTCTTCCCATTCCCGGTCGTATTCAAATATACTCATTGCAACCACCTCCACCTTGTTCTATTTTAGCACAGTCTGGTCTCATTAGGAATAGAAAATATATTAAAGATATAAAAAAGGAATGGTTCGTCGAAAATACCAACCATTCCCTGCAGTTTTGATTTACACTAGCTTGGACGTATACGTTCTAAATTTTACATATCATTGCTTTCTTTTCTTTCTCTCTTCATAAAGCCTTTTACGTTCTTCTCGCATTTTAGTTTTTTCTTCCAGTATACGCTCATGTTCTTTTCTTTGCGCAAAATCTCTGTCAGTGGTAACATTCACGTCCCATTCTTTCAACTGATTCATAATTTGTTCTTTCTCTTTTTCATCATTAAAAATAACAAAAAACTGATCAAAAATGTTCAAGGAAAAATAAATTCTCTCGATTGTCGTCATTCGTTTGCCTTTTGAAGTCAATGCTTTATTAGAGAAAAAAATTCCTTCCCAACTTTCCCCCCTTACTACCCCAATGTCTCCATAAGTAATCACTTCGAGCTCTTTCCATTTAAAATTCCTTTTTACTCCAAACCAAGATACGCTTCCCCCTTCTTGATTTAGTTCTACCATTCTTAAATGTGGCAATATCGAGAAAATAACAACACCCATTAAAAGAATACAGCAAAATATTGTCGCCGGATTTTTCAGGCTAACTGGAGGCATAGCAAACGGAAAAAATGCCAGAGGAATAAACATAACTCCATCTGCAACAAATGGTTTTTTTGATAAAATTTTCATTCATACCTCCAATCTGAACTGCTTCTATACAGAACACACATTAGACAATCTATAGGTTTTTACATTTTTTGAAAACGCCGATATTTTTCTCAATCTTAATTCTCTGCCCCCAACTCTCATAACTACATCTTACAATGCCTTTTCCGCCCTTGTCAATATGACTCCAACCACCATTCTATCATTTCAAACCTACATATAAATTTCTATTTCAACAATTCTGAAATTGTTCAGTATTTCATAAAGTAAAACCAGGAAATCAACAGCATACAATACTGTGATTTCCTGGTTTGTAAACCTAAACACTTCAGTTTCTACTTATCTTGCATCAAAGCCAGTTTTTCTTTCAGAATCAAAAGCTCCCTTTCTGCATTATCCGCACGCATTTTTTCTGAATCAGCGCGCCTACGCTCTTTTTCTGTATTCTTCTGTTCCTCTTCTTTTCCAAGTTCTCTCCCGAGTTTTTCCCCAAGCTCTTTCCCCAATTGCTCGCCTAATTCTCTCCCGGCCTCAAATTCTTCTTTTCGTAAAATTTCTTCTTCCCATTCCCGGTCGTATTCAAATATACTCATTGCAACCACCTCCGCACGATGCTTCAAAAGAAATTCTCGCAGAATTCCCTCCTGAATGCATTCTTCCAATGCTTTTTCTACCGCTTCGTTTAAGCTCAGCGTTTTCTTGTATGTTCTTACTTTTGACACGTACTGGGCATATTCTTTCAGAATCTGGCAACTCTCCATCAACTTTTGGTTGTAGCCTTCATTGATATTGATCACCAGGACCTTCAATTCCAGTGCAGGCTCTCCATTGGATGTTTCGTATGCATCGGACAGGCGGTGCTCCATACGCTCTCCGATCTTACGGTTCCCGTTGTAGAATACAATAAACTGCGGTGCGGGAATTTTCTGCTGTCTGTTGGAGTATAAGGAAATTCCTTTTTCCTTTATATACTTCTCGTATTCCTTGGCTATGTACATCAGATCACGCAGGGGAATATTAGGATTATACGTAGACTGGTGCTCCCACAGAAACAAGGCCAGATCCAGGATAAATGCCAGATCATTTTTCATGCTCATGTATATGGCATTCTCCAATGTTACAATCTCCAGCTGATCACAATCGCTGTAGTTTTTCCCATTCAACGCATTGTACAATGACAGCAGATTTTTCTTATCTGAAAAAAGCATTCGAAAAATAGTATCCTTGTACTTCCTGTTTGCTACCGGGAGGATGCTCTGCGCCTCCTGTACTCCACTGTCAGCTTGTAGTTCCATCATAATAGGTACTCCTTTCCC
>OGYQ01000673.1_pt1 | contig 29504 bp, 46 predicted proteins | sample 1576641 | NCBI WGS metagenome assembly OGYQ01 (sample SAMEA3541476, study PRJEB24748) | human gut metagenome | biome: human gut; feature: human-associated habitat; material: faeces | place: China | collected 2012 | reverse complement strand
CGGTCTGGGAAAGCTGGGTGTAGTCGTTCTGGAGGTTGGCCGCCTTGACGCTGAGACCGTCCACACTGGTTTTGATCTCCAGGATCTTCCCGTCCAGGTTGGTATACTTTTGCTCATTGACGGCGGCGGTCCCGTCCCGGCTGGCGTTTCCCGTGGATTCCACAGAGATTTTTCCGCCCTGCTGCTGGATCGTCATGATGTAGGTCTGGAGCGCATTGCCCCGCGGATCCGTGGCGGTGATGATCTGCCCGGCCGAGAACACCCGGCCGTCGGAGAACAGTGATGCCTTGAGCGGGGTGTAGGAAATCCGCTGCATGGTCTCAAAAATAGCCTGTGCCACCGGCTGCAGCGCTGCAGCCGTGTCGGTGGTCATGAGCAGGTTTCCCTGGATGACCAGGGCGTTTGAGCCGGCGGCGTCAGGCGGGTATATAACTCCGACATCGTCGTCGCTCTGCTTGATCTGCACCTTGTCGATCAGCGCGGTTCTGTACTCCTCGTAGCTGAGGCCGCCGCTCCTATAGGCGGCTGTATTCTGGTTGTATGTCCAGATACTTCCATCGGAGCAGGTCAGGATCTGACCCGACAGGTCCAGCGCCACCCAGTGCTCTACGGCATCCGGGAAAATTCCGGTCACCGGATTTTCGATGTACCAGGCAAATTCTATCCCGCCGTCAGGCGTTGCCCGCAGGAACGTACAGGACGCCTCGGCCACCCAGCTCAGCAGCTGCCGGCCGGTGAGGTTGTCGGAGTAAAATGCCTGTACCTGGTAGTCTCCGGAGCGGGGGAGCGCGGTACTCTCCAGCGTGACGCCGCACTGCTGCGCCACAGCCTGGGCAAACGCCCAGAGGCTCATCGGGAAACTGCCCTGGATGGAGCGCAGCCAGGTGGACTGGATCCCGTCCAGCTTGCTGACCGCGTCGTAGGCGTAAACCTTGTAGGTGTTGCGGGATTGCTTTTTGGGCTTGACGGCCCAGAACGTGCCCACCAGCGTGCGTGCGCCTGTATCGTCCTCCTGGTAATACTTCACGCGAGTGCCGGAGGTAAAGACCAGAGACGAGCCGGGTTTGACCCAGACGGTAAACTCGATTTTCCCGGCGCACGCTGCGCCGGGGCAAATATCTGTTGTGCTGGATACCGTGGAGGTATAGACCAGGCTGGTGATTGCGGATCCTTCCGCCCCGGCCTGGATCTCGGTGCCGTCATCAAGTACTAAAATGTTGCTATACATGATCTACCCCCTCAGAGCTCCTCGATGTCCACGCTGACATCTTTCCAGGTGTTCTGCCCGGTCAGACTCCGCAGCAGAGACAACGTCGGCAGATTTTTACAGTAGCAGGTGCGCGTGATGGCCTGGGTGTCCGCTCCGCTGTTCGGCGCCGGGCAGGTAAAGGTAAAGCTGGCGGCGCTCAGCAGCTGCAGTAAATAGGCCGCATCGGAGTTGCTCAGGTAGGAGTATTGCAGGCTGCAGGACAGCACCCCGCTTCGGATGAGCTCCTGGTGGTAATATCCTCCCTCATCCCGGCCGCTGTCGCTGCTGGTGATGTTGGTAAAAGCGATAGAGGGCGACTCAGTAGGTGTGGGCAAAGACTGCCCATTGATTTGCAGCAGCGTCGTGCGCTGTAGATCTCTCAAAATACTGCACCCCCTGTCACAATAGAGCGGTCCTGCATATACCGGGCATTGGCCCGGCCGATATATTCATCCCCGATAACGATATCGCCTCCGTTTTCGCGGATGGCAGCAATCACCAGGTTGAACAGCTGCAGGAGCTGTTCATAGGTGATTCCACTGCCGGCCGACGCGGACGGCACCGGGTTGAGCTGCGGCGGGTTGGCGGCCGCTGTGGCCAGCGTCGTGCGCAGTCTGTTGGCGGTCATCTTGTTGGCGTTATTCAAGGCCCCCAGCTGCATCGAGTCTGTCATCTTACTGCTGAGAGTGTCCAGCGCGCCGGTGACCCGGAAAATATTGGCGGTAATGCCCTTGGCCATACCTTGCAGCATATCCGGCATCCAGTCCTCATAAAAGCGGAGAGGTCCCACATCGGGGCGGGAAAAATGCAGGTAAGACGTGATGGTTGATGCCACATTTTTTACGGCATTTAACACACCGCCAATAGATCCTGTTATACCCTTTACAAAACCACTTATCAGATCTTTGCCCCACTGGAGAGCCTGCTTGGGCAAAGATTTAATAATATCCAGAGCGCCGGAAAGAGTGCTCTGCATAAAGTTTTTGAGCCCTCCGGCCATGCTTACTAGGCCTTTGCCTATGGACGTTACAACCGTAGCGCCCAGGCTTATCCAGTTTACCGCTGTAATGGTGTCGGTAATCGCCTTAATGATTGCCGGCATATTCGCGATGATGGTGGGGATGGCCTGGATAAGGCCGGAGACCAGTGTAATGATGATTTGTACGCCGGCCTGCAGGATCTTGGGGGCGTTGTCGTTGATGAGCCCGGCGACGTTGGAAACGATCTGCGGGACGTATTCGATCAGCGTGGGCATGGCGTTTGCAATGCCTTGCGCCAGGTTGAGCAGCAGGTCCAGGCCTGCATCCACGATGGTCCCGAAATTAGACCGCAGAGTCTGGGTAAATTGCAGCAGCATGGGGAGAGCCTGTGCCAACAGGGTTGGGATCCCCTGCACTAGGCCGCTGCCTATGCTCTGCAGCATCTCTGTGCCTGTGGTCATGAGGTTCGGGAAATTCTGCTGCATTGCCGCAATCAGCTGCGGCACCAGCGTCTGCACAAAAGTCACCAGCGCCGACGGGAAAGCGGAGAGGATATTCCAGATTGCCGGCAACAGGTTACCGACCAAAAACGTGGTAACCGTAGTGGCTAGGCCTTGCAGTGGAGCCTGCAAATCCTGCCCCAGCATTAGAGCTCCCATTACGTTCGACGCTGCGGCCTGCATGGATGCAAAACTTCCGCTGAACGTGGTTGCGGCCTCTTGTGCTGTTGTTCCCGTGATTCCAAGATCGTCCTGGATGACGCCGATTGCCTCGATGATTTTGTCAAACGGAACATCCTTGACGGTCTGGGCGGTTACTTCGACGGTATCTCCCAGGACTCCGCTGTCATTGATGAGCCGGGCCATCTCAGACTGGGTGCCGCCATAGCCCAACTTGAGGTTGTCCAGCATCGTAAAATTGTCCTTGGCAAACCCCTGATAAGCGTACTGGATGGCGCCGATGTCGGTACCCATCTTGTTCGCATTATCAGACATCTGCACAATGGCCATATGGGCATATTTTGCGGCCGCGGCTGTATCTTCGCCCAGGCCCTGGAGCAGTGTGGCCGAGAAACTTGTTGCCTGCTCCATGTAACTATTGGCAGAGACGCCGGCAGTGCTGTATGCCTGAGCCGCATACTGTTTGATTGTATCCGCGCTATCCTTGAAAAGCGTTTCTACACCACCAATAGACTGCTCCATGGCCGCGCCCTCTGTCAGTGTCTTGCCGATTTCCGCGCCGATTCCGGCCGCGGCGATGACGCCCTTGATTTTTCCGACCAGTGTACTGCCTAAGCTCTCGCCCGCGGAGCTTGCTTCTCCGCCGAGAGCCTGCGTGATACTGCCCTTTATACCCTCCGCAGAGGGCACGATCTGAACATACGCAGAGGCAACGGTACTACCGCTCGGCACGGTGTTTCACCCCCTCCAATATGGCGCGGCGTGTAGCTTCATAGTCGGCCGCACTCTCAAACACTTGGGTTTTAATAGATCCGGGCGGATCCTCTTTGCTGCCCTTGTTCGTGCCCATCAACGCCTCCACCACGCTGGCAGGCTTTTTCGCTTTTTTATCGGCATAGACATACACCAAAGATGTGAGACTGTCCACCGCCGCTGCAAGCAGGAGCGTGTGCATTGATACCGGCATCCCCGACTCGTTTCTGGCGATTCTGGAGTCCGGCCCCAAACCACAAAAAAGCGTTACCAGTAGCGGCACTGGTAACGCTTTGTAATCTAACACATGATAGACTTGCGCCAGGTCACAGACCAATAGATCTTCGTGGTTTTCAATGGCACGCGCAAGGGCAATTATTTTTTTCCGTTCTGGTAGGCTTCAAACATGTCTTTGAACTCGGAAATCAGAGCATCAACAGGCTGTCGCCCGTCCTCCGTCTGGATATGTTCCAGCAGCTTGTCGTACTTTTCCTCACCCAGGAGCTTTTTACCGACGTAGTCGATTGCGTCGGCCTCTCCCTTGTCCATCCTGCCGATTGCGCGAAGCATGCGCATATCATTGACGACATCCTGCGAAAAAGCGAACGAAAAGCCGGTGGAAGTTTTTCCGGTGATCATGGTTATCCCTCCTCAGTGGTAGTGGTTGTAGATGCCGTGGGCTCCTCCTCAGCAGTAGGCTCGGAAACCGTCTGCGCAGATGCAGCGGCAGCCGACGCGGCAGCAGTCGGATCCACGATGTACTCATAATGAGTATTGCCTTCTTCATCGGGAGAGGCGGTCAGCGTGGTCTGGTAGCCCACCGCGTCGCTGTCGGTGTAGGAGATGTCGCCCACCTCGCTGACGGCCGCAGAGGGCAGCACAATTCGCTTGAGCACACCGCCGCGCATAATCATGTCGATGACCAGACACCCGCTGTCCTGCTGGGTATCGTTGGCCTTGATAGTGATACCGGTGCTCAGATCTCCGGTGACGTTAGCCGCGCCATACACCAGCTGGAGGGGTGCCAGGCTCAGGGCCTCGATCAGAGTAAACTGGAAAGTATCCGTCTTTCCGGTCTGGGTCGTCAGCACCGTGGATCCTCCCCAGGCTTTGATGTCGTCGCTTTCGGGGCTGTTGCTGTTGACCACGCCGTCCTCGGAGATATAGCCCAGGTTTGCAAACGCCGTGTTGAGCGCCGTGGTGGCATCGGTCGGCAGCTCAGTGTCCAGAGGCGCCCAGAAAATGGCGCCGCCGACCTTGGGCTTTCCGACGGTCACATGGGCGCTATTGTTGGGAGTAGTCGCCATTTTTTAGACCTCACTTTCGTAGTAGGTTACATAGAAAATCGCCTGATACCGGGGTGACTTGACCTCGGTATCCGGCGACGAGAAATCAGTGTCCAGCTGGACCCGGCAGATCTCCGGCAGCTCGGCCATCGCTAGCATCTGAGCCTTGACGGTCTGGTTCATGCTTGCGGCCTCAAACTCGGTTGGCGCATAGCTGTAGACCGTGATGGTGGCAGTGGGGATCAGATTGCGAACTTGACTGTCCCCTTTTTGGATGGCACAAAAACGGGGAGGCATGGGGGAAGGTCTGCCCACAGATACCGGTTGATCCATGTTTTTATCCAAATATTCGCGGGTAAAATCTTCGATCATTTCCCGAACACCGCCTTCCAGATACTGCCGTTTTTGAGCGCGTCGCTCCGGGCCTGTCGTGTCTTTGCTCGGATCCCGGCATTGGCGCGGGTCTTTCCGACGTAGGTGTTTGTCTCGTACCCGGGGCCCAGATGCGCCATGGAGTTCTGGGCGCGCTGAGCGCAGACGTTGCGCAGCTCGTTGGACTGCAGCAGCGCCCTGACGCCTTTACTGTTGAGTTTGACTCTCACTTTTGTCATACCGTTCGACCCTCACTTTCTTGTTCCAGCTCAGCGGCACCATGTCCTCGATCCACTGCTCCGGCGGAGTATAGACCCGCCAGGAGAAGCCGAAAAAGTCCACCCGGCAGTTGGTCCAGTCGTTCGGGTCACCCTTGGGGATGCAAAGCTCATATTCACCGCGCCGGCCGTAGAGCTGCAGGTCAGAGGTGATGGCCTCGGCAGATATGGGATTGACCAGGACATTGTCAACGGTCGTGGGCGTCTCCGTGTAAATCGGATTCCCAAAGCCGTCAACCTGGTCAGTCTTGGTCTGCAGGTAAAGTACAACCGGGATCCCCTTGATAAGGCCCATAGAAGTCAATCACTCCGATCTGCTGCCGGCGCAGCCCCAGGCGGGCAAGCTCCGACTTTTTGATATAAACGCCACCTCCGGGCACCAGATAGGTGCCAGATGCCGAGTACCCGCCGGCGCTCTGCGTCACCTGTGTCATGGGCTCGCTGTCCGTGGAGGTCATGAGAGCCCGGCCCACAACGTCCACCGTCACGCTGGTGGCGACGGTGGCCAGAGCAGGGCTGGCCTGGATCATGCAGTCCAGGTCCTTGCCCACCTGAGCAGCAGCGACGCGGAGCGAATCAGAAACCACATTCAGCAGCGCGGTGGCCTTGTCGATCTCTCCGGGCTGCAGAGGACGAAACAGGGTTGTGATGTCGTCCAGCGTGGCAAAAGGCTGCAATCCGCTGCTGGTCATGGTCAAGCCTTCTTTCCGGTGGTGGACTTCTTGGCGGCGGTCGTGGCCTTTTTCTTGGCGGCTGCGGACGCCGCTTCCGGCTTTTCCGCCGGGGCGGTGTCAGTTTCCTTGGATTCCTCCAGAGCCGTCTCTGCAGCCGGTTCTGCGTCATCCTGGCCGGTCTCCTCCGGGGCTGTATCGGTGGCCTTGTCGTGCCCCTCGACCAGTTCCCAGTCCGGAGAGGTCAGCTTGGAGTGGATCCGGATGACATTTCCGTTGTTTTTGTTCCGGTAGGTATACAGGAGCCTGATTTTAATCATGTTTTGCACCTCCACAGATCAGCCCGCAGCGGTGTTGACGATCTTGGAGAAAGACGCGGGATCCAGAATGGCCCAGCCGATGAACGCCTCCAGGCGCAGCAGCACCTGGTTGCTGCCCTTAAGATCACCGGCGCTGGCATCGTTGTCGGGGTTGCCGTACTCGATAACCTGGACGGGCATCTCGGTGGCATAACCCCATCTGAACATGTTGGCGAAGTCTCCGACGTAGGCCATTACCGGAGTATTGTTGCTCTGCGGCATCTTGCTGACGGTACCGTTGATGTCGATGGACATGCCGGCCAGACGGTCGGGCTGTCCTCCAAAGCGGAACTCCGGATACTGCCGAACACCGTTGACCTCGACCTGTGCCATAGCGCTGGCCATTGCGGGGGCCATGGCAATACCGTTGAAGTCACGCTCGGCGCCGGTGATGGCCGCGATGGCGGCATCCAGATTGTCGTCAGGCGTCGCTTCGGCGTAGGTAATCTGCGAAGTTACCTTCGTGTCGAAGTAGTTCTGACCGACTACGGCGCTCGCCTGGTTGGTGCGGGGGTTGACGCCATGGAACGCGGCCAGATCCAGCGCGCGGGCAAACTTGCGCCCGGCTCCGTCGCCAAACTCCTGCAGGACGCGCAGCCGGTACTCCTCATCGGCACGCATGAACTCGTCAGAGAACCGGGCGGAATACTCAAACTTGATGGGCGTGATGGTCACAGCGCCAACGGTGGCACCGCCGGCCGATTTCTGGCCGTTCTCGGCCACGATGTCGGCTTCCTTGTCCAGGTTAAACGTGAACAGTTTCTCTCCGGTGAACGGGATGGGCTTGCGCGCGCTCAGCTTTGCCAGAGACGACTTGCCGGTCACCAGATTCATCATGCCTTCCACCAGCTCAGGGGGGAAGTTCGTACCCATTCCAACTGCTGCCATAATGTTATCCTCCTATCTGTCAGTCGTTGGGGCTCAGCTGCTTGGCCAGGCTGCGCCAGGCTGCGGCTTTGCCGTCGGTGTTAGAGCTGCCGGACGATCCGGCAGCAGCGGGTTCAGAGTTTGCCAGGGGGGAGACGCCAGCGCCTTTGCCTTTTCCCAGCAGATTGACCAGGCTCTCCGCGTCAGTCTTGAGTGCAGCCTCGTCATCGCCAGAAAGACGACCCGCCAGCTCATAGGGGAGACCGGCCTCACGGGCAATCTTCTCTTTGAGCTGGCGGGATTCGTAATCCTTGACCTGTTTCTGCAAGTCCTGCAGGGTGTCATTCTGCTGGTCATAGATTTTTTTCTTTTCGTTGGCGTCTTTCTGCGCGGTGCTCAGCTGTTTGGCCAGCTCCGCGGCCGTGCCGCCGTACTTGGTTTTCTCGGCTTCGTGCTCGGCCTTGATAGCTGCGGCAATGGCAGCGTCAAGCGCCTCCTTGGTAGTGATAGGCTCAAATTCTGCAGCCATAAAAACACTCCTTTGCTCAGTAGTAGACTTTTTGTGTGCGGGCGGGTCTGGCTGTCTGGCAGAGCCAGTGCGCCAGGATGATACTGTCCAGGATCTCGACAGCTACATCCGGCTTTATGCTCCGGTAGCCAAAACCTCCGTGCCCGCCGATGGCGCGGGTGTCGCAGTTGGTGGCGATCTGAACCACGCTGGGCTGGCCCATGTGGCAGAGCGTCTCATCGTTCACAGCATCCGCAAAAGCCGCATTTGCAGCAACGACCTGGGCGACAGTCGGCAGCAGTTGCAGCGGCCGGCGCAGTTTCTTGCGCTTCATTGCCTCCACCAGCGTCGATGCGTGGCCAGCGCCGTCAATGGCCACCCGGGCCACATCCGATGCCTCCAAAAATTTGACGATCCAGGCGTTCCCCGCCTTGATGGGCCGGCAGTCGATACACTCCACAAATACTTTGCCCTCGGTGTTCTTGACCGCGATGGACATGGCCACTGTCTTTCCGTCCTGGCCATACTTGACGCCGGCATAGAGTTTGCCGCGCAGCTTGGGCAATGCCTCCACTTTGAGGCGTTCCCACTCATTGGCCGAGATTGCGGACTTTACGTTGTAGCTGACCCAAAATCCCAGACGCTGGATGCAAAAGTCCAGGACATCCTTGCCGATCTCGCTGCGTATGGTGCGATCGGAGATCAGCGTCCCCAGGCTGGGGTTTGTTTGATACCAGGCCTCGACGTCGTGGGGATCCACCTGATACTCGACGGACCACTCTGCCCATCCTGAGTCGTATGCCTCGCCTTTGATGACGCTTTGCCGGTAGTCCGAAAAGACGGTACCGCTGCTGGCCAGCGTCGGCGGTGTGCCACAAAAAATGGTTTGAGGATTTCGGCTGGCGCCCACCACATAGGTCAGCGCGCTGGCCTCGGCATCGGTGTACTCCTGGGCCTCATCGACGACCAGCAGATCAAAACCCTCTCCCAGGCCGCCGGTTGACGTCCGGGTGCGGTATTCGATCCGGCCTCCGGTCTCCGGCACTTCTATTCGCTCGGCGCCTTTTGCTCTGACCGACTTGTAGACGATCTTTGCCGTGTCCAGGACGCTACACAGCCGCTCCCATGCGGAGTGGGATGTGCTTGTCCGGTGCGCGGTATGTAGGATCTTTTCGCCGTGCATGAGGCCCCAGAGCTCTCGGATTATAAAAAGCTCTGTTTTACCGTTCCGGCGGGGGAGAGATATGCCAAATTTTGTGTGCGTCCAGAGGCCGTCCTCATTGGTGGCCATGATGTCGTAGATCAGCAGCGTCTGCCATTCCATGGCGTGGCGCTCGCCCTGCTCATACAGCTCTACGGCCTCATCGCCGTGGGTCTCCGTATACGGCAATACATAAGCCAAAGTCGGGGTCTGACGCCCCAGCCGGACAGCCTGCTTTTTGTCTGCCAACTGTTGCGCCTCCCCTTAATACATCGTGGTAACCCCATGGAGCCCCTCCTATTCGTTGTTTTGCATCGGGCTGAGATCCAGGCCGGTGTACTCCCGGCGCGCCTGCAGAACGTCTGCAGATTCGCTCCAGGTCTTTGTCCATACATTCTGCCGGCGCTTTCCGCTGCCTGGGTCATAGGTCACATCGCACCGGCAGTTTTCGTGCCGGCGGTAGACATCCCGGGGCACGTTGGGGTAGTCATAGGATCCATCCAGAGTGCTGCACCATTTGCAGCAGTGCGGCTCTGCCCGGCGCACGACCCGCGGCCGGAGCCCTGCTCCGCCCTGGGCCTCTACGTTGAGTCGGATACTGTCATCGACCACCGATTGCGAAAAATTGACGACCGGCTCGCCCAGGATCCAGGCAACATCGTCATAGTTGAGCTCAGAGCTTAACCGATCCAGAAAACCCTGCACCCTGGATTCGTTCAGCTGTGCCGATTGTGCGGCCAGGCCGATTCCTGCGGCATCGTTTAGGGTTTGCTGCACCTGGTACGCGGCAGCGGAAACCAGTGCGTGGTCATCCTCCAAGAGCGGCCGGATGACCCGGTCCGCGATGTTGTAGTACATGCGCCCATCCGGCAGCACGTCGCTGCTCAGGTTAGCGTGGAACGCCTCAGAGAGAGCCTCTCCGACCTGCTTGCTGTAATCATTGGCGGTCTGGTAGGTCCCGGTCCCTCCCTCAATCAGCTCCAGCAGCTCAGTGGCGCGCTTGCGGCCGCCCAGGCGCAGGGTGAAGTCCGCGCGGATTTTTTCCAGGAGCGCGGGTGCGATGTCCTCAGCCATTGGTCATGCCTCCGCCTGTGGTTGTGTTGCTGCTCATATCGGGACCGATGCCCACCAGATCCTCGACATTGTCCGGGCCAAAGTATCCGGGCACGGTCTGGTTGATTTTGTTCACCCCGTCGCCGATTCCTGCCATGGTCGCGGCGTCGGGTCGGAAAACCGGGCGCCAGGCGGGCAGTGTAGTGGCCAGCTGATTGCGCTGGTACGGGAAATCATCCCGGAGACAGGCCGCCAGGTATCCGGCATTGACCAGTGCATTGCCAAAAGTGCCTTGCGCGGCCTCGGCCGTCAGTCTGAGATTCTCGTGGGCTGCCTGGATGGCCTCCTGGCTGCTGGGGTTGTCGCTTGCAAAGCCCAGGTCGTCCAACGTCATGCCGGTCTCACCGGCAAAAAGGGAGGTATACATCCGCAGCATATCCGAGTAAGGCTGCATCGACTGCTGCTGGAATTGCCCCAGCGTCGGTGCGTCTCCGTTTTCATCTTTCGTAAACTTCAAAAAGCTGGAAATCGTGGCCCGCTCCTTATCTACCTCCGCGTCCTCCGAGACGCCAGAGGCATATTTTTGCGGGAACGCATAAAAATCGGAGCTGACCTCGCTGCGGATCAGCGTGCGGATAGCCGACTTTACCAGCGACATGCAGGCACGGGAGATCCTCGACCGGCCAAACGGCCGCCGGGCGTCCGGGTTGAATACCATGGGCACCAGGAGCGGGTAGGGCGCCGAGTTTTCGACGACTTGAGGCGCCATGCGCGGCCGGTAGAATGTCGTGGAGCCCGGCAAGAAGTAGGCTTCCAGCACCGGGCGCTCGTTTTGGTCACGCTGCAGCACCGCGTAACCCTCCAGGAGCATGCCGGTGGTGGTGTCCATGATTCCGGTGGCGTCTCCGCCGTCCAGCGCCTGGATCCGTGGGAAGCCATCCGGTCCGGTGGAGATGTACAAAAAGCTGCAGGAGCAGATCAGAGCCGACTTGATGGCCGACGGGATCAGCACCTGCCGGTTGTTCATGGCGTAGATGGTATTGAGGCCATACAAGTCGTTTTTGAAAGTCCGGAAAACAAGGCGCGCCGAGAGGTTGTCCACCGCCTTTTCGCACCAGCCAAGAACGTTCTCGAACTGGTACCAGATGTGCTTGGGGATGATGTCGCTGACGTAGTGCACATGGTTCTTCATCTCGTAGTAGCGATAGCGCGTAGAGATCCTCGGGCGCCGCTCTTCCAGCTTTCGCCGCAGGTAGTCCGGGCCGTAGAGTTCAGGCATTGCGGGCGCCTCCTTTCAATTTCGTGTGAAAATATTCCCAGTGACGGCGGTGAAGTCCGGAGGCCCCCCGGGGGAGGGGGGGACACCCCCCTGGTCCGGCGCGTCGCCTCAGTGCGCGCGGTAGGCCGTCCAGTCGCACGACTGCGGCAGCACACGGTTGCTCAGCTGTTCGGTTTGTGCCGACGACTTTGGCTGCCGCAGCTTGTCAGACTTCTGCCGGTTGCAGCACCAGTGCGCCAGCTGCAGGTTGCTTATATCGCTCGGGTGCCCGCCTTTTGCAATGGGGATGATGTGGTCGATGCAGGCGCTCATCGGGTGCGGATACTTGAGCGAGAAATCGACAGGCTTACCGCAGATCCCGCAGACGCTGCAAGTTGCAAAGATTTTCTTTTTGTTCCGCTCAAAAGCCAGGCGGTGGGTTCCATCGTGGTCGGGGCGGTTACGCTTGGAGGCTGGCATTATTCATTACCCCCGGGGGAGTGTTTCATGGCCTCAAAAATCCGCTCTTTTGCAATGGCGTTGTATTGCTCAGAGATCTCGATCCCCACAAAGTCGCGTCCCATTTTGATGCAGGCCACCCCAGTGGATCCGCTGCCCATGAACGGGTCCAGGACTGTGCCTCCCTGGGGACAGATCTGAATGAGTTGCGAGAGCAGCTCCACCGGTTTCTCTGTCTGGTGGTGCCGTTCTTTCCCGGGAACGCTCGGCACATGATAGCAGCCGGCACCGACAAAAACGCCCTTAACGTATTCCGTTGCGCGGTGTCCATTGGTTCCCCAGACGATGTATTCGCAATCGTTACGAAACCGGCCAGGGATCCCGCGGCTGTTCCCTTTGTCCCACACAATGATTCCGCGGTAGATCCAGCCTGCAGCCTGCAGCGCATTGATAATGGCTACAATGTTGCGCCAGTCCACAAACGTGCAACAGACCCCCGCCGGCTTTGTTTTCTGGCGTGCTTTTGCCAGGACCATCCGCATAAACTCAGCCATTGCAAACTGGTCCATATTGTCACCGGTGAAACTGGGAAGATCCGCAGAGCCGTGCCTGTCGGTATCGCAATACTTGGTGCGGGTGCTTTTGGCTCTGTCGCTGCGATACATTCCGTCGGAGGAGTAGGGAGGATCCGTCAAAACCATATCAACGGAGCCGTCCTGCATATTCTGCATACATTCCAGGCAATCGCCTTGATAAATGGTCAATATCGTTACCTCCGAAAAATGAGCATAAAAAAGCCCCCAGCGTGTTCCGCTGAGGGTTTGACCGTGTTCCATCGGTCGGCGGGGCTTATCGGTCATGCTTGCGCGCCGCAAGCACAGCCCCCGTGCCTGAGGTATAATACGTGCAAAAGGAGAGAAACGTGGAGTACCAGGCGGGAGTCGAACCCGCTCGGCCGGCTTGGAGGGCCGGAGCTCTACCAGATGAGCTACTGATACATGGAGCGGCCGGGTGATGAGCCCGACCGCAAGAGGAAAAACCGAGAGCGTCCCTTCCCGATGACCACGGTACCATATTAGCACGGGTCAATGGGGTCTGGGAGGGTCAAATTTTAATGTTTCTGACTGCGCGGTTATGGCAGCGTCTGACCCAGCGATACTCCAGGTGCATATGGACGGCGATCTGCTCGAATTTCTCCCCGAGTATGTACCTCCTGGCCAGGATCTCACGATCCCGGGCCTTGTCCACCTTGTCGATGGCTCCGGAGACCTCAGCGCGTATCTGATTGCAGTGCTCGACCTGGTCTGCCAGATCCTGCTGAGCCTTTTCCATGTTCTCCACGGCCCTGGCCATGGCGTTCCCGTCACCACCTCCGCCAGGCGTCGGGGAGATGGTCGGAGTGATACGCTCAGCCAGAGCGCGCAGCTCCTGGATGTGTTGCTGCAGGATCCGCTGTTTTTTGAGGCCGTCCCGGTACCGCCAGAGCCAGGCCACCTTGTCCTGGTACAGCATCTCAGGCATGGGCATCACCGGCCCCAAATACGCCATCTCTGAATATTTCGATAGCTACCGCCAGGTTCTCCCCGATAGACTCAATAGCTTTCTGCACAACCGGGAAAAATTCCAGGAGGTCCGCGATTGACTTGCAATAATTCTGTACCCCGAAGAAATCCGCGCACAATGCAAAACACAGGACCTCGGCATCCTCCTCCAGGTGATCCCGGCGGAGCTTCATGCCGTTTTTTCTGCCCCACTGCGTTGCCGATTCAGCCTCATTTCTGGGAACGCCCATAGACATGAGCAGCTTTTTATATCGTTTCTTTGTCATGTTTTGGCTCCTTTCATCTACTGAGCTCGATCCGGTTCCATACGTTGATGTCTGCAAGCAAACTGCAGTCAGGGCACTGCACTTCTGTGTAGATGTTAAATTCGTTTTTTTTCGGGTTCGTCAGGCTTACCGTTACTTTCGGAGGTTTTTTGCATATCGGGCAATAATTCACGCGGACCGGAGCAATTACCGGGGCGTTGATTATGTAACTTTCCATTATTCTCCGTCACCTCCTCGATCCACCTCTGCATCCTCAAAGTCTTTCCGCAGCGCAGGCCCATGATAATTTTCAAAATTGATTGCGCCTCCCTTTTCAGTGCGCACCACGTTGATCTCTCCTGTCAAACAGTAACGATCAAAATAAGGTTCTACCGGTCCGCACAAGTTAAAATTCGTGAATTCCTCAAGATTCCCCGACAGATAGCCGGCTAACCTCCAGCAAAGTTCCCGTTTTAATTCTTCCTCAGAAACATGTCCGATCCTTTCCTTGGAAATATCGAGTTTATAACGCAGTGGCTGCAGATCTAGCTGCGTTACAATGGCCGGTTTCGGTTCATTCAACGCAATGTGCATATCAAAATCATCGTACCCGCCTAGCTTGTGGATGACTTTTCTCTTTGCCTCGTTTAACTTGCCTTTAATCAAGATGGTCATTTTGTTCATGGTGTTTCTCCTCTTTCTCGGCCACCACCCGGCTGACCTTGCGCAGAGCATAGCAGCCGCGTCGGTTGCAGTCTTTTTCGATCCGGCAGCCGACGCAAGCGCCTGGCCGGCCCTCCAGCAGGATCCGCCGGAGCTGCAAAAACAGTGTTTTCATCAGCTTTATTTTTCCTCATTCATTTGCCCGGCCAGTGCCTGCAAGGCACCGGCCAGCGCCGTGCGCAGTCTGGCTGCCTCCTCGGCGCGGCCGGAGGCAGTCAGGGCGTCCACCAAGTCCATCATCTCCTGAGCGGCGTTCTGCAACTGTTCAAACAGCACCGAAAAGCGGATACTTTCCTCGCTGGCGGAAAGCTGCATCTTCTGCGCAGTTTTCCGCGCCTGCTCCAGGGCGGCGCTATCCTTTTCCGCCTGCTCCCGGCGGGCGTCTTCGGCGGCTTGTTCCACCAGTTCGGCCGCGTGCCGCTCGGCAGCTTCCTGGACTTCCCGCCGGGTGGTTTCGGTGTTGCGGCGCAGCGCTTCCGCATGGTCGGCAGCCAGTCGGTCAGCCTGGGCTTTCATGGCACTGTCCAGCTCTTTCTGATGGGCGTCGGCCACCTCGGCACGGGCTTGCTCCAATGCCTCGGCGCGCAGGGCATCCAGGTCCACCTCGGTGCTCTCGGCTTCCGCGGCCGGTTTGGTTTCCTCCTGGAGCAGGCTCAGCTGCTCGGCCAGACCGTTCTTCTCCTCGATGATCTGTTTGAGCTCTGTCACCGTGATGTGGGCCAGGTCCTGCCCAGCCACTTCCCGCTGATCCGCCGGGCCCAGCTTGGCCAGCAGGGCCAGCTTCGTCACGCCGGCGGCCGCGTTTTCCTCCACCAGCTGGGCGGGGACGTTCTCCACCACGCTGATGTAGTTGTAGGCTTGCCGCTGGCGGATGCCTACGGCCTGCTCGGTATAGTCGGCGAAGGTCTCGAACCCCAGCCGCTTATAGCCGCCGGTGTCCCGCATCTGTTTCAGCTTGCGGCCCAGGGCCAGCAGGCTGCTGGCGGCTGCCTGGGCGGCGGCCACGATCTCATAGTGCAGGCCCACGGCCTGGGCCTGTTCGGTGGTGCCGTCCGGTGTCAGGGACAGCTGCTGCATTTCATTCATGGTGTTGCCTCCTTTGGCGGCGGGCGTGTCCCGCCGGGTGTTTGCATCTGAATGCAAAAGTGTATTTTATGCGGCGCTGGTTCCCGCATTCGTTTCTTGTGCTTTCTTCGGTTTGGGCAGGGTCCATTTTTCCAGGACTTCCCGCTCCCACATGGCCACGAAATCCTGCACGGCCTTTGGAATGTGCAGTGTCTGTCCGTGGGCATACTCGTTACCGTAGCCGTGGTTCTGGATGATTTTTTTCTTTTTGACATCCACATTCAGGGTGAACCAGCTGCGCTCCGGCCGCCGGGTGTGGCGGATGAACAGGATGATCCTGCCATCTGCGTGGGCTTTTCCGTAACCTCCCACACAGTGGTGCAGCGTTTTTCCTTCCTGCACCAGTTCCTCCACACTCTCCGCAGGGCGGATGCAGATGCCGTTATACTCCCAGGCAAGGCCCCGGCAGCGCTCGGTCATGGCTGCAAATTTCTGCTCCAGACCCTTGTTCTGCTCGTATCGCACCGCCGAGGCTGCCCGGTCATGGGCTTGGCGCAGATGGGGCGGCCATGCCAGCAGCGGATCAGCCGTCCAATCTATCCCCAGCTTTTGCTGCATATCCCGATAGTCCCGGAGAATGTACCAATCGCAGTTTTGTTTGTTCAGATAGCGAATGGTTTTGCGCAGTTCTTCACAGCCCATGTTCCCCTTGGAAAGCATATCCATGGCCTGGTGCATGCTGAATCTCGCTTCGACCTGGTCGGCCTCCTCCATGGTCAGTCCCGCCGGGTGCCCTGTCGTGATCCACATCTTTTTCACACTGTGGTCCTTTTTCCATGTCAGGAACTTCCGCAGTTCGCTGCGCGTGAGCCCCAGCATGGCGCTGGGACGGCGCTCTTTCCAGTGGACCCAGTGCAGCTGGGGGCTTGTCCATGTGTATCTACCGCTATATCCGTAATAGGCCTGGCATTCATCCTTGATCCACTGTGCCAGCATTTCCCCAAGACCGGCGGTCACCAGAACCTCTGTGTTCGGGTGCCGCAGATAGAGCCGGATGTATGCCAGCGGTGCAAACAGGTTTTTGGTATAGACTTCCTTCATCCACTCCCACAATTTGGCGTTTTCCAGGGCCGTGCCGCGCAGATCGGGAGGCTTTTTACAGTAAAAATAGGGGATGCCAAGCCGGTCCGTGAAGCGTTCCAGCTTTTCCCAGTTTTCCAAATCCTCCAGCACTGAGCCATAAGGCCCCTTTACCGCCTTACGCCAGGCGGTGATTTTCTTCCCGTCTATGGCGTAGGCCTGCAGCGGCAAGGTCCGGCACCTCATGCTCCAGCCTTCGGTGGAATGGGGCTCCACCCACCAATCAGCGGCCCACTGCACCAGCAGCAAAACACCCTGGCGCACATAGGGCACGGTGATGATCATTTGCTCTGTGCGGCCTCGCATCTGATCGGTGTTATACAGCCTCCCGGCTTTCCCGCAGCAGGGGCAACGCAACTTGTCATACTCCCATTTTTCTGCAACGCTGGCGGAATCATGGTCGTACAGCCGGATACCACGCTTTGTGTGGGAATGACCTTTGCAACCTTCTTCGGTTTTGCTCATCCAGGCGACCACCACTCGCTGCTCGCAGCCGCTGCACCACAACATAGCAGGGGCTTCTTCGCCTGTTGGGCGCATATCTTTGTACCATCCTTCACAGTCCAGATCTGCCCCATATACTTTGCGCACACCCAGCCATACTTCGGTAAAGCCATCCTTCTGGCGCTCCATCTGGGCAAACAGATCCTCAGGCGGTTTTAACCCCTCCAGTACGGATTTGATCTCGTCGTTTTCCATGGCTTTTGCCTCCTCACAAAAAATCTTCCAGCCGGATGATCTTGCGCCGGGCGGGTGCCGCGGTCTGGGTGCCCGCCGGGGCAATGGGATAAGGCGTTTCGCTGCGCGCCGGCAGGCCGTAAAACTCCCGGATGATGCGGTCGGCATCCGCCGGGCCGCAGAATCCCACGCTGTCCTGGCGGTGAGCCTGGGCGAAGGCGGCAATCTTCTTCTCGCAGTCCGCCAGGCCCATGCCCTTCTGGTCAATGTCCATGGCCACGATGCCGGCGCCGGTAGCGTTTTCCCGAAGCATATCCTTCAGCTGCTCGCCCACACACCAGGGGGCGGAGCCTTGTTGGAATTTCTTCTGCTGCTCGTCGATTTTGTTCAGTGCTGTTTGCAGATTTGCATTCATCATTCGTTCTCCTTTCCGTCAAACGAGTAGGTATAGTAATAGCGCCGCCGGGCCAGCAGGTGATTTTCGGGCCATATTGGTGCAAAATAATCTTGGATGGCGGGCAGGGTATCCAGCCAGAGTCTTCCTTTGCCTTCTATGGCCACACAGTAACCCGGCACACCATATCGGATGCCCACCCACATCAGGCTGGCCCGTCTGGGTCTTCCGTTTTTCATGGGAGGCAGATCCAGACCAAGCAGCGTCGCATCTATGCCGTCCCATGCCCAGATATTTGCGGGCGGCGTGATGCGGATTTTGGCTTCACAGGTCCAGCAGCTGCTCCACGGCCGCGGGCCAATCCCGATTCTTTCGTTGTAAGTCTCTTTCCTCATAAGGTTTTGCTGCAATCTCACGGCGGAAAAATCCCCACGACCTCCCTGCCAGTCGGCACTGACAGTCTTCAGCCATGCGGTGCTCTCATACCCAAGGTCATACAATTGGAACGGCTCTCCAAGGCGGCATGGGCACCATATTTCTGAATCGAATGGCACGTCCCTCACTCACTTTCTATGTATTCAGTGAACTTCCATCCGTTGGGCCTGGCATACTTCTCGATGAACAACCGGCGGCGGTAGATGTAATCTCGCTGCAGTTTTCGGATTTTGGCGTGCTTCACCTCCACCGCTTCCACCGTGCCGTTGGTGTAGGTCACCAGAAAATCCGGCGTGTAGTGGGCGGCGGGGAGCCGCAGGCCGCAGTAGGTATCCGCCGGGTATAGCAAGAACTGCTTGTGCAGCTCTACCGATACCACCAGGCCGGCCATAATTTTGGGCCACAGCTCGGCGGCGTAGTATCTCCGCTCCAGTTCGCTGTCGGCTCCCGGCAGCATAGGGCCATACCGGAAGGCGTTGTCTTGTAGGGCTCTGGCCTTTTGCTCAGAATCCCGCCGGGTAAGTTCTTCCTGGATCTGTTTCTTTGCAGCCGGTCCCAACCGGTCTATATCTTTTCTTGTCAGGCCCATTTTCAGATGCTTCTTGCTTTTTCAACCTTTTCGGCTCTCACAATGTGGACAAGTCCTTTTTTCAGGCTGAACTTTGCGGCCACATTCTCGGCCACTTTGATGCTGGTACCGCTGTAGATCTGTTCCTCCCGGATCATCCGGGCGACTTCCTGCAGCAGGTATTGGACATCCTCACCCACATCGGGGAAGATCTCCTCTAAAACTGCTTTTTCCTCCATTTGTCCGCGCACTGCTTTTCCCTCAGGACAAGTACATTCCAGGGTTGCCGTTTTATCGGCATTTTCCTGGGTATCCGCCGGGGTGGAAATAATCCGGAATTGTCCGCAGCATTTGCAAACCCCTTTTGTAAATTTTCCCTCATTCATTGGGCACACCTCCGATTTTCATGGCCTGACTCTCTTTCAGCGTTCGCCAGCTTTGCGGTGGGCAGCTTACACCTACAATCTGCAGCGGCAAGGGGGTCTCAAATCTCACGGGGTTCTCTACGCTCCAGGCAAAGATGTCCCATCCCTTTTCCTGACTCTTTACCGAGACTCTCTGCGGCCTCTCCGCATAGGCGACCAGATCCTCACGACACAGGCAAGACCGTCTTTCTACTTCCAGCAGATCCATCCTCTCCACCTGTCGAATACTCCGGCAGAGAAAGCTGCCCACGATCAGACCGCGCCCACCGTCCCGCTTGCTTTCATAGAGCAAAACGGTGTACTCGCAGTTTTCCCTGTTCCCTCTGGGGGCGGTTTTCCGGATCTCCAGTGTTTTCCGCCCGGACAGGATCAGCTTCGCATACCGGGCGCGTATGCTCATCAGTATGTAGTTCAATTTCTATTCATCCTTTCTTCGTCGCATTTTTAGGCTGATTGACCAGCCGAGAAAATCGTTGTACTGGGCGGTGGCTTCGTTGAGTTCCCATCCTGGGTACCGCCGGGCCCAGTATTCTGCATCCTGCAGCATGGCATTATTTGTGGCCAGGCGCTCGATCTGTCTTCTGGTATATCTTCCATCCCGGGGCGGTGGCATGACCGGGTTCCGGATCCCTCGGCTCCGATAGTATCGGTGCTTTCTGTTCGGGTTTTTCATCATGTAGTTTGCCAGGGCTTCCAGGCTTCCTTTGTCCAGCTGCAGCCGGTCGGCGTTTGCACGTCCCAGGCTTGCGCCTTTGCGGTGCCAGCAGCTTTCGATTTCGTCCCGGGACAGCCCGCAGCGCAGCAGCACATGGAAGTGCGGCACCACGGCTTTCTGGCCGGCGGCCGGGTCGGCTTCCTGCCACTCCATCACAGCCAGACATTCCGGCTTGTCCAGCCCGGCAGCTTTGCTTTTCTCCCGGATGTGCCGCATAAAGTTGCGAAAATCCCGCCAGGCTTCTTCCGGGGAGGCCGGGCGCTTGTCGGCGGCGTAGGTCAGGGTGGTGTGGGTGTCTTCTCTGGTAAAGTTGGTGACGGCCAGCCGGTGAAACCATCGCCGGGCCGTTTTGGCGTTGTGGGCCGCCTGGGCGGGTGGTGTCCCGCGAAAAGACGGCGGCGTGCTGTTCTGGCGGTCCAGATCCCGGCTGCGGCTGTCCCGGGAGGGGAGAGGGTAGATCTCCACTTCCTGGTACTGCGCCTGCCGGGCGTTTCTGCCGCACAGGTATCGGCGCTCTCGCTGGTAGGTCTTCATGAATTCCTCGCTTTTCTGGTGTGAAACAAAAAAGGGCTCCGCCTGCAGGGGAACACACCGGGCAGGCTTGTCCGATGGGTAATACCTCCACTGTCTGGGAGCCTGCCCTCGTTTTCCCCTGCACCCCTTTCCCCGGTCGGGTACCGTTCTATTTTTATTACCCTATACGAGCCCATCAGGCGGCCGCAGCCGCCGGGCAATCTTGACAGGGCACCAGCGCGCGCTCTATAATAAATTTGTGCTTTGGTGAGCGTTCGCGCTTGCCCCAACCGGCCTCGCAGTTTTGCGGGGCCGGTTTTTTTAGTGTTCTTCATTTGTCATTGCGTCCAGAGCCGCCTCGGTGGAAATTCTCTGCCAGCTGTGCGGCGGATTCCGTACATGAATACGGCGCAGCGGCTTGGGTTCCTGGAAAATCAAGGGCTCCTCTACCACCCAGGCCCACAGATCCCCCGGATTCTTTCCGGTGGCGGTGGCGTACTGGTTCAGCTGCTCTTGTGTCATGCAGGATTTTTCGCGTACTTCCTGCGGATCTAGCTTTTTCAGCTGCTGAATTTCACGGCATCGAAAAGTTCCTACAATTTCCCCGCGGCCTCCATCCCGCATGGTTTCATAGAGCAAGACCTGCAGGTCATGGCCTCTCTGGCTTTTATTGGGCCGTGTCGAACGGATCTCCAGGGTTTTCTGCCCTTCCAGAATCAGTCTGGCATCATGGGCGCAGATGTTCATCAGTATGTAATTCACCGGTTTCCTCCTGTTTGTATTCTTCTGCCAGCTGGCGCAGCACCGCCGGGTGGAGCAGGGAAAGCTCAAACTTTACCCGGTCCAGGTCTCCGATGGGAGCTTCCAGCGGCGTCCCATTCAGCGACTTCTGCAGATACCGCAGATACAGCCGCTTTATGGTAGGGTGGTTTACGTTGATAAAGTACCAGGGCGGGCGCTGCCTGGAATGTATGGCGGCATAGTATTCGGCTTCCTGCTGCCGCTCTTTCCAGATCAGCGGGGCCAGCTTCTCGATGAGTTCTCGTGTGGTCTCTTTTTTTGTGGTCATAATCTTCACCGCTTTTTTTCGTTCCGCTTTATGCCGGATTCCACGGCGTCGATCATCATGGCGATGGACCTGATTTTTTTATTTCTGGGTATGGCTGTATTGAACATGATGTTGCGGATGGCCTCATAGGCCTGCTGGTATCTGTCTGCCTGTTTGCACTCAAATGCAATTCTGATTTTCTGCGGCGTGAACCCTTTCCGGGCTGGCAAGCCGGGATTTGAAATCCGATCGCGCCCCGGCTTTTTCGGTGCGCGCATCGCTTCCCAGTAGCAGGCTTCGTTAAAATCTTCTATAGGGTCTCGCATTGACTCAGCACCTCCTCGGAGTAGGCGGCCAGCAGCGCGATCCCCAGGCCGGCGAAAATGCCTGCCAGCGTTGCCAGGGCCAGACCGGCCGGGCTCGGCAGGCAAAAGCACAAGCCGCTGCAGCACGTCAGACCGATTCCGACGCCGCAGAGGATCCGGCACATGGTCCGGGCGTTCCGGATCCGCCGACGCTGCTTCTTGAGCAGCACCTTACAAGTCAGCATCTTCATCGTCTGCCTCCCCGTGTGTGTGGTCCATCGGAATACTCTTTCCCGGGATCATGGGCCAGTCGTCCGCCTCATCGTCTGCCGGCGGTGTCACGGCATCGCAGCTAGAGCGCCCCAGGAAGATCCCCGCGCCCAGCGTCACGATCAGAGCGACCGCGGCAAGTGCGCTGGAGTTCACAGCGCTGGAGACCAGGGCGATGCCCACGCCGGCGGCCAGGCCGCCCGCGAACCAGGCGGCGCTTTTAATTTTTGCTTGCATCCTCGACATCCGCCTCCATCGCTCTCACCATTTTTTCTGCATCCTCGACCCTGGAAATTTTCTTTTCATAATACTGGGCCCAAACCGGAGCTTTGAGCATCTTTTCAAGCAACTGGCTCCGGTATTCGCTCAGTGCCACCAGGATGGTGACTTTCTGTTCAAATGTCATTTACTCTCGATCTCCTCTCAGATTGGCCCCGGGTTGCGATCCGCCGCGCCTCTCCGGGGCTTTTTGGTGCGGCGCTTGTTCGTGGTCGGCGGCCCGGTGTGGGCCGCGATAAACTCTCCCAGGCCGGTCTCCGTGACCAGGTGCTGCCGGGCCACGTTGACGGTCTGGCCGAACTCTCCGGCGCGGATCAGCCGGAGCACCGTGCTCTTGCTGACGCCCAGCAGGTCGGCCAGCTTGTCCGGCGTGTAGAGTGCCATGACGTCCATCTCCTTTCTAAATGTTAATGTTTTACAGGTCATACTTATGGGACGACTTATGTTTCGGAATTAGACTGGGCCTCCATTTTGGCCAGTTTCATTTCATTGCGCTCAATGTCCATCACGCTGACACCATAGAGAACGGCAAAGCTGCTTGCCAGGGAAAGAGCCAGATGCTTTTGTCTCTCCCCACTCTCAATCATCTGGTAATACTGGCGGGAAATTCCCAAACGGTTTGCCACGTCTTGTTGCGATAACCCATGCTGCAACCTAAGATCAACCAGGTACTGCCTCAATTAGAATCACCTCCTTGCAACGTTTCGTTTCTTCAAGAATACGCTTGTCTTCGTTTTATGTCAACATTTTGTTGCATTTTTAGCGTTATGCACAAATAAAGTGCGCCATTTTGTTGCCTCTATTGCAAACGCAACAAATAGTTGCTAAACTGTACACAAAGGAGGCTTTCTTATGCAGAACCTAATAAATGCGCGCAAGGCAATGCACAAAACCCAGCAGGAGATAGCCGACTATCTCGGAATCTCCCGTCAGGCATACAGCAACTATGAAGCAGGAAAACGTGAACCTGATTTTGAAACGCTGCTCAAATTAGGAGAATACTTTGACTGCAGCGTTGACTACCTTCTTGGAACAAAAAATGACCCTGCCCAAAATGGCAGGGTCACAGATGACGATATTAAGTTTGCACTATTTGATGGAGCGCCGGTTACCGACGCGCAATATGAGGAAGTGAAGCGATTTGCCAAATATATCGCCGAGCACAATATCCATCCCCGAGGTGACTGATTTTTATCAGGTAGCGGATGCTTCCGGTGTGCCGGTCATCCACATTCCACTGCCTGAAGTTCGTAGCGTGGCGCTATCTGTCGGTAGCAGCGGCGTTGTCGGATTGGATAATACCAGCACGATGACTAACGCCGAGGAACAGGCATATCTTGGCCACGAACTGGGGCACTGCCTGTACGGAGGTTTTTATTCCCGCGGATCCTCCTTTGATGTGGTTGAACGCCACGAGGTTCGGGCTGACCGTTGGTACATCAAGCGGGCCATCCCGCGCAAGACACTGTTCCAGCTTTTGAAACAAGGATATGACGCTTGGGAAATTGCCGAGCAGCTGAACACGACAGAGGAGTATGTCCGCCGGGCATATTATTATTACAAAGAAAACCTGTAGAACATAAGGAGGCTGCAAGGTGGGAATTTGCAAAAAATGTGGCCGCAAGGGGGTGTTCCTTTTGATTGGCCGGGATGGGCTATGTGGCAATTGCCGCAAAACAGATCGTGACACGGAAACAACAATTCGTAAAATTGGCCGTCAGATAGAACGATTGGATAAAGAACGCGACTTGGTTTTGTCTGCTCCGGATCTGACTCCGCAAGAAGTGGATGGGCATATCCGCAGTTATCACTATAAGGATGTTAATGTATGGGTCAATTGGCAGTATGGTGGTGTGTACGGTAAATCTTGCGCAAGCATCGGGATGCGTCGGGGAGATTTGGTAGAGTTAGTGCCTCATCGTCGAAAAGATGACCCAGAGCAGGTATCAGTCCGTTGGAATGGTGTGGAAATTGCAAACATGAAGACCGGCCGTATGCGTGGAATGGTTCAACAATGGTATGCGGCTAAACTTCCTGTTCGTTGTGTGGTCTCCGCGGTTGGTGGGGAGCAAAAACTACTTTTGGAATTTGCTTTTTATGGACGTCCCAAATTTGAAAATAAACAAAAGAGCGCGCAATCAAAAATTAATTCCGACCTTTTAGAACGCATAGAAAAGTGCAATGGTCATTTTGTTTCTTTTGACGTGGAAACTACAGGGTTTGATCGTGATAATGACCGTATTGTCGAGATATCCGCCGTTCGTTTTATTAACTGGATTCCGACCGATACTTTTACAACTTTGATCTGTGCGGAACGGGAAATTTCTGCTGCAGCATTTTCTGTCAATGGAATTAAAAGAGAAGCCTTAATTGGTGCCCCCAATGAAAAAGAAGCCATGAATGCTTTCGCATGTTTTATTGGTCATGATGCGATAGAAGGAAATCTTCTGATGGTTGCTCATAATGCGCCTTTTGACAAGTCTTTTGTGGAAAATGCATTGCAACGAAACGGGATTTTTGCCGAACTTCAATGTGCAGATACGCTGCAAATGAGCCGCAGTGTTTTACCTGACCTTGGAAAATACACGCTTTCCGTGGTCGCTGGTTTTTTACATATTGAGCAGCAGCAGGCCCACCGGGCTGCCAATGATGCATTGGTATGCGGTGAGATATTCGTGAAGCTTGCCCAAACGTTGCTGGATAGAAAGGCTGTTTCTCGACGGCAAAAAAAGGATCTTTCTCCTTTAGAAAAAGAGTTGTGCGATTGGATATGTAATACTCTGCAAAACGCCGGATGTGAAACGGAACACCTGTCGTTTAATGTATCGACTTATCTTTCTGTGAACTGCTGGCACCTGGTTTTTCGTCTGAAACCAAGGGCCAAAAAACCTTACATCCTTATTCCGATAGATTTGCCACTCTCTCCAGAGTTTGAAACCGCTTCGGCAACCAAAAGCGAGGGGGAAAACCTGAAACGAATGTTTTTTACGTCCGCACAGGATCTTTCTGTACTTTCTGATTGGATCATAGAACAGTATGCTTCGATTTCTGTTCAAACATCTCACTATTGGCGCATGGGAAATCCATACCGCCGAGAAATTCAATCAATACAAGAAGGGCAGTATCGCCCGCATATGTGCGAGAAATAATGGCTCAAATAACAGAAAAAACGATATGAACAACAAAAAGCCCCGCCGGGTGTTGGCGCACCAGGCGAGGCTCAGGGGCAAGATCTGTTTGCGAGACAGGGTATCTTGCCCCTCTATTGTATCACAGGAGGGAAAAGACTGCAATGGCCATGAAAAAGCGCAAGGATGGCCGGTATCAAAAAGCAATAAAGCTGGCCAACGGAAAGACAAAGGTTGTTTATGGCTACACTCAGGCGGAGCTGCAGCAGAAAGTCCAGGAGATCCGCCAACAAGACGCGGCCGGTGTGACGGTCGGGGATCATACGCTGGTAGGGGAATGGGCCAGGATCTGGCTTACATCGTACAAGACCGGTCTGCGGTATGCGACCGTGCAGATGTACCGGGGTTGTTATAATAAACACATCATGCCCGTGCTGGGCGGCATGGAGCTGCAGGACGTCCGGCCGGTACACGTCCGGGCCGTGATGGCATCGGTGGCCGACCGGTCAGAAAGTCTGCAGCACAAGGTGCTCATCACGCTGCGGCAGATTTTTGAAACAGCCAGGCAAAACGGACTTATTCAGCGGGACCCCACGGAGGGCCTCAAAACGACGCCACACGCGGCTCCCGACCGGCAGAAGTATCTTTCCCCTGCTCATGTCGCGGAGCTCCTGCAGGCCCTCAGAGAGCCCCGTGCGCGTGCGTTCGTTGGACTTTGCTTGTACTGCGGTCTGCGCAAGGAGGAGGCTCTGGGGCTCCAGTGGGGCGACATCTCCGGCGGCCGTCTGGTGGTGGCCCGCGCCATGACGTTCGGCAGCAACCAGCAGCTTCCGACCCAGGAGCTCAAGACAAAAGCCTCTTGCCGCATGCTGCCGGTGCCGGACGCACTGCAGGAGATCCTGGACCAGGTTCCCAGGCTGTCAGTGTATGTGGTGCCTGGCGCCGGCGGCGCGCCCATGAGCCGCTCAGCCTTTACAAGCCTCTGGCGCCGGCATGTCGTGGCCTGTGTAGACTTTGAGGTCCGGCCGCACATGCTGCGCCACACCTACGCCACCATGCTCTACCGTGCAGGCGTCCCGCTGCGGACTGCACAGTATCTCATGGGGCACAGCTCCATCACGATGACCGCGCAGATCTACACGCACCTGGAGGCCGAGGACGGACTGCAGGTGGCCGGACAGCTTAACGGGTATCTGCAGGGCATCGGGGTCGGCTGACTAGATTTTGACTAGCACTGTGTGGCGTCGGCTGGCGTCCACTGCTTTCTACTGCATCGTTGCACCGTGAAATTTTACGGTACAACGTTGTCAAATATTGACTCTTAATCAGTGGGTCCTGGGTTCGAGTCCCCGATGGTGCACCAAAAAAGCCGCGACATTGCGTTAAATTCAACGCATGCCGCGGCCTTTTCTTTTATTCTGATTCTATTTTGACTAGCTTTTGACTATTTTTTTATTTCCTCTTGACATTGTAGCGCTAGAGTAGTATTATATAGATACAGAAATAAACAAGCACACAGGAGGAAAACAGAATGGAAAAGATTATTAAAGACGATTACACCGGCCGCATTATTGACAAGCGTTCTTTTAAACTGGATCCGAAAAAATATCCTAAAATCATCAGCGTGTATGGCGGCAATGATGAAATCAAGGATTGCATCGGACACACTGAAGGGATCCGCCCTTTGTATGTTCTTCAGTACCGGTGGCAAACTCTTTGTGCCGCCTCCGAGCTTGACCGCACGGAGGCTCGTTTGGAGGGGGCTTTCAAATAATGCTAGTTTCTCTCACAGACTACGCCAAATCCAACGGAAAGAAACCGACGACAGCTCGTCAAATGGCTCTACGTGGTGGTTTTAAAACTGCTCGGAAAATCGGGCGTGACTGGCTGATTGACGATCAGGAGCCATACCCCGACCGCCGGGTAAAAACAGGTAAATACAAAGATTTTCGCAAAAAATAAAAATCCCCCAGCTGTTGCACAAAATGCAATAACTGGGGGATTATTATTTATTCGTTTTTCTTGTCTTCGGTGTTTGTATCGTCGGGGACGTCGATCTGATTCTCAGCGATTTTCTTTCCCGCGGCCAGCAGCTTGATGAGCCAGGCGGGGACCGGGGCCCCCATGTCGGCGGCGTTTTCGGCGATGGAGCCCAGTTCTGTGAAAATGTACCACACCAGGATCACTGGCAAGACCAGCGTCGTGTACTGCAGGTCCAGGCCGGGCAGGTGGGTCACAGCCATGGCCAGCACCCGGTCGGCCACGGCTGCCACCAGTACCACCACAATCATGCCGGCCTTGTGCCAGATGCCTGCGCGTGCCACGGCGCTGGACCAGTTGCCTTTTGCCGCGGCGGCCGCGCTGCCACTGATCCAGTCCAGGGCCATGCAGCCCACCCAGGCCAAGATCAACCAGCCAAGCCAGCCGAATGCGGCACTGAAAGCACCGGCAAAGGCCACAAGGGCCGCTTTAATTGCGAGAAAAATATTGCTGTTGTCCATATATGTACTCCTTTACCGTTACGCAGCGTACTTGCTGAAATAGAGTTTCTGTTCTGTCAGCTGCAACCGCTCACACAGCCGCATGATGTACCAAGCATCGCCAGAGCTGACCGGGCCGATGGTAATGGTCTGCAGGGTTTTCTCTGCGTTGTTCCAGTCGCTGCTGTACAGCTTGTTTTCGCTGGTGATTCCCAGGCTGGTGCAGAGCGACTGGATCTGAAGCGCGTCTCCCATGGTCACCGGTCCGATGGTCAGGATCTGGCGCATGGTACTCAAATCCGGCGCCGGGTCGGGGTCCGGAGCAGTAAAGCCGTTGAGACCAGCGGCCTGGATGATTTCCGGATAGTCCTTATAGACGCGGTTGCAGTCCAGAGACAATCCAAAACCGGGGATTCCCAGTGCATTCTGGCTGCTGTACTGCCAGATGCCATAGGGCAGAGGGCTTGTACACTTGCTGCCGTACTGGGCGGCCCACACATCGTACTGCGCCAGTTCCTGGTAGTTGAGCTTTGTCTGGATGAAGTTGGTGGAGGCGTACAGGATACCGTAGTAGCCGGCAGCCTCTACCTCCTCCAGGAACGCCTTGACCATCGCCGTGCGTGTAGCGTTGTCCAGCGCCAGGATGCCGGGCTCATACTCAATATCATAGGCCACCGGCATGGTGGGCTTAAGCCCCTGGATCACCTGCAGGCAGCAGCGGGCTTCCTGGCGGGCCTGCTCAGGGCTGGTGGCGTAGCTGTACCAGTAGACGCCCCAGTTGATACCCAGGGCAATGCACTGGGCGGCGTTGCGCTTAAACTGTGGATCGATCTGCCGGACAGAGTTTCCGTACCCGGCCCGGATCATGGCGTGGTTCACGCCTGCGTTTTTGACAGTGGCCCAGTTCATTGTGCCTTGCCATTTGCTTACGTCAATAGCATTAAACATATTTTGTCCTCCTTTTATGCGATTCGTTGCCAACGATACACCACAATGTACGGCGGCATGTTGTTGTGTGGCAGCCCACCACCTCTATCCAACGTAAAGTCCCCGTAAGCTGTAAAGGCTTTGGTTTGTTGGGTGCCTTGCATTTTAAAATACCACTGCGGGAATTGGGTAGTGCCTTTTACGGTAGTCGCAAATTGGTGATTGTGTGAAGGAATTTCGTCTTTTGTCAACGTGTGTTCCGCCTCACCACCAGTGCTCCCGGCCTGATAGCTGCCGCCAGCGCCAAGCAGAAACTGACCCGCGCCAAATGCCGCCCACGTTCCGTAGCCAAAATACTGTGAGACTTTTTCCGGAGTGGAAAGGTCAACGCTTTGCTCTGGCACAGACGCCCACTCAAAAACATAACCGATCGGCATCTGAAAGCGCTTGTCTGCTTCTGCTTTCGGGTAATAGTCGTTCGGATTTACTCCGGCTGCCGCCTCAGCGCGCTTGGCTGCGTCCTCGGCGTCGGTAGCGCTTTGACTCGCAGCCGATGCAGATGCAGCGGCACTGGAGGCCGCATTTTTTGCGTCAATCGCATTTTGTGCGGCACCAAGGATGTCGGCAAGG
>OGYQ01000664.1_pt1 | contig 29835 bp, 29 predicted proteins | sample 1576641 | NCBI WGS metagenome assembly OGYQ01 (sample SAMEA3541476, study PRJEB24748) | human gut metagenome | biome: human gut; feature: human-associated habitat; material: faeces | place: China | collected 2012 | reverse complement strand
GTGGACAGCCTGCTGGCCGAGCTGGCGGAAAAGGGCGGCAGTTACTACGCCGGGGAAATCAAGGGGGTGCGCCGGGATATCATGGACTTCCAGTATCAACGGCTGATCCGGGATTACCCCTACACCAAATCCAGCGGCAAGCAGTACAAGTACCGTATGAATGACGCCAACCCGGACAGGCCGCTGAAAATCATCAACCAGCGGCTTTTTGACTGGGCGGCAAAGGCCGGTTTCCCGCCCGGCTTTTTCAGGGAGAGCTATTTTGACCATGTGACGGTCTACTGTATGCCGGAGCACGCGGACTGTAATTTCTCTGTCTTTCAGGACTGTACCTTTGCCGTGTGCCGGATATCCGATGCACGGCTGGACGGCACAAGCATCTACGGCGGGGAGTTCCATTCCTGCGTGATAAAAGATACCATCTTTTTCTGTGCATCGCTGGCAGATACCCACTTTTATGACAGCGCCATCGACCGCGTATCGTTTCAAAAGGCATATCTGCGGCGCTGCAATGTGCTGGACTGCGGGCTGTATTCCGTCAACTTCCTGAATACGACCCTGGACGGGTGCAGCTTCGGGCGCGTGGAATCCCGTTTAATCCGCAACCTGCACACCGCAACGATCACACAGGGCGGGGCCACGGAAGCCGAGTGCCGCCAAAACAGGGAATCCATCTACAAGGCCCTGCGGCCGGAGCCGCCCGTGCAGGAAGCAGACCGGCGCACGCCTGCGCCGGAGCGGTAAGGGGGCGCGCCGTTGCAAAAGCAGAGCTTCAAAAACGCATGGCCGGTATGGGCCGCGCTGGCCGTCCCCGTCCTTTACCTTGCCGCCGTGGCGGCGTATGCCTATGCGCCCGGCATGACTGTCTTTGACCTCATGGAGCGGTTTTCCGCCCAGTTGAACCATCCTCTTGCCGTCCGCTGGACGGCGTACACGCCCCGTTTCCTGCTGGGGGCGCTGGCGCTCTATGCCGCCACAATCGCCCTGTACTACTCCACCCGGCAGAACCGCCGCCCCGGCGTGGAGCACGGCTCGGCGGCGTGGGGCGACGTGCGGGCGCTGGACAGGAAGTATCGCGACCGCAAGCACCCTGACCGGAACGTGATTTTGACCCAACACCTGCAAATGGGCCTGAACGGCAAGCAACACCGCCGCAACCTGCTGCAAATCATCATCGGCGGCAGCGGCGCAGGCAAGACCCGCTTTCTGGTAAAGCCCAACGTCATGCTGGCAAACGCCTCTTATATCTGTACTGATCCCAAGGGCGAAATCGTGCGGGCGGTGGGGCCGCTGCTGCTCAAGCGCGGCTATGTCCTGCGGGTATTCGATCTGGTAGACCCCGCCCATTCGGACTGCTACAACCCATTCCGCTACATCCGAAAGGACGCGGACGTGTTCCGGCTGATCGACAACCTCATTAAGAACACCACGCCAAAGAACGCCGCCAACAACGACCCGTTTTGGGAGAAGTCCGAAACCGCGTTGGACAGCGCCCTTATGCTCTACCTGCTGCATGAGGCCCCGCCGGAGGAGCAGAACATGGAAATGATACTCACCATGATTGAGTATGGGGGCGCAAAAGAGGACGATGACGACTACAAATCCCCCCTTGACCTGTTGTTTGAAGCGTTGGAGGAGGAGCAGCCGGATCACATCGCTGTGCGGGAATACAAGATTTTCAAGCAGGCGGCGGGCAAAACCGCTAAGTCGATCCTTGTGGGCGCGGCGGTGCGCCTGTCCGTGTTCACCCTGCATGAAGTGCAGGATATCACCGCCCGCGACACGCTGGAGCTGGAAAAGCTGGGCGAGCGCAGGCAGGCCATTTTCTGCGTCATCCCGGACAGCAACGACAATTCCCTCAACTTCCTTGTGGGGATGCTCTACACGCAGGCATTTCAGGAGCTTTACTATCAGGCGGACAAGGTGCATGGGGGCAGCCTGCCCATTCCGGTGCGGCTCATGTTCGACGAGTTTGCGAACGTTGCTTTACCGGACGGCTATGCCCGTTTACAGGCAACAATGAGGTCAAGAAATATCATGGCGACCATCATCCTGCAAAATATCAGTCAGCTTAAAGCGCTTTTCAAGGATGATTGGGAGGGCATCATCGGCAACGCGGACACGCTGACCTATTTAGGCGGCAATGAAAAGGAATCCCACAAGTACATTTCCGAGCTGCTGGGGAAAGAAACCATTGATACCACGACCTCCAGCCGCAGCCGGGGCCGCAACGGTTCCTATTCGCAGAACTTCCAACAGACAGGGCGCGATATGCCATAATTCATGGTGACGAGTTCAGTTGCCTTGAATAACAGATGAACAGGGACACGATCAACTGGATTCGGATAAAACGAAAACAGGAGGTCGCTATGGAGAAATTGAAAAAGCATATCCATGATGACAGTAACGGTCTGGACTATGTTCTGGTCGGAGACTACTATATTCCAGACTTACAGCTGCCGGAGGAAAGCCGCCCAATCGGACGGTGGGGACGGATGCACAGGGAATATCTGCAAGAGTATTGTCCCGACCGGTACAATGAATTGCTTCTGTCTGGAAAGCTGTGGACATATCTTGCCGATCTGGATGAGCAGGCACAGAACCGTCTGGATTGTATCATTGCCCAGATAAAAGAAACAGAGGGAGTCACGGAGGAATTGAAAGCAAAAGACCAGCTTGCATGGGTCGGTCACATGAACAGCATACGCCACCGGGCAGAGGAAGTCATTCGGTCTGAGATGATTTTCGTCTGAGAAGGTGGAAAAACTGAGGCCATTCACTTTTATAGTGGATGGCCTTTTTGCTACCTGCGCTTTTTCTTTTTTGGCATATAATACGGCTGTGACTTGGCTTTTCCCCGCATATTGTTTGGGTTTTTAAGCAGTTTGGACAGGCTCAGTATCCGCAGAAAAGCCGAAAAGTCCTCGGATGAAATTTTTTCAAAAGGAATCTGCATTTTATCACAGAACTCATGGATCATAGCTTCTGTGTCGGTTCCCATCTGTATGGCCTGTTCAAAATTCTCTTTGACCTCATCCAGTGTTGGCTGTGGGTCGGCTGTGGTCTTGTCTTTCAAATGGGCTTCCCGTATATCCCGGACAATGCTGTCCAGATCATCATGAAGGATATGGCTGTAAAAATCGTTCTCCTGTACCTGACCCAATTCCAGCGTCCGCATATACAGATCATTTTCTCCAGGTGCGTGTTCTTTAAGAATGGTCTGCCGGGTAGCTTCCAGAATCAGATTCATCTGGTTCACCCGCATATCAGCGAGCTGGTCAATAAAGATTTCCATATCAACCATCAGCCGCAAAAAATTTGGATGAGTCGCCAGTTCACAAAGCAGGCGGTTGTTGATCTTTCCGCTGCTCAAAAGTTCCACCATAGCGTCACTCAGATGCAGAGCTTGAAGCTCCGTGTTTGGGTGATTTTTATTTTCTGACACGCCCATCAGATAATCAGTGGACACTCCGTAAAACTTTGCCAGTGTCGCAATCGCAAATGGGCTGATGTCTTTGTAGTCATCGCTCTCATATTTCCCCAGTGCCGACTTAGACAGGCCGGTCTGTTCTGCCAGCTGTTCCAGCGTCAGGTGCTTATCCACCACTCGCAGGTCTTTGAGCCGTTCCGGGATTGACAGTTTTGTGTACATCAAAGCACCTCCTTGCCATCGGTTTTTGTTTTTCATTATAGCACATTTCCGAGAGCGTGGAAATATGCGGTTTTCATGTGTTTTTCCTGCGTCTTGGACATACGGGAGCAGCCCTCTTTTTTCGGTAAACTGGTTCTTGTCAGGAGACATAGAACCTTGAAAAATGAATGACCGACTGCAAGGGGGACGACCTCCGGGGAAGTGACGCCACGATAAGAGCGCACCAAAGAGGACAATACGCTGGGAGAGAATCCGGGCAGGAATATTTTGCAGACAGACCGGCAGACAGAAAAATAAACGATGCGGAACATACCGCATCAAATGAATGGAGGTAGATCATTATGAAACTGAATATGAAGGAAAAGAAAATTCTTTACGCTTACGCCTGCCCCAGCCATCACAACACAGTGACAAGGCTGAAATGGCTGACAGCATTGACTGTTGACCCGGAGGCGAAAAGCCAGATGCTTCATCTTGCTCGTAAAATTGAGACAGAGACAGAGGAAAGGTGGTACGAAGCCTTTTACCATCATCTGCGTATGGAGATGGACGAATACCGCCGGATTAGACGCAGTCTGCGTGCGCTGAAAGCAAACACCGATTATGAGGAGGAACTGTATGAGGAAGCTGTCTAAATATGAAAAAGAAACCATCATCAACTGGAATGAGGGCGAGACGATTGCCAGTATCTACACCTTCAATGCCAGCTTGAAACGCAGACTGGAGGATTTCAGCCGGAAGTACCCTCTGCTGTGCCGCTTGGAACGCAGTACGCCGGAAGGTAGCGTGACCTATGTGATGGACAAGTCACGACTTTCGATCCGGCTGGTGCCGCCGTACAGCGAAGAACGGCTGGCAGCTGCAAGGGAGTACGCAAAAGAGCATGGCTTTCAGGTCATACAGACAGAAGAAAAAATCGCTTAAAATGAGGGCGATTTACGAAAAAATATCGGGTCTGCACCCGCTGTTTTGATCGGCAATTTCCGCAGGCGTATTCTGTATCCACTTCTCGCCTATGGGCGTAAATGTACGGATACGGAGCCGGTGAAACTGGCAAAAACCGCTTCTGCGGTGAAGGCCAGCTTCGCCGGTGCGGGAGTACAGAGGGCAGCCAGCCCTTTGTGCCGGGGTGCAGGGGCGGCAGCGCACTGCTGGGGTCAAGGGGCAATGCCCATTGGCGGGTTGAGGGCAGCCAGCCTCATCGGGTCAAGGGTGAAACGCCTTGCCTAGGGAAAGTTGATGCCTGCGTCAACTTGTACTGGGTATTACCTGACGCAAAACTTCGCAGGTCTGGCGGCTTTGCCGCCCTCCCCAGCCCAGAACATCTTTGCAGGAAGGAGGAAAAATGTTTGAAATTAACAAGACACAATGGACGATCTGGGAAGCATGGCACTTACAATCCCCGGCACAATGACCGTCGGTTCGATGTAGAAAATAGCGAACACATTGACGCTGAGCGTGCCAGACAAAATGTGTACTGGGACTGTTACCGGGGCTTTACCACCCACGACTTTCGGGAAAACTCAGAGCAGCCGGATTTCAGCTTTGAGGAAATTGAACGGATGTATTACTACGAGCATTATGCCGACCATGTCAATGCTCAGAACGCCCGGAACGAGAAAACCCGGCACATTGAGCGCAATCGCACTGTGGATGATCTTTTGAAAAATAACAAGACCTGTCCAGAAGAAAGCATCTACCAGATCGGCACTATGGAAGAATCCGTTCCGCCAGAGACTTTAGCGCTCATTGTCAGTGAATTTTATGAGGAATTTGAAAACCGTTTCGGTTCTCATATCCACATTTTAGACTGGGCGCTCCATCTGGATGAAGGAACTCCGCACATCCATGAGCGCCATGTATTTGACTGTGAAAATCGGTATGGAGAGCTGTGCCCCCAGCAGGAAAAGGCGTTGGAGGAACTGGGTATCCCTCTCCCTAAACCGGAACAGCCAAAAGGAAAGCACAATAACCGGAAACAGACTTTTGATGCAGTCTGTCGGATAATCTTATTTGACGTTGCCAAACGGCATGGGCTGCATCTGGAACAGGAGCCGTCTTATGGTGGGCGTGACTATTTGGAAAAGCAGGATTATATCCTGATGAAGCAGAAGGAGCAGCTGGCGACACAGGAACAAAAGCTGGAGGAACTGACGCTAAAAATTGAGGATGTAGAAACCTTGCTGGAAGATGTTTCCGGTGCAGCCTATGACAAGGCGGTGGAGGTTGTGACCGACAAGGTTCGGGAACAAACCCAGCTTGAAGATATGGAAGTAATTGAGAAATATCGAAAGAGCGTGGTATCGCCCAATGCCAAAAATTCGCCAGAAGTTGTGAAGATAGCGAACACTCTGCTGAGTAGGGTGCGAGAAAAATTACAGCAGTCTGCTGAAAAAGTTCTCAAAAAGGTACAGGCGGTGCTGTTAAAACCGGAGGTCAAACAGGCTGGCAAAGAGCAGATCAAAAATAAAGCCAGAAAATCCATTAAGGAGAAGCTGGCACAAGGCAAACTGGACGCTGATCGGGAGAACCGGGAGCGCTGGGAGCGTGAAGGACGGATTGCTCCAACAAGAAAACAGGATATGGAATTGTGAGGCATCTGATTTTCTATGGAAACCGGATGCCTTTTGCATTGTTTGGAGGTGGAAGAAACGAATGTATTTGAAGCAGTAAAACAGTCTGTTACCACAAGGCAGGCTGCTTTGGTTTATGGAATTTCAGTAGGACGCAACGGGATGGCTTGTTGCCCGTTTCACGATGACAGGCATCCCAGCATGAAGGTGGACAGACGGTTCCATTGTTTTGCCTGTCAGGCAGATGGAGATGTGATTGATTTCACTTCCCGTCTTTTTGGACTAAGCAGTAAAGAAGCTGCCTTAAAGCTGGCAGAGGACTTCTCAATCAGCTTTGACCGCAAAGGCCACGATCCGCCACAAAAGAGAGTAATCAAAAGAAAAATCAGCGAGGAAATGCGATACCGGCAGGCAGAGCAGAAATGCTTTCGGGTGCTGTGCGACTACCTGCGTTTGCTGGAACGATGGAAAGAAGAATATGCGCCCAAACAACCGGAGGATGACTGGAATCCTTTGTTTGTGGAGGCTCTGCACAGGCAGCCATATATCGAATATCTGTTGGATCTTCTTCTGTCTGACAGCATAGAAGAACGAGCTTTTGTAGTTGCTGAGTATGGAAAAGAGGTGAGGAAAATTGAACAGCGAATATCAGAGTTTATCGCCAGCCACCCAGCAGGCTGTGATGAGCGCAGCCGAAGCCATAGCGCCGGAACAGAGCGTTGATAAGGTGCGGCAGAGCCTTTCTGTTACCGACAAGGGAAAAACAGCCAACACCATCGACAACTGCCGGATTGTGTTCTGCTGCGATCCACTCCTGCGGGATGCCATCCGGCTTAATCTCCTGACAGACCGGGTAGACATTGTACAGGACTTGGGCTGGCGCAGGAATACCAGCGCTCTGACGGATACTGATGTGAAATATCTTCTCCTCTATTTTGAGAGAAACTATGAGCTGACCAGTGAGAAAAAGATCACGGCTGCCCTTTCTATCGTAGCAAACGAAAATTGTTACCATCCAATTCAGGATGTGCTGAACAGCCTTGTCTGGGACGGTACACCACGCATCCGATCCTGTCTGCACCATTTTCTTGGTGCTGATGAAAGTGACTATGTGGAAGAAATGCTGAAACATTTCCTGCTGGGTGCTATACGCCGGGTATTCCGTCCCGGTTCCAAATATGAGGAAATGCTTTGTTTGGTGGGCGGTCAGGGTGCCGGGAAGTCCACCTTCTTCCGACTGCTGGCGATCCGGGACGAATGGTTCTCTGATGACCTGAAGAAGTTGGATGACGACCGGGTATTCCAAAAGCTACAAGGTCACTGGATCATTGAGATGTCAGAGATGCTTGCCACCAGCAGCGCAAAGAGCATTGAAGAAATCCGTTCCTTTATTAGCCGACAGAAGGAAACCTACCGGACACCTTATGAATCTCAGCCTAAAGACCGGCTTCGGCAGTGTGTGTTCGGTGGTTCCTCGAATACGCTGGACTTTCTGCCGCTGGATCGAGCCGGGAACCGGCGCTTTCTCCCAATCATGATTTACCCGGAGAATGCAGAGGTTCACATTTTGGAGGACGAGGACGCTTCCAGAGCGTATCTGTTGCAGGTATGGGCAGAAGCTATGAGCATTTACCACAGCGGCAAATATTCCATGAAATTCAGCAAGTCCATCCAGCGTCAACTGGTGGAGGTGCAGAAAGACTTCATGCCGGAGGACACCGAAGCCGGACAGATACAGGGATTTCTGGAACACTACACCGGAAACATGGTCTGCTCAAAACAGCTGTTCAAGGAGGCGCTGGGACATACCTTTGATGAGCCGAAGCGGTGGCAGCTCCACAATATCAATGAGATCATGAATACGGTCGTGACCGGTTGGAAGCCTTTTTCCAATCCCCGGATGTTTGCCGGATATGGCAGACAAAAGGGCTGGGAACGGGACACTTCCGGCAACGAACTACCCAGCAACGAAGGTGGATTTGTAGAACTGAGTGAAGAAGAATGTCGTCAGCTGGAACTTCCGCAGGAGTGGATCGCCTGACAAGGACGGTCTGTTGCCGGGATGGCTGCCGGTTGGTTGCCGGGTTCGTTGCTGATAAATTTATGGTTTTGATATAGAAAAAGCCCGCAAGTAAAGGCTTTTTATGATCTATCTATGTTTTCGGCAACGAAAGCAACGAGATTTTATAAGAAAATTTGAAAAGTTAAGAAATCAGGGTCAGACGATAGTTTACAGGTTTTTTGATGTCCGTTGCCGGACTTCGTTGCCGCAACCACCGTCTAATCCCCCTATTCTATGGAGGTAGCCTATGGAGAAAAACAAGAAGCAGAATAAAAAAGTCCAGTTTGTAGTGGTTCGTGAGTTTTCTGGGGACAAAACCATGCGAGAAGCCTTTGAGCAGCTGATCGAGCGTCAGACCTGCGAACACTTCGAGGAATGGCTGGAGCATCGGGAAATGGCACAGAAAGCGGCGTAAAGCAGTTGAATCATGGACAGGGACATGGTATTATAATGATATCGTGTCCCTGTTCATAGAAGGAGAACACTATGAGCAGGAAAAAACAAGTTAATCAGAAAATCACAGCCCTTTATTGCCGTATCTCTCTGGAGGATGGCGGCGATAATGAAAGCATGAGCATCAGCAACCAGAAACTTATGCTCCGGGACTTTGCCGAAAAAAATGGGATGTTCCAGTATGAGTATTATGTAGATGACGGTTATACAGGCCGCAACTTCAACCGCCCCTCTTTCCAGCGCATGATTGCCGATATTCAGGCGGGAAAGATAGGCTGCGTTATCACCAAAGACCTGTCCAGGCTGGGCAGGAATTATATCGAAGCTGGCAGCTATATCGAAATCTTTTTCCCAAAACACAATGTACGCTATATTGCCATTACAGACGGAGTGGACAGCCTGACCCGTCAGGAAATGGACATTACGCCGTTTAAGAATATCCTGAACGATATGTACAGCCGGGATATTTCCAAAAAGGTGCTGGCAGGGCGTATGACCCGTTCCCGGCAGGGGAAGTTTTGTGGTGGGCAGCCGCCCCTCGGTTTGATGCGTGACCCGGAGGATAAGGGACATTTGATCCGTGACCCTGAGACAGCACCGGTAATCCGAAAAATCTATGATATGGCGCTGGATGGCTGGGGATGCATGCGGATTGCAAAGCAGCTCATGGATGATAAAGTCCCGATCACCAGAGTAAAAAGCAACACAGAATGTGATGTAAATTACTATTCATGGGGAAGTGCAAGAATCAGCCATATTCTGCGGAATCCCTTTTATAAGGGCGCACATCTGGTCTGCCGGACACATCAGAAAGGGATTCGCTCCAACACCTATGACATTATCACTCGTGAGGACTGGGAAATTATCGAGGATTGCCATGAAGCAATCATCTCCCCGGAAGAATGGGAGCAGGTACAGGAAATCATTGACCGCAGACCAACCATTATGAAGGGCAACTCCTGCCCCTTTTATAACCTGTTCCACGGTATCATTTATTGTGCGACTTGCGGAAAGTCCATGCAGGTGCGGTATGAAAAGGTTGGCAGAACCGGAAAGAATCGTTTTACCGGCGAACAGCGAGAACCGATTGATAAGGCGTATTATATCTGCCAGACCTACAACAGGCTGGGCAAGAACGCCTGTACCAGCCACAAGATCGAAGCCAGAGATTTGTACAACCTTGTGCTGAAAGATATTCAGGAACTGGCAAAGACTGCGCTCAAAGATGCCGATGCTTTTTATCAGCGGCTGAGCAGCCGGATGGAGCGCCGGTATCTTCTGGATGCCTCCCAGACACAGAAGGAATGTCAACGACTGGAAAGCAGGAATCGTGAAATTGATGAGATGTTCCTGAGCCTATATACCGATAAGGCAAAAGGAATCCTGACTGAGCAGCGTTTTATGAAGCTGACAGCAACACTGGAACAAGAGCAGGAAGCCAACCAGAAGCGCCTGCAAGACCTACTGTTGATGATGCGCCACTCTGACGAACAGGAAAATGAAGTCCGCACCTTCATCAAAGAAATCCGGCGCTATGCAGCCATTGAAGAACTGGATGAAGCGGTGCTGAACCGGCTCATCAGCAAAATTTTGGTGGGCGAAGTCAAGAAGATTGACGGACAGAAGGTGCAGGAAGTCAGAATCGTTTATAACTTTGTCGGAGAAATCCCGGAGATTACAGCATAATCATTTCGCCTCATCTCTCAATCAGCGAGGGATGAGGCTTTTCTTTTTGTAAAATTGCAATAGATATTTTCTAATTTATTTACAATTAAATTCCTAGCCGTACAGCCACGAAAAACGCATGAGTAAATAAATTGTGAACATGCCCCTTTTCTGGTAAAATTAAAAGAAAAGGGGCGTTGGTATATGCAGGAATTATTAGATTGGCTGGAATACATAGAAGATGATCGCCAGCAAAGAAAAATTCGTCACACATTAAAAGATATTCTTGTTATTGTGTTGTTCGCAACGTTAGCGAATGCGGATGACTGGGTAGAAATGGCATTGTTTGCGGAAAATTATCAGGACTATCTTCGTAAGTATATCGAGTTAAAGAACGGGATTCCATCCCATGATACGATCAGACGTGTTATGGGGATGATATCACCAGAAATCTTACAACAACTCTATGGAAAATGGCAGGACCGATTAAATCAGGATGATGGAGAGCTGCTGAAAAAAATCATCTGTATTGATGGAAAAACCATGCGTTCCAATAAAAGGGGAGCTGGAAAGGCAGCTCACATTGTATCCGCGTGGAGTAAAGAGGATGGTTTTTGTCTTGGACAAAAAGCTGTTGAAGAAAAAAGCAATGAAATCGTAGTGATTCCAGAATTGTTGGATAAGATCCAGATAAAAGGCCAGACCGTAACGATTGATGCAATGGGAACACAGACTGCAATAGCGGAAAAAATAAAGAAAAAACGGGCAGATTATGTTCTTGCATTGAAGAGAAATCAAAACAGCCTGTATGAGGATGTGCAGGAATACTTTTCGGATGAAGAGTTTCAAAAAAGAATCCGTGCGAGCGGTAATTACAAAAAGACACAGGAAAAGGCACATGGTCAGGTTGAAATAAGGGAGTATTATCAAACAGAAGATATTAAATGGTTAAGTCAGAAAAAGAACTGGAAAGGGCTGTCCAGTATCGTGATGGAAAAGAAAACGATAGAGAAGGATGGAAAGAGAAGGATAGAGTATCGTTATTTTATCAGTAGTTTAAAGGCAGATATAGAGCAGATCAGTCGTGCAGTCAGAGGACATTGGAGTATAGAAAGTATGCACTGGCATTTGGATGTAACATTCCGGGAAGATGCAAACACAACGTTAGATAAAATGGCAGCACAAAATTTGAATATCATAAGAAAATGGAGCCTAAGTATTTTGAAGCCGGCACAAATGACAAGGCATAAGTTGTCGATGAGAAAGAAAAGGTTCGTAGTTAGCATGCGTCCAATTCAGTATCTGGAAGAACTTTTAGAAGCTTAAAAATAGCTGAAAACAGAATTGGTGGTAGACAATCATTCATGCGTTTGTCGTGGCCGTACAGCAGAAAAATGATGACGAAAGATGATGCAAATGCTATAATGTTTGCATATAGATATGACAATTTGACCATATCGGAATCTTTATTCAAACAGATGATTGGAGATATTGCTATTATGAGAAATCCATGGCCAATTTTCAGCATTGCGGCTCTCTCCGGAGCTGCGTGCCTGATATATGATCACTTTTTTTCTTACGAGACTATGTGGATTGCTGTTATAGCGTTCCTTGCGCTGCTGGCTCTATGCTTTTTCGCATATTGCAAATATGAACATTGGCTGGCAAAGAAACTTAACCCCTATGTGGTGGCGTATCAAAGCGACCATAATCTTGATAATTTGAAACAGGGATTGGATCGCTGGCGTCCCTGGGCATTCAGCAAACATTCCAAAAATATCATTACAGCGAACTGGTTCTCCGCTCTGCTGGACCAACAGCGCTGGACAGAAGCAGAAGAAATTTTGGAGCAGTTTTTGCATCGAGCAAAAAATACGCAGGATAAAATAGGGTATCACCTGCTTCGGGGAGATTACGCAAGGGCGATCGGAGATACCAAATTAGAGGAACAGGAACGACTTCTAAGCGAACAGCTAAAAACCCAGCTTGGAAACAAAAAGGGAGAATCAAGAGTACCCGCAAACGCCAAAGAGAGTAAATATGCTTTCTTTTGCTGGCTCTCTTTCAGCTTTGGTCTGGCACTGTTCGGAATCATCAGCAATATAGCCACCGGGGACTCTATACTCGGGTCAGTTGGAGCCGGACTTTTTATTTTGGGTTTGTTCTCATTCCCAGTCTGCTTGATCTGGCTGATTCTCTGGTTGATCCGGCGCAGAAAGGAGGTTGTTAAATGACTTATATCCTCCCGGTACTCTATGTAATTGTGTCTTATACATTCTTCCTTTTGGCAGGCTGTTTTGACAATGCGATCAAATTGCAGATATTATCGATCCTTCTGCCTTTTATCATGGGAATCGTCAATTTGATTGTTGTGCTGACCGTAGGAAGAAAGTGGTCAAGAAAGACATTGCTGAACTGCACTTTGATCATCAAGTATGGACTGATCCCGTTCTACCTGGTCGGAGGGAGCATCACCGTATATGTAACGCTGATGGCATTCTTCCCATTGCCGCTGATGGCGTTGTTTGGACTGGTAACCATTGTTTTTTTGATTTTTGGATACGGGATTCTATTAGGGGCAGCTCCCTATGCTATCGCTTATCTGATAAAGTCATGCAAAGACGGCATTCATCCGAAATGGTTGGCGGTTTTAGCTGGAATCTGCCAGTTCTTCTTTTCCTTTGATGTACTTGCAATGATGTTTCTGACATTAAAGGAGCGGCACAGGGTCAAAACGACGATTGCCGTTTTCTGTGCAATGTGTCTTGCGCTCCTGCTTATCGTACTCTATGTGGTCATGACGCTGATAGGAGCATAATCGACCTTTATATAGGATATGAGTTGTTCATACATAAAACAAATTTGATAGAATCGCAGAAAGGATTTACGCTTATGAAAAAACAATGGATTGCTTTACTGACAGGATGTGTGCTGGTATGCAGTATGCTGGCCGGATGCGGCTCAAAACCTCAGACATCAGCTCCGGCAGCTGCGGGCAGCGATAAAGGCTGTACGGATGAGGCCATTCTGTCTCAGCTGAAAAATGACGGGACACCTGAGTTCGTACTGGATGGCACTTACTACACACTTCCTTTGGAAACTTCCCAGCTGATACAAGCCGGCTGGAGTTTGGAAACGGAAGAATATGATGTAGCAGAGGTTTCTCTGCAACCCGGCGAGCGTATTTATGGGGAACTTTCCAAAGACGATCAGGAAATAGATGTTGCAATCGTAAATGCCGGGACAGAGCCATGCAAGCCTGCTGAGGGCGGAACGGTGGTAGAACTGGAATACTCTGCTGATAAGGATCAACCAAATCCTGATTTCTTTGTAACGCTCAATGGGATCAACTGTGCGATGTCCAACGCAGCTTTACAAAAGGCGCTGGAAGGTGTAGACGGATATAAACTGAATTCCGCAGGAAATATCGACATCAATCGTACTGTTGATGATGATGAAATTGCTGTTTATAAAGTCATTCTGGATGATGACTACACAGCAATCACGCTTGCTTCGGACAATGTTTTTGAATACAAGGATTATCAGCCGCAAGAGGTAAAAGAACAGGCATCTAATGAAAAGATTGCCGCTTACAAGGATACTACAAAAGCCGAGATGGAGCCGTATGCTCAGGATTTCAATGCGATCATCGAGGGATATGAAGAAAATATGGTCGTTGGATTTTACAGTGAAGGTACTATTTGGGGCGAAGAAGTCGGTGAATATAAATCTATTGCCGGAACGCCGCTCGCTTCGGATGTGTCTCTCTACATCGCAGAGGATACAACCGGCCAGCTCTACTGTATTGCTAACCAGATTTTGAATGAAGATGGTACTGTAAGCACTGCCATTGAGCTTGAGGAAGGCGATCAGGTCAAGGTTTGGGGTTATGCTTCACAGTATCTGGAATTGCAGGAAGGTCTGAAAATCGTCGTGGTTCAGCCTGGTATCATTGAACGCAACGGCGAACTGGTGATCCTGGACAAAAATTTGAAAGCAGACTAATGCTTTTGAACGCCGGGTGCATCTATCAAAGAATTGCATCCGGCGTTCTCAACTTAAAACAATAATTAGGAGGAACAATTATGCTTACAATGAATGAAAAAGATAAAAATGAAATGCTGGAAGCCATTTTGAAGGAAAACGAAGCCTATCAGTGCAAGTTATGGGCGGTCATCATGGCCGGAGCTGATACCTATGCACTGATTGGAGGACTTTCTACACTGACGGGGGGTGCTGCCGCTGCATTAGGCGCACTGAGCAATGCTTACTGCTATCTGGGAGTTACCGAGAAACACCTGAATATGGTCATTGTAAATTCCGTCAATGTCTCAAAAATTGAAAACCGGCTTTCTCTGCCCTTAAGCAGCATAACAAAGGCAGAAGTCAAGGGTGGGCTGCTGCCCGGAAGAAAAGTCGTAATGCTGCATTTTGGAAAAGAAAAAATGAAAATTTCTTTGATGAACAATGCGATTGGCTCTGATATTCAGGGGCAGAAAGAAAATGTTGAGATGTTCTGCCAGATTGTTTCCAAACTCGGATAACCAGTATTATAAAGTGAGAGGAATCAGAGTATGAAAAAAATCTTAATTGTGTTATTAACTATGGTGTTGCTCCTTGCTGGATGCGGCAAAAATGGGGCTTCATCGCCACAATCTCCCTCTGATGAATCTGTGGCGGATCGGCAGAAACCCTCTTCTTCCGAAACCGAAATATCATCTGAAGATCATGCGATTCCCGGAAGTTATACCGTCCCGGAGGGATGGGAGAAATCTGAGAAGCATTCTACTGATTCGCAGATTTTCTATATAGAGGAAGGCCACGAAAATGATGAAAAGCCGGACAACATCTCCATCCATGTAGGAAAGAACAAATATAGTCTGGATGAGCATGAGCAGTTCCGGGATGCGATCGTCCAACAGATTTTGATGCAGCTGGATGGTATTGAAGCTCAACTGAACGGGGATGGAACCTATACCGAGCAGGGAGATCTGCTTTATATCTTTACCATCGACGAGGGCGATATTGTCACCACGCAATACTATATTGTAAGGGATTACGGGTTCTGCCTGATCCAGCTTACAAATTTCAGCGGATCAGAAACCACGGAACAGGCCGCCAGGGACATGGTAGATAGCTTTGTTTGGGATACAGAAGGATAAATTGACACAGGAACCGTGATTTTATAGGAAAACGACGAAGATGGAGAAACGAAAACTTTCAGGAAAAACAATTTTGAAGCTGGCAGGGGCACTTTTGACTTTGGCTTATTTGGGATTTTGCCTCTATGCAGGTATTACCGGGAAATTTCCGAATATGCACAGAGTCGAGCATGTGATGCGTTTTGGCGACCTTAAAAACTGGGTGTCCGGCGGAATATCGGCTGTGATGATTTTTGCCCTGTGCATTACTTCTGCTTTCAATGACCTAAATCTCCAGAAGGGACGCAAAAAATCATTTTTACCACTTTTTCTCACCATGATTCTGCCCATTATCCTTTTACTGCTTTTGGAGTCTTATCTGGATATTGGTTGGATCGGGATTGCCCTTTATGCCGGTATTGCAGTTTTTCTATTTGGCGTTGCATGGACTCCACAACTGTTGAATCAGTGGATCGCCCGCCGACTTTTACGAAATGAACCGATGAGCGGCAAGCAACAAGTGCGGATCATTGAGTGGATTCATTTTCATCCACTGAAAAAGTTGCTGGTTTTCGGGTTGTGGGGCTTTGGTGTCGTGCTTGTTTTGCGTGGCATCTGGGTAACGGCAACCGGGAAAATCGAAATGGACGGAGAACTTTTCCTGTTTTTACTTGGCACAGCAGTTTTGGTTGTGGCGCTGTTTCAGAAAATGAGACGCTATGTATGTGCGCCTTACCGGAATATACCGGTACTGAATCAGATTCTCAGCAAAAAACAGTTGGAGCAGCTGTTGGATGGAGAACACTTTGAGCCAATAGAGTTTGAAGATGAGGCCATGAAAAAGTATCTGGAAATTTACCGAAGCCAAAACTGGATGCTGATTGGCGGGAAGCTGCTCTCAAAAAAGCTGGCTTTATGGGGCACAATGAATCGGTCAGGAAACGATGCGTTCTTGAAGGTACTTTACCTTAACGGTATGACGGCCAAAGCGAAAGTCGATCTGGATATTCGAGGGGACCGGTACAAGGAGTTTACTGCTGTGCTGAAAGAATTGATTGGATACGAAGGCACACTTAAACTGGATGAAAAAGAAGAACAGCTGGCACAGAAATTTGCGTCCTTTTTCCCAGATCAAACTTCCGAACAGGAGCGTGTCGCTGCTTTTCTTTCTCAGGATGTGACAGCGATCCGGCAGGACTATATTCAGACCTTCTCCCCTCCGCCAGACCCCCGGAAGAAAAAGCGGAGTAGACGGGAACGGGAATAAAAGATTTTCTTCATTTTTCAATGGAGAACGGGTTACAAAGATAAATAGAATGTAACTTGGAGGTTACCTATGAACTATGATATGAATATGATTAAATACCGCAAAAATGGCTTTTTCAGAATTGCATCAGCTATTCTGATTATCTGTTTTACACTATTTGGCCTTACTGCTTGCACCGGTACTACTGACAGCAAAGATAATAACGATGATAATGCACTGATGCAAGGAACATGGGAAATAGATACCGGCTCTGGTGCTGGTTATAAATTCGTTGAAGATAAATTTATGTGGTTAAAATCCATCGAGGATATTAACGATAACTACTGGTACGGAGATGTTGAGTACTATAATGGTGCTGAAGCAATGGAAATGGCAGGACTAACCGATGACGAACTTCAAAGCAGCCTGTCAGGACTTAAACCCGAAAACATTTTTGTAACAAAATTAGATCCCGAAAAAATCATTACCGATGGTGAGGATAAAACTGCTACCAATATGAATGACCAAACATTATGGACTCGCTTATGGCTTATTGAAGAAAATGAGGACAATGTTGTTGCGGTAGTGTTTGATTTGGAAACTTTTAGTATGGAGAGCTACACTAAAGTTGAGTAAAAACCAGAAATTAGAATTTGGAGTAAACTTATGGACTATATAATACGAGAAATGAGAAGCGAAGAATACTGTTTATTAAGTGATTTTTTATACGAAGCGATTTATATTCCGGAAGGTATTGAACCTCCACCTAAATCAGTAATAGAATGTCCGGAATTACAAGAATATATCGTCGAGTTTGGAAATCGAAAACATGATAAAGCCTTAGTTGCAGAGATTCAGGGAAATGTAGTAGGAGCTATTTGGGTAAGAATTATGAATGACTATGGACACATTGATAATGATACTCCATCTCTTGCCATGTCTGTCTGCCCCCAATATAGAGGGTTAGGCATTGGAACTTCATTATTGAAACAATTATTACAAGTGGAAAGATTAGCTGGATATTCAAAAATATCCTTATCTGTTCAGAAAAGTAATTATGCAGTGAAGATGTACGAGAAAGTGGGATTTACTGTTGTTAATGAAAATAGCGAGGAATTTATTATGATTGTAAATCTATAACAGAAATTCCAGTTTGCATAACTGGCAACCCAACCACAATTAAATATTCACAGCTCTACTAAGCAGGAGATCCGAAAAGGTCTCCTGCTTTTTTGCACCCTAAATTAAATGTATCACAGCTAAAACTATCGAAAACAAAATAGGCAGATACCATAAAAGAAGTTTTTCTTTGGATAGTGCTTGTCTTTTTTGAATTCATCACTTGACATTGTGGCAAAGAGCTGCTCACCCCGGACGAGGTTCGGATGCTGGACAACAGCAAGGCCATTGTCCTCATTCGCGGCGAACGGCCCATTATCGACGATAAATACGATATTTTGAAACACCCAAACATCAGGGAAACCGAGGACGGCGGGGCCGCGCCCTATATCCACAGCCCCACCTGCCTGTATGCGGCGGACGACCTCGCGTTCCACTTTACCACACTGGCCGATGTAGAAATCGTCGGCGCATCTGACTTTGACGAAACGGAGGAATCACATGAAAAAGTATAAGGATAACCACAATCTCCCCGCACATGAAAACCACGCCATGGCCCACCGCATGATGGGCGGCTGGGCTGCTCTGGTGCTGGCCGTCTGCTTTTGCACCGTACCCGCGCTGGCGGCGGGTGACGATCCCCTGACCATCGTGAACAACCTGTCCGACTTCATTTTTTCCTGCATCAAGGCCATTGGCATCATCATTTTGGGCTGGGGCGTGGTACAGGTAGGCATGAGCGTGCAGTCCCACGACGCATCCCAGCGCAGCCAGGGCTTCCTATGCCTGTTTGGCGGCCTGCTCATTGCTTTCTGCAAGGAAATTCTGACCGCCATCGGCGTGGTGTAAGCCCATGGTGACAAACGTAATGCGTCCCAACTTGGGACGCAAAACGGGAGGTGTGGGCAATCAGTGACAACTGGGTAATAAGAACGCTGGAATGGGCGCTGGAATCATGGAACGGCAAGCTGGGCGAGCTGTGGGAGCTGCTGACGCAGACGCCGGAGAGCTTCAAGGGCGGCGATATCTGGGAGGTGATCGTCACCATCAACAGCGCCTTGCAGGGCGTGGGCTATGGCCTGCTGGTGCTCTTTTTCGCCATGGGCGTGTTCCAGAGCGCGGCGTCGTTCCGTGAGATCCAGCGCCCGGAGTATGCCCTGCGGCACTTTATCCGTTTTGCCGCCGCCAAGGTGGCCGTGGGCTACGGCATGGAGATCATGACCGCCATCTTCTCCATCTGCGGCGACATCGTGCAGACGGTCATGGGCAGTATCGGCGGCGCGGTGGGTACGGCCACCACCCTGCCCGCTGAAATGGTGGAGGCCATCGAGGAGGTGGGCTTTCTTATGTCCATCCCCCTGTGGGTGGTGTCCATGCTGGGGGCGCTGCTGATTATCGTCCTGTCCTTTGTACTGATCCTGACGGTATACGGCCGCTTTTTCCGGCTCTACATGTATACCGCCCTGTCCCCGCTGCCGCTGGCGTCCTTTGCCGGCGAGGGGACTTCCGGCATCGGCAAGGCGTTCATCAAAAGCTATGTCGGCGTGTGCATGGAGGGGGCGGTCATTATCCTTGCCTGCCTCATTTACTCCGCGTTCATTTCCAGCAGCACCCCGGCGGTGGACACGTCCCTGCCCGCTGTGACCATGGCGTTTCAGTATGTAGGCCAGCTCATTTTCAACATGCTGGTGCTCACCGCCCTTGTGAAAGGCGCGGAAAGAATTGTAAGGGAGATGTTCGGCTTATAGGGAATTGCATCATAGACCGCTTTTGGGCCATGCCCAGCCGCAACACGTTTTCCATAAAGCCGGTGCGGGAGCTGATAGACCGTTACTGGATGGAGGGCGTGAGCATCGACCCGTTTGCCAATACAGCGCGGTTGGCAAGCGTCACCAACGACCTTGATCCGGCGTATGACACGGACTGCCACATGGACGCAACGGATTTTTTACAGACCTTTGCGGACGGCAGCGTGGATATCGTGCTGTACGACCCGCCGTTTTCCAGCCGTCAGGTCAGCGAGTGCTACCGGCGCTTGGGACATACGGTGAACTGGGAAACCACACAAAACAGCTATTGGCGCAGACACAAGGAGCAGATCAGCCGCATTGTGCGGCCGGGCGGCCTTGTGTTTTCCTTTGGCTGGAACAGCGGCGGTATCGGTCTGAAATACGGGTTTGAAAAAATCCATATCCGCCTGATCTGCCACGGTGGGCATCACAACGACACCATTGCCGTGGTAGAGCGGCGCACCTGAAATCCGTCCCAACTTGGGACGCAAAAAGAAAGGCGGGCAAAAGCCCGCCTTTCCGTTTTACTGCCTATTCCTCTGTCTCCTGTTCCTCTCGCGCAGATGCCGTCAGCCGGCTGTAATACCCGCCGGGGCCGTAGAGCGGCTTCGCCGTTGCCAGCAGCGCGCCAAGCGCGGCGTTCTCCTCTTGCCGGTGCTGGCGGTAACGGGATATCCAGTAGGCCGCTGGCAGGAGGAGCAGGAACGCCGCAATGCCGTAATAGACGAGCCGGTGATCTACCTTCAGCGCGGGGCCGATAAACTCCGCGATGGTCAGGTACAGGTACAGCGGCAGCAGCTTTGCCTTGGCAAGCAGTACCAACGCCGCGATGAGCAGGAAAAGCCGCAGTATGCTCAAGAGCAGGAATGTGTAGCCGTTCATACGGAAACCTCCTTTGAAATGTTCAGAAATTGTTGATTTTGCAGGTGTTTTCTACACTTATATTATCTCATAGTGCGGAAAACTTGTCAAATTATCCAAAAAATCAGGAAAGGATGATGTGATTGGAAATCAAAATCCCCAAGGAAGTGCGCCAGCACAGGGAAACCATATTTTTCGGCCTGTCCGCCCGGCAATTCCTCTGCGCCCTCTTTGCCGTGGGCATCGCCGTGGCCGTGTATCTGAGCCTTGGCGAAACCATAGGCAAGGAAACCGCAAGCTGGGCCTGCATCCTTGCCGCCGCGCCCATGGCTGCGGCGGGCTTTTTTACCTACAACGGCCTGACGCTGGAACAGTTTGCGTGGGCGTTCCTCAAATCCGAAATACTCTGCGCCGGGAACCGGGTATTCAAGGCAGAAAATATCTATTACAAGGCGCTGGGCCGAAAGGAGCGTGAGGACTTTGATTAAAACACTCCTGCTTGCCAACAAGGCCGAGCGCGACAAGTTCACCATCCCCCGCAGCATCCAGCAGTCCATCCCCATCAAGCGCATCTACAAGGACGGCATCTGGCAGGTGGGGCGCAAGCACAGCAAGACATGGCGCTTTGCCGATATCAACTACGAGGCTGCGTCCGACGATGACCGCCGTTCCATCTTCCTCTCCTATGGCGGCGTGCTCAACTCCCTGCCCACGGACGCCGCCGCGAAAATCACCATCTGCAACCAGCGGCTGAATCCTGTGGACTTTGAGCGCACCATTTTAATGCGGGAGCGCGGCGACAAGCTGGACTGCTACCGCAAGGAGTACAACCATATCCTGTTGGACAAGATGGCGCAGAGCAACAATCTGGTGCAGGAGAAGTTTATCACCCTGTCCATTGCTCAGCGCAAGATCGAGGACACCCGCGCCTATTTCCGACGGGTGGACGGGGGCCTTGCCAAGAGCTTCGGGCGACTGGACTCCGGCGCACGGCCTGTCTCCAACTATGACCGCCTACGCATCCTGCACGACTTTTTCCGCCCCGGCGAGGAACAGTATTTCACCTTTGACGCGGCGGAAACCATCCGCCGTGGGCTGGACTTCCGCGACCTGATCTGCCCGGACAGCCTGACCTTTAAGGCCGGGCATTTTAAGATGGGCGGCAAGGTGGGACGGGTGCTGTTCCTCAAAGACCTTGCATCCTTCCTCAAGGACGATATGATCGCCGAGCTGTCTGACTTCTCCCGCAACCTCATGCTGTCCATTGATATCCTGCCCATCCCCACGGACGAGGCGGTAAAGGAGATCCAGAGCCGCATTTTGGCCGTGGAAACCGATGTGACCCGCTGGCAGCAAAAACAGAACTCCAACAACAATTTTTCCGCCGTTGTCCCCTATGAGCTGGAGCAAATGCGGAATGAATCCAAGGAGTTTCTGGACGACCTGACCGCCCGCGACCAGCGCATGATGTTCGCCGTTGTCACCATCGTCCACATTGCCGACACGCTGGAGCAGCTTGATGCGGATACCGAAACCCTTATGGCCATCGGCCGAAACCACCTCTGCCAGTTTTCCGTCCTGCGCTACCAGCAGGAGGACGGGCTGAACACCGTCCTGCCCTACGGCCTGCGCCGTATCAAGGCATTGCGTACCCTGACCACCGAGAGTACCGCCGTCCTCATGCCGTTCCGGGCGCAGGAGATACAGGACCCCGGCGGGCTTTATTACGGTATCAACGCCGTGTCTAAGAACCCCCTGATCTGCGACCGCAAGCGGCTCATTTCACCCCATGCCTTTATGCTGGGTGTGTCCGGCAGCGGCAAGTCCATGGGTATGAAAAACACCATTGGCAACATCGCCATGGGGACAGACGATGACATTATCATCATCGACGCCGAGCGAGAATACGGCCCCATCGTCCGGGCGCTGGGCGGCGAGGTGATCGAGATATCTCCGAGCAGCCGCCACCATATCAACCCGCTGGATATGGGGGACGGCTATGGCGACGGCGAGAATCCCATCGCCATGAAGTCCGAAATGCTTATGAGTATCATTGAGCAGCAGATGGGCGCGGGGACGCTGGGCGGCGCGCAGAAATCCATCATAGACCGCTGCACCTCCAATATTCTGCGGCCTTACCTGAAAAACGGCGGCAGCGGCTCCGCGCCCCTGCTGTCCGACTGGCGGCAGGACGTGCTGAAGCAGCCGGAGGAAGCCGCGCAGGAGATTGCGCTGGCGTCTGAAATCATCGTGGAGGGTACGCTCAACGTCTTTGCCCACCCCACCAACGTCAATATGGACAGCCGAATCATTGCCATTGATCTCTATGAAATGGGCGAGCAGCTTCGCCCCACCGGCCTTGTGGTGACGCTGGAGGCCATCCAGAGCCGTGTCGCCGCAAACCGGAAGAAAGGCAAGTACACATGGGTCTTTATCGACGAGGTGTATCTGTTTTTCAAATACTTCTACTCCGCCCAATTCCTCTATAAAGCGTGGAAACGCTTCCGTAAGTATGCCGCGCCCATGACCGCCGCTACGCAGAATGTGGAGGAGTGCCTGCGCTCGGAAACCGCCCGCCTGATGTTTGCCAACAGCGAATTTCTGGTGCTCTACAATCAGGCGGCGACCGACCGTGCCGAGCTTGCCAAGCTGCTGCATATCTCCGACACGCAGATGGGCTACATTACCAACTCCGCTCCTGGCTGCGGCCTGATCCGCATGGGCGGTTCCATCGTGCCGTTCACCAACACCATCCCCAAGGACACCGCCCTCTACCGCCTCATGTCCACCACCCCCGGCGACGGGGCGGGCGGCTGAATTGCGTCCCAACTTGGGACAGATTAAAGGAGGTGCGCCGTGCGGGATATCAAGGAGAAACCGCAAAAGCCCAAAATAAAGGGCAATGCGTTCAAGGAGCGCCGCCCGATGGCGAAAGGCAATGCCGCCGGACGCATGGGCAGGCTGATGAAAGACCACTATCTCCGGGAGCGTGACAAGGGGCGGCAGGAGAAGAAACCAAACGCCGTCACAGCCGCAGAGGAACAGGTGGAGCAGGCTGCGGAGGAGGCCGTTTCGTCCGCCCGTTCCGCAGCGGCCAAAGGGTTTGTCAAGATGCGGCAGGCCGTACAGGTCAAGCGTCAGGCGGCAAAGCAGGCCGCGCAGGACGGACAGGGCGCGGGGCATGGGGACAGCCCATACCATGAGGCAGCGCAGCCTACTACCGCACCGGAGTATGGACAGCCGCAGCCTGCGTCTGAACAGCGCCAGCCGCCCATCCCCGGCGAACGGATGAAGCAGGCGTTTCTCAAAGAGAAGCAGGCGCAGGCTATGCAGACGGTACGGGGCGACACAGCGCAGATGCGGGGGCCGTCCTCCATATCCAACAGCACGGCGGACAACCTGCCCGCCGTCCGGGGCAGGCCACAGACGGCTATCAAGGAACGCCCCCGCAGCAATGCCCCGGCCATCAAGACACGGCAGGCCGCAGCCAAGCGCGGTCCGTCAGTCGGTACAGCGGCGGGAAATGCCGCCCCCGCCGCACCTGTGCCGAAAGCGGCAAGAACACCCAAACCGGCGAAAGCCGCTGCCAGAGCTGCGGCCAAACAGGCCGTGGGGCAGCGGGCACAGGCAGGGGCAAAGCAGCTTGCCGTGAGCCGGGCGAAAAAGGCGGCGCAGACCGCTGCAAGCCTTGGACGGCGGGCGGCGCAGGCCACCGCCCATGCGGCGGCAACGCTGATTGGCGCGATTGTAGGCGCGGCGGGCGGCACGGTGCTGCTGATCCTGCTGTGCTTTATCCTGATTGTTGCGGCCGTGGTGGCGTCACCCTTTGGCATCTTCTTTGCAGATCAACAGAAAGAGCCAGGGACAATTTCGCCCAACGCCGCCGTGGCGCAGGTCAATGTCGAGTATGCGGCCCGTCTGGCTGAATTGCAGGAGGGCGATTATGACAGCATCCAGATCCACGGCAGTCCGCCCGACTGGCGGGAAGTGATCGCGGTATTTGCCTGCAAGACCGCCGGGGCGGATGACGGCGTGGATGTGACCGCTTTTGACGAGGATCGAGTGAAGCGGCTGCGTCAGGTGTTTTGGGATATGACGCCGATTCGGGCGGAGGTGGAAGTTATAGAGCATGAGGATTCCACCGAAACCATCCTGCACATCTACATCGAAGCGAAAACCATTGCTGAAATGCAGGAGGAATACCGCTTTACCAGCTACCAGAATGAAGCGCTGGACGCGCTTTTGGAAGAAATGGAGCTGTTGGGCGGGCTGCTGGGCGACCTGTCTATCACGCAGGAGGACGCGCTGGCTCTGCTGGAGAATCTGCCTGATGACCTGTCCCCGGAACGGGAAGCCGCGATCCGGCACGCCCTGACACTGGTGGGCAAGGTCAACTACTTCTGGGGCGGCAAAAGCCTTGTCCTCGGCTGGGACTCCCGCTGGGGAACCACACAGAAAGTTACGGCGGCGGGAAGCAGCAGCACCGGCACCTACCGACCTTACGGGATGGATTGCAGCGGGTTCGTGGACTGGGTATTCTACAACGCCAGCGGCGGCGAATACATCATAGGCCACGGCGGCGGCGCGGCCAGCCAGCACACCTACTGTACCCCGATCTCATGGAGTGAGGCTATCCCCGGCGACTTGGTCTTCTACCCTGGCGACAGCCATGTGGGCATTGTGGGCGGCAGGGATGCAAACGGCAACCTGCTTATCATCCACTGTGCCAGCGGGGCCAACAACGTGGTCATTACAGGCTTGCAGGGGTTTACGTCCATCGGCAGGCCGGTCTACTTTGGCGGCTGAAAAATGCGTCCCAAGTTGGGACTGATTAAAACCCTGTATCTGCGGAAAAGTAGATACAGGGTTTTCTTGCTTTGCTCTTCTGTCTGTATGGTTCCTTCCTGTCAGGCTAAAATATTTTCATACCAAACCACAGGAGGCTATGAAATGGGAGACTACAAACTGACACCAGAGTGCATCACGGCCTACGGCCGCTATCTGAAGCAGGAGGAAAAATCCACAGCCACACAGGAGAAATACCTGCGGGATATCACCGTCTTTGTCCGCTGGCTGGGCAGCAGTCCGGTGACAAAGGAGAACGTGACCGGCTGGAAAGAGCATTTGCAAGCAGAGGGCCGCGCACCCACCACCATCAATACGGCCCTGTCCGCCCTCAACGGCCTGTTTCGGTTTTTGGGCTGGGAGGGCTGCCGCGCCAAGTTTCTCAAAATCCAGCGCCGGATGTTCCGGGACCAGTCCAGAGAACTGACCCGCGCGGACTATGACCGGCTGATTGCCACAGCGTGGGAGCGCGGTCAAAACCGGCTGGCCCTGCTGATGGAGACGATCTGCGCCACCGGCATCCGCGTGTCCGAAGTGCGGTATATCACGGCGGAAACGGCCAAAGCAGGCAGGGCGGAGATCGCGCTGAAAGGGAAAATCCGGGTGATCCTCATTCCCGGAAAACTCTGCCGCAAGCTGCTGAAATACGCCAAGAAAAACAAAACCGCTTCCGGCGAGATTTTTCTCACAGGAAACGGCAAAAGCCTTTCACGGCGGCAGATATGGGCGGAGATGAAACGGCTATGCAAATATGCGGGTGTGGAGCCGTCCAGAGTATTTCCTCACAACCTGCGTCACTGTTTTGCCGTGGCCTTTTACCGGGCCTGCAAGGATATTGCGAAGCTGGCGGACGTGCTGGGGCACAGCAGCATTGAAACCACCCGCATCTACCTGCTGACCTCCGGGGCGGAGCATCAGCGGCAGTTGGACCGGCTGGGACTTGTCTCGTAGGCAGAGTTAACATTCTGCCTCAAGAACAGACAACTTCTCAATGCGGAACTACATAATACAGCAAAATTATATCAGTTGTTCCCCTGAAAATCAAGATAGGCTCCCTGTTTTAGGGCATAAGAAATCAGCCGCAAGAAGTAGATTTTTTGCGGCTTATCTTTGTGCACCTCTCCGCCCTATTTGTGGCATGGAGGGGGGCTTGCTTTTTATCTTCTGGTTCTTCTGATGCCCGCCTGTATTGGGAAAGCGTATTCGGAATGTTAATTCTGTGATGATAGGGGGGAAAGCAATGATTTTAGAAATAGGGTTGCTGGATGCACTGGCACTGATTGCAGGATGCGGAAGTGTATCCGATCTACGATATTTGGATGGCTGGCAACAGGAACATCTGGCACGAGCACTGGAAAAAATACCTGCCGGTGTCGCTTCACTGGCAGAATGGAACGATGCCTTGGCATATTTGGCAAGAGATTCGCCGCAGGAAACGGCGGAGGATGCAAGGGAGCGACTGATCCGATTACTCGCTCCTTTAAATCAGGCTTCGGACTAATTTGATTCGGAGTCAAGCATAGCAAAACACAGGAGGAAATCACCACATGAAAAAGCGAATACTGGCAAGTTTGCTGTCGTTGGTCATGGTTCTGTCCATGTTCCAGACGGCGCTTGCAGCAGAGGGTTTTACACCGGCAGATGAGCCGCAGCAGGATGAAGCGGTCTGCATCTGCGATGCGCTCTGCACCGAAGAAATGGTCAATACAGACTGTCCTGTTTGCGGCGGCGAAGCGGGTTATACTGCCTGCGCTGGTACTGTCTCAGAACCAACACAGGATGAAGACAATGGCATCCCTGCGGATGAGGGTAATTCAGCTCCGGAGACGGACAAGCTGTTAACTAAAGAAAACGTTTATAAGGTCGGCGATGCTCAGGACCTCACAAATGCGCTTGATGAGATTGCAAAAAGTGATGCCGTTGATGCGACGATTGTATTGACAAGTAACATTACTAATGCGAACTTTGCAGGTGTTGTTGATAAGCACGTTACCCTGAAAAGTGATGGAGACACCCTGCATACCATCACTTTGGCTTCTGAGCTTGTGGGCGATCTGACAGCCGATAATGTCAAGGTATCCGCAGGGACGCTGTATTGCAGCGGTCATCGAACCATTTTCACAGAGAACTGCGAATTCACCATTACCAACACGCTGTATGGCGGCGGCAATAAAAAGACCGTAAAGAGCACCTATGTGAAGATCAATGGCACCGGTAAGATCAATACCACTGATAATGAAAATGTTGTCATTGGCGGCAGCTACAAAGGCTCGGTGGAGGGCGACATCTATATCGAGCTGGCAGGCGAAATCCGCTATGGGAGTAACGAGGGCGGCAACTATCTGGCGGCGACCAACAAGGGAACCTCCTACGGCGGAGATACTATTGAAACGAATCTCTATGTTGGCGGAAATGTGACGCTGATCCTCGATGGCCCTGTCGACACCATGCCGCAGAACGTCATTGGCGCATACAATTCCCATGTCAAAGGCAATGTGACCGTGCAGGTAAAAGCCGGTTATTTCAATGGCATCAATGGTATGCGCGAAGATTCCGACCAGTCCATTGTGGACGGTGACATCCACATTATCGCCGGTGATCCTGCGTATGAGGGCGGCGACCGTATCTGCCGTCTTAATTCCAACTGGGACATTACTGGAGCTGGTGAGCAAATCAATAATTCCGGCCTGTTTCAGGTAAAAGGCGATGTAACGATTGATACCTATGAAAATGTATGGGGCTGGGACAAAGACGGAACGCCTAACTATGACCCGCCGGGGATCGTCGGCGCTGACTCCGCAGAGGTTGGCGGCGATGTGACCATCAACGTCCGCGGCTCTCATTTGGAGGATATTACTGGCGTAGATGAGTCGCTGGTAAGTGGATCTCTTGTGAAAGGGAACGTGACGATCAACGCTACAAATGCCGAGTTAAAAGATGCTGATAACACAAGCTATATTTACCCGATCAGTGACGGCGAGATCAAGGGAAACGCTACGATCAACATGGATGGCGGGTCGGTTACCCAAATCAATTGTAGTGTGGGTAGTACAGTTGGAAATACAACGGTCAATATCACGGGTGAGCCGAAATTCACCTCGCAAACATATGGCGTGTGGGGACAAAATGTTACTGCTGACAGTGCTCGCGATAAGTCTGTTCTGAATTTTGACAAAGCCAACACCGCCATTCCCATTGTCGGTTATTTCTCCGAGATGAATGTGATAAATAATTCGGATGTAACCTTGGGAAATGAGAAAAAGAATGCATTTGGTACATTATATGATGTCAATATCAACACGGGCGCAAAATTGACCACCAACAAGCAGGCGTATTCCAAGGGCGCGCTGACAATGGACCATGGCACATGGATCGCCAATGGCTTTCTCTATGTCACCAAAACCACTGATACGCAAGATTCTGAACTGGTCATGCACGACTACGCGGCGTTTGGGTATGGACATAAAGATGATGCCGCTTATGACCAGACTGTGGTGACGAGCAGCGGAGACACTTATACATTCAACAAGTGTAACTATATAGATAAAATCTACGGAAATGCCGAGATCACAGGCAGCACTTGGAACGTGTTTGTTCCAACCATCATTGGCGGAAACTACAAGGGAACCACCAACCAGCTCTACCTCCCTGCATTTGCGGAAAATGAAAACTATCCTGATGAAAAAATCCCGCTGGAGATTCTCGGCACGGCCACCGGAGCTACACAGGTGACGCTTGTCGACAAAACAAATACTGAAAATGAGGGTCTGCCGATTGTTGGCCAGAACTACATCAATGCGTTGAGGGACAGCGAGAAAGTCTTTGTGCTGGCAAACAACAACGCAAAGGCAGATGGCTTGTATTTCAAAAAGCTCGCGGACGCGAATACGAAGGACAAAGCCGATTATGATATGTGGCAGGTCGCAAAGGGAATCACTGTTACGTTCGATAAGAACGGCGGCGAGACAGATGCCGTGCCCGGGTTTATTCAGGTCGAGCTGCTCCCTGATGTGAGCGAATACCAGCCGGGCGTGCCGGGCACCAACCCAACCCGCGACGGATATATCTTCAAGGGCTGGAATACCCAAGCTGACGGTACGGGAGACACCTACACGGCTGAGACAAAGGTGAATAGAAGCCTGACGGTCTATGCCCAGTGGGAGAAGATTGCACCTGCACCGACTTATACCGTGACCTATACAGACGGTGTGGACAACGAAGAAATTTTTGCGGATCAAGTGACCAGCGGACTGTCCGCAGGCACTGCTACCCCGGCGTTTAACGGTACGCCCACCCGTGATGGCTATACGTTTAAGGGCTGGCTGCCCGAAGTCGCTGCGACTGTGACAGGAACTGTTACCTATGTTGCCCAGTGGAGCAAAAATAGTTCCGGTGGCGGAGGTGGTGGCGGTGGAGGAACCACCTACT